>FWWM01001878.1_pt1 | contig 60716 bp, 53 predicted proteins | sample 2228351 | NCBI WGS metagenome assembly FWWM01 (sample SAMEA103939774, study PRJEB20133) | metagenome
TTCGGCGCCTGGGGCTTGCGGTCATTGACGAGCAGCATCGCTTCGGGGTTATTCAGAGGGCTCAGCTCGAGCAGAAGGGCGAAAATTTAGATATCTTAGTGATGAGCGCCACGCCCATCCCCAGGACGATCACCCTGATGCTCTATGGGCAGTTTGAGATCTCTCTCTTGGACGAGCTGCCCTTTGAGAAGAATATCCAGACGTTCTGGGTTTCAGAAGAGAAGCGCGATCAGGTCTATGAGTTTGTCGCGGGTGAGCTGAGGCGGGGCGCGCAGGCTTACGTCGTCTTCCCGCTGATTGACGAATCTGAAGAGCTGGACGTGAAAGCCGCCACGCAAGCCAAAGAAGAGCTCGAACGGACGTTCTTCAAAGAATTTCGTGTAGGACTGTTACACGGGCGCATGAGCGAGAGCGAGAAGCAAGCCGTGATGCAGCAGCTCATCACGAGGGAGCTGGACGTTTTAGTGAGCACGACGATCATTGAAGTGGGGATTGACGTGCCCAGCGCGACGGTGATGATTATCGAGCACGCGGATAGATTTGGGCTGTCGCAGCTGCATCAATTGCGTGGGCGTATCGGGCGTGCTGGGGATAAGTCCTACTGTTTTGCGATAGCCACGCCGCGCAGCGAGGATGGCCAACGGCGATTACACGTCTTCCAGAGCACGCTGGACGGCTTTCGCATCGCCGAAGAAGACTTACGGATTCGCGGGCCGGGGGATATGCTTGGGGTAGCCCAGCACGGGCTGGACAGCACCTTCAAGGTCGCTGACTTGATAGCCGACTTGGACTTGATGAAAATCGCACGAGAAGAAGCGTTCCGGCTCATCGCCCAGAACCCTGATCATCCCGTGATCGAGGAGTTTCGGCGGCGGTTTGGTGAGAGGTTCGCGCTGACGCGGGTATAATAATAGAGCTATGATCACGCGCGACGAGGTGCTCCATATCGCCAAGCTCGCCAAGCTCAAGCTCACCGAAGAAGAGATCACACTCTTTCAGGAGCAGCTTGGGCGCATTCTCGAGTATTTTCGACAGATAGAGAAGCTCGACACAGAGCACATCGCGCCGATGAAGCATGTCTTAGATGTGCACACAGTTATTCGAGCGGACGACCCCCGTCCGTCGATCTCAGCTGAAGAGGCCCTCAAGAACGCCCCCAAGCGCCGCGATAATTATTTTGAAGTCCCCAAGGTTGTGGAGAAGACCTGAACTCGTCTTGACGCGACGTTGTTGTCGTAGCGATCCAGCTCAAGACGGAGTGCTGGGTGGCGTAGGATTTGTATGGGGTCTTGGAGGTGGCGCACGCGCACCAGGAGTGTCGCATCGGGGGTCGCCACCGGCGGCACCCAGAGAAATGTCGTAGTTACGGAGCTCTGTGCGGGAACGGTGATGAAGTGCCGAAACGTTGGTGTCGTGAGGGGATCGCCGTCGTTGTCGATGGGCTGCCAGCCCTCCGGCCACGCAGACAGATCAAGCTGCGAGGTGTCCTTCCAATAGAGCTCGACGACGGCGTTGGGCACGTCGGTGAGCCCACGATTGTGTACAGTGACGAAGACGCGATTGACGGCGTTCGCGAGAGCATTCTCGTGGTCGTTCTCGCTGAAGGGTTCTTCAGTGCTGTTGACGATCCCTATGGGGGCGCCGTCTACGCGAATGTCGGGGCTGAAGCCGATCTCTGGTGAGGGGACGCGGCCGTCATCCATCTCGCTGTCGCGGACGATCAGCTCCGCAAGAGCTTGTTCTAGGAGATAGAGCGCTGCAGGGAGGTTCTCTTCAAACGTGGGGAGAATTTGGTCAGCTGGGAGGACAAACCCTGGCTCGCCGGTGGGGCGCAGCTCGATCACCAACGAGATGCCCCCGGTCTCGCTGTAGAACCAGTCGTTGGAGACCCCCGCTGCTGGATAGGGGCAGTCTAAGCTGATCTGGCACGCTCGATAGGTCTGCCCGTGGGCGCTAGAGATGAGCTGGGCCATCGTCTCGCCGATGCGTGCGTACTCGACGCTGTCAGAGGGCGGGTCGAAGCGCGACCCTTCGCTCAAGGGGATAGGGGGATCAAATGTATACCCCCAGGGCCAGCCGATGAGCTGGGCATAGCTATGATAGTCAATGAACGCTTTGAAGCGCCGACTGGGGGAGAGCACCAGATCGCGGATCGCTTGGATTTCGGGCTCGGAGAAGGGCTCCGGGCCACGATATGTTATGCTTTGGGGGTTGCGGCTGCCGCCGGCGCGCGAGTCCCATTGGAAGCCCCAATTCCTGTTGAGATCGACCCCGAAAACCCCGTTGCCCAGGTCTCTTCTGTTCTTGCGCCACAACCGACAGAGCTGCCCTGGGGCTGTGGGGCACGGGTCTGATCGAGTATATTCGTGCCCGTCGGGGTTGACCATGGGAACGATCCAGATCTCGAGATTATCTAAGAGCCTTGTGACCTGCTCGTTGGTCGTGTAATGCTGGGCGAGATATTGAGCGATCAAGAACGGGACTTCGACGCCGATCCACTCGCGGGCGTGCTGCCCGCCAATAAACAGCGTTTCGGGTTCAGTGGGGTCTTCGCTAGAGACGTCGTCGCTGAGCTTGATCGCCCAGATCTGGCGGCCCTCGTGGCTCTGTCCCAGAGAGACGACCCGCACGATCTGGGGATACTCTTCAGCAAGCGCGAAGAGATCGTCTGTGAGCGAGCGAAACTCCCAGACGCCAAAGCCCGCGATGTTCGTCGTGCCCGTGAAGTCATAGGCGTGATAGACGAGTGAGGGCTGCGCTTGGGGCTGAGAGCCCAGCGCAAGCACCACTCCAGCGATGAACAACAACGCACGGCGCATTGCCTGAACCTCCCTTGAGCTTGTTAGGGGTGCACAAGCGTCCCAATCGGCTCGCCGCGAATAATCTTCTCTAAATTCCCCTCGCAGAAGACATCGAAGACCCTAATGGTGATCTTGTTCTCACGGCAGATCATCAGCGCCGTCAGGTCCATCACGTTCAGTGCTTTCTCTATGGCTTCGTTTATAGTCAGCTCGGTGTAAAGGAGAGCTGCGGGGGTCTTCTTCGGGTCGGCGCTGTAGACGCCGGGGACGTCTGTCGCTTTGAGCAAGATCTGTGCCCCGATCTCGCTGGCGCGAATGGCTGCAGCTGTATCTGTCGTCACGAAGGGGTTGCCCGTTCCGCCAGCGAAGATCACGATCTTCTTCTGTGCCAGGGCGTGACGCGCCCCCAGGGGATCGATGGGCGTGGCGTATGATACGGGGATCGCCGACTGTAAGAGTACAGAGATGCCCTGGCTCTCTAAGCTCTGGCGCAGCGCCATCCCGTTGAGGACCGTAGCCAGCATCCCCATCTGGTCAGCGACCACCCGGTCGAGCTCTGCCAGCTGTGCCCCGCGGATGAAGTTGCCCCCGCCGACTACAATAGCGATCTCTGCGCCCAGCTGGTGTGCGCGCCGGATCTGATCTGCAATAGACTTCAGTGCGACGGGATCGAGCCCGCGCGCCCCCAGCGCCTCTCCGGAGAGCTTGAGGAGAAATCTATTTGCCCACTTCAAATCGAGCGAATCTCCGCACGACGATGGTCTCGCCCACCTTGTTCGTGAGCTCGCCTAAGATATCTTCGACGGTCGTCTTCCCTGTTGGGTCTTTGATGAATGGCTGCTTCAGCAGACAGACCTGGGTGTAGAAGTTCTTGAGCTTGCCTTCGACTATCTTCTCGATGATATGGGCGGGCTTGCCCTCTTGCTCTGCTTGATGGCGAAAGACTTCCTTCTCGCGCTCGATGACCTCCTGGGGAATGTCCTCGGGCTTGATGTACTGGGGGGGCGGGTAGGCCGCCGCGATGTGCATGGCGAGATCTTTCAGCACTTCGCGGAACGCGTCGCTGTTGGCAGCGAAGTCCGTCTGGCAGTCCATCTCGATCAAGACCCCAACGCGCCCGTTATGGTGGACATACGCCTCGACGCGCCCCTGCTTGGTCTCCCCGGTGCGTGAGGCAAATAGCTCTTTGCCCTGCTCCCGCAGGATGAGCTTGGCTTTTTCGAGATCGCCATTGGCTTGCTCGAGAGCCCTCTTGCAGTCGAGAATCCCAATGCCCGTCTCCTCGCGCAGTCGTTTGACCAGCTCGGTCAATGATGCCGTGCTCATTGGATAGCTCCCTCTTCCGTGTTTAGGGTGGGGGCTCCGTTGGCCTCGGCGAGGGCAGCAGCTGCCTCTTCGGGCTTTTTGACTGGGGCCTTATCGGCGGAGCGCCCCTCGCGGCCCTCCAGCACCGCATCGGCGATGCGGGCCGTGATCAGCTTGGTCGCTTTGATCGCGTCGTCGTTGCCGGGGATGGGAAAATCGATGGGATCGGGATCACAATTGGTGTCCACAATAGCGACTACGGGAATCCCAAGAAGCTTCGCCTCGTGAATGGCGTTCTTCTCCAAAATCGTGTCCACGACGAAGAGCACCCCGGGGAGTTGATCCATATGGCGGAGGCCTTCGAGATTGCGTTGCAGCTTCATGAGCTCGCGCCGCCAGTTCTGGGCCTCTTTGGGAGGCATACTGTCGAAGACCCCGGCCCGCTCCATCTCTTCTAGGTCCTTCATTCTCTGGATGCGCTTCTGGATGACGCCGAAGTTGGTGAGCGTCCCGCCCAGCCACCGCCTGTTGACATAATGGGCGCCGCACCGCCGGGCCTCCTCAGCGATGGTCTCTTGGACTTGGCGCTTGGTCCCCACAAAGAGCGCGTTCTTCCCCGAGGCCACCGTGTCCCGCACAAAGAGATAGGCCTCCTCAAACAGACGGATCGTCTTCTCCAGATCGATGATGTGAATCCCCTTGCGCTCCGTGAAGATGTACTCTTGCATCTTGGGATTCCACTTCCGCACCCGGTGCCCAAAATGCACCCCCGTTTCTAATAGCTCTTTGATCGTTAGAAGCTCCACATCGCTTCCTCCTTTCTCCATGGTTCCGAGCGTCCCCGCCTATCCCAACACCAACAGGACCGCACGAAGGACGCATGAGCGGTCCTCTAATGTAGCAAAAGGAGCGCCCATCTGCAAGTCCACCACGACCTCCCCCACAGCCCATTGTCTTGAGGCCGCCTTGGTGACTATAATTGAAACGGGTGAGACCATCGTGCCTGATGAATTGGCGCGGCCGCTGCCGAAGAACCGCGAGGCCGAACAGGTCGTCCTTGGGGCGGCCATGTTCGAGCCTGAGACGGTCATCCCCCACTTGTTGCAGACCCTTCAGCCCGATGATTTCTACTGGAGGGCCCATGCTATCATCTATCGGGTCATTCTCGAGCTCTTTGAGGGGGGCAAGCCCGCCGATCTGATCACGGTGGGGAATCGTCTGGACGAGCTGAACAAGCTCGACGAGGTAGGGGGTCGGGCGTACTTGAGCGAACTGGTCTCCAAAGTGACCACGACAGCCAGTGTGCCCTACTACGCCGAGATCATTAAAAAGAAAGCGATCTTGCGGGCGCTCGTGGAGGCGGGGCATGAGATCGCCGAGCTGGGGTTCCACGAAGAATCCGAGCTCGAACCCCTGCTCGATGCTGCTGAAGAGAAGGTCTTTCAGGTCTCGCGCTTCCAGCTCAAACGGAACTTCTATCTCATCCGCGATTTCCTTCACGAGCACTTGGAGCGCTTGGAGCGGCTTCAGCGCGATCCCTCGCAGCATACGGTCACGGGGTTGCCCACGGGCTACAGAAAATTCGACGAGATGACCGCGGGGTTGCAGCCGTCCGATCTCATCGTGATTGCAGCGCGCCCCAGTGTAGGAAAGACTTCTCTCGCGCTCTCCATCGGGCGGCAGATGGCGCTGCGTTTTGGCAAGTGCGTGGGGTTCTTCAGCTTGGAGATGACCAAAGAGCAAGTTCTCGAGCGATTGCTCTGCGCGGAGGCGCGCATCAACTTGCATCGGCTGCGAGGGGGGTATCTGCAGACGGACTCGGAGTCCTGGAGACGGATTATCAACGCGGCCAACAGGCTGCAGAACAGTAAGATCATCATTGATGACACGCCTAGTATCTCAGTGTTGGAGTTAAAAGCCAAGGCACGGCGCATGAAGTCTGAGCATGGGCTGGATGCGCTCTTTGTGGACTATTTGCAGTTAGTAGAAGGTGGGGGGCGCAGCGAGGTGCGCGAGCAAGAAGTAGCCTACATTGCGCGGTCGCTGAAGGGCTTAGCGCGGGAGCTGAATATCCCGGTGGTGGCGCTGTCGCAGCTGTCGCGCGCGCCGGAGCGCCCCCCAAGAAGACCGAGACTGTCAGACTTGCGCGAATGCGTGACCGGTGATACCCAGGTGATAGATGGGAAGACCGGCAATCTATTAGCAGTTCGAGACGTCCGACCAGGGATGTTCGTGATCGCCCTTGATCACGGGCAGCGTCTGCGCCCGGCCCGTGTTCTCGACGTCATCCCCAAGGGCGTCAACCAAGTGTACAGGATACGCACTCAAACGGGACGAGAGGTCCGCGCGACCGCTGCGCATCCGTTTTTGACAGCAGAGGGATGGCGTCCCCTGCGGGATTTGGTTCCGGGGGATTTGATTGCGACAATGCGAGCTGTCACGCTCCCTGGAGAGCCGCGTCCGCCAGAGCTCTGCCGATTCCTTGGATATTTGACTGGTGATGGCACGTATCTGCGCCATCGCGAAGTCGGGTTTATCAACTCTGATCCTAGTTTGGTTCAAGACGTTATCGATATTGCGCGCAGGCACTTTGATATAGAGGTCTCCTCACGACAGCGCTTTACAAGCGAGCAAGTATCGTTTGTCAAAAAGAATTCTTGGGGATATGGTCAACCCTATGGAAACCCTGTGCGGAATTGGCTGCGCGAGCTTGGCCTCATAGGTCAACGATACGACAAGAAGAGTGTTCCGGCTTGGATTCTCACCGCTGATACTCGAGGGGTCTCGGAGTATTTGGGAGGGCTCTTCGCCACGGACGGGACTATAGTGCGCAGATCGGAAGGATACTGGGATGTGAAAGTGTGCACGACAAGCCTTCAGCTAGCCCAACAAACCCAGTATCTGCTGGCTCGCTTGGGTATTGTGGCAGGGGTGACATCAGGCTATAGAAGTGCAAAAGCTACATGCTCCATTTATACGGTGTATGTGTCACGCAGCGAAGATAACTTGAGAAAATTCGCGTTGCTTATCCCGTTGCGGGGAAGAAAGGCCCTTCTAGCTCAAGAGCTTCTTCTCTCCATGCCGCGCCGGCAGACCAATAGTGGTCTGGAAGCCTTGCCTCCTTCTGTTTCCCTCATGATCAATCGGCGGCGTCGAGAACAGGGCCTTTCTCATGCAGCTGTGGGCTATCGCGCTGTGGGAAAGCGCATCTCTCGCTCACGTGCCGCTGCCATTGCTGAACGGTTAGGCGATCCTGTGCTGTACCAGTGGGCCACCAGCGATCTTTTGTGGGAGAGGATCGTCTCGATCACGCCTGAAGGCACAGAACCAGTTTGGGATTTGGTCGTCGAAGACGTGCACAATTTTGTTGCAAATGGGATTGTCGTCCACAATTCTGGGGAGATCGAGCAGACGGCCGACGTCGTGCTCTTCTTGTATCGCGAGGACGCCGGGAGCGAAGAGAACCCTGAAGAAGAATCCCATGGGCAGCAGACAGCGCCGCTCGTCCACGAGACAGAGATCATCATTGGGAAGCAGCGCAACGGCCCGACAGGATCGTTTAAGCTGCTCTTCCATCGCGCGTACACGAGCTTTGAGGAGCATTACTTTGGGGAGGAGAGCAGCCCGACGTTCTAGGGCGCCCTTGCCCTCTCCCCCACAGATGCGCTATAATCTCGACAAATTCCCTCAATGAGGAGGGTGTGATGCCGTCGGAGGTCTTGCTTGAGGTGCGCGACTTGGTCAAGGACTTTGGCGGCCTACGCGCCGTCAACAGGTGCTCGCTCTCCGTCAAGCGCGGCACGATCACCGGGTTGATCGGGCCCAACGGCGCGGGCAAGACCACGCTGTTCAATCTCATTACGGGCTTTTACAAGCCCGATAGCGGGCGGGTCATCTTCCGTGGGGAGGATATTACGGGCTTGCCGGCGCATCGCGTCTTTCACAAGGGGCTGTGCCGTACTTTTCAAATCCCAAGAGAGTTCAAGCAGATGACCGTCTTAGAGAACTTGATGCTGGTGCCGGCGGGGCAGCGCGGGGAGAATCTCTTCTATTCGTGGTTCTTGCCGGGGCTGGTCCGCCGCCAGGAGGCGGAGATCCGCGACAAAGCGCTCTCGGTGTTAGAGTTTGTCAACCTCATCCATCTCAAGGACGAGTACGCGGGGAATCTCTCTGGGGGGCAGAAGAAATTATTAGAATTGGCGCGCACCCTGATGGCTGATCCCCAGATGGTCTTGCTCGATGAGCCGGGCGCGGGAGTCAACCCCACCCTGATGAAGCAGCTTGTCGCCAACATTGAGAAGCTCTGCTTTGAGCGCGGGGTGACGTTTTTCTTGATCGAGCACGATATGGATTTGGTGATGAACCTGTGCAATCCCGTGATCGTGATGAGCAACGGCGAGAAGCTCGCTGAGGGCACCCCCCAAGAGATCCAGCGTGACGCGCGCGTGCTCGAGGCGTATCTGGGCAGCCAATATCGCGCGGTGATGATGGAGTAACCATGGCGTTGCTCGAGGCGCGAGGGATCGTCTCCGGCTACGGGGGAATGGAGATCCTCCATGGGGTCTCCCTCACGGTCGAGCCGGGGCAGATCGTAACTATTATTGGTCCTAACGGCGCGGGCAAGAGCACCCTGCTCAAGACGATCTTCGGGCTGTTGCCGGTCAAGGCCGGAAGCGTGACCTTCAACGGCACGGAGATCACCGGGTGGAGCCCGGATCGCATCGTGCGGCTGGGGATGTGCTTTGTGCCCCAGACTGAGAACGTCTTTCCCTCGCTGACGGTGCAGGAGAACTTCGAGATGGGGGCGTTCATTCGCACGGACGACTATCGCACGCGGATGGAGGAGGTCTTTGCGCTCTTTCCCGACCTGAAGGCGCGCCGTCACGTGAAGGTTGGGGCGCTCTCTGGGGGGCAGCGCCAGATGGTGGCGATGGGCCGAGCGCTGATGCTCGACCCCAAATTATTATTATTAGACGAGCCCAGCGCCGGCCTAGCCCCGAAGATGGTCGAGCTGATCTTCGAGAGGATAAAAGAGATCAACAAGTCCGGGGTCGCGGTGGTCATGGTCGAGCAGAACGCCCGTGAGGCGTTAAAGTTTTCCGATCACGGGTATGTGCTTGCCGGTGGGGAGAATCGCTTTGACGACAGTGGGCCGGCCTTATTGCAGAACGAAGAGATCGGGCGGCTCTACTTGGGAGGATAAGCACGAATTGCTAATATAATCGTGGGGCGGAGCAAGAAGATTCGCAAGCATATAGCGGGCCGTGAGCGCCAGATCGAGCTTCATAAGGAGAAGATCGCTGAAGAGCAGGCGAAACCGTCTCCCGATTGGACGTTGATCCGTAAGTGGGAAAAAGATATAGCGATCTTTCAGCGTGAGATCGAGGAACTCATAGCGAGGCTGCCTGGCAAACTAAGCGAGGAGGATGATATGCCAAAGATCGCTGCTACAACCAAAGAAGGAGCCGTTCTGAATCCGACGACCGATCTCTTAGAGTTGGCTCTCCAAGAGCTAGCTGAAGAATGCGCACACGCTCTGTTTTTGATGTCCCGGTTGCGCCGGCTGCCCCCAGGAGATGAGCGAGAGACTCTTGAGGGAGATCTCCATGCGAGCCTCAGCCATCTCCGTATGGAGGCAACCTTCGCTCTCAAGGAATGGGATAAACTCATAGACAGCCTGCCCGACTCCTAAAAGCTATGCTCGAACTGACCGTCTACGGGATTATCTATGGGAGCATCATCGCGCTGGGCGCGATTGGGCTCACTCTGATCTACGGGATCTTGCGGTTTGCCAACTTCGCCCACGGGGATCTCATGAGCGTGGGGGCGTATATCGCGCTCTTTTTGATTCAAGTGCTCTTTCCGGCCTTGGGGGTGCCCCAGGAGCGCTTTGGCAGCACGAGCTTTGGGTGGCCCTTGATCCTCGCTATGCCCGTGGCAGCGGTGCTGACGGCGCTGCTGGCGATCGCCCTGGACCAGCTGTTTTATCGTCCGTTGCGGGCGCGCCGCGCCAGCCCAGTCATCTTGGCCATGGCTTCACTGGGAGCGGCGTTCATCGTGCGCAATGTGATCTATATCTTCTGGGGGCCGGATAAGATCAATTACTTTCCGGGGATCTCTCGGCCGGCGTGGCAGCTCCCCTTTGATATTCGCATCCGGCCTGACGAGCTCATCATCGTTGTGCTGGCGCTGAGCTTAGTAGTGTCTGTCTATCTTTTTTTGCAGAGGACTAAGCTGGGCAAGGCGATGCGCGCCACGGCCGACAATCCCGATCTGGCGCGCGTCACGGGGATCAACACGGAACAAGTGCGGCTGTGGACGTGGGGGATAGGTGCGGCTTTAGCTGCGGTCGCGGGGATCATGTACGGGGTCAACGCGCTGCTCTACCCAGAGATGGGCTGGGGGTTCTTGCTGCCGCTCTTTGCCGCAGCGATCTTGGGGACGGTGGGCAACCCCTACGGGGCGCTGGTGGGGGGGCTGGTCATCGGGGTTGTGCAGCGGGTTTCTACGGCGTGGCTCAACCCGGCCTATCAGCCTGCGGTGGCGTTTCTCGTCTTGATTATAGTCTTACTCGTGCGCCCGCAGGGCATCTTTGGGGGGAGATCGTGATGGAGCTTACGAGACTCATTGTGTCGGTGAGTTTTGGGGTGTTGGGCGGGTGGCTGCTGAGTTTCTTTGGGCGCGGTGTGCTGAAGCGCCTGGTATTAGCCATGGTGGGTGCGCTGCTCCTTGGGGCGATCCCCCTCTTGGCTCCCAGGGAGTGGGTAGCGTATTTGTTATCCCCGGCGATCACTGCCTGTCTGTATGCGATCTTGACGTTGGGGCTGAACGTCCAGTGGGGGCTGACCGGGCTGTTCAATATTGGGGTCGCTGCGTTCTTCGCCGTGGGGGCGTTCACCTCGGCGTTGATCACCAAAGCGATGCCCACAGGGTTGGCGGCGGAGTACACCAAGCAGCTCTTTGGGTTGGACCTGCCCTTCCCCTTTGGGGTGCTTGGGGCGGCTTTTGTCTGTGGGGTGATCGCGCTGCTGATCGGGCTGCTGACGTTGCGCCTGCGCGAAGATTATTTAGCCATTGCGACGATCGGCATAGCAGAGTCTTTGAAGCTCGTCTTTCAGAACGAGCGGTGGCTGGCCAACGGCCCCCAGCCCCTGTCGGGGATTCCCAAGCCGCTCTTCTGTGTTGTGCAGGATCCTCCGTGTGGATGGCTGCCCGGTTTTGTGAGAGAGCTGGTGGCGCCCTTGGACTCGCGGGACTACGATGTGATCTTGCTGGTGCTGCTTGTGCTCTCTCTTTTTGTGATCTTTCTGGTGCTCCAGCGGGCCACCTGGTCGCCCTGGGGTCGGGTCCTGCGAGCGATCCGCGAGGATGAGGGGGCGACAAGCGCCTTTGGCAAGAACGTCTTTGCTTATAAAGTCCAGGCGTTCGTCCTGGGAGCGTGTGTGATGGGCATTGGGGGCGCGCTCTTTACGGCTTCGGTGAGCACTATCGATTTTGGGCTCTTCCATCCGATGAGTTATACGTTTATGATCTGGGTGATGCTGATGGCTGGGGGATCGGGCAATCACAAGGGCGCGGTCTTTGGGGCGTTTGCCATGTGGGCGATCTGGATGGGCACGACGTTTCTCAGTGAAGCCCTTGTGCCCTTCCAATTCAAGACCCAAGTCTTCTATGTGCGCTATCTGTTAGTTGGGGTTTTGTTATTGGCGATCCTGCTCTTTCGGCCGCAGGGGATCTTGCCGGAGGAGAAGGGGAGCATTCAGGACAGATAAAAAACGCAAGCGGGAGCCTTATCGGCCCCCGCTCTCCATCTCCGGTCTATTATCACTCACTCGGGTGGGACTTGTTTGACCAAGGTGATCGTCTTGATGCCGCCTTCAGCGTCCTTGTTGTACTGCCAGATCTCGATGGGCGAGACCACATCGCCGGCAGCGTCGAAGTCCATGGCGCTGCCCGCGCCCTCATAGTTAATATCTTGCTTCGCTTTGAGCGCATTGAGGGCGGCAACAAACCCTGCAACGCCGACAGCTGCGCCTGGCGGATTGCTCACAGGGCGCAGGTTATCTCGCACCACTGTACCTGTGATCTCTCGGACGCCTTCAGCTATGGCCTTAGCGACTGCCAGCCCGAGCGCCGCCACAGCATCGTAGGTCGTGTCAATATAGGGGATCGGCGGGATGTCCCCGTAGGCCTTCTTGAACTCCTCCTCGAATTTCTTGGCGTTGGGATTCTCAGGGTCTGCCGCGGCTACCGTCCCGTAGAAGCCATGCAGGATGTCAAAGCCGAGCGCTTTTATCATGTCTGCAGACTTGGTGCCATCCACGAACAGGAAGCTCTTGTACTTGAGCACCTCAACGGCTTCCTTCAGGTAGACGTTGGCATGGCCGGGGTAGCTGATGGCCACGAGCACATCTGGGTTGCCTTCGAGTGCCTTGCGCAGCTCGGCTGCGTAGCTGGGGGCCACCTCCTCTGCATGGGGGACCTGGGCGAGCACCTTCCCGCCGCGCTTCTCAAAGGACTTGGCAAAGCGATCGCTGAGACCCTGGCCGTAGGGGTTGTTCACGTACAGGGTGGCCGCCGTCTTATACTTAACAGGGGCTTCTTTGATCTCGCCTGCGGCCAGCATGGCCAAGACAACGCCCTGCAGCGCATCGGAGGCCGTCGACCGGAAGAGATAGTCATCGTCTGGTTCAACTGTGAGCAAGGGCGAGGTCGAAGCCGGCGAGATCTGCGGAACTTTGAAAGGCTTAGAGACTTCGCGGGCAATGGCTAACGACGCACTGCTGGCTAGGCCGCCCACCAGCCCCACGGCTTTGTCCACCGTGACGAGCTTCTTCGCTCGGTCGACTACCTGGGCGAAGTTGGGGAAGCCGGGGTCCTCGTGGACGAGCTTAATAATGGGGCCACCCAGCACAGCTTGAGCGGCTTCATTGAGGTGCTTGGCGGCTAGATCAGCCCCCTTGCGCTCGGCTGGGCCGAACTCGGCTAGCGGGCCCGTAGAATCGAGCAGTGTCCCGATGGTGACCACGGGGGGAGGCTGAGCGAAGATCGGCCCGCGCAAGACCCCACTCAGCGTCGCTGTACCGACGGCGACACCGATCCCCTTCAAGAACGTGCGGCGTTTGAGAGCTTTCATAGAGCAAAGACCCTCCTTTTGTTTTGCAATATCCAGCCGTCGAGCGCCAGCACAAAGCTACACCACGAATCCCCACTGTTATTTTATGCTCGAGGTGGATCACCTCCTGGCACACGGTTTTTTGCCAACTAACGCTTTGGCGCTCGACGGTCTTTGGTCAGAATTATATAGCTGGGCTCTCCAAAAAGTCAAGACCCCTCTCTTTTTGGTTATTCTGAAGGCGTTTCCAAGCGGACCGTCTGAATTGTGCCGTGGGTATACTGCCAAATCTCAATAGGGGTGATCACGTCTCCGTGGGCATCAAAATCGACAGCGCCAGAGGCCCCTTCGTAATCTATCTCGTTGCCCTCTTCGAGAAGCTGAAAAGCTTTCTTCACGCCCTCAACACCCGCACTTACAATTTCACCCGGAGGGTTGCCTACAAAACGCAGGGCATCTCGGATAGCCAGACCTTCGGCCTTGGCAGCTTTCTGAATTGCCAAGGCTAGCAAGATCACCGCATCGTAGGTGTTGGCCATAAAGGGCTGGGGCGGCAGCTCTTTATAAACCCTTTGATATTCAGCATTAAAGATCTCCAGAGAGGGCGTCTTCGCCGACCCCGGGGCCGTCCCGTACATGCCTTCAACAGCTTCAGCTCCCACTGCCTCGATGATCTTCTCTGACTTGGTCCCGTCCACAAACAAGAATCTTGTGATATAGCCGCCTTCGATGGCTTCTTTCAGATAGATCGTCGCATGTCCGGGGTAGCCGATGGCGACGAGTACCTCGGGCTGAGCTTCGGTCAACTTGCGCAGCTCGGCCACGTAACTGGGCTGGGTTTCCTCCGGGTGCGCGGCCTCGCTCACCACGCGCCCGCCGTGGCGCTCGAACGACCTCCTGAACTCGTCTTTAAGACCTTGGCCATACGGGTTGTTCACGTACAGCACAGCCGCCGTGGTGTAGCCTAGCTCCCAGGCGAGCTTCCCTAAGACCACGCCTTGGAGCGCGTCCGAGGGGCACGTTCGAAAGAGCAGATCTTTACCCTCGTCCTCTGGCAGGTACGTCAACAGCGGCGAGGTCGAGGCCGGTGAGATAAGAACGACTCTATTGGGGATCGTGACCGTCTGGGCCACGGGCACCGTGACCCCGCTGGCCAGGGCGCCGACGATCGCCGGAACTCTGTCAATCTCGATAAGTTTCTTAGCACGGTCTATAGCCACAGAGGCCGTCGTCGCCGCGTCCTCGTGGACGAGCTCGAGCCGGCGTCCCCCCAAAAGCCCGCCGGCGTCGTTGATATGTTTAGCCGCCAGATCTGCCGAATTGCGCAAGGGCGGCCCAAATTCAGCCAACGCTCCGGTATAGTCTAACAGCGTGCCGATCTTGATCGGTCCCGATGGCCGAGATGGCCCACAGCTTGTCAGCCCCATAAGCCAGCTCAGACTTACTATAGCTCCAAGGCCTCGTAAGAACTCTCGTCGCGTGTGGTTCATAGCGCACCCCTTGAAGATACTCACACCAATCCTAGAGAGTCAGCGATTTGCTTGTCAAATCCAAGCTGTGCTATGCTACTGAGCGGGTGAATGCTGTGAGAAAGCATGACGAGCTTGTAAATACGGTGCGTCGGCTGCTGGCATATATTGGCGAAGATCCCGAGCGCGAGGGCCTCAGCGAGACCCCCCACCGCTTCGTGGAGATGCTCGAAGCGCTCACTGCGGGGTATCGTCAAGACCCACGAGAGCTTATTGCGGGAGCGGTCTTCCCCGTCACGCACGACCAGATGATCGTCGTGAAAGATATTCTGTTCTATTCGCTCTGTGAGCATCATATCCTGCCCTTCTTTGGCAAGGCGCACGTGGGCTACATCCCCGACGGCAGGGTGATCGGCATGAGCAAGATCCCCCAGATCGTCGAGCATTTTTCGAAAAAGCTCCAGCTCCAAGAGCGCATGAGCGAGGAGATCGCTGACTTCTTGATGGAGGTGCTCACTCCCAAGGGGGTCGGGGTCGTGGTGGAGGGCTTGCACTTGTGTATGGCCATGCGCGAGCTTCAGAAGGACGCCTGGTTAGTAACCAGCGCCGTGAGGGGGATCTTTAGGAAGGATCCGCGCACCCGCGCCGAGTTCATGCAGCTCATCAAGTAAGTACTTAGCAGATGCAAGCCCGCTGAAGTGGGCTAACAGCGTGCCCCTCTCTTCATCCCTCACCCCTGCACCCCTCTCCCTCGGAGGGGAGAGGGGATGGGGGTGAGGGCCTTCCCCTCAGCCGGTGCATTCATTCACCGGTCACGCTTCAGCGTGTACGAGACCGTAAACTCCGCCAGCACCCCACTAAAATCTTTAGGAGGCCCGGCGACCCTCTCAGAGAAGTGCTCCCACGCTCCCGACCAAGGCGACCACAGATACCCAAACGAGGCGCGCAGCGTGATCACATCTGTCAGAGAGAATTCTATCCCAACGCGGGGAACAAGAGAGAGAAAAACTCGGCGCAGCAGCGTATCGTGGGCCGTCTGCAAGACGGATGCGAAATTCTCTTCAGCCATGGCGCGTTGCCCCAGCAGCAGCGTTGCCGTGCCCACGCCCACGCCGCCGCTCACAAAGCCCTTGAGCGCCGGAACTCGCTCTGAGAGCGTCCAGCGCCTATCGAGAAACGCACTGAAATAGAAGAGCGTCAAGCGCACGCGCCGTGAACCGTGCTCTGCGCCGACAGAACCTTCTGCGAGTGTCAATCCCACAGGGAGCCACTCGACCGCGCGCACCCGCGTCCAACTGCCCGTCATAGTGATGGGTGACACGAGTTTGGGGAAGTCGTTCTCCTGCAAAACGCTGTTGAGATCGCTGAGGTTGAGATAGAACAGCCCGGAGACCGGCTCAAAGAGCGATGACGGTTCCTGCGCTAGGGCCATTCCCCCACACAGAACTACCCCGGCTAGATAGATGAGTCTTTTCATACACAGACCTCCTTCTTGGGTTGTTAGGGCCCTCACCCCGTCTACGGCACCCCGCTCCCGTCTAGACGGGAGAGGGGCTAGGGGTGAGGGCCTTTAATGCTCATATCCTCGATCGGACAAGACGATGCTCTCTGAGCCAAGCTGCATGGTGATGCCCTCTTTCTTGGGCACGACCCGCCCAATCACTGTGAACTCGCAGGCCCGACGCGCCTCAAGGAGCTTCTCTTGGGGGAGGGTAAAGAGCAGCTCAAAATCCTCCCCGAAGAAGAGCCCCATCTCAAATAACTCTTCTTGACTGCGCGCCAGTTCTTCGACTTCGAGCGCGAACGGGATCACCGTCGCGTCGATACGAAAGCCCACGTTGCTTGCTGCGGCAAGCTGATGGAGCGAGCGCGCTAACCCATCGGAGATGTCCATCATGCTGCTCGCTACTGGGGCCAGCGCCTGCCCCTCAGCGAGCCGGGGAGTAAAGCGCAACAGCTCATTGGCCTGCACATGCTCTTTCTCTTTCAGAAGCTGGAGAGCAGCAGCTGTGCGGCCCAGATCACCCGTCACGCAGACGAGATCTTCAACATGAGCGCCGGAGCGCAGGACGGGCTTTTGAGCTTCGCCCAGGGCCGTCGTCACTAGCGTCAGTTCCGGGTGGCGGTCGGTATCGCCACCGAGCAGTTTGGTCTGGCACGCTTCGCAACACGCTAAAGCCCCGTCTAAGAGTTCTTCTAAGAATTCTTTATGGAACTCCGGCGCCCCCAGGGCGAGCACCACTCCCAGGGGTCTGCCGCCCATCGCAGCAATGTCGCTCAGCGAGACGGCGACAGCGCGCCAGCCCATCGTATAGGGGGTCATCCCCTCGGGGAAATCCGTCCGACGGTGCAGCATATCCGTCGTCAATAAGAGATTAGTCTTCTGAAATGAGATAATGGCGCAGTCGTCGCCGATGGGAAGCTTTTCGCGCAAAAATTTTATGACATCACGCTCGCGCATAACTTTAACTATAGCCGAAGTATCCTGCGATTGCCAAAATCCCCAGCCCCTCCCCTCAAGGGGGAAGGGGGTTAGATCAGGGAAGGGGCCGGGTGAGGGACGGCGGCTCTCGTGATTTTTTATGGAGTGTAAGCTATAATGCAAATCTATCCGTTGGGGAGGTAAGGTGATGATCAGGGTTTTGAGTATCGCCGCGATAGGGCTCGCAGTAGTCGGTCTGGGCGGTAACACCGCCTCGCACGAATGGTTTGAGCGCTCAAGTGCTCATCACAATGATCCCATGATGCCGGTGCAGGTGAAGGACGCTGTGGCGCGAAACGCTGTGTGCAACGACGGTACACCCGCGACTTACTATCTTCGTCGCGGCCAGGGCACAGGCAGCTGGCGGTGGGTGATCCATCTGCAAGGGGGCGGCATGTGCTCTAGCATAGAAACCTGCCAGCAGCGAGCCGTGAGCACCCCGTCCTTGATGACCTCCCGCGGGTTACCCTTGACGAGGGTGGGCAGCGGCGTGCAGTCTCCTTCGTCGTATGATAACCCCGACTTTTTCAATGCTCATCATGTCTATGTGCATTACTGTAGTTCCGATCTGTGGAGCGGTGACCGAGAGGCCACTGCTGAGAGCGGCGGCTGGCACTTTCGTGGGGCACGCATCGTCCGCGCAGTCATTGACGATCTCATGAACCCAACGATCACACCGTCGCCCAACTTAGCCGATGCTACTGAAGTGCTCTTCTCTGGCAGCTCGGCAGGCGGTGCCGGCGTGATGGTTCATCTCGATTGGGTAGCGGATCGGCTCCCCCACGCGGTCGTGCGCGGCCTCAATGACGCCGGCTGGGCCGTAGATATGAGACCCTATGATAGTTCGATCCCCTCTCTGCTTGCCCAAACTCACCAGGGATATGCTCTGTGGCAAGGCGTGGTTGACACATCCTGCGCGGCAGCCAATCCCGGTGCTGAAGGCCGGTGCTATATGGCGTCTGCATATCCCTATATCTCCACGCCCCTCTTTGTTCAGCAAGCTCAATTTGACAGGGCCATTCTCAGGCTGCTGGGGGTCACACCGCCTTTCGATGACCAGGAGCGCGCCTATATGCTGGAGTTCGCAGCTGCGGTGCGCCAGTCGCTTGAGCCTGTGCCAGCGGCCTTTAGCCCCGCGACGGCCACCCACAGCATTGTGGCCAATGAACAGTTCTGGAGCCTGCGCATCGCAGGTTACTCGCTCCGCGATGTATTGGGCAATTGGTTCTTCGCTCGGCCTGGGCCGATCAAGCTGATCGAGTTGCGTTAAGCATTATAGCAGCGATCTGCCTTTCGAGCTTGGGGTAGTGCGTGCCACGCCAGTAGAGCTTCTGACAGCATGTGCAGCGGAAGAACTCATCGTGCTCGACGGCGATCCGAGGGGGGATAGACGCCAGAATCTCTCTCTTGGCTACGGGCGCAAGCAGCCCGTTGCAGACCAAACAGCGTCGGAACGGGTCTATGAGACTCTCGAGATTGAAGCGGCGCACGACTTCGCGGGCTTGCTCGAGGGGATTGGTCGAGCGCAGCCAATAGCCGTGCGTCACGGCGTTGTGCTTAAGCAAATCACGGTCGCGGGTGAGCACGATGCGCCCCTCCCGCGCCGCCAAAGCGACCAGCTCGCTGTCATGATATTTATTAGAATGCAGGGTATCGAACCCCAGGAGCCGCAAGAGCCGCGCGAGCTTGCCCAGATGCACATCGGCGACAAAGGCGATCCGTCTGAGAGGCTTCTCGCGCACTTGCACAATGGGCGAGATATCTAAACTCTCAAAGACGGGATAGACCGCGACCCTGTCGCCGTCGCGCAAGCGATAGGAAAACCCTACCGACTGCCCATTGACGATGATGAGATCGACTTCGGTGTGGGGGACGCCTAAAGCTTCGATGGCGTCTTTGACTGCAGGAGCGTTCTGAAAGCTGTACTCGATGTCGCACTGACGCTGTTTGGGCGGGAGAAGGTCGTTCAGCTCGCCGTAGAATCGAAAGACTGCCGTGCTCATGGTCTGAGCTTTATTGTACCGTCCCGAGGGGGTTCTGGCACGTCCCCTGCTGTACTATGTACAATCAGCAGCAGGAGGTTCTTATGAACACAGTGATTCGACTCGTTTGTCTGACCGGGCTGGTGCTCGTGGGGTATTGTTCTCTTGTTACGAGCGGCTTGCACGCTGAGGGACGAGGGGCAACTGATGCTCTGGCTGAGCCCATCTTGCTCTTTGGGATAGGGATGCACATTGAGCCGCTGGGCCGAACCGCACAAGGTTATGGTGGCGGCGGGGCTGAGTATCGCCAGGGACCGCTGTTTGAGCGCCATGTGCAGGATATTCTTGCCGTAGCCAAAATCATAGAAGCGCATGGCGGGCGCATGACTATTCAGGCACAAAGCCCCTTCACCCAGGTCGCCATCGAGAGGAGCAACACCATCTTGAAAGACCTAGAATCTCGCGGGCACGAGATCGCTCTGCACTTTCACGAAGATGCCCATCTGGGGAGAAACTCTGAGAGACTAGCCGTCGAGCGCTGGTGTGCCGTGATGAAAGAAGAGATCGAGCTCATTCGTCAGGCGGGTGTTCGGGGGTCTATTCGCTATTGGAGCGGCGGCAATCTCTATCCTGGGATCTTAGAGGCTGCGTCGTGTGCTGGGCTGGACGTGATGAGCGATTGGAAGAACCCCAAAACCCAGAGCACTGATCTGTCGCTTGTGGGGGTTCATCCGTGGCGGCCCGCCGGCGGCCCCAGCGAGACCGATCTGTCGAAATTCGCCATGCATGACCCCAACGGGAAGATCATCTTTTTGCCTGAGGGGAACTACTCCCGTGGAGACTTCGGGTCATCGCGTCGGGCCGCCGGCGGCGACGCAGCGTACTTTGAGTATCTCAAGGAAGAACTCTATCGCTCGTTAGAAGTCGCTCGCGCCGATAGAGTGAACGTCTTTCACTTCACGGTGCACCCTGGGGAATTTCGCGGGGATCCCGCGCGGCCCTTTGGGGTCATCGAAGACTTTCTCGCCAACGTCGTCGACCCGCTCGTCAAATCGGGGAAGATCCGCTGGGCGACATTTTCGCAGATGGCCGACGAGTTCATCGCCTGGGAGAAGGCCAATCCAGGAGTAGACCCGCGAGGAAGCGCCCACGTGCCTCCCGCGCCAGATCAAACGGCTCCTGCAGGCTATATCACCTTTGCTGTGAACGTCCACGACTTTCGACACATCGCCGAGAGCGCTGAGACACTTCAGAGGCTGATCGCGATCTTTGAGAAATACAAAGTCAAAGGCGATTTCTATCTCACCGGGCCGATGGCTGATCTCTATGCGCAGCAGCGCCCCGATCTCATTCAGAAGCTCCAAGAGAGTGGGATGACGATGAGCTATCATCAGCGTCCCCCGCACCCCATCTATATGGGCTTTGACAGTCGTCTCAAGGGATTGAGCGACGACGCCGTGAAATCTCTCTTGCGGGACTACGAGACGTATAAGCTCGATTTGGCTACGGGCGAGCTGTTGCGCGATCAACCCGGAGGGTACACGTATTTAGCGTCATTGATAGGCCGCAAGCCCGTCGTCGCCACAGCGCCCAGTAATGACTCGCGAGTGAAGAAGATCGCTTGGCAGCTCTATAGAGAGCTGGGTGCACAGATGACAGTCGTCTATCACGAGAGTGGCACGAAGCTGGAACAGCCCTTCGAGTGGGTCGAAGGGCTGTTAGTCCGCCCCAGCGACTTCAGCGTCACCCGGTGGAAGACCGAAAGGGTCTCTCACGAGCAGTTCTGGTGGAACATGCTCGATACGCCCCACGCTGCTGATTACAACCCGACGAACTATCTGAAGAAGAAGCTGAGCGAATGGCGCGGGCCGCGCCCGCCGTTCATCACCGTGCTCATTCACGAGGATAATTTCTTTCGGCGCGGGGCGACGCCGTGGGAGTCTATCTATTATGGGCCGAATCGGCAGCCTCTTGCGCCTCCGTATGATCTGAACGCTCCTGACCCCTCCCAACCGAGAAGCCAGCAGAGCCAAGAGCTGATCTGGAAAGCCTACGAGGAGTTGGTCGCCTACGCTGCGACCCACTTGAGCGTCGTCACTTCTGAAGAGATCGTCGCGATGGCCCAGGGCGCTCACTCTGTGGGCGAACAGGCGCAGCCTCCCCGTCCCACTGAACTCGATGTCACTTATTGTGTCATGGACGGCGTCGAGTTAAAGATGGACATCTATCGTCCTCAGGGGAGCTCTGCCCCAACTCCAGCGTTGCTCTATGTGCACGGGGGCGGCTGGACCAGCGGCGATAAACGCTCCGGCGAAGGCGTGCGCGACATCGCTGAACTGCTGGCTCGTGGGTATCTGATCGCTGCCGTCAACTATCGTTTGGCTCCAAGCTATAAATTCCCCGCGATGATCGAAGACGTCAAGTGTGCCGTGCGCTTCTTGCGAGAAAACGCTGAGCGATACACTATTGATCCCGAAAAGATTGGGGCGTGGGGGGGCAGTGCCGGGGGACATTTAGTCGCGCTCTTGGGCACAGCCGATAGCAGCGCAGGCTGGGACGTCGGCCAGTATCTGGAGCACTCAAGCCGGGTGCAAGCCGTCGTCGATATGTTCGGGCCCACAGACTTAACGGTGCTCTTTGAAGGAGCCAATCCCAGATTGATGGAGCAGGTCTTCGGCACTTCGGATCGCAACTCAGAGACGCTCAAGCGGGCGAGCCCGGTGACGTGGGTCTCTTCCGATGACCCGCCGTTTTTGATTCTGCATGGCGAGCGCGATCCCCTTGTCCCGGTCAGTCAGTCTCAAATCTTCTATGAAAGACTGCAAGCAGCAGGCGTGCCCGCGACTCTCGTCATTGTCAAGAACGCTGGGCACGGCTTTGCCCCCATGGGCGGGCCGATCAGCCCCACACGCCAAGAACTGACCAAGATAATCGGGGACTTCTTCGATAGATCCCTCAAATAAGCACCACTCTAGTGTGCCTCCTTGAAAAGCTTGACAAGTCAGCTCAGTTTCCATATAATTAGGAGTCCTAACTATATCAAAGCAAAGGAGGCTTACCATGAACATTGCTGGCTACACCTACGGCAGCGTTCCCCAGTCGCCTGTTACGCTCAAGGAGCTTGAGGAGCTCAAAAAAGCCGTGCTCTTCAGCGCCGAGGACGAAAAGTATCTCAAGCTCGCTGGCGAAGTGCTCAAAGACCAGATCGACGCCATATTGGACTTATGGTACGGCTTTGTGGGGTCACATCCCCATTTAGTTTATTATTTCTCCGGGCCGGACGGCAAACCCGATGCGAATTACTTAGCAGCAGTCCGCAAGCGCTTCGGCCAATGGATTCTCGACACCTGCACGCGTCCCTACGACCAGACATGGCTCAATTATCAGCACGAGATCGGCTTAAGACATCATCGCACGAAGAAGAATAAGACCGACAACGTCAGCTCGGTGCCCAACGTCCCGCTGCGCTACTTAATTGCTTTTATCTACCCCATCACGGCGACGCTCAAGCCCTTCTTGGCCAAGAAGGGGCACAGCCCCGAAGAAGTCGAGAAAATGCATCAGGCGTGGTTTAAGTCGGTGACGCTGCAGGTGGCGCTGTGGAGCTACCCCTATGCCAAAGAGGGCGACTTCTGAGGAGCTAGACGCCAAGATCGTCGCGGCGCTGGAGCGGCTCTCCCATGTGCTGCGCGCGCTCCTGTGGGAGGAGGCCGTGGAGAGCCGCCTCAGCCCCGTCCAGATCCAAACCCTACTCTATCTGGATTCACACGCCCAGGATCTCTGTCGCGTAGGGCAATTAGCTGAAGAATTTGGGCTCACTCCGGCGACGGTGAGCGATGCAGTCAAGAGCTTGGAAGGGAAAGGGCTGGTGGAGCGTCGGCCCCAACCAGAAGACGGGCGCGCCTTCCAGTTGCACCTGACCGCTCGGGGCCGACAGCTGGCCCACAGAAAGCTTGCGCGCTGGGCAGACGCCCTCCACGAGCAGCTAGCAGGCTTCTCAGAAGCCGAGAAGGCTCAAGCTTTGCGATTCTTGCTGCAGCTCATCGAATCGCTCTACCGTGCGGGAATTATTACAGTGGCGCGCATCTGTCTGACGTGCCGGTTCTTTCGCCCCAATGCCCATTCGGATCCTCAAGCTCCCCATCACTGCGCCCTGATGGACAAGCCCTTGGCGGAGCGCGACTTGCGCGTGGACTGCCCAGAGCACGAGATGGTCTAAGGACCTCTCCCCAAAATCCAGATCACCCCCAAAGCTAACAAGAGATCGCCGATGCTGAACGCGTTGGCAAACGGCACCCAGCTGGGAAGCCAAAAGATATCTCCCAAAAAATTGAGCTTCGTCTGGGTGCTCATCAAGACGACATTGCCCGAGACGCCCTCGGTGAGCAATCGTTCGACTGTTGCCGTTCTGCCCGCAGCGCGCAGCGCCTCGAGCGAAGCGGGCATGTGCCCGCCGTTGGCTGTAATCACAATAAAGTTGGAGAGCATCCCCAGAGCCATCAGCCAGAGCGCCTTCTCGCGATAGTTGATCGCCACAAAGAGCAGCAAGAGCAAATACGACCCAATGTGCAGATACTCCATCCCCCAGCTGATAAGGGGCTTGGCCCCCTGACCCAAGGGCAAGATCAATATCTGAGTGAGCATAGCGAGCAGCACCAGCCAGCCCGCACGCAGCTTCAGCTCTGCTAAATGCGACAGACCCCGATGGCGCACCAGCCCGATGAGAAGCCCTAAGAGAATCGCCCAGAGGAGAACCATAACGGCTCCTTCAGCTCATCGGAGATGACGCGCACCAGGGCTTCGACGACCTTGGGGTCGAACTGGCGGCCGCTTTGGCTCTGGATGATGCGCACGGCTTCGGCGGGCTCATAATGGCGTGGCAGCCCTTGGGATTCGCGATAGGGCCGGTCGCTGGTGAGGGCATGATAGACGTCGGCAACATGAATAATACGCGCGCCGATGGGGATTTGGTCGCCCTTGAGGCCGTCGGGGTAGCCGGTGCCGTCCCAGCGCTCGTGCTCGTACTTGACGAGCTGGGCGGCTTCGCTGTACATCTCCAAGTTTTTGAGCAGGTCGAAGCCGACGATCGTGTGTTGTTTGACGAGCTGCCACTCGGAGGCATCGAGTGGGCCGTGTTTATTGAGGATAGAATCGGGGATGGCGACCTTGCCGATGTCATGGACGCGCGCGGCGGTGCGGATGAGCTCGATCTGGTCTTCGGGCAGTTCCATCTCGCGGGCGATCTTTTCAGCGAGATCGGCGACCTCTTCGGAGTGTTCGGCGGTGTAGGGGTCGTGTTCGTGGAGCATGTGGACGATGGTTTCGAGGGTGCGTTGGGTTTCGTGGCGCAGTTTGGTATAGCCGCGCAGGGTCAGGTGGACGCCGACGGCAGGGATAAGTACCAGGAGCGTCTGCCACGGGGCTTGGGCGTAGACGACCGCGGCTAAGATAGAGATGATGCCGATGGCTAAGACTTGGAAGGGGAGATTGCGAATATGGAAAGTCACGAGTTTAGAGAACTTGATGCGTTGGGTTAGGTGGAGGATTCCGGAGACGAGTATAGTATTTGTAGCGGTGTAGCCAACGTAAGCGAGGGCAGGTGGCACAAGCTCGGCGAGCGAGCTATACGGGGGCGGGTGGCCTCCGAGCAGTTGGAAGATCAAGATAGCTGCCCAGCCACTGAGTATGATTTGGCCTGTGTTGAAGGATACTCGGTAGAGAAAATCAGTGGTATTTTCTCTTAGATGATGCCAGCGTAAGATAACCTCTGAGGAGATTGTGCCAAGCAAAGTACTCCAGATCATTGCCGATGGATCAGCGATGAACAACACAGCACAATAGATGATCTCAGCCAATGAAGCACTTCGCCGCAAAGCGATTTCCACCTCAAATAAATCGGTGAGAAAAGCAAGAATCGCCGCTATTAGTATCAGCGATATTTTTGCCGGATCATTCTGAGCTTGAGGCAAGTAAAGAATAAGCGGAACCAAGCTTAACAGCACAATAATCCATATATACAGCTTAGCTCTCCAGCTCATGCTGGCAGCATTATATGAAAAAGAAAAAGGGGAGTCCACCGGACTCCCCTTAAGGGGTTTTCATGTGAGAAGCTTTTTTATGTTATGTCCACTTCTGAGGAGCGCCGCTCATGAGCACGAAGGCGCCAATAAGTGCCAGAATGTACAACACCTTAACCCCGACCTTCGCCTTCACCCAACCGGCCACCCGCTCCGCTACCTGCTCGTTGTATTCTCCCCACTTCATGGTACGTGCCTCCTTCTGTATGTTGTTGATGGCCGTATTTTATACGCAATTGTATGCGTTGTCAAGGGTTTTGGTGAAAATCATCTGTGATTCTTTTCCTAGAACGGCCGGAACTCCCGCTTAAACCGCACCTCCCCCGAGGTATCTATGTACTCCAACACCAGGCGCCCAGCACTGGAAATCGTAATCTGCCCGAAATTCCAATACTCGTTGCTCCCGTAGAGCCGCGTGGGATTGAGCGTTTCGTCCAGCGGCCCCATGTACGACGTCAGCGCGCTCAGCGGCCCAGCCGTAAACTCGTAGAAGTCCACCCTCCGATCCCGATTGGGATCGTATTGGATGACATCGACGATATGCTCATCCCCGGTGAGCCAGACCACGCTCTTGATGGTGTTCTCAATGATGAAGGTGGAGATCTCAAGAAGCTCGCGCTCGAAGCCCGTGGCGCTCTCGCCGTTGGCCCAGCTATCACAAGCCGCCGGACAGTCCGAAGGGAACGAGAGCTTCACCGTCGAGACGATGAATTTCCAGGTCGCGTCAGATCGCTTAAGGCCCTCCTTCAGCCACGCCAGTTGCTCTGGGCCGAGCATCGTCTTTTGTGGGCCGTCAGGGAGCTTGTTATCGCTGCGATACTGGCGCGTGTCGAGGATGAAGATCTCGGCGTGCTTGCCCCAGCGGAACGAACGATACAAACGATTGGGGTCTTGAGCGTCGGGAGCGATGGGGAAGTACTCCAGGAGCACCTGGCGCCCGATCTCTAATCTCTTTGGGTCTACTGTTGTGCCTGCGAAGTTGTTGATGACCTCGTGGTCATCCCAGATGACGTACAAGCTCGTGGCCACCCGAGCTTTCTGGTAGGGTTTATCAGCGAACTGATATTTTTGCTTGGCGCGGTATTCTTCCAGGGTATTGGCGGTGAAGTCGCTGCCGGGGGCGTTGGGCGGGCTGGGGCAGTGCTCGTCGTTGTAGACTGTATCGCCCAAGAAGAGAAAGAAGTCGGGCTGAGCCTCCGCAAGCGGGTTGAAGATGAAGTACTCTGGGCGGCGGCACATCCCCTGCCCCCCAAGATCGGCGCTCCAGACGAACCGCACTTCTGCTGGGGAATCGGCTGGCGGCGCCGTGACGAACGTCCCAGTGAGCCAGGGGCTCTGCTGGGTGCCCAACACTTGGCTTACGCGATAGTAATAGCGCGTTGCGGGCTTCAGTCCCGTAAGCACAATCTTGCCGGTGAAATCCCTCTGCGCGGTGAGGGCAAGAGGCGCGGCTCTCTGAGCGTCACTGAAGTCTTCACTGGTGCTGTGCTCGACGACCAGGGCTGAGCCAGGGACTTCGGCGCCGCGCCCCCAGATGATGGCGCTTGTTGGGGTGACGTCGCCTGAGGAGATCCCATGCGTAAGCCCAAGCTGTATCTCCGCCGACCCTCTCCCAAAGACCATGAGCAATAAAAGACTGACTTTGAGGAGTGTTCTCATCGTGGCCACCTCCGCTGTAGATTCTAGCACCGGAGGTGCGGGTCGGCCAAATTGTGCGGCGGCTAGCGCATCAGAAGTGCCAGGACGGCTTTTTGGGCGTGCAATCTGTTTTCGGCCTCGTCGAAGATCGCGCTCTGCGGCCCGTGCGCTACGTCATGGGTGATCTCTTCGTCGTAGTGTGCCGGCAGGCAGTGCATCACGATGGCATCGGGCTTAGCGAGCTTCAAGAGCTTTTGATTGATCTGAAAATCTTTAAATTTCTTGCGGCGCTCTTCGGCCTCATGCTCTTGCCCCATGCTCGTCCACACGTCGGTGTAGAGGATATCGGCGCCCTTGGCCGCGCTGGCGGGATCGTGGACGATCTCGATTTTTCCCAATCGACGGGCTTCTTCTAAGATTTTTGAGTTCGGCTCATATCCGACAGGGCACGCTACGGCGATCTCCATCCCCAGCTTGGGCCCTGCTTCAAGCCACGAATTGCACACGTTGTTGCCGTCGCCGATCCAGGCGAGCTTGAGCCCCTCAAGCCTTCTCTTCTTCTCGTAGACCGTCAGCAGATCGCCTAAGATCTGACAGGGGTGCAACAGATCAGAAAGCCCATTGATCACGGGCACTTCAGAATGTTTGGCGAGCTCTTCGACGATCTCGTGCCCGAAGACCCGCGCCATGATCCCATCGCAGTAGCGCGAGAGCACCTTAGCGATGTCTTCGGTCGTCTCGCGCTGGCCCAGCTTAATATCGTCTGGGCTTAAATAAATCGCGTGGCCTCCCAGCTGGGTCATGCCCACCTCAAACGAGACGCGCGTTCGCAGGGAGGGCTTTTGGAAGATCATCGCCAACGTCTTGCCCGACAGCATCGTGTGGGCGATCCCCGCCCGATGCTCCCGCTTGAGCTGCAGCGCCGTCTCCAGAAGCTCCCACAGGTCCTCGGCGGTGTACTCCCTAAACGAGATCAAATCTTTGTGACGCATAGGGCTTACCTCCTCCTTTCCGTTGGAATCACGGAAGCCCACAGAAAGGGTCACAGAAAGCGCTGAGAAGAGCCGCCGTCTTCAGTGTTCTCCGTGGATTTTTCTGTGCCTTCCGTGATTCAATCATGGCATCTTACTGAAAATTTGGGGAGTGCGCCAAGTTGATTTTTTCGCGCGCGTGCTTTAGAGTGAGAACTGAGAAGGAGGCGAGCGATGAAGGTCTATCTCAACGGTCAGTTCGTCCCTGAAGAGGAGGCGAAGATCAGCGTCTTCGATCACGGGCTGCTCTACGGCGACGGCGTCTTTGAGGGCATCCGCGCCTATGACGGCTACGTCTTCAAGCTCGACCGGCATATAGAGCGTCTCTATGACAGCGCCAAGGCCATCGCCCTGGAGATCCCCTTGAGTAAGGAGCAGATGGTCCAAGCTGTTCTTGAGACTTTGAGGGTGAACCAGCTGCGCAGCGCCTATATTCGCCCGGTGGTGACGCGCGGGGTTGGGGATTTGGGGGTGGACCCGCGCCGCTGCCACGGCAAGCCTTCTGTCATCATCATTGTGAAGGAGTGGAAGTCGCTCTACGGGGAGGAGAAGAGCCAGCGCGGCCTCACCGCCATCGTCGCCCACACCCGCGCCCGCTCCCCCGATAGCCTCTCTCAGAATATTAAATCCCTGAACTATCTCTCCAATATCATGGCCAAGATCGAGGCCAATGCCGTCGGTGCGGACGAGGCGATCATGCTCGACAGCAATGGGTTTGTCGCCGAAGGCACCGCGGATAACGTCTTCATTGTCAAGCGCGGGACGATCTTCGTGCCCCCGACGGTCACCAATCTCCCTGGCGTCACCCGTGAGACGGTGATCGAGCTGGCTCAGCAAGAGAGAATTCCCGTGCGCGAGGAGTTCTTCGGGGTTCCCATGCTCTATGCCGCCGATGAGTGCTTCATTACCGGGACGGCCGCGGAGATCGCGCCCATCGTCGAGATCGACAAGCGCCCCATCGGCACGGGCAAGCCCGGCCCGATCACCCAGAGGCTCATGGAGAAATTTCGGGCGATCACGGGGATTCCCGAGACGGGCACGCCCATCTACGAGTGAGCTATGGCTGTCCGCGTTCGCTTTGCCCCCAGCCCCACGGGAGAGCTTCACGTCGGGGGGGCGCGCACTGCCCTCTTCAATTGGCTCTTCGCCCGCAAGCATCAGGGCGTTTTTATCGTGAGATTTGAAGATACTGACATCGAGCGCAATCGCCCTGAGCTGGTCGAGCCGATCTTAGAGAGTTTGCGGTGGCTTGGGCTGCACTGGGATGAGGGGCCGTACTTTCAGAGCCAACGGATGGATCTCTATCGCCAGCGGGCCGAGCACCTCTTGGCCGAGGGCAAGGCGTACAAGTGCTACTGCACCCCTGAGGAGCTGGAAGAGAAGCGCCAGAGAGCTCTTTCTGCCAAACAGAAGCCCAAGTACGATGGGCGCTGTCGCAATCTGACCGCCCAAGAAGAACAGAGATTCCTGAGTGAAGGGCGCAGACCCGCGCTGCGCTTGAAAGTCCCCCAATCGGGCACCATCACTGTCGAGGACGCGATTCGCGGGTCAGTCGAGTTCGATCTCGCTGAACTCGATGACTTTATTATCCTGCGCTCCGACGGCCGGCCCACCTATAACTTCGCCGTCGTGGTGGACGACGTGGCCATGGGGATCACCCACGTCATCCGTGCCGATGAGCATCTGAACAACACGCCCAAGCAGATTTTGATCTATAAAGCGTTTGGGTATCCTGTGCCGGTCTTTGCCCATGTCCCGATGGTGTTGGCCAAAGATCGGAGTAAGCTCTCCAAGCGCCATGGGGCGACGGCGGTGTTTGAGTTTCGCGATCGTGGGGTGCTGCCCGAAGCGTTGGTGAATTATCTCGCGCGCTTAGGCTGGGCGCATGGCGATCAAGAGATTTTTACAAGAGAGGAGCTGATCGAGAAATTCTCCTTGGAGGCGGTGCACCCCTCAGCGGCGATCTTTGACGAAGAGAAGCTCCTATGGCTCAATCAGCATTATCTGAAGACGGGTGATCCGCGGCGGCTTGGGGAGCTGGTGCGCTCGTTCTTGGTGAAGCTGGATATTCTCAGTGAGGCCGAGGCTCAGGCCGTGCCAAGCGAGAAGCTCGCCCAGATCGTTGTGCTCTTTCGGGAGCGCGCCAAGACGCTGGTGGAGCTCGCCGAGCCCGCTCGGTATCTGCTCACAGATAATTTCGCTTACGACCCAGAAGCAGTGCGGAAGTTTCTCACCCCAGACACGATCCTGCTGTTGCAGGGGCTGGCGCAAGCGCTTTCCACAGTAGAACCGTTCACAGCGGCGGAGCTCGAGCGTGCTGCGCGAGCGTATGTGGACTCCCAGAGCAAGGCGCTCAAGGAGATCGCGCAGCCCTGCCGTGTAGCGCTGACGGGAAGGACGACGGGTGCGGGGCTTTTTGAGACGATGGAGCTGATCGGCAAGGAGCGGGTGCTCGCGCGGCTCTCGTCGGTTGCAGCGTTGCTCACTTAAAGCTACAATTGCACTTTTGTAGGGGAACTGGCTATGAGCAATGAAGCCCCCAAGGACTTCATCCGCGAGATCATAGAAAACGACATCAAGTCTGGCAAGTTCGGCGGGCGCGTCCACACCCGCTTTCCCCCTGAACCCAACGGGTACCTCCACATCGGCCACGCCAAAAGCATCTTGCTCAACTACTGGATCGCCCAAGAGTTCGGGGGGAAGTTCAATCTGCGATTTGACGACACCAACCCCGAAAAAGAAGACCAAGAATATGTCGATGCCATCAAGCGCGACGTCAGGTGGCTCGGCGTCGACTGGGAAGATCGCGAATTCTACGCTTCAGATTATTTCGAGCAGCTCTATCAGTGGGCCGAAGAGCTCATCAAGAAGGGCAAGGCCTATGTGTGCGATCTCTCCCCAGAGGAGATCAGCGAGTATCGGGGCAAAGCGATCATCCAAGATGGCAAGGTCATCACCCCGCCGGGGAGGGAAAGCCCCTACCGCAATCGCTCTGTTGAAGAGAATCTCGATCTGTTTCGCCGGATGCGCGCCGGGGAGTTCCCCGATGGGGCGAAGACCCTCCGAGCTAAGATCGACATGGCCCACCCCAACTTAAATATGCGCGACCCCGTGATGTATCGCATCATGCACGTCCCCCACTATCGCACCGGCACCAAATGGTGCATCTATCCCACCTATGACTGGGCGCACGGCCAGTCTGACTCCATTGAAGGGATCACCCACTCCATCTGCACGCTGGAATTCGAAGACCATCGCCCCTTGTATGATTGGTTCCTGGATCAGTTGGGGATCCATCACCCGCGACAGATCGAGTTCGCTCGGTTGAATCTGACGTATACCGTGATGAGCAAGAGATTGCTCTTGCAGTTAGTGCAGGAGGGGCATGTGCGCGGCTGGGATGATCCCCGAATGCCGACGATCGCGGCGCTGCGGCGGCGCGGGTATACCCCCGAAGCGATCCACGAATTTGTCCGCCGCGTGGGGGTCTCCAAGCGCGAAAGCATCACCGAGATAGAGCTTTTGGAGCATTGCGTTCGTCAAGACTTAAACAAGCGCGCCCTACGGCGCTTAGCCGTGCTCGACCCATTAAGGGTCGTCCTTACGAACTATCCCGACGGCCAAGTCGAGTGGCTCGACGCCGTCAATAACCCTGAGGACCCCAGCGCGGGCACGCGCAAGGTCCCCTTCTCCAAAGTTTTATATATCGAACGGGACGACTTTATGGAAGACCCTCCCAAGGATTTCTATCGCTTAGCCCCCGGGCGCGAGGTCCGCCTGCGCTATGCGTACTTTATCAAGTGCGTCGACGTCGTCAAGGACGCCCAGGGGAACGTGATCGAGCTGCACTGCACCTATGATCCGGAGACGCGCGGGGGCAACGCCCCCGACGGGCGCAAGGTGAAAGCGACGATCCATTGGGTCTCGGCCCAGCACGCCATAGACGCCGAAGTGCGGTTATATGACCGGCTCTTCACCAAGCCCGATCCCTTGGACGTCCCAGAGGGCCACGATTGGAAGGAGAATCTCAACCCCACCTCGCTTGTTGTTTTGCAGAACTGCAAGCTCGAGCCCAGTCTCGCTGAGGCCAAAGTCGGGGATCGCTTTCAATTTGAGCGCAAGGGGTATTTCTGTGTCGACCCAGACTCAACAGAGAAGAAGCTCGTCTTCAATCGCACGGTCACGCTCAAGGGCGAGTGGGATAAGGCCAAGCTCCAGAGTTAGCCCTGCGCCATGCGCTCCGTATCGCTTGCTCCGGGAATAGAGTTGATAGATCTGGCGCTGTTTCTGCCTCAGCAGCGCGCCCTGGCTGTCGCGGATATTCATCTGGGGATCGAAGAAGCTCTCCAAGACGAAGGCATACTTGTGCCGCGCCAGCACCGCGCGCAAGTACAGAGCAGATTGGAACGGATCTTCCAAGAGCTGCACGTCACGCCGTCGGAACTGTTACACACAGTTATTATTAACGGCGATCTGCGCCATCAGTTTGGCCCGCTCTCGCGAACTGAGCACCGGGAGTCCCAAGAGTTTCTGGGCTGGCTCACCCGATGGACAGAGCAGATTGTGCTCATTGAGGGCAACCACGACGGCTCGCTCCAGAAGTTTGCCAGTGAGCGCATCATAGTGACGAGGGGCTACAGGGAGGGGGACTGCTGGTTTGTGCATGGCGATCAAGTTCTCTCCCCTATCTCCTCTCCCTCCCAGGGGAGAAGGGCCGGGGGTGAGGGCAAGGTAAGGGCCCCCAGCTGGATCGTCATCGGCCATGAGCATCCCAGCGTGAGTTTGCGGGATCCCGTCACCCAGCGCGTTGAGGTCTACAAGTGCTTTCTCGTGGGAAAGTTTGCAAGGAGCAATCTCTTAGTGTTGCCCTCATTTAATCAGCTCATCCGTGGGAGCGATCTGTTGAAAGAGCAGCCTCTCTCGCCGTTCGTGCAGCAGAGCGATCTCGAAGACTTTTCGGTCTACGTCGTCTCTGATGACGGCTCTTTATATGAGTTTGGCCCGCTGCGCCGCTTGCTCGTATGACCTACGAAGCGATGCTCCAGAAGCTCTACACTCTCAAGGGATATGGGCTTGATCTGGAGCGCGTGGTGCGCCGGCTCGATGAGCCGCACCGGAGCTTTCGGGCAGTTCGCGTCGCAGGCACCAATGGCAAAGGCTCGGTCTGTGCGTTCTTAGCCCAGATCTTGCAGGAGGCGGGCTTTCGTGTGGGGCTGTTCACCTCCCCGCATCTTGTCCATCCCGAAGAGCGCATCACCGTGAACGGTCGCGAGATCTCTCGTGAGGAGTTCCGCGCTCAGTTTGAGCGCGTCTGGGCGGTGATCGAAGAGCTCTACGGGGGCGAGAGCGAACGATACGCCCGGTTCTTTGAGGTGTTGGTGCTCATGGCGCTCGATTACTTTCGCGCTCACAACGTAGACTGGGCGGTGATCGAGTGTGGCGTTGGGGCGCGCCGCGACGCCACGCGCGTCGTCTCGGCTCCCGTCTCGGTCTTGACCAACGTCGAGCTGGATCACCGGGATTCGCTTGGGGAGACGATTGCTGAAGTTGCGTATCAGAAGGCTGCTGTCGTCTCGGAAGGGGGGACGCTCATCACGGCCGAGTCCAAGCCCGAAGCGCTCCGCCAGATCGAAGAGGAATGTCAGCGCAAGAGCGCACGGCTTCTTCGGGTCGATCTATCGGGGCTAGAAGCGACCTCACACAGTTGGGAAGGCCAGCGTTTCTCCTGGCGCCAGTGGAGAGATTTGGAGATCTCGCTTTTGGGGGGGTATCAGCTGGGGAATGCCGTCTTGGCTCTCGAAGCCGCGTGTGCTTTGCGCGAGAGGGCGATCACGGAAGAAGCTCTACGGGCGGGGCTGCGCAAGGCTCGTTGGCCCGGGCGGATGGAGTTGCTCCAGAAAAACCCCTATGTTATCCTAGATGGGGCTAAGAACCCCGCGGGGGTGCGAGCGCTGTGCGCTGCGCTCGCCGCCCTGAAGTACCGGCGCTTGATTGTTGTTTTTGGGGTCTCTGACCGGAAGGATGCCGCAGCGATGATCTATGAGATCGCCTCGTGTGCTGACAGTCTGATCGTCACGCGCGCGGCCTATCGTGGGGTGGACCCGGAGTATTTGGTACCGCTGGTTGAGGGTGTGCCTTGTGCTGTGGGCGTTCCTTCTGGGAGAGCGCTCGAGATGGCGTTGGCGCAAGCGCAGAGGGACGACTTGATCTGCGTGACCGGCTCGCTCTTTGTCGTCGGCGAGATCCGGGCACAGTGGAAAGGACTGAAGCATTCTGGCGAAGATCTGTATTGAGAACTTGCAGCTCTTTGGGTATCACGGCGTAAGCCAACAAGAACGCGAGCGCGGCCAGCTCTTCTCTATCGACGCCGAGATTGAATTCGATTTCCCCCAAAGGGACGAGCTCTCTGAGACGGTGGACTATGTCCGGGTGATCGAGCGAATCTGTAAGATCAATGAAGCGCATTCGTTTCAGCTGATCGAGACGTTCGCCCAGGCGATTGCTGAAGAGATCTGCAAGAGTTTTCGGAAGGTGCGGCGCGTGTCTGTCCGGGTGAAGAAGCCCAAGCCCCCTGTTGCTGCGGACATCACGCTCGACGCCGTGGCTGCCGAGGTGAGCATGGCCGGAAGCTGAAGCATCCGGCTCAGGGGATGCAAGCGTGCTCAAACACGAGCCCGCTTCAGCGGGCTTCCATCGGCTGAGCCGGTGACTTCAGTCACCGGCCAAGCTGGAGGTTAGGTCAAGGTTAGGTATGGTTCGGGCGTTCATCGGTCTAGGGGCGAACCTGGGCCGGCGCGAGGACTCTCTCACAAGAGCTGTGACAGCGTTAGCTGCGACCCCTGGCGTTATTGTGTGTCGGTGCTCTCAGGTGTATGAGACCGAGCCGGTGGGGGTTGCCGATCAGCCGTGGTTTCTCAACGCTGTCGTGGAGATCGAGACCGACTTATCTCCCCATGAGCTGCTGCGCGCCTGCAAGCAGATCGAGCGGGCGCTGGGGCGCAGGTGTGGCCCGCGCTATGGCCCGCGCGAGATCGATCTGGATATTCTGCTCTATGACGAACTGATCTTGGACGAGCCCGATCTGCAGATCCCCCACCCGCAGTTGCACCGACGGCGGTTCGTGCTCGTGCCGTTGGCCGAGCTCGCCCCGCAGGCCGTTCATCCGCTCTTGCACCGGACAGTCGCCCAATTGCTCCAGAGCTTAGACGACCCCAAGGAGGTGAAACCCCTACGATCACAGAGATCTTTATCGAGACCGTAGCTCCAACGACGCGCATCGCATTGTTAGAAGACGGGCGTCTGATGGAGATCCATTACGATAACCCCCAGCGGCTGTTGGGCAATATTTACAAGGGGGTTGTGCGGGACGTCCTGCCGGGGATCGGCGCGGCGTTCGTGGAGGTGGGGCTCGAGCAGAAGCTCTTTCTCTCGAGTAAAGAGCTGAGCGATAGCCTGGTGCAGCGGGGGCGCACGGGGCGGTCCCTCCCGATCCAGAAGCTGCTCAAGAGTGGCCAGCAGATCATCCTCCAAGTGAAGCGCGAGGGGATCGGGACGAAGAACCCCCAAGGGACGATGAAGATCAGCCTTCCCGGGCGCTACTGGGTCTTTCTGCCCACGGACGAGCGCTTGGGGGTCTCGCGGCGGATCGAAGACGAACGCGAGAGCCGGCGTCTGAAGAGAGTTGCCAAGAAGCTCAAGCGTCAGGGGGAGGGGCTGATCGCGCGCACCGCGGCCCAGGGCGCCTCCGAAGAAGATCTTGAGCGAGACTTTAACTATCTTCTGGGCACGTGGAAGGGGATCGAAGAGCAAGCGCAGCGCGTGAGGGCCCCGGCCTTGCTCTATCGTGGGGAGGACTTGGTGCGCGCCTTCTTGCGGGATCGCCTCTTGGATGACGTGGAGCGAGTCGTCGTGGACAGCGAGAAGACCTATCAAGAGATCCAAGATTTTCTTGCGTATATGCACATGGAGAAGTTCGCCGATCGCCTCGAGCTCTATCGTGGGAGGCGACCGCTCTTTGAAGCCTATGGCATAGAGGAGCAACTGCGGGAGAGTTTGCAGCCGCGGGTGCGGCTGCCTGGGGGCGGCTCGCTGGTCATTGCCGAGACGGAGGCCCTTACAGCTATAGACGTGAACACCGGCAGTGATATCAAATATCAAGACCAGCAGCAAGCTATTTTGAACACCAACCTCGAGGCTGCGGTGGAGATCCCTCGGCAATTGCGTCTGCGCAAGCTCAGCGGGATCATTATCGCAGACTTTATAGACATGAAGCGGCGCGATCACATTGAGAAGGTGATCCGCAGGTTGCAAGAAGAATTGAAGAAAGACCGTGTTCCTGCGGATTTTGTGGACATCACCAAGTTGGGGTTGGTGGAGATGACGCGCAAGCGGGAGGGGGAGAGCCTAGCGGGGATGCTGGAGGAGGAAGACGAGCCTTGAAAGTCCGGGCCAAAGGCGCTAAGATGTTTAACTGGCGAACTTGAAACTTGCAACTTGGAACCAGTTCGTGGGCGCATAGCTCAGCGGGAGAGCGCCTGCTTCACACGCAGGAGGTCCGAGGTTCAAGTCCTCGTGCGCCCACCAGATATATCTTGGTCCGCCGGCAAGAAGAGCGTCACGATCACAGCTAGGATTACAACACTGAGCCCCACGACAAAGACCCCCTGCAGCGCCGTCGCTAAGGCCTGCTGGAGCGCTTCTAAAACAGCTGGGGAGAGCTGCGCCCGCGCCGCCGGCTTGATGAGCACATCGGGATGACGCAAGAGCTCTGCAAGCTTCTCTGCCGACAGCATGTCGCCTAACTCTGGGAGATGATGGGCTTGCGCCTGCATCTGGGCACTCAAAACCGCGCCCATCACCGCTACCCCCACCGCACCACCAATGGACCTGAAGAAGACCGTCCCAGACGTAGCTATCCCCAACTGCTCGCGCGGCACCGACATCTGTACGGCGATGAGGAGCGTGACCATGGAAAACCCCATCCCCGCACCCGCCAGCGCCAAATAGCTCATCACCGTGAGCCGGGTCGCCTCAGAGTTCATCGTGGCCAGCCCAATAAATCCCACAGTCAGCAAGCCTACCCCAATCAGGGCCGTCGGGCGCGCTCCGATCCTCAAGATTAAGCGACTGCCCACCACCGAAAACCCCACCCAGCAGAGCATAAACGGCGTCAGCGTCGTGCCCGCCTCGGTCGCACTCGTCCCAATGACCCCTTGCACAAAGAGCGGGATGAACGAGAGCGACCCGAACATCGCCATCCCCACGAAGAAGCCGTTCGCCGAGGAGACACTGAAAATTCTATGACGAAAGAGCGACAGGGGCACGATGGGCTCCGGCGCGCGCCGCTCCAGAGCTATGAACAGGGCGAGCAAGAGAGCACATATACTGAGCAGCCCAGATTTTGCTGCCCAGCTCCAGCTCTGTTGCCCGAGGGTGAGTAATAAGAGCGTTGCCAGAGCCGTGAGGGTGATAGCCCCGGCGTAGTCTATGGGCACTCTCTTGCGGTGGTCGCGCGGCTCGACGAGCGCTAGCCCGATCAAGAGCGCTGCCGCGATCCCAAAGGGAATGTTAATATAAAAGACCCAGCGCCACGACAGATGATCAGTAATAAAGCCCCCAATCAGTGGGCCAATGATACTCGCCAGCCCCCAGACGCCGCTGAAGAGCCCTTGCATCCTTGCCCGTTTTTCAAGCGAGTAGATCTCCCCGATGATGGTCATCCCCAAGGGCAAAAGCGCTCCAGCTCCCACCCCTTGAATCGCGCGAAAGAGCACGAGCTGATTCATAGACGTCGCTGCCCCAGAGAGCGCCGACCCCACAAGAAAGATCGCGATCCCCACGAGCATAAAGCGCTTGCGCCCGTAGAGATCCGACAATCGCCCCCACAGTGGGACAGTCACTGTGGACGTCAAGATATATGCTGAGAAGACCCAGCTATAGATATGCAGCCCGCCGAGGCTGGCGATCACCGTGGGCATGGCCGTGCCCACAACGGTCGCTTCCAAAGCCCCAAGAAAGAGCCCAAGCATGACGCCGAGCGTGACGATAGCCCGCTGAGAGGGCGTCAGCGGAAGTCGTTCTGGCGGAGTAACCGTCGAAGGTTCGACCGTAGGCGATGTTTCAGGGTCACTCATAGGGCTTGAGTATAACTCAAGGGAGTTGGGCGCTCAAGCCCTATGGCGGTTGATCTCATCTTGAAGGGCCAGAGCGGCTGTGCGCGCAGCCTGCGCAAAGTCCTCCCCAGACGAGGCAAAGATCACGCTGCGCGAAACGGTGATAATCGCTAGCTCCCCACAAGAGTTGACGCTCGCTCGGACGGCTCTCTCCAAATCGCCCGCTTGCGCGCCCACCCCCGGCACTAAGATGGGCATCTCGTCGCCCACTATGCGACGGACGAGAGCTAATTCATCTGGGGCCGTTGCCCCTACGACAACGCCCACATTCTTTCTAGTATTCCATTCGCGCGCTCTCTCAGCGAGATGCTGATAGAGCGGCTTGCCCCCACAGTCCAGCTCTTGAAGATCTCGCGCCCCAGGGTTGGACGTGCGCACCAGAAGGAAGGTGCACTGGTCTGAATACTCTAAAAACGGCACGATGGAATCGAAGCCCATCAGCGGGTTCACCGTGACAGCGTCAAATTTGTAATACTCAAAAATGGCTTTAGCGTAGGCTCGCGCAGTGTTTTCGATGTCCCCGCGTTTGGCGTCGGCGATGACTGGGATCTCTTTTGGGATCAGCTCGCGTGTCCTATGGAGGATCTCAAGTCCCACAGGGCCGAGCATCTCGTAGAATGCTAGATTGGGCTTGTAGGCGCAGACCAGATCGCTCGTCGCTTCGATGATCGCTCTATTGAACTCTAAGAGAGCGTGAGCGCCATGGCGCTCACGCAAAAACGGTGGGAGCTTGGCAAACTCTGAATCCAGCCCGATACAAAGCCAGCTAGTGTTGCGGCGCGCCGCGTGACGCAGCTTGTCGAGAAAGTTCATCGGGCGATAGTATAACTTGTAACTTGGAACTTTTCACTTTAAACTCTCCCGTATGCGAGTGGTCATCATTGGGGCGGGGGAGGTGGGGCGGAGCATCGCCGCGGCCCTGCAAGCAGATCATGATGTCGTGGTCATCGAGAAGGACCCGCATCGGCTTCAGCTCCTGCAAGAGCTCGACGTGCTGGGGATTTTGGGCAATGGCGCCAGCTTAAAGACCCTCAAGAACGCCGGAGCTGATGAAGCCGACTTGGCCATCGCCAGCACCGACATCGATGAAGTGAATATCGTCGCCTGCGCGGCCGCCAAACAATTAGGGACAAAGATCACTGTTGCTCGTGTCCAAGACGCTGAATATCTCCAGACGTGGAAGCGCGGCCATCTGGGAGTGGACGAGATGGTCTGCAGCGAGTTGATCACTTCTCAGGCGATCGCTGACGTGATCGGGCTGCGTGGCGTGCGGGCATCCGATGAGTTTGCCGACGGCAAGATCTTGATGACCGAGACCGTCGTCGAGGAGAACTCCCCGTTGGTTGGGCTGCGCCTGCGCGAGGCGGCTATCCCTGCGGAGTGCAATATTGCCAGCATCATTCGGGAGAACGCGGTGATCATCCCGCGTGGGGACGATCAGATACTCGCCCATGATCGGCTGGTGCTCATTGGGACGCCGCAGGCCGTCCATGAGTTCAATCGGCGCCTGAGTCTCTATCCCGCGGTGAAGGACGTCTTGATAGTGGGTGGGGGGCGGATCGGCTTTCGGTTGGCTCAGATCTTGCAGGCCCGTGGGCTCAAACCGAAGCTCATCGAGCCCGACGAGGAGCGCAGCCGTTGGCTTGCTGAAAATCTCCCCAACACCTTGGTCTTCCGCGGCGATGGCACCGATATAGAGCTGCTCGAGCGTGAGGGGCTCTCTCGCTGCGATGTGGCCGTCAGCGTCATCGGCGTCGATGAGCGCAATCTGCTCTGCGGGCTGTTGCTCAAGCGCATGGGGGTGTCTCAGGTCATCGTGCGCGTAGAGGACCCCAATTTCATAGCGATCTTTGAGCGTGTGGGGATTGATATTGCCATCAACCCTCGGCGCCTGATCGCAGAGGAGATCATTGGGTTTACGCGGGGGCGGATCGAGAGATCGCTCTCGCTGGAGCAGGATCGCGCTGAGGTGCTGCAGATCAAGGTCTCGGGTGAGAGCCCGCTGGTGGGGGTGCCGCTGGCGCGTGCGGCGCTGCCTGGGGGGGTGCTGATCGGCGCGATTGTGCGCGGGGAGCGGGTCATAATTCCCCGGGGGAGTGACGCTCTGCGGCCCGGCGATCAGGCCATCGTCTTCAGCACGAAAGAGGCCGCCCCGCAGATCGAGAAGCTCCTATGATGCGACGCTGGGATCTCTCCGTGGACGTGCGGGCAGCCCTGCATCTGGTAGGCGGGCTCATCAAATGGTTCAGCGTCGCCTTTGCGTTGCCCCTCGTATATGCGATCTTTGCCCGTGAGGCCTGGTGGCCCTACGCGGTGCCGGGGGCTTGCGCTCTCCTTGGGGGCTTTCTTATAGAGCGCGCGGCGTTCACCGAGAGGGACATCGGTTCGCGCGAGGGTTTTTTCGTTGTCGCCCTGGCGTGGGTGATCGTGGCCGGGCTGGGAGGGGTTCCCTTTGTGCTGCTAGGGGTTTTGGACTCTCTAGACGCGTATTTTGAAGCGATGAGCGGCTTTACTACTACCGGGGCAACGGTGCTCGCCCATGTAGAGGGGCTGCCCAAGGCGCTGCTGTTGTGGCGGGCGTTCACCCAATGGCTGGGGGGGATGGGAATTATTGTCTTAGCCGTGGCGCTCTTGCCCAAGCTGAGGGTCGGCGGCTCTCAGCTGATGGACGCGGAGGCCCCAGGGCCCACGCTGGAGCGGCTCACCCCCAGAATTCGCGAGACAGCTCGACTGCTGTGGGGGATCTACGTGGGGTTGACCATCTTGGACGTGCTCTTGCTGGTCTTTGTGGGCAGGCTCAGCTGGTTTGATGCACTAGCCCATGCGTTCACCACGCTCTCCACAGGGGGGTTTTCGACTCATGACCGTGGGGTTGCGAGCCTCTCTGGGGCGGCCCAATGGGTCACTATAGTATTTATGACGTGTGGGGGGCTGAACTTCGCCCTGCTCTATCGGTCGGTCAAGCGCCCAAGGGCGCTCTTGGCTGACACGGAGACGCGCTTCTATGGGGTGCTCTTAGTGGGGGCGGCTCTCTTGATATGGCTGAGCCTGGGGATGGGTGCGGAGAACCTGCGCCATAGCATCTTCCAGGCCGTCAGTATTATGACGACGACCGGCTACGCCAGCACCGACTTTGAGGTCTGGAACCCCGCAGCAAAGATGATCCTCTTCGTCTTGATGTTCCTTGGGGGGTGTGCGGGGAGTACGGCGGGCTCGATCAAGGTCATCCGAACGTGGCTCGTATTAAAGCTGATCGTGCGCGAGACGCGCACCGTCATCCATCCCCAAGCCGTCCTGCCCATACGGGTGAGTGGGCGTGTGGTGAGCGAGGAGATCGTGCGGGCGGTGGCGATCTTCGCCGTGCTCTATGTGACGATCTTCGCTGTTGGCAGTATAGTGCTGGTGTGGGATGTATGGCGAGTGGGGCTGAATATGGGGATTGTGGAGGCTGCCAGCGCCGTGGCAGCGACCTTGGGCAATGTCGGTCCGGGCTTTGGGATCGTCGGCCCCATGAGCACCTATGCCCAACTCCCCCAGACGTCGAAGGTTCTCTTGGTCTTTCTGATGTGGGCCGGACGCTTGGAGCTCTTTCCCGTGATCGTGCTCTTTGTGCGCAGCTATTGGAAGGGGTAACACCATGCGAGTGTTTCTTGTCCTGGGGCATCGCGTTCCCCTAACCCCAAATTTTTCGCTCAATGATCTGCCCGGCAGCGCCGGGAGACTCGATATTCTCTGTCGCTGTGTGACGGCGGCGTTCTGTCTGTCCCACGGGATTCGCCGTGACGTGATGGTCTATCTGGTCCTGCAAGATCAGATTACGGTGCGTTTGGACGGCCGTCGGCTTAGGCACTTAAACCCCGATGAGCGCTCGACCGCGGCGCTCATTCAGAAGGCTCTGGCAGCGTTCTGTGAGGGCGAAGCGGGCGAGATCGAGAGCACGCCGGGGATCTTTGTCGCTGCGGGAGGTCTTGCTGAGGCGCTGCGAAGGGTTCAGCAGGCCGGGCTGACGGTCTATATGCTGCACGAGCGTGGGGCTCCTATACGGCAAGCCCAGCTCAGCTCTGACGCGGCGTTTGTGCTGAGCGACCATTTGGAGTTTCTGCCCGAGGAAGAGACGGCCTTGGAGGGGGCTCCTCGGTTGAGCGTGGGCCCTCTTTCGCTTCATGCCGATCACTGTATTGTGATTGTGCATAACGAGCTGGACCTGCGTGCGGGGCTTGCACCCGGCGGCGCTTTGGCATAAGATCGTGAAGAGAGGGCCCCTCTCCCTCGCAGGGGAGAGGGGCCGGGGGTGAGGGCGGGGAATGCGCAATATGGCTGAGAGCTCTATCGAGGTTCGCGAGGTCTCGCTGGAGTGGTTACGCGAGCACGAGCAGATCGAAAGCGAGCGTCTGCGCCAGATCTGTGAGGAGATCCGGCGCGAGGGCAGGCTCCGACACCCCATCTTGGTCGACAAGCGCTCCGGGGTGATTCTCGATGGGCATCATCGGTTTCGCGCCTATAGGCAGTTGGGTTTTCACACGATCCCCTGCATACTTGTCGATTATCAGTCTGAGGTGGTCTCGGTGCGGTCGCGGCGGCCGGAGATCGTCGTCTCCAAGGAGGAAGTGCTCCGTCGAGCCCTCAGCGGGGAGCTCTTCCCACCTAAGACCACGCAGCATATCTTGCACGTCCCGCTGCCTCCAAATGAGCAGTTGTCTTGTGGGGGGTAGAGTGGGTAAAGTTAATGGTAGAGCAGGGGGATGATCTGTTGAGGGGCGTGGAGTCGAGCGGGTCACCGCAGAAGGATCGTCTAGAGATGGTGCGGCGCTTGGAGGCCCAAGGCATCTCTGACAGAAACGTTTTGGAGGTCATGCGGCGCATCCCGCGACATCTCTTCATCCCCAATGCCCTGTGGGATCAAGCATACGCCGATCATCCTGTTCCCATTGACCGTGGGCAGACAATCTCCCAACCGTACATCGTCGCCCTGATGACCCAAGCCCTCCAGCTCAGCAAGAGCGATCGGGTCTTGGAGATCGGCACGGGCTCAGGCTACCAGACGGCGATCTTAGCCGAGCTCGCCCAGCACGTCTACACGATAGAGCGTTTCCCTGAGCTGTCGGAGAAGGCCCAGAAGCTCCTGACGGAGGCGGGGTATACGAATATCAGTTTTCGCGTGGGGGATGGGACGGTGGGGTGGCCCGAAGAGGCGCCTTTTGACAAGATCATCGTCACGGCGGCGGCGCCGGAGGTGCCCCCCTCGCTGGTGAAGCAATTAGCTGAGGGTGGGCGCATGGTGATTCCTGTGGGCGGACGACAGCTGCAGATGCTTGTGGCCCTCACCAAGGAGGGGGAGAAACTCCACCGTGAGGAGCTCTGCGCGTGCAGCTTCTTGCCGCTCATTGGGAGAGAGGGCTGGCCGGATCAACAGAGCTGGCTTGAGCACTTGTTGTAAGCGGGGAAGGAGGGATGCCATAGATCCGAAAAAGATAAAGCAGAATTTTGAAGGAGATCGCTTATATCTCATAAGGAGGTAGCACATGAAAACTATCAAAGCTCGTTCTGTCATAGTCGGGGTGCTCGTCGTTTTGGGGGTACTCGTGACAGGCTGTGGTGGCGGGGTGAAACCGCCGACAGCCCAGATAGTCAGCCCGCAGAGCGGTGCCCAATTCGCAGTCAACCAAGCTGTCGAGTTCAAAGGTGCAGCAAAGGACGATGCCGGCAAGGAAGTCACGAAGGACATCGTCTACGAGTGGGATTTTGGTGATGGCACGACAGCTAAGGGCCAGACTGTCTCTCACGCCTATAGCGCAAGTGGCACATACACAGTTAAGCTGACGGTCAAGACGGCTGCGCAAGCTAAAGAAACGAGCCCTCAGCTCGAATCCAAGCAGACGGCGCAGATTGAGATCACGGTGACGACAGCTCTCTCCGTAGCGATCTCCGCGAGCGTCACCGAGGGTCCAGCGCCGCTTGAGGTCTCATTTACTGCTGAGGTTCAAGGTATGGCGGCCAGCTACAGCTGGGACTTCGGTGATGGGTCGACTGCTCAGGAGGCGAACCCCACCCATACGTTCACGGCCGAGGGGACGTACACGGTGAAGCTCATCGTGACTGCTCCCGACGGCAGCACCGCCTCGGCGGAGAAGACTATTACCGTGACAGCGCCGCAGCAGCCGTCACAGGGACAAGTCCACATCGTCAAGATGGTCTCCACGGGGGACGGCAAGCACTTCTTCGACCCGGCGGAGCTGACGATCAGAGTGGGCGACACCGTGAGATGGGTGAACGAGTGTGAAGAGGGTGTGGCGTGTGTGCACTCGGCGCAAGCCTACTCAGACAAGATCCCTGCAGGTGCAGAAGCCTTCGATTCCGGGCTGCTCACTGAGCAGGGGCAGGCGTTTGACTATACGTTCTCTGTCCCTGGCGAGTATGAGTACTTCTGCCTTCCTCATGAGGCGTTAGGCATGAAAGGGAAGATCATTGTGCAGCCGTAGACCCTCAAGGCCCTCACTCCTGCACCCTTCTCCCTCCCAGGGGAGAGGGGCCGGGGGTGAGGGCCTCGCATCTTCTATGCCTAAGATCATAGACCTGCGCAGCGATACGGTGACAAAGCCCACGCCGGCCATGCGTCAGGCGATGGCCGCAGCCGAGGTCGGTGATGACGTCTTCGGTGAAGACCCAACGGTGAACAGACTGCAAGAGCGGGCGGCGCAGCTCTTTGGGCGCGAGGCCGCGCTCTTCGTCCCCTCGGGAACGATGGGAAATCAGATCGCTCTGAAAGTTCATACCCAGCCGGGTGACGAAGTCATTCTCGAAGAAGCCTCCCATATCTTTAACTCCGAGATGGCCATGATGGCGGCGTTTTCGGGGGTTATCCCCCGGCCGATCCCCAGCGCACGGGGATTCTTGCGCTGGGAGCAGATCGAACCAGCTATTCGACCGAAAGTCTATTACTATTCTCAGACGCGGCTGATCTGTCTGGAAAACACTCATAACTTCAAGGGTGGGGGCGTCTATCCCTTGGAGTGGGCCAGGGAGATCATTGAAGAGGCTCACAAGCGCGGTCTGGCTGTGCACCTAGACGGGGCACGAATATTCAACGCGGCTATTGCGACTGGGCGCTCGGTCAAAGAGCTGACAGAGGGCTTTGATTCGGTGATGTTTTGTCTTTCGAAGGGGCTGGGGGCCCCGGTGGGCTCGATGCTCGTGGGATCAGCGGAGTTCATAGAGAAAGCTCGACGGATTCGCAAGATGCTCGGTGGTGGGATGCGCCAGGTCGGGATTCTCGCTGCCGCGGGGCTGTATGCGCTCGAGCATCATGTGGAGCGCCTTGCTGAAGACCACGAGAATGCCCAACTCCTAGCGCGCGAGCTGAAAAAGATCCCCGAAGTGCGCCTCGAGCCGGTCGAGACGAACATCCTGATCTTTGAGCTGACCAAGACGCCTGCAGAGAGACTGATTACTGAGCTGAAGAAGAGAGATATTCTCGCGTTGGCGATTGGGCCGCGTCGTGTGCGCCTGGTGACGCATTTGGACGTAACGAGAGAAGACGTCCTGCGGGCAGCTCAGGCATTGCAAGAAATTCTGAGCTCTTAAAGATAAGGAGCCCCTTGGGGGAGGGGCTCCGTCCCACCCGCTTGGAGTGGTGGTGAGAGGATGATAGAGAGGGCTTTATTATAGCGTTCTCTCGCCCCAGCTGTCTGTAGTGTAGATAACAGTGAAACTTTTCCCTCACTGTGACGGTATTTATAAGCGAGTCTTGCCCTCTAGGCACGGGGGGTGCCTCGTGCTATAATGGGGCGGACCGAAGGAGGCTATCTATGCGCGCAGCCATGAGCCGGCGCACGTTCCTGTACGCTCTAGGGGTCGCCGCGGGGGCCCTGCTGATGGGGCGCTATCGTGGCTACAGCCAACAGACGATGACCGTCGGGGTCTTAGGCGGTGCCAGCTCGCCCCTGGGAGAGGGGATCCTCAACGGGGCCCAGTTGGCAGCGAGTGAGCTGAACTTCAAGCTCATCCTGGGGGATCTGGGCAGTGAGACCGATCCTGCCCGCGCTCGGGCCGTGCTGAACGAGCTCGTCAGCAAGGGTGTCGAGGCTATCGTTGGCCTCTCCCGCCCAGAGACGATCCCGGCGCTCTTGCTCGACATCCCCCGCGTGAAGAAGCCCTTTATCATCACGGGGACGCCGCTGTTGGGGACGGATCAAGTTGCCGGGAACTTCGAGAATTTTAAATATATCTTTCGCGCGGGCATCGTCAGTGCCGCTGCCCAGGCGTTTGATGGCGGCGAGTTCAGCCGGGAGTTTTTGGTCGGGCGCCTGATAAAAGACAAAGTCTTGCGGTCGAACGCCGTGGCCCTCGTGGGCGACCCGTCCAAGCAGAGCGCAGACTTTCGCGCGGCGTTGCTGCCCCGGCTCAGCCGCGCAGGCCTGGACGTCGTGGGCAATCTCGCCGATAGCCAAGCTGGGGCGCTCCTAGAGCGCTTGCAGAAGATCAATGTGCCCACAGCGATCACGGCGTTCTTCGATGCGAAAGTCGGCGCGGAGTTCGCTTCTGGCTGGTCCGCGAACAAGGTGAAAGTGGCGCTCTTCGGCTGGAATGAAGCGCTGCTCTCTGACGATCTGAAGGGTGCGGCCACGGGGTATGTCGTCACCGACTTTGCGGCGGAGTCTGCAAAAGTGAGCGCCAAGACGCTCGAGTTTTATAAGAACTATCAAGCGCAGTTCAAGGTGCGGCCCGTCTTCACCGCCGCAACAACGTATGATGCTCTCTACGCACTGGCTGATGCGCTGGCGCGCGCCAAGACTACGGAAGCTGAGGCCCTCGTCAAGGCTTTGGAAGGGGCGAGAGTCACTGGTGTCGTGGGCTTGATCCGGTTCTACAGCGTGGAGGAGCAGCAGCGGGACCCGCTCAAGATAGCTGTCGCTCACGATCAGGTCTATGGGATCAACAAGACAGCTGCGGCACCGGCCTTTGATGGCGTGCGGCCCTTCTATACCCAACTCGCACCGAATGGGCAGCGGGTCGTGCTCTATCCCGCTGAGTATGCCACTGGTACGTATAGCTTGCCGCCGCATTTTGGATAGCCCCTCACCCCTACACCCCTCTCCCTCGGAGGGGAGAGGGGTGCCCGCAGGGCGGGATGAGGGCCAAAGACTCGGAGGTTGAAAAAAATGAGACAGAGGGGGAACAATATAAGTCGAGTGCTGGTCGTCACGCTCTTGTTGGTCATCGTTGGTCTGAACAGGCTGCTGTCGCAGTCGCAGATCGAGAGCCTTGAGGCCCCACGCATCACCTATGTGCTCTTGCCCAAGACCCGCTGTGTCATCGCCCCGCCGGCCCTGCCCGCGGAGACCTGCCCCCAAGGAACCCTCCCCCCAACCGAGACCTCCATCAACTGGATCGCTGCCGATGGGAGCGACTTCGAGGGGGCTATCGGGTACAGAGATATCAATAAAGACATCATCAGAGTGACGTTTCGCGTTATCGAAGCGACCGAAGTGAAGGACGCCCCGCCGGGGACGTTCAGAGCCGGGCAGATCTTTAGCTTCGAGCCCCCAGCTCAACCCAGCGATACAGGGGAGTTTGGCTTTCGCATCTTCACCACCGTGCCGCAAGATGTCACCCTCGAGGTCGCGCTGGAAGACGCCAAGAAGAACATCAGCCAACCCAAGATATTTTCATTCAAGGCCGTCGGTCCAGAGCCGATCATCGGCGGGATCGTCTTCCCCACGGAGATCCCCCTGGGGGCGGAGCAGAAGGTCCTCGTGGGTTTTGTCGATCGTGAGGGCCAACTGAGTCGGGTCTCTTTTCAGCTGGCCAACTTCGATCCCAAGCGCATAGGAGACTGCTCGCTGCCCACCGATCCCAACGGGATCGATGTGAGTGAGCAAGTCTTGGGAGACAAAGAAGGTGAGCTGAGCTTCTCGATAGTGTGCAACAGCGCCCAGCGTATTAAGCTCAAGGTCACCTTAGTGGACCGTCAGGGCCATACCAGCGACCAGAGCCGATTGCGCCAGCAGAAAGATTTCGAATTCATTGCCGGCAAGAAAGTTGCTGAGGGGCTCTTCTTCCTCGATCAGTTTGGGCAGGACGGCAGCGAGCTGGGCGCCTTCCGCCGCCCCCAAGGGATCGCTGTAGACAGCAAGGGGAATATTTACGTAGCGGACACGGAAAACCATCGCATTCAGCGATTCGATCCTGCGACGTTCAAGCTGAACGAGAAGCTCCCTACTGCGGTGTGGGGCAGCCGGTGTCTGTTGCGCACTGGTGAGGGGTGTCGCGATCCCGATGGGGGAGGCCCACTGGTCCCCGGTGATGGGCAATTTGATGGCCCCACGGATGTCGCTGTAGATGCCGCGGGGAATGTCTACGTCGTGGACAGCGGCAATCATCGCATCCAGAAATTCGACCCTAATGGGAAGTTCTTGGCCAAGTGGGGCACGCGGGGCAGTGGCCCGGGCCAGTTTGAGGCCCCCAAAAGCATCGCGCTGGACAGCACGGGGAAGTTCGCCTACGTGGTCGATCAAGGGAACCATCGCATTCAGAAGTTCGACGTAACTCGATCTCCTGTGCAATTTGTGCTGCAGTGGGGGAGTCAGTGCAATCTCACTGTGACACCTCCCACGGGGCGGTGCGTCGATCCCGATGGCGCTGGCCCCCTGCAGGTCGGCGATGGGCAGTTCTTCGAGCCCCAAGCGGTAGCTGTGGACCGAGCAGGGAATATCTACGTCTCGGATACGGGGAACCATCGCATTCAAAAATTCGATGCTGATGGGAAGTTCTTGCTGAAGTGGGGGCGTAACGGGCTTGCTGCGGGGCAGTTTGACGCGCCGCGCGGCTTGGCCTTCTCCAGCCAAGGTAATGTGTTGGTCATCGACCAGAATAACCATCGGGTGCAGGAGTTTGAGCTCAGTGGCACATTCGTGCGACAGTGGGGCGTGCCAGGCACTGGGGAGGGGGAGTTCAACGCTCCACAGGATATTGCTCTAGACAGCGTGGGCAACATCTATATCGTCGAGCTGTTGAACAACCGCGTGCAAAAATTCGGGGACCTAAAATAAGGGCGTTACGCCCCAAGGAGGCGAGTATGCGTCATAGTGCAAGAGGGCTGGCTGTCGCTCTCGTGTTGGGAGCGCTCAGCGTGGTGTCGGCGGGGTTGGCGCAGAGCAGCAATCTGCAATTGGTCTTCAGGGTGCCTGAGGGGAGCCCCATTCGCTCTTCGCCCGTGATAGATCTAGCCAAGAACGCTATCTATTTTGGGGCCGATGACGGGAATCTCTACGCGATCCCCCTGATCAGTGCTGAGCAACCTCGGCGGGCCAAGTGGGTCTTCTCGCCTGATCCCGACCCAACCAAGCGCCGCCCCATACGTGTACCACCGGTCATCGACGAAGCGCGCAATAGAATCTATATCGGGGCCGATGACGGCAAACTCTATGCTGTCGACCGGGACACCGGGCAAGTAATAGAGGGCTTTGTCACATCTCCAAAGGAACTAAATCCCCCGAGGACTGTGCCTATCCGGGTGCCCCCAGCGCTGGATCAGCCTCGTGGGGTGCTCTACGTAGGCGCTGATGACCAACGGGTGCTGGCAATCAAGGCCGACACCGGCGATTTAGCACAAGATAACGCAATATTTCAAGCCGCTAAAGGGGCCATTCGCGCTGCGCCCATCATCGATTTTGTCAAAAGTGCCGTCTATTTTGGCTCCGACGATGGCAAGTTCTACGCGATTGATCGCGATAATTTCCAACAACAAGTTATCACTCCTAAAGATATCAGCAGTCCCATTCGTGGCTCCCCGCTCTTGGATATTCTCGGGACTGAAGCGGCAATCTATTTCGGCGCGGACAACGGCGTCTTCTATGCGATTAAGCGCGACGGGAGCGATCTCTATACTTTTGAGACCTTCGGGCCAGTCCGCACCAAAGCGGCCGTCGACCCGGTCAAGAACGCCGTCTATTTCGTCTCCGATGACGGCAGGCTCTATGCGCTCTTCCGCAGCGACGAAAAAGACAGTAAGGGGCAGCCCATAAAGGGCCGGGAGCGCGGCACACAGAAATTCGCCATCGCCATCGTCACGGATAACAATCCCAACCCCTTCGACGGCGACTTGCCCCGCTCGTCCCCCGTCGTCGACCGGCGTCTGGGAGCCACCGGAACGGGAACGATCATCGTTGGTTCTGTGGACGGCAGGCTCTATGGGATTAGTCCTGACAGCGGACGCGCTCAGTTTATTCTTACCGTGCCGGGTGCGGGCGTTGACCCCCGCGCGGCGATCCGCACCACCCCGGCGCTCTACGTCAGCGGCCCCAGTGCGTCCATAGAGATCTATGTCGGCGCCGATGACGGTGGGCTCTACGTGGCACGGCGGTAGGAGAGAGCCCTCCAGCCCCCTCTCCCGTGCAGGGGTGAGGCCGAAGAACAGAAGGGATTGGACTTTGAAGATAGTAAGAATTAAAATGGGCTCAACAAAAGAGCAGGAGGTGGCATTCATGGGTCGCTTGGCGCGGTACAGTGGGGAAAGATCGCGAGCGTGGATGTTTGGGGGAATTTTGATTCTTATTGGCGCTGTTATGGTGTGGGGGATGGGGTCGAGCTGGTGGACGGGGTGGAGTCAAGCGGGTGGGCCGGCCTTGCCCGAGCTCCATCCTATCAGCCTGGTGCTCAGCCCCGCTTCCCCAGTAGATAAGGGCGTCTCTCTCATCGCGCGGGCGAAGATCGTCAACACCGGCGGCAGCCCCGCCCCGCGCTTTATTGTAGAGTTCTTCTATCGGCTCAAGAGCGATCCCACCCGCCCTTGGGTGAGCTTCCCTGATGGCAAGGGACTGGTTATCGTCTCCCAAGGGCTCAGCCCTCGCGACCAAGCGATCACTGTTGAGGGAACTCTGGACACCTCGAAGGCCGAGATCGAGCCGGGGAACTATGAGATTCGTGTCTTAGTCGATTCTACCAATCAGATCTCCGAAGAAGACGAAACGAATAACGAGCTGATCGTGGGCGTGCAGATTCGCCCATCACTATTCAACAAGCCTGATCTTGCCCCCCTCGCGCTCACGTTCGATCCACCATCTCCCTTGGAGGTCAATCGCGGGACGACACTGACTGCGACGATACGCAACAATGGCCCCGTGAGTGCCGGTGCGTTCGATGTGCAATATCTCTTCTGCAAGCTCCCTGCGCCCCAGCTGACGTGCGATCCATTGGTCGAATTTGCCCGGGAGGCTTTCGCGGAAGGGCTTCAAGCTGGGGAGGAGCGCTCCGGTCAGAAGATCGACTTTCCTCCCCGCACCATGGCCCAGCTTGAGCCAGGGATCTATCTCATTCAAGTTCGTGTAGACCCTCCCAGCAAAGACCAGCCCAACGGGGCTGTCGAAGAGCAAGATGAAGCCAATAACACCCTGACGGCGTATCTTATGGTCAAAGGGCCGGAGCTCTATCCTGAGAGCATTGTGCTCACCCCGACTCCAGTCCGCGCCGGTGACGACGTGCTCGTCACGGTGCAGGTGGTCAACGCGGGCGATGCTCCCGCAGAAAACGTTCTTGTAGCGCTCTTTCTTGACGGGCGGCGCTCTGCGACCGCCACCGTGCCGCAGATCGCTGGGCCGGGCCGTCAAGCTGCCCAAGTCAGTCTCAAGACAGCTGAGCTCTCCCCAGGTACCCACGAGCTGCGCGTCGTCGTCGACCCCGACAATCGCATCAGTGAGCTGGATGAGTCTAATAATATCTTAGTGACGGCGCTGACCCTGCAGCCCCCCTTGCCACGCCTGCCGGAGCTCACCCCCAAGAGCCTGATCGTGACACCAGCATCGCCCCTAGAACAAGGGCGGGGCACAGTCATAGCAGAGATTCTCAACAACGGGACGAAGACCGCTGAGGGGTTCGATGTCGAATTCTCAGTACGTGAGTCAGGACGCCTGCGCTGGAACCCTATCCCGTGCACGGCCAACTGCACCAATAATAGACTCGATCCCAACGCTGAGCTGACGGCACAAGCGCAGCTGCCCGCCCTGACCCCAGGAGCTTACGAAGTGCGCATCGTCGTGGACCCCCAGGGGCGTGTGGCAGAATTAGACGAGACGAACAACGAGATGGTCATCGGCTTTCGCGTGATCCGGCCGCGCCGGCCCGATCTGGCGATCACGGAGTTCGCGTTCGATCCGCCATCATTAGCTGCGCATCGTGGGCAGCCCGTGCGGATACTCTTCACCGTCGAGAACATCGGTGATGCTCCTGTTGAAGCTTCGGAGGCGCAATGCGCCTATCGCCGTCTGGAGGACGTAACAGCTGCGCCGGTTGCCTTCGCCAGGGTGACTGTCCCGCCCCTGGTGCCGGGGGGGCGGTTTGCTGCCGAGTGTCGGTTGGAGACGGGTCCGCCGGTGCGCCCAGGCTTCTATGAGCTGACCGTCACACTCGACCCGCAGAACCGTATAGAAGAGCAGAACGAAGCGAACAATATCGCGACCAGCGGCACTGGTATTCCAGGTCAGCCAGGGCAGGGCCAAGCCCTGCTCATCTTTGGGCCGGATCTCCTGCCGGATCGCGCGACGCTCAAGGTCAAGCGCGTTCCCGAGATCCCAACCCCACCGATCAGCTTTGAGGTCACCCAGGGCGAGCTGCTCGATCTTGAGGTGACCATCAAGAACAATGGGCAGATCGCTGCCGGTGGCTTCGATGTCGCTTTTTGTATACGAGAGTACTTCTCCCAGCAGCCCTGCACCGAGATCGGCACGCGCTCCCGAACGACGGGCTTAGGGCTCGCTGACGAGTTCACCGCCAAGACCCAAGTGAGCACGGAGCTCTTCGCGCCGGGAGTCTACGAGATCGGGGTCATCGTCGATCCGCCAACGCCGGAGCTGCCCTTCGGGCGTGTGGAAGAAGTCAGCGAGCTGAATAACTTTATTGGTGGGCCTCGCGGCCCTCGCGGCTTCCAAGTGGTAATCGTCGGGAAGCCCGATCTGACCTTCCGCGAGCCGCTGGTCTTCCAGCCCAGCGGGCCTGTGCCCATCGGCACAATCTTGGGGATTTTTGCTGATGTCCAGAACATCGGAGCAGGACGGACAACTCGTGGGTTCAAGGTGGAGTTTGCTCTGCGGCGCGTGGACGATCCTGCCCAGCCCAGCCCAGACTTCAAGGTCTTTGGCACAGCGATCATCACGGAGCTGGACGTGGGGCCAGATAAAGCCAAACAAGTCAAAGTTGAGCTGGATACGAGCAATCTCGTCCCAGGTCTTTACGAGATTCGTGTCACGCTCGACCCGGATAACGTCATCCCTGAGGTGAACGAGACCAATAACACACAGATAGCTCGTGTGGCCATCGGTGGAGCGGTTGGTCTGGTCGATTTGGGCGTGCTCAGTCTGACCATGACGCCCAACCAACCGGTTGTGTCGCGCGGGCAGGTCGTGCGATTCTCAGCGATCATCGCGAATCTGGGCGCGGGGCCGTCGGGGCCGTTCGTGGTCGAATTCAGCTATCGCAATCTGGTGAGCTCACCAGGGACCGAAACAATCTTCAGCCGCCAGACCGTGACCAACTTAGAGGGTGGTGCTCGGACGACTCTCGCTGCCCAGTTGAACACGATCGCTCTCAGCCCGGGGACGTACGAGATCGCCGTGACGGTCGATCCGGAGAATCGCATCTCCGAGCCGGATGAGACCAATAATCGCTTGGTGATCTTTCTCACAGTCAACTGAGTGTGTATGCGTTAAGATGAGAGAAGGCCTTAACCCGGTGATCGAACCGCGCCCTTCAGCGGCTGCTGGGAGACCCCGCCCAGGCCGTGAGGGGGGGGATGCATCAGCTGGGGTTAAGGCCATCTCTTTTTTTATGGACATGGAGAAGGCCCTCACCCCTAACCCCTCTCCCGTAGCTCACCTACGGGAGAGGGGTGTCCGCAGGGCGGGGTGAGGGCCAGATAAGGAGGACCTATGAAACGCCTCGCAGTCTTTGGAGCAGTCACAGTAGCGGTGGGCCTGTGGGCCGTGGCCCAACAGGGCGGCTTCTTTCAGAACTACCCCGGTGGCTCAAGCAAGTCCGTCTACAAGATCACCCAAGAGAAATCGAGCTATCCCATTCTCTTGACCATGGAGATTCAGCCCATAGCGAGCGATACGTTCACGGTCAAGACGACCAACGAAGTCACGGGCACGCGAACAGATCTCGAGCGCGGCATCTTAGAGGGGCTTGCTCGTGCTCAACTTGAGGTCAACAGCGAGTCTCTCACAGCCCTACGAAAGTTCGTAGCCGACATTCAGCCGCATACGGTCTACGTGCTGCCCAACGGGGCGCGCTTTGAGGCGGGTGAGCGCGACAAGATCGCTGGAGTGGACGTGATCCGAGGGGTGCTCACCGACCCGAAGAAGCCCAATCAGCGCACAATATTAGCGTTGACGCTCAACAAGGCCGTGCCCTTTCCCCCGCTCTTGCAGATTGACGAACGCCGCGGACTGCTCTTTGTGACCGTCTTCACCCTGGAACTGATAGAGTTCTCGATGCGCTTATGATGACACCGAATGCTGAAGCATTCGGCTCAGAATATGCAGGCCCACTGAAGGGGGCCGCCCAGCGTGCTTCAGCACGCTTTCATCTGCTCAGCCGGCGACTTCAGTCGTCGGCTCAGATTGAGTTGATTTTATGTTGCGCGATTTGATTCTGCTAGCTCTGAAGAATCTTGCGGCGCACAAGGCCCGCAGCGCCCTCACGCTCATTGGGATCGCCATCGGGATGACCGCGGTCGTGGCGCTCGTCTCGTTAAGCTTGGGGGCGCAGCGCGCCATCGAGCGGCAGTTCGCCAAACTGGGCGCTGATGTCGTGCTCGTCGTGCCCGCTGGGGGCCTGGGAGAGCCGCGCCCCGCGCCGCTCGATCTCTCTATACTGAAAAATATCGTTGGGGTCAGGAGTGTCGGGGCGGTGCGGCGCGAGATTCTCTCTGTCACGAGCGCCGCGACCCCGGGGTTTCTCACCGTCGTCGGGGTGCATGACGATGGCCCGCAGCTCTTTGGTGGGCTGGAGCTAGTGCAGGGGCGGCTCTTTGTCGCGGGGGAGGACGAAGTCGTGCTGGGCGAGGGCGCGGCGCGCGACCTGAAGGTCTCTCTCGGCCAGAGCGTCACCATTCAGGATCGCCCATTTCGTGTAGTGGGCCTGCTGAGGGGGGGTGACCAAGACGATCACGCCGTCTATCTGTCGCTGGAGAAGCTCGAGGAGTTTGTGAGCGAGAGGGGCTTGATCTCGATGGCGTTCGTGCGGGCCGCACCGGGTGTGGATCCCACAGCGTTAGCTCAAGAGATTCAGAGGGTCTTGCGGGAGGCTGTCGCCGAGCGCGAGTTTCTCGTGCAGTCGTCGAAGCAGCTCAGTGACTTGGTGAGCGGGGTGCTGACGGTGTTGCGCTGGACGCTGGGGGCGATTGCGGGGATCTCGCTCTTGGTGGGGGGGATCGGGCTGATGAACACGATGCTCATGGCGATCTTGGAGCGCACCCACGAGATCGGGGTGTTAAAAGCCCTTGGGGCGAGGCGCGAGCACATTCTCGCGCTCTTTCTGGTGGAGTCGAGCTTGTTGGGGCTTTTAGGGGGTGTGAGTGGGGTACTGTTCGGTGGGGCGATAGCGCAGTCTGTGGCGGTGGCGGCGCAGCAGGTTGTGCGCACGGATCTTTTCTCTGTAGTGTTTGACGGGGCGCTGATTTTCGGGTCACTCGGTTTTGCAGTACTGTTAGGGGCGGTGGCGGGCTTCTGGCCGGCGTGGCGGGCGGCGCAGCTCGATCCCGTTGAAGCGCTGCGCTATGAATGAAAAAAGAAGTCAGAAGGAATCCGACTTCTGATCTCTGGCTTCTGACTTCTTTTTACAGCCCCAACAGGAACGGGATCAAGAAGAACAACAGAATGTTCAGAAAGAGAAACTGCAAGAAGAAAAGCAACTGCGCGAACGGGTTCGGTTGCGCCGGCAGCGTCTGTCCCGTCAGCGAGAAGACCGTCGACTGCGGGCCGTAATAGATTCGGAACGGTTTGCTCAGATCGAGCCCATCTGGAAGCAATATGATCCCTGCGCTCACCGTGCCCGATTCGAATCTCCCCGCGCCAAAGTCCGGCGTCACTTTGACAATGGACTGCGCCGAGAGCAAGAAGCGCGCTTGCTCTTGCTCGAAGTTGATCCGTAACGGGTCGAAGAACGACGTCTTCGCGGGGGCGAGCAGGGTCAAGAGCGCGCGTCTGTTCACATACGGCGCGATGGCGTGTTTGAGCTCGGCTTTGAGCTGGCTCTGCATGGTCTGATCGTTCACGTAGACGAACGCTAAGATGAACTGATTCTCCCCCTCGGTGACGAAGAGCGTCGCCAAGAGATTGGGATCCAGCCCGGTCTTCTGGGCGATCTGCTGTTTGGCCAGCTCTTCGAGGGCGCTCTGCCCAAAGGCAGGCAGAGCCATGCCCACAGCCAGCACGACGAGGCTGAGTAATGCTCTGCGCACGGTTTCCTCCTTAGCTGCCAGCGCCGGCCAAGAAGACGATGAGCGCCGTCAAGAAGACGAGCCAGAACGCAAAGAGCAGCACCAACACCGGGTCAATGATGATCACCGTTGCCACCTCCTGCTGTCCTCAAGATGGGCTTATTATAGTGTGGTCGAGGGCAAAAGGCAAGAGCTGGCGGTGACGTATGTTACGTTTTGCATTGGGGGAGTCACAAGCCGTATAATCACAAGAACGAAAAGATAGGGCTGACTTTCGATGAGCTTTTGGCAATATGCTGTGACGCGTTTAGCTTTGACCATGCCGATGGTCTTTATCTTGCTGAGCGTGGTCTTTGTCGTCCTGCGGATCATGCCCGGGGATGTCTGCATCGTCGTCTATGGGGGTCGCGGGCGCTCTGAGGATATCCAGCGGTGCCGGGAACAACTGGGGCTCAATAAGCCGTTGTTCGCCCAATATGCTGACTATGTTTCCGGGATCGCACGGTTGGATTTTGGGATCTCCATGCGCACCAACAAGCCTGTGCTCCAAGAGATCCTCAACCAGGTTCCCGCGACCTTAGAGCTGGCCCTAGCAGCAATGGTCATTGCTGTGGTGATCGGGCTGGTGACCGGAGTGGGAGCGGCGGTGTACAGCGATCGGCCGCTCGATCACGGGATGCGGCTCTTCAACGTCATTGCGTTCGCGATGCCGATCTTCTGGGTGGGCTTGATCTTACAGATCGTCTTTGCTGTCTGGCTCAAGATTTTTCCCGTGGGTGGGCGGCTCGACCCCATCACGGGGCTGTCGTTCACTCCGATTACGGGGTTATATCTGCTCGACAGTGTGCTGCGTGCGGACCTGGGGCTTTTTTTGAAGGTCTTGAAGCATCTCACCCTGCCGGCGATCACCTTGGGGCTGGTGCTGTCGGGGGTGGTGGGGCGGATCAGTCGGGCGAATATGCTCGAGGTCTTAGATAGAGAGTACGTGAAGACCGCGCGCTCCAAGGGGCTGCCGGAGAGCCGGGTGATTCTCTTCCACGCCCTGCGCAACGCCATGATCCCCATCGTGACCGTGGTGGGGTTGCAGTTTGCGCTGTTGCTTGGCGGGGCGATCTTGACAGAGACGGTCTTCAACTGGCCGGGGTTGGCTCAGTATCTCTTGCGGGCGATCAATGCTCGAGACTACCCTGCTATTCAGGGGACGGTCGTCTTCATCACGCTCTTTATCTCGACGGTGAATTTAATCGTTGACTTGCTGTATTCGCGATTGGATCCGCGGGTGCGGTACTAAATTATGCGCTCCATACGGAGAAATCGGCTATTGCTTGTGGGGATAGTCATCGTTGGGGTGATTGCGGGCATGACGATCTGTGCGCCGTGGATCGCTCCGCATAGCCCTACAGAGGCTCTTGAGGGGAAGCTCCTTCTGCCGCCCAGTTGGGAGCATCCCATGGGGACGGACAACCTCGAGCAAGACATGCTCAGCCGTGTCATCTATGGTGGGCGGGTGCCGTTGCTCGTGGCGTTCGTTTCGGCGCTGCTGTCGCTTTCCGTTGGGGTGATGCTGGGGTGGATCTCTGGATATTTTGGGGGGTATTTAGATCGGGTGCTCTCGCTCTGCATGGACGCGATCTACTCTTTCCCTTCGCTGATCTTGGCGATCGCGATTGTGGCGATGCTCGGCCCTGGGATTCTCAATATGATCCTGGCGATCTTTTTAGTGTATATCCCCACCTACTATCGTGTAGTGCGTGGGCAGGTGCTGCAGGTGCGCGAGGAGGAGTTTGTGGCCGCGGCGCACTCGTTGGGAGCCTCCCATCTGCGCATTCTTCTGCGTCATCTTGCTCCCAACACGATCACCTCTGTCTTAGCGATCATCCCGTTCAATATTGCCGATGCGATCTTGACTGAGGCGGGGCTGTCGTATTTGGGGTTGGGGCTATCGCCGACGCTCGACCCCAATGACTTGGCAGCAGCTGACTGGGGCATCGATATCAACAAGGGCCAAAAATTCTTGCAGGGCGGCCATTGGTGGCTCATCACGTTTCCGGGCTTGATGATCATGTTCGTATCTCTGGGGTTTGGGCTGATCGGTGAAGGGTTGAACGATCTATTGAATCCCAGAAGACGGCAGCGGCCGTAGGGAGGTCTTCACTTTTGCACCAGACTGGGCTATAATAAAAAAGTGCCCACAAAGGAGGTGGTCGATCTCAGAACTGCACGACGGGGCATAAGTCACACACATCTTGCCAAAACCACAAGGAGGAGGTAGAAAATGAAAGCGCGTTTTTTAGTACTGGGTGTTCTTCTGGGTGCTTTGGCGTTTCTCACAGTTCCTGCATCGACGCAGCAGAATACGATCATCATTGGGACGACCGACGGCATCACCACGCTGGACGTAGCTGATTCTTACGATTACTGGACATGGCACGTCTTTCAGAACACGTCTGAGGGGTTAGTGGACTTCGAGCGCGGGACAGCGAAAGTCGTCCCTCACCTGGCGGAGAGCATCTCGGTTTCGACTGATGGAAAAGAATATACGTTCAAGCTACGCCGGGGAGTGAAGTTCTGGGATGGCGCGGACTTCAATGCCGACGCGGTCGTCTTCTCGCTCAACCGCGCCAAGAGGCTCAACGGTCCTAACGGGGCTTGGGAAGCCCTCATGTACGATGTGGAGAAGATCGAGAAGGTCGACGACTATACCGTCAAGATTACGACCAAGGGGCCGGATGCTACGTTCCTAGCGCGCTTGGCTGGCTGTGCCTGCGCCTTCATCATGAGCCCCAAATCTACCCCTGCTGACAGGATCGCCAGCGGCCAGTACGCAGGCACGGGGCGCTACAAGCTCGCTCGCTGGGACCCCGATAAGCAGACGGTCTACGAGTCGTTCCCGGAGTATTGGAACAAGAGCCAAGCCCCTAAGACTCCAAGGATCATCACGCAGTTCTTCCCCGAAGGCGCCGCACCCCAGCTGGCGGCAGCGTTGCGCGCGGGGAACATCGATATCGCCTTCCACACGCTCAACCCCGAAGACGTCTTAGCGTTAGAGAAAGACCCCAATGTCAACGTCATTCGTGGGGAGAGCCTCAATATTCGGTACTTGGTGATCAATGTGACGCGGCCACCGTTTGACGATGTGCGCGTGCGCAAGGCCATCGCGCTGGCTGTGGACCGCGACAAGATCGTCAAGCAGGTCTTCCAAGGGATCAATGAGCCCCTCTACAGCATGGTGCCGCCGGGATTTAAGGACGCTTATGTCAAAGCGATGCCCGACCGCAACGTCGCTGAAGCCAAGAAGCTCCTTGAAGAGTATCTCAAGGAGAAGGGGCTCAATCCGCCGTTGCGCATTAAGTTTACAGCGACGACGCGCTATGGCGACACCGAGCGCGATGTGGCCCTAATCGTGGCGCGGGCTCTGGAAGAGACGGGGATCTTCCGAGTAGAAATAGAGATTCTGGAGCGCGTGACCTTCTTCCAGCGGCTGGGCGCGGGCCAGATGGACTTCTTTGCCCTAGGGTGGTTCCCAGACTTCATCGACCCGGATAACTTCCTTGGGCCGTGGCTTGTGGATGACCCCGAAGGGCTGGGGACGTTCTTCAATCACCATCCGGCGTTCCCCGAGTACAAGGCGCTCTTCGACAAAGCACGCAGCATCGTAGACCCGGCCAAGGCTGCCGAGCGCATGGCGATCTACAAGCAGCTGCAACAGCTTGTCGCTCGCGATGTGCCGCTGGTGCCGCTGTGGCTCAATAAGCTCCAGAATATCATTGCTACGCGGAAGAACATCAGTGGCGCGGAGATCGACGCCTCGGCCATCTTGAGGACCTGGCTGCTGGAGAAGAAGTAAGAGAAGTGTGAGCGGATCGTTGAGGGCACTGGGGGTTCCCCAGTGCCCTTGTGTCTTTCACCCCTTGATATTGCACACCGGCAGGAGCTTGGCAACTTTTCTGCCGATCCCCACCACGTGCGAGACATGCACGACTTCGTCTAAGTCTTTGTACGCCCCCGGCGCTTCTTCAGCGATCGTAGCTCGGCTCTGCCCACGCACGTAGATGCCGCGCTCGCGCAGCTCCTTGACGAGATTGTCCGCACGATACTGCTTGGTCGCTTTGGCACGGCTCATGACGCGCCCCGCCCCATGAGCAGTACTGCCAAACGTCTCGCGCATAGCTATCTCGGTGCCCACTAAGATATAGCCGCCCGTGCCCATCGAG
>FWWM01001882.1_pt1 | contig 60623 bp, 63 predicted proteins | sample 2228351 | NCBI WGS metagenome assembly FWWM01 (sample SAMEA103939774, study PRJEB20133) | metagenome
GGCGTGCCAGCACCCTGGTGTTGCCCACGGAACTGCGCGTGCGGGAATCCACCGCCCCGCCCCCGCTGCGGGCGGGGGCGGAGTCTAGCCAGGGAGGGAGGGAGCGCGGATGCAGGCGCCCATGAAGGCGTACATGCGACCGGGGATCGTGGCCTTCAAGGCTTACCCCCTTGAGGACGGCACGGGACCCATCGTGGACAGTCTCAGCAGGCTGTGTGAGGACACCTTTTTCTCCGTGGTGGAGGTCGGGTGGATCAAGGACCCGCAGGTGCGGGACCGTGCTCGCCAGATTCTCGAGCAGAGCCACGTGGAGGTGTGCTACGCCACCCAGCCCGCCCTGTTCAGCCAGAAGCTCAGCCTCAACGCCCTGGACCCCGAGGCCCGGCGTAGGGCCGTCCAGCAGGTGAAGAACTGCCTGCGGGAGGCGGAGCAGCTGGGGGCCCGCTGGGTACGGTTGGCCGCGGGCAAGGACCCCGGCCCCGAGCGCCGGCAGGAGGCCAAAAAGCTGCTGGTGGACTCCCTGCTGGAGGTGTGCGCGTTCGCCCAACAGCACGGGGACCCCGGCCTCACCCTCAAGATCTTCGACCGGTACGTGGACAAGGAGTCCCTGGTGGGCCTGCACACGGACGCCCTGGAGGTGGCAGAGGAGGTCCGCAAGAGCTTCCCCCGCTTCGGGCTCCTGTACGACCTGTCCCACGCGCCGCTGAACCGGGAGGAGCTGGAGGAAGTCCTGCCCGCCTTGCGCCCGTACCTCGTCCACGTGCACGTGGGCAACGCGTACGTGGCCGACCGGCGGAGCGTGGCGTGGGGGGACATGCAGCCCCGCTTCGGCCTGGACGGCAGCGAGGTGGACGTGCCCACCGTGGCACGGTTCTTCCGGATCCTGTTGGACCTGGGGTTCTTCAACCCTCAGGACCGGCCCGTGTGCAGCGCGGAGGTGCGGCCCTTGCTGGCGGGAGAGCGGCCGGAGTTGGTGGTCGCAAACGCCAAGCGGGTCCTGGAGGAAGCCTGGCTGCTGGCTTAGGGAGGCAGACCCGAGGAGGGAGGAGGGAGGCGGATGCGCGGTCGGTGGAGCTTGGTGTTGCTGGTGTGCGGGGCCCTGGCGGCCACCGCGGTGGCGCAGGTACGGCTCACCATCGCGGGCGGGGTCGTCGGTGGAGGTCCCTACCTGCAGTCCGTGGGGCTGAGCCAGGTCCTGAGCTCGGCCCTGCGGGACGTGTCCGCCACGGTCCAGGGGACGCCGGGGCTGCGGGCGAACGCGGCACGGCTGGCCGCGGGCCTGGCAGACCTGGCGGTGGTGGTCACCGTGGACGGCCACGACGTGCTGCAGCGCAGGGACGAGTTCAAGGACGCGGTCAAGTTCCCGCTCCAGATGTACCCCACCTACCCGCCGCAGTACGTGCACTTCATCGTGAAGGAGTCCTCCGGGATCCGTCGCTTCCGTGACCTGGACGGCAAGCGCATCAACGTGCTGACCCGGGGGTCGCTGGCGGAGAAGGTGGGGACGAAGCTGCTGGTGGCCCTGCGGGTGCGGCCGGCCCGGGTGTTCCACTACCCGCACGCGGACGCCGCCAACGCCCTCCAGGCGGGGGAGGTGGACGCGGTGGTGGCCGGCGGGATCGCCCCCGCGTACGGCGAGGTGGCCCTGCGGGAGCCCCTCCGGGTCCTTTCCCTCACGGACGAGGAGGTGGCCCTGGTGAACGAGCGGATGCCCGACATTCCCGTGCTGGAGGCGGACTTCTCGCGCTCGTACCGGGGCGCGGGCAAGGCCCGGGTGCTGGCGCCGTGGGCGGTGATGGCGGCCCGCCACGACCTGGACCCGGAGCTGGCCTACCGCATCACCAAGGCGGTGTTCGACAACTACCGGGTGATCGTGCAGGTGTACCGGGAGGCAGAGGGGCTGCAGCCCGCTGCGGTGACAGAGACCCGCTACCCCCTGCACCCCGGGGCCCTGCGGTTCTACCGGGAGGCCCGGGTACGGATCCCGCCCGCGCTGCTGCCGCCGCAGCTGCCGCGCTAGGGGGTGAGGCTTGGAGCGGGTGGTCAGGGCCGCCTACCGGGGATGTGCGGCCCTGTTCAGCCTGGTGTTCCTGTGGGCCGCGTGGCGGGGCGGGGTGGACCTGTTCGTGCAGCGGGCGGGGTTCTTGCTGTTCGTGCTGCTGCTGGTGTTCGCCCAGCGCGCGGACCGCGAGGGACGCCTGGGGTGGCTGGACGCGGCCCTGCTCCTGGCCTCCACGGTGGGCACCGCCTACGTCCTGGTGTTCCACGAGACCGTGGCGTACCAGGCAGGGATCGCGGTGGGCTTCCAGTTGGTCCTGGCCGCGGTCACCGTGCTGCTGGTGCTGGAAGCCACGCGCCGGCTCACGGGGTGGGCTCTGCCCCTGCTGGCGGTGGGGATGGTGGCCTACGCGTTGGGCGGCCGGTGGGTCCCGGGCAATTGGGGCCACGCGGGGTTCAGCCTGCGGGACGTGTTGGGCTACCTGTACCTGACCTCCGACGGCCTGTGGAGCCTGCCGGTAGGGGTCGCGGCCACCTACATCCTCGTGTTCGTGGTGCTGGGGGAGTTCCTCATGCGCGCCGGGCTGGGGGAGTTGCTCAGCGCCCTCGCCATGCGGGTGGCGGGGCGGATCCGGGGCGGGCCCGCGCAGGTGTCCGTGGTGGGCAGCATGGCGTTCGGGATGGTGTCGGGCTCCGCGCCCGCCAACGCCGCGGTCACCGGCTCGGTCACCATCCCGCTGATGAAGCGCTACGGGTTCCCCCCCGCGCTGGCCGCCGCGGTGGAGCTGGCGGCGTCCGCGGGCGGCCAGCTGATGCCGCCCGTGATGGGCGCCGCGGCCTTCATCATGGCGGAGCTCATCCGCATCCCGTACGTGGAGATCGCCAAATCCGCTCTGCTTCCTGCGGCCCTGTACTACTTCGGGGTGGGCGCGTCCATCTACCTGGCCGCGGGTGCCCTGGGCCTGCGGGCCGTGACGCGAGCAGAGCTGGAGCGTGACTTCCCCCCGCTGTCCGCGGCGTTCCGGAGCCGCGGCCACCTCCTGGTGCCCCTGGCGCTGCTGGTGGTGCTGGTTCTGGGCGGGTGGCACGCCCCGCGCGCCGCGGTGGTGGTCACGGCCGCTACGGTGCTGGTGGCAGCCCTGCACCCGCAGACCCGCATGGGCTGGCGGGACGTGGTGGGGGCGCTGGCGCAGGGAGGCCTGCGGAGCCTGGAGGCCGCCATGGGGACCGCGTGTTCGGCCCTCATCTACTCCATGATCGTGTTCACGGGGATCGGGGTGAAGTTCTCCTCCCTGGCGGTGGAAGCCGCGGGCGGAAACGTGATGGTGCTTCTGTTGCTGGCCATCGTGGCCACCCTGGTGCTGGGCCTCGCGCTGCCCACCACCGCCAGCTACCTGATCGCCGCGGCCACCGTGGCGCCGGCCCTGGAGTCCGTAGGGATCCCCACCCTGGCCGCCCACCTGTTCCTCTTCTACTACTCGGTGCTGGCCACCATCACCCCACCCGAGGGCATGGCCCTGTTCACCACTTCCGCCATCGCGGGGTCCAACTGGATGGAGACGGGACTCAAGGGCTTGCGGCTCACCCTGTCCGGCTACCTGATCCCCTTCGGCTTCGTGTTCATCCCGTCCCTGTTGCTGCGGGGCCACCCCGTGGACGTGGCCGTACACGTGGGCACCGCGGTGGTGGGCCTGTGTTTCCTGTCCGCGGCGGTGATGGGATACCTGGCCGGGCCCCTGGGGCTCGCAGAGCGGGTGGTGCTGGTGGGAGGTGCCGTGGGACTGTTCCACCCCTCGCTCGTCCTGTCCGCCGCGGGACTCGCGGTATGCGGCGCGGTGTATGCACGGCGGCTGCTGGGCCGGCGGGCGCTTCAGCCCCCGGTGTCGGTCCGCGCAGGGCACTCCGGCCCGGGAGGCTAGCGGCGCGGCTGTCTGTCCCCTACGAGGGGTCGGAGGGTCGCGGCACGCGCGCGGCCGCGGCGGTGAGCACCAGCCCCATGAACACCATGTACACCCAGGCAGCCCGGGGGCTGCCCGTGAGGTCCAGGAGGGCGCCCATTCCCAGCGGGCCCAGGGCGGACAGCACGTAGCCCACGGTCAGCAGCGTCCCCGCCACCACGCCCACGCGGTCCGCGGGCGCCAGCTGCGCGGGCACCGCCAGGGCTGCGCCGAAGGCCACGGTGGTGCCGAACCCCGCCAAAACGCCCCACAGCCACGCGGCCGCGGTGGGCGCCACGAGCACCCCCGCGGCCGCCGCGGTGCACACCGCGCCTGCACCCAGGAACACGGGTCTGCGGCCCACCCAGTCCACCAGGGCGGGAGCGCCGAACCCCGCTGCGACGGCACCCACCGCCACCAGGGAGGCGGGCCCGCTGGCCTGTGCCACCGTCCAGCCTGCGCGCACCAGCTCCGTGGGGAACCAGCCCACGAAGCCGTAGAACAGGGCGCTCTGCGCGCCGAAGGCGAGCGTGGTGGCCAGGAACCCGGGAAGCCGCAGGGACTCCCGAACCGCGCGAGTCAGGGCGGGTGGATCCTGCTGGCCTGGCCGGGGCGCGGCCGCCGACGGGTGCGCGGAGTACACCCACCACACCGCGGCGCACGCGGCCCCGTACAGCCCCCACGCCCAGAACACGCCCCGCCAGCCGGCGGGGCCGCTGAGGTGCAGCAGCGGCCCGACCAGGGCTGCACCGGCGAACACCCCCAGCGTCAGGCCGTTGAAGTACACCGCGGTGGCCAGCCCGGGTCGGTGCGGGAGCGCCGCGCGGGCCACGGCAGGGAGGGCGGGCTGCATGGCCGCGATGCCGGCCCCCAGGAGGCCCGTGGCCAGGACGAACCCCGCCGGGCTGGAGGCCAGCCCGCGTCCGGCTCCGCCCAGGGCCACGGCAGCCAGGGCCGCGGCCAACGCCCGCCCCGCCCCGACCCGGTCCACCAGCCAGCCTCCCGGCAGCGCCAGCAGCCCCATCAGCATCAAGGGGAGGCCCACCACGAGGCCCGCCACGGTGGAAGGCAAGCTGAGGTCCCGTACCACCAGGGGGAGGATCGGGCCCAGGCTCAGCTGCGGCGCACGGCCGTTGAGGGCGGCAAACCAGGCCAGTACCAAGGTGGCGGCTGCACGGGGGATTCTGCGGGTCGGGGTCACAAGCCTTCCTGTTTTGCGGTTCGTCCTGGCTGTCCTTGGAACGACACGCTTGACCGACCAGCTTATATACTATAGCATATCTGCCGTGGCCACCCGGGGTGACCTTCGGACGCTCGCAGAGGCGGCCTCCCCAGGCCCCAGGAGCACGCCCGCCCTCGTGGCAGACGTCCTGCGGGAAGCCATCCTCCGGGGCATCCTGCGGGCCGGCCAGCAGCTCCGCCAGGACGAAATCGCCCGCGAGCTGGGGGTCAGCCACATCCCTGTGCGGGAGGCGTTGCGGCAGTTGGAGGCGGAGGGCCTGGTCCGGCTGCGCCCCTACCGGGGGTTCGAGGTGTCGGAACTCAGCCCGGAGGAAGTGGAGGAACTCTACGAGATCCGCATCCCCCTGGAGTGCCAGGCCCTGAAGCTGGCCCTCCCGCGCCTGACGGACGAGGACCTCCAGCGGGCGGAGGCGGTCCTGGACGCCATCGACGCGGAGGACGACCCCTCCGTGTGGAGCCAGCTGAACACGGAGTTCCACGCGGTGCTGTACGCTCCGTCCGGGCGCCAGCGCCTCCTGAACCTCATCCGGACCCTCCGCACCAACGTGGACCGCTACCTCCGCCTGTACATCTCCGTGATGCAGCGCAAGCAGTACTCCCAGCGGGAGCACCGGAGGATCCTGGAGGCGGTCCGGCGTCGGGACGCCGCGGAGGCGGTGGCGGCCTTGGAGGAGCACCTGGGCATCGCGTGCGGGATGCTGGTGGACTACCTGCGGCGGGAGAGGCAGTCGGAGGAGCGCGGGACCGGTGGCTGACCGTCGCTTCAAGGTCGTGGTCACGGACTCCGTGTTCCCCCACCTGGAGACGGAGCGGCGGATCCTGGGGGCCGTGGGGGCGGAGCTGGTGGCCCTGCAGGCGCACCGGGACGAGGAGTTGCTGGAGGCGGTCCGTGATGCGGACGCGTTGCTGGTGTGCTTCGCCCCTGTGACCGCGCGGGTGGTCCAGGCGGCCCAGCGGTGCCGGATCATCGCCCGGTACGGGATCGGGGTGGACAACGTGGACGTGCGCACGGCCACCGACCGGGGGATCGTGGTCACCAACGTGCCGGATTACTGCGTGGAAGAGGTGAGCGACCACACCCTGGCTTTGGTCCTGGCGTGCGCACGGCGGGTGGTGTGGCTGGACCGGAAGGTCCGGGCGGGGCGGTGGGACGCCCGGGACGCGGTGCCCATCCGCCGGCTGTCGGGGCAGACCCTGGGGCTGCTGGGGTTCGGGAAGATCCCGCGGCTGGTGGCACGGAAGGCGCAGGCCTTCGGCCTGCGGGTGATCAGCTTCGACCCGTACGTGGAGCCGGCGGCCATGCGGGCGCTCGGGGTGGAGCCGGTGGGGCTGCGGGCGTTGCTGGAGCGGTCCGACTACGTCTGCGTGCACGTGCCCTTGACCGCGGAAACAGAAGGGCTGGTGGACGAGGCGGCCCTGCGGTGGATGAAGCCCACCGCGTACCTGGTGAACACCGCCCGGGGGCGCATCGTGGACGGGCGGGCGCTTGTGCGGGCCCTGCGGCAGGGGTGGATCGCGGGAGCGGCGCTGGACGTACTGCCCACGGAACCCCCGCCCGCAGACGAACCCCTGCGGGCCCTGGACAACGTGGTCTTCACGCCCCACGTGGCCTTTTACTCCGAGGAGTCGTTGCAGGAGCTGCAGCGGAAGGCCGCAGAGGAAGTCGTCCGGGTGCTGACCGGACAGCCGCCCCGCTACCCGGTGAACCGGGTGGTGGGAGTTTCCGCGTAGGAGGGTGAGATGAGCACACCGTGGAGCACCGACCGCTGGTTCACCAGCCCGCACAACTACGCGCCGGAGGTCCGCGCGCAGTTGCAGTTTCCCGCACAGGTGGAGTTCCACGACGTGACTCTTCGGGACGGGGAGCAGCAGGCGGGCGTGGTGTTCACCGCCGAGGACAAGATCCGGATCGCGGAAAAGCTGGCAGAAGTCGGGGTACACCGCATCGAGGCGGGGCTCCCCATGGTGTCCCGGGCGGACCGGGAGGCGGTGAAGGCCATCGCGGAGCGCAACCTGGGGCCGAAGGTGTACGCCTTCAGCCGGTGCCTGGTCTCCGACGTGCAGCAGGCGGTGGACTGCGGGGTCAGGGGGGTGGTGGTGGAGATCCCCAGCAGCCAGCACATCATCGAGCTCGCCTACCAGTGGGAGCCGCAGCGGGCCATCGACCTGTCCGTGGAGGCCACCCGGTTCGCGCACCAGCAGGGGCTGGAGGTGGTGTTCTTCCCCATCGATGCCACCCGGTCGGAGCCGGAGTGGTTCGTGCGCCTCATCGAGGAGGTGTCCACGCACGGGCACATGGACGCTCTGGTGTTGGTGGACACCTTCGGAGGCAGCAGTCCGCACGCCATCCAGTACTTCACCCGGTTCGTGCAGCAGCACATCCGCAGGCCCCTGGAGGCCCACTTCCACGACGACTTCGGGATGGCGGTGGCCAACACCCTCATGGCCCTGAGCTTGGGGGTCCAGACGGCCCACGTGACGGTGACCGGGCTGGGGGAGCGGGCGGGGAACTGTGCCCTGGAGGACCTGGCCCTGGCCCTGCTGACCCTGTACGGGGTGGACACGGGCCTGCGGTACGAGAAGCTGTACGAGCTGTCGAAGTTGGTGCGGGAGCGGGCCGGGGTGCCCGTGCCGCCGAACCGGGCCGTGGTGGGGGACATGCTGTTCAAGGTGGAGTCGGGGATCATCGCCACGTGGCTGGTGCGTCTGAGGGACAAAAAACCCGTGGAGCTGTTCCCCTTCCACTGGGAGCTGGTGGGCCAGCCGCCCGCGGAGGTGGTGCTGGGCAAGGGCAGCGGCCGGGACTCCGTGCTGTACTTCCTCAGCGAGGTCGGCTACACCCTGCGCCCGGACGACCCGCGGGTGGACGAGGTGTTGGTGCGGGTGAAGGAGAGCTCCCTGGCGAAGAAGGGGCTGCTCACACGGGAGGAGTTCACGGCCCTGGCGCAGCAGGTGTTGGGCGCCCCGCAGCCGGTGCGGGGTTCGTAGGAGGGGAGAGGATGCCGTTCTTCGACTTCGACCAGCTGCAGGCGGAGTACGTGACCCCCAAGTACTCGAAGGCCTTCGGGCCGCTCGTCACGGGTTCCCAGATCGAGGTGGGCCGGCTGCGGTTCGGTGCCGGCGAGGGCGCCGTCCCGCACGCCCACCCGCAGGAGCAGATCATGGTGGTCCTGCGGGGCCGGCTGCGGGTCACCCTGGGGGACGAGACGCGGGAGCTGGGGCCGGGGCAGGGCTTCCTGGCCCCCCCCAACCTTCAGCACCACGTCACCGCCCTGGAGGACAGCGAGGTGTTGAGCTGCAAGGCGCTGGTGGACGGCAAAGGGCACAAGATCTAAGACGGAGGGGGTGAAGGAGATGCGGACGGCGTGGCGGGCCGCGGCGTTGCTCGCGGCGGCAGGGGTTCTGTGCGTGAGCCTGCAGGCCCTCGCGGGGCCCTCCGGGTATCCGAACCGGCCCATCACGTGGCTGGTGGCGTTCGCCCCAGGCGGGCAGTCGGACGTGGAGGTGCGCAGGGTGCAGCCGCACCTGGAACAGCTGCTGGGGGTCCGGATCCTGGTGGAGTACCGGACCGGTGGGGGCGGGGCCGTGGGGTGGTCGGAGCTGGCCCGCGCTCGGCCGGACGGGTACACCATCGGCGGCCTCGTGATGCCCCACATGGTCATCCAGACGCTGCTGCGGGGCGCGGAGGCGGGCTACCGCCTGGACCAGATCCGGTCCATCGCGTGGACGGTGTCCGCCCCGAACGCCCTCATGGTCCGCAAGGACAGCCCCTTCCGGACCCTGCGGGACTTCGTGGAGTACGCAAAGGCCAACCCCGGCAAGCTGGCGGTGGGCGGGGTGGAGCGGCTGTCGCCCTCGGACCTGAGCCTGGCCCAGTTCATGCAGGCCGCGGGGATCCGCCTCACGTACGTGCCCATCGCGGGCGGCGCGGGCCCGGTCATGACCAGCCTCATCGGAGGCCACGTGGACGCGGCCACCACCGCCGCCTCCCACGGCATCCGGCACAAGGACCAGGTGCGCATCCTGGCCGTCAGCGGAAAGCAGCGGATGAAGGCGTTGCCCGACGTGCCCACGTTCGCGGAGTTCGGGTACAACGTGACGGTGGAGACCTCCTGGGGAGTGGGCGCCCCCGCAGGCGTCCCCGCGGAGGTGGTGACGCGCCTGTCGCAGGCCCTCCTGCAGGTGATGCGGACCCCGGAGATCCGCAAGGCGGTGGAGGAGGAGGGACTGACGCCCCTGTACCTGGGTCCCGCGGAGTCGCAGGCGTACGTGAACCGGCTGGTGTCCACGTACCGGGACCTGGTGAACCTGTTGCGGTAACGGCGGAAAGGCGACAGACGCGCCTGGAGGTCTGTGCATGGACCCTGTCGTGCAGGGGCTGCTCCACGTCCTGTCACCGCAGTACCTGTTCCTCATGGCGGTGGGGGTGGCGGTGGGCTCCGTGGTGGGCGCCCTTCCCGGGTTCACCGCCACCATGGGACTCACCGTGCTCCTGCCCTTCACCTTCGTCATGGACCCCACCAGCGCCCTGGTCCTCATGGGCGCCCTGTACGGGGCTGCAGCCTTCGGGGACGCAGTCCCCGCGTGCCTGATCGCCACGCCGGGCACGCCCGCAGCCGTGGCCACGGCCATAGAGGGGCACCGGCTTACGAAAAAGGGAAAAGCCCACCAGGCACTCCTCACGGCGCTGGTGGCCTCCGCCCTCGGGCAGCTGACGGGCGGGCTGTCCCTGCTGCTGCTGGCGGCCCCCCTGGCGGCCCTGTCGCTCCGCTTCGGTCCCCCGGAGGTCTTCTGGGTCGGCGTGTTCGGCCTGACCATTATGGCCTCCCTCACGGGCAAGTCCCTCCTGAAGGGGATCGCGGGTGCCAGCCTGGGGCTGCTGCTCAGCACCGTGGGTGTCGCCCGCACGGAGGGGTGGGTGCGGTACGCCTTCGGGCTTTCGCAGCTGCAGGGCGGGGTGGACTTGGTGGTGGCCCTGATCGGCTTTTTCACCGTTCCCGAGGTCCTGCGCATGGTGGAGGCGCGACGGGCGGAAGCGTACGTGGCGCCGTACCGGGAGCAGCCCGGCGCCTTGTGGGAGGTGCTGCGGGAGACCCTGGGCCGCCCCCTCCTCCTCCTGAAGTCCAGCCTCGTGGGGATCCTCGTGGGCATCGTGCCGGGTACGGGTGGGCCCATCGCCTCCCTGGTGGCCTACAACGAGGTGCTACGGTCCAGTAAGAACCCGGAGGTGGGCAAGGGGTCCATCGAGGGGCTTATCGCCCCGGAGCTGGCGAACAACTCCGTGGCACCCGCGGCCATGATCCCGACCCTGACCTTGGGGATTCCCGGTTCTGCGCCCGCGGCGGTGATCCTGGCCTCCCTGCTGCTGCACGGGATCCGCCCGGGCCGGGAGCTGTTCGGGGTCCACGCCACCATGACGTACACCTTCATCTGGTCCACCCTGGTGTCGGGCCTGGTGTTGTTTGCGGTGGGCCTGCTCATGGTACGGCTTCTGGTCCTGGTGATCCGGATCCCCGTGCACGTGCTGGCCCCGGTGGTGCTGACTCTGGCGGTGGTGGGTTCCTTCGCGGTGCGGAACAGCCCCTTCGACGTGGGTGTGATGGTGGGCATCGGCGTGCTGGCGTACGTGCTGCGGAAGTGTGGGTTCGAAAGCGGTCCCATCGTGCTCGGGCTGCTGCTGGGTCCCATCATCGAGCCAGCCCTCATCACCTCCCTCACGTTGGCCCAGGCCCGGGGTTCGTGGCTGGAGGTGTTCCTCCTGCGGCCGTTCTCTGCCCTGTTCATCGCGTTGAGCGTGTGGTCGCTGGTCCGGGGGCTGCGGGGCTGGAAGGTGGCCCAGCGGGTTCCCGCGGGCGCGGAGGCGTAAGGGGATGGTGCGGGGCGGCGTCCGGATCAACACAGGGCTGGTGGGCGGGGTGCTGCTTTTGGGAATTGCCGCGCTGGCCTTCTGGGGCGCGCGGGGGGCGACGCCCGCGGTGTGGCTGTTCCCGCGGCTGGCCGCGGGGGTGATGGCCCTGTGCGGACTTCTGCTGGTGGAGGAGGGCCTGCGCAGGCCCGAGCGGGTGGCCCTGTGGGAGACCAGGGAGGACGCCCGGGACGTGGTGGCCTTCGCGGCCGCGGCGGCGGTGTACGCGCTGGCGCTGCCGCGCCTGGGGTTCTGGCTGGCGGCGGGCCTCATGGTGGGCGGGGGCTCGTACGGCTTGGGCCGCCGCGGGAGCAGGTGGGGGCTTGTCCGGTGGCTGGCCGCGGGCTTGGTGCTGGGGATCGCCCTGGACGCCCTGTTCACGGGTGCCTTCGGGGTCCGGCTCCCCGGGGGGAGCTGGTGGGACGACGCTCCATGGCGGCCGTGGGCTCTGTAGAGGACGCATGAGGAGGTGAGGCGGTGAGCACGTTCGCCATCGTGGACTCCGAAAAGATCGGCAAGGACGTCACGTACGAGCCGCCCCTGGTGATCGCCTTCGGGGTGGACAAGCACAGCGTGGGCGCCAAGACCATCACCATGGGCCGGACCATCGTCCCTCCCGGCGGGCGCAACCCGGCACACACGCACACCTGCGAGGCCGCCTTCTTCGTCCGCAAGGGCCGCCTGCGGCTGTACATCGGGGAGGAGCGGAAGGAGTTCATCGTGGAGGAGAACCAGTTCGTGTTCGTGCCGCCGGGAGTGATCCACGGACTGGAGAACCTGAGCCACACGGACACCGCGGAGCTCATCTTCACGTACGGGAACTGTCCCAGCAAGGACGACGCGGGTACCGTGTTCGTGGAGAAGCCCTGGCAGGCGCCCACACGGGTCTAGGAGGTCGGCGATGCCCTTTTACCGGTTTGAGGAGCTGGAGCAGGAGACCATCTCGCCCCACTACTCCACCGCCTTCGGCGGGACCGTCCGGGGCCAGAAGATCGAAGTGGGGCTGTACCGCATGGAGGCGGGCACGGGGGCGGAGCCGCACAAGCACCCCAACGAGCAGATCATCTACGTGCTGCGCGGGCGCGTGCGGGCCAAGGTGGGGGACGAGGAGGCGGAGGTGGGGCCGGGCGGGGTCATCCACGTGCCCCCGGATGTGGTGCACCAAGTCCGCGCTCTGGAGGACACCACGTTTCTGAGCAGCAAGGACCTGGTGGAGGGAAAGGGGAGCAAGGAGTGGTCGCCCTACGCCCCGGTGCGGTGAGGGGATCGTGCCAGACGTGCTGCCGCGTGTGAAGGTGGCCGCGATCCAGGCGGCCCCGGTGTTCCTGGACCGCGAGGGGACGGTGGAGAAAGCCTGTCGCCTGATCGAAGAGGCGGGCCGGGCGGGGGCCCGCGTGGTCGGCTTCCCGGAAGGCTTCGTCCCCGGTCACCCCCTCTGGTACCACTTTCACCCGGCCACCGGCGAGCGAAGCCGGGAGTACGCCGCGCAGCTGTTCCGGAACGCGCTGACCGTCCCGGGGCCGGAAACGGAAGCGTTGGGCGAGGCGGCGAAGCGCGCGGGCGCCTACGTGGTGGTGGGGGTGTGCGAAAAGGAGCCCGGCACCGCAGGGACCCTGTACAACTCCCTGGTGTTTTTCGCTCCCACCGGCCGCGTGGTGCACGTGCACCGCAAGCTCACACCCACGGTGGGCGAGCGCCTGGTGCACGCCCCGGGGCTGCCCGTGGGCCTGCGGGTCCTGGAGACGGAGGTGGGGCGGCTGAGCGGGCTCATCTGCGGGGAGAACTCCAACCCGCTGGCGGTGTTCGTCCTGGTGAGCCAGCACACCATGCTCCACGTGGCCAGCTGGCCCAACCTGCCCGGGCGGCGGATGCTGAGCCGGTCCGAGCGTGCCCTGCTGGCCGGCCGCGCCTTCGCCTTCACCGCCAAGGCCTTCGTGATCAACGCCTGCGGGGCTGTGGACGACCGGATGCGGGAGATGCTGGCCTACACGGAGGAGGACCGCGCCTTCCTCGCCCGCCCCGAGCTGTCCGGCGGGTCGTCCGTGGTGGGCCCATCCGGCGAGGTGGTGGCGGGCCCCATGGGACCCGAGGAAGGGATCCTGTACGCGGAGGTGGATCTGGAACGCTGCGTGGAGGAGCGGACGGTGCACGACTTTGCGGGCCACTACAACCGCCCTGACGTCTTCCAGCTCTTCGTGCGGAGCCGGTCGCCACACATGGTGCGCTGGGTGGACGAGGAACAAGGCAGACCCCGGGCACCTACGCCCGGCGGGGGTGAGAAGGACGAGACCTCATCCGTGGAGGAGTGGAGCCTGACGTGAGCGCCGTTGACGTGCACAGCCACTTCTTTCCCCGGGAGTTCCTGGAGCTGGTGGAGCGGGAGGGCGAGCCGTACGGGGCCGGCGTCCGGCGGAGTAGCCCGGTTTCCCAGCTGGTGATGCCGGGACACCCCCCGGTTCCCCTGCTGCCGGAGTTCGTGGACGTCTCCGCGCGGTTGGCGTACCTGGACGCACGGGGGATTGGGCTGCAGGCCCTGTCCTTGTCCCCGCCCATGGTGTACTGGGCCCCCGGGGAGCTGGGAGTCCGGTTGGCGCGGGTGTTCAACGACGGCATCGCGGAGGTCTGCCGGCGCGCGGACGGCCGGTTCGTGGGCCTGGCCACCCTCCCCATGCAGGACGTGGCTGCCGCCCTGCGGGAGACGGAGCGGGCAGTCCGGGAGCTGGGGATGCGGGGCGTGTACCTGGCCACCAGCGTGAACGGCCGCTACCTGGACGACCCGGCCTTCGAGCCGGTCTGGGCCCTGTGCGCGGAGTTGGCCGTCCCGGTGTTCGTACACCCCACCACGTACATCGGTGAGGAGGTGCTGGCCCGCTTCCACCTGTTCAACACCATCGGGTTCCCCACGGAGACCGCGGCCCTGGTGGGGCGGCTCATCTACTCCGGCCTGCTGGACCGGCTGTCCCGGGTGCGGGTGGTGCTGGCGCACGGAGGCGGCGTGTTCCCCTTCCTGCTGGGGCGGATGGAGCACGCGCACCGCTCCCGGCGGGAGCTACAGGAGGCCATCCCCCGACCCCCCTCCGCCTACCTGGAGCACTTCTACTTCGACACCGTGGTGCACGGGGATGGTGCCCTGGCGTACGTGGTCCGCACCGTAGGGGTCCAGCGGATGGTGCTGGGGAGCGACGCGCCGTACGACATGGCGGACGACGACCCGGTCGGGCGCGTACGCCGGCTGGGTCTGGCGGAGATCCAGGAGCGCGCGGTCCTGGAACAGACCGCGCGTGGGCTGCTGCGGTTGGACGGCGGCAGACCTGGGACGCCCGGAAGCAAACCCTGAACGGGAGGAGGGAAACCATGGCGTACCACGAGTTCCTGCAAGGCTACCACGAGTACCAGCCGCGGCGGGTGTTCAGCACCACCGCCACGGACTGGCAGGCCCGGGTGGACTTCGCCCGCATGCGGCGGGACCGGCTGGCTCGGGCCCGGGAGCAGATGGACAAGCACGACCTGGGAGCCCTGGTGCTGTTCGTGGGCGAGAACGTCCGCTACGTGACGGGCGTGTGGCAGGGGAACTGGAAGAACAACATCTTCATCCGGTACTGCGTGTTGCCTCGGAACGGCAAGCCCGTGCTGTTCGAGACGGTGGGCTCCGACATGATCTGTGCGCAGATCGACGCCCCGTGGATGGAGGGGGAGATCCGGCCCGCCATCACGTGGAAGTGGGCTGAGGGGGCGGAGCCGGAGATGGCCCAGCGGATGGCGCAGAGCGTGTACGAGGTGCTGCGGGAGAACGGCGTGCACAAGGAACGGGTGGGGATCGACATCATGGACATGATGGCCTACCAGGCCCTTACGGGCCTCGGCCTGAACATCGTGAACGCTTGGCCCGCCATGTCCGCGGCCCGGGTCATCAAGACCCCCGACGAGCTGGAGTGCCTGAAGATCTCCGCCGCGCACGGGGACGCGGCCATGTGGATGGCCATGCACGAGTGGGCGAAGCCCGGGGTGCGGGAGTCGGAGGTGTGTGCCAAGGTGAACGAGTACCTGTACCGGAGTGGCTTCGACTTCGTGTACGACATCATCGTGGCCAGCGGGGGCAACACCAGCCCCTACCGGCGGTGGCACACGGACAAGATCATCCGCCAGGGCGACCTGATGATCGTGGACATCAACGCCATCGGTCCGGGCGGCTACTTCATCGACTTCGTGCGGTGCTGGAAGGTGGCCGCGAAGCCGACCCCCAAGGAGAAGGACCTGTTCAAGCGGTGCTACGACTCCCTGTACGCGGGGATTGAGGCCCTTCGTCCGGGCAACACCACCGCGGACGTGGCGGCGAAGTTCCCGGAGTACGACGACGACAAGTACGGGAGCGTCAGCCTCCAGCAGTTCGCCCACAGCATCGGCCTCTCCCTGTACGAGGGCATGTGGATCTCCCGGGCCTACTCCTTCAAGTACCCCGCGGAGATCAAGCCGAACATGTACTTCGCCATCGAGACCTTCAGCGGCTTTCCGGGACTGGAGCAGACGGTACGCCTGGAGGAGAACGTGTGCGTGACCGACCAGGGCCCCGTGCGGTTCACCCTGTGCGAGCACCCCGAGTACTGGTTCAGCGAGCCGTGACCGCCGGGGAGGGCGGGATGGCCCGGATGACGGTGGCGGAGTTCGTGGCCCGCACCCTCGCACGCGAGGGCGTGGGCTTCGTGGCGGGCGTACCCGGCTCTGGCCTCATGGAGATCCTGGACACCCTGGACCGCGAGGGCGGGGTGCGGCTGGTGCAGGTCCGTCACGAGCAGGTGGCGGCCCTCATGGCGGTGGGCTACGGGAAGGCCGCCCGGCGGCCCGCGGTGTGCGTGGGCACCCGGTCTCCGGGCGGCACCAACCTCGTCATGGGCGTCACCGCGGCCTTCATCGAGTCCGTGCCGTTGGTGTGCATCACGGGCCAGGTGCCCACCAAGTTCCGGCGGAAGGGCGCCTTCGAGGAGGCGGACCTGGCGGAGGTGTTCCGCCCCATCACCAAGTTCAGCGTGGAGGTCCACCGGGCGGACCGCGTTCCCGACGCGCTGTGGGAGGCGCTGCGGGCGGCCCAGACGGGGAGGCCCGGCCCGGTGCACGTGAGCATCCCGTACGACCTGGCGAAGGAGGAGGTCCGCGCGGAGGTGCTGGACCCGGAGGCGTACCGGCCCCTGGAACCGCCGGCGCCTGACCCCCGCGCCCTGGACCGGGCTGCCGCCCTCCTGCGGCAGGCACAGCGCCCCGCGCTCATTGCGGGGGGCGGGGTGTGGTCCAGCGGCGCCTCGGAGGGATGTCTGCGCCTGGCGGAACTGCTGGAGGCGCCGGTGGTGTCCACCTGGCAGAAGAAGCCGGTGGCGGAGACCTACCCCCTGGCCATGGGCACCATGGGATACGGAGGGTCCGCGGCGGCCGCCTTCGCCCTGCGCTACGCGGACGTGGTGCTCGCGGTGGGCACGCGGCTGTGGGACCGCACCACGGACGAGTTCCGCTTCCAGCCTGCCCGACTCGTGCACGTGGACATCGACCCCGCGGTGATCGGCCGCAACTACCCCGTGGCCGCGGGAGTGGTGGGGGACGCACGCCTGTCCCTGGAGGGCTTGTGGGAACGGCTGCGGGACCGCCGGCCCCCTGACCGGTACTGGCAGGAGTCCTGCCGGCGGGCCAAGGCTGCGTGGGAAGACCGCCTCCGGCGGCGGCCCACGGGCGGCCACCCCGTGCGCCCGTGGGAGGTGGTCCGGGCCGTGCGGGCGGTCACCGACGAAGACACGTGCCTGGTCACGGACTCCGGGAGCTACATCCACTACGCGGCACAGTACTTCACCGCACCGCGTCCGGGCGTCTACTTCAACCCCAACTCCGGGTCCATGGGGTTCGGCCTGCCCGGAGGGCTGGGCGTGCAGCTGGCGAGGCCGAGTAGCCGCGTGGTGGTCCTGGCGGGCGACGGCGGGTTCCTCATGACCGCGCAGGACCTGGAGACCGCGGTGCGGGAGCGGTTGCGGGTGGTGTGCGTGGTGTTGAACAACTTCGCCTTCGGCAGCATCCGCACCCGCCAGAAGGCCTACTACGAGGGCCGGGAGGTGTGGTCGCGCCTGCACAACCCGGACTTCGTGGCCTTGGCGCGGGCCTTCGGGGCGTGGGCGGTACGGGTGGAGGAGGCAGGCGACCTGCCGGACGCGCTGCGGGCAGCTTTGGAGGCCCCGGGTCCCGCGTTGGTGGAGGTTCGCTCGGAGGACGTGCCGGAGGACAGCCCGCTGCTGGCGGAGTGGTGGGACAGCGGCCGGGCGGAAGTGTTGCTCGGGGAGCCCGCGCCGGCCTGAGCGGCGGAGGAGGAGGCGTGCAGTTCTGGCTCACGCAGCTGTTGAACGGCCTGTCGTTCGCGGCTCTGCTGTTCCTGCTGTCCAGCGGGCTCACCCTCATCTTCGGGCTGATGCGCATCGTGAACATCTCCCACGGGTCGTACTACCTGCTGGGCGCGTACGTGGCCCTCACCGTGGTGCAGGCCACGGGCAGCTTCCCCGCCGCCGCCCTGGCGGGCAGCCTCAGCGTGGCCGCGGTGGGCGTGGTCATGCAGCGCGCCTTCTTGGCGCGCTTCTACCGGGCGGAGCAGGCCCAGGTGCTCCTCACCATGGGGTTTTCCTTCATCTTCGCGGACCTCGCCCTGTGGATCTGGGGTGGGGACCCGCACCGCATCCCCACTCCCGGTGTGCTGGCGGGCTCCCTGGCCCTGGGACCGGTTTTCTTCCCCGTATACCGGTTGGCGGTGATCGGGGTGGGTGTGGCGGTGGCCGTCTTCCTCTGGCTGCTGCAGGAGCGCACGCGCCTGGGGGCCGTGGTCCGGGCCGCGGTGGACGACCAGGAGATGGCCCGGGGGCTGGGGATCCACGTGGAGCCGGTGCTCACCGGGATGTTCGCGGTGGGCGCAGCCCTGGCGGGGTTCGGCGGCGTGATGGGGGGGCCCTTCCTCGGCGTGTACCCGGGAGTGGACTCCGAGGTGCTGCCCCTGGCCTTCGCGGTGGTGATCATCGGAGGACTCGGTAGCCTGAAGGGCGCCCTGGTGGGCAGCGTCCTCGTGGGGGTGCTGGACAACCTGGGCAAGGCGCTGTTTCCGGAGCTGTCGTACTTCACCCTGTTCGTACCCATGGCCGTGGTGCTGGCCATCCGTCCCACAGGCCTGTTCGGGAGGGGGTGAGGGTGGCGGCCCGGTGGATGTGGTGGGCGGTAGGGGTTGCGGTGGCGGTGTTGCTGCCGCACGGGCTGCCCCTGTACTTCACCCACCTCCTGCTGCTGACCATGATCTACGGCCTGTCCGCCATGAGCCTGGACCTCCTGGCGGGGTATACGGGCCTCACCTCCTTCGGACACGCGGCGTACTTTGGGACCGCGGCGTACACGGTGGGGATCCTGACCACGCAGCACCACACCCCACCCGCCGTGGCCTTCGTGGCCGGGGTGGGGGCGGCCGCGGGGCTGGCCGCCGCGTACGGCCTGCTGGCCACCCGGGCGGTGGGGGTGTACTTCCTCATCATCACCCTGGCCCTGGGGATGGGGACGTGGGGTCTGGCGTACCGGTGGTCGTCCGTGACGGGCGGGGACAACGGACTCCCGGGCATCCCTCCTTTGGAGGTCGGCCTGCCGTGGTCTCTGGGGGACCCGCGCCACTTCTACTACTTCGCCCTGGTGGTGTTTGCGGCTGCGGCGTTCCTCCTGCACCGGCTCGTTCGGTCCCCCTTCGGGCTGTCCCTGCAGGGCATCCGGGAGAGCGAAAGCCGGATGCGGATGCTCGGGTACAACACGTGGCTGCACCGGTACTGTGCCTTCGTGGTGGCCGGCACGTTCGCGGGCCTGGCGGGGAGCCTGTACGCCTTCTACAACCGGTTCGTAAGCCCTCCGGACCTGCACATCGCGGCAAGCGCGGAGGCGGTCCTCATGGTGATCCTGGGCGGGGCGGGCACGCTCTTCGGGCCGCTGGCGGGCGCCGGCATCGTGGTGTTCCTGCGGAACCTGGTCAGCGCGTACACGCAGCGGTGGATGCTCATCCTCGGGGTGGTGTTCGTCCTGACCGTGATGTACGCCCCGCAGGGGGTGGCCGGTGGGGCGCGGGCGCTGTGGGCGCGCCGGCGCGGGCCCCGCGCGTCCGGGGCGGCGACCGTGGAGGCGGGGAAGGTGCGGGTGGCGGAGCCATGAGGACGGTGTGCCTGCGAACCGAGGGGCTGCGGAAACACTACGGCGGGCTGCGGGCGGTGGACGGTGTAGACCTGGAGGTGCGGGAAGGGGAGCGGCGGGCCATCATCGGGCCCAACGGGGCGGGCAAGACCACCCTGTTCCACCTGCTGAGCGGCGAAGTCCCCCCCACCGCGGGACGCATCCTGCTGTTCGGACAGGACGTCACGCGGCTGCCCAGCTACCGACGGATCGCCCTGGGCATCGGGCGCACCTACCAAGTGACGAACCTGTTCCCGCGGCTTTCGGTGCTGGAGAACGCGTTGCTGGCGACCTTCGGGCTCCGAAGGGAGAAGTACGACCCCTTCCGTCCGGCCCTCCAGCACCGGGAGGCGGTGGAGGACGCGCGCCGGCTGCTGGAACCCTTTGGCCTGTGGGACAAGCGGGACTGGCCCATCGGGAGCCTGTCCTACGGGGAGCAACGGCAGCTGGAGATCGTGCTGGCTCTGGCAGGCCGCCCGCGGCTGCTGCTCCTGGACGAACCCACCGCGGGGTTGTCGCCCGCGGAGACCCTGGGGGTCACACGGCTCATCCAAGCGCTGGACCCGCGCATCACGGTGCTGCTGATCGAACACGACATGGACGTGGCGTTCCAGGTAGCCCAGCGGGTCACGGTGCTGCACTTCGGCCGGGTCCTGGCGGAGGGCACGGTGGACGAGGTGCGCGCGAACCCGGACGTGCAGGCCATCTACCTGGGGGTGGGCGGGCCGTGAGCGAGGCGCTCCGGGTGGAGGATGTGCACACGTACTACGGGGACAGCTACGTCCTGCAGGGGGTGAGCCTGCGGGTGGCCTCGGGACAGCTGGTGGCGGTCCTCGGGCGCAACGGGGTGGGCAAGACAACCCTCATCCGGACGGTGGTGGGGTTCACCCCGCCCCGGTCGGGGCGGGTGTGGGTGCGGGGCGAGGACGTCACCCACAGGCCCAGCCACGCCATCGCCCGCATGGGCGTGGGCCTGGTGCCCCAGGGGCGCCGGATCTTCCCGTCCCTCACCGTGGAGGAGAACCTGGTGGTGGCGGCGCGTTCGGACGGGAACGGGTGGGACCTGGAGCGGGTGTACGAGCTGTTCCCGCGGCTGCGGGAGCGACGGCAGCACCGGGGCAACAAGCTGAGCGGCGGGGAGCAGCAGATGCTGGCCATCGGCCGGGCCCTGATGACCAACCCCACGCTGCTGCTCATGGACGAGCCCTCGGAAGGACTGGCCCCCAAGCTGGTGTTGGACTTGGCCCACACCCTGGTCCAGCTGAAGGAGCGGGGCCTGTCCATCCTCATGGTGGAGCAGAACCTGCCCCTGGCGCTGCGCCTGGCGGACTACGTGTACGTGATGAGCAAGGGCACGGTGGTGTTCACGGGCAGGCCGGAGGAGCTGCGGGACGCGGAGGAGGTGCGCCGTCGGTATCTGGGGGTCTAGGAGGACGGCAAATCCTACGGGAAGGGGGACGGCCATGCGATCGGGGGTGTTCGGGAAATTGGGCGTGTTGGGGCTGGTGAGCCTCCTGTTCCTCGGGGGCACCACGCCAGCAGGTTCGCAGGTGCGGGAGCCCATCCGGATCGGCTTGATCTTCCCGCTCACGGGAGGGTTCGCACCGAACGGCCGCGACGCCGTGAACGGCTTCCAGATGTTTTGGGAAGAAAAAGGCTACACCGTGGCCGGCAGGCGGGTGGAGATCCTCGTGGAGGACGACGGGAATTTGCCGACAAACAGCCTCACGAAAGCGCGCAAACTGGTCGAGCAGGACCGGGTGCACATGCTGGCGGGTCCTTTGAGCGCGGCGTCCGGGTACGCTCTGGTGGACTACGTCAACTCCGCTCGGGCTCCCACCGTGTATCCCATCGTGGCGGCGGACGACATCACCCAACGCCGCCGCACCCCGTACATCGTGCGGCTGGGCTGGACCAGCAGCCAGGTGAACCACCCCCTGGGGGACTGGGTGATCCGCAACACCCGCTACCGCCGGGTGGCCACCATCGGGTACGACTTCGCCTTCGGTCACGAGAACGTGGGCGGCTTCCAGAGGACCTTCGAGGAGCTGGGCGGGCAGGTGGTACAGAAGCTGTGGCCGCCCATCGGCGCGCCGGACTACGGGCCGTACCTGGCACAGCTGCGGCGAGACATCGACGCGGTATACGCCATCTTCTCCGGGGCGGACGCGTTGCGGTTCCTGGCGCAGTACCGGGACTTTGGGCTGAAGGGGCGGATCCCGCTGATCGGGGGAGGGACCCTCACGGACGAGCACGTGCTGTACCAGATGGGGGACGAGGCGCTGGACATCGTGACGCCGCTGCACTACAGCGCCGTGCTCAACACCCCGGCCAACCGGGTGTTTGCCAGCGCGTACGCCCGGAAGTTCCAGCGGCCGCCCTCGTACTACTCGGAGAACTGCTACACGGCGGCCCGCCTGATCTACGAGGCGCTGCAGGCCCTGCGGGGCAACGTGGAGGACAAGGAGGCGTTCTTGGGGGCCCTGCGGCGGGTGCGGGTGGAGGACGCCCCGAGGGGCCCCATCTCCATGGACGCGTACGGGAACCCGGTGCAGAACATCTACATCCGCCGGGTGGAGCGCCGGGGCGGCATCCTCCAGAACACGGTGCTGTTCACGTACGAGAAGGTGTCGCAGTTCTGGAAGTACGACCCGCAGCAGTTCCTCCGGCAGCCCGTGTACAGCCGGGACTTCCCGCCGTGCCGCCACTGCGGGCAGTGAGGAGGGCTGCCATGGGGTTCCGGATCGCGGTGATCCAGCCGGTGAGTCAGCCGCCCTGGCAGGCGGAGCGGAACCTCCCGGAGGCCCTCCGGTGGGTCGAGCGCGCGGCTGCGGAGGGGGCGGCGTTCGTCTGCTTCCCGGAGAGCTACCCGGGCCCGTGGCGGATGCCCGCCACCTTCGACCCCCGGCCCACCCTGCGGGAGGCGGCAGCCCGCCACCGCGTGCACGTGGTCTTCGGGACCCTGGAACCCCTGGAGGAGGACGCGAAGGCCGCCTACACCCTCGTCTGCCTCGCCTACCCCGACGGCCGCCCCGTGGCCGAGTACCGCCGCACCCATCCCCGGGGCCCGTGGATCTACCTCGGTGGCCGCGCGTGGGACTTCCGGTACGTGCCGGGGGACCGCCTGCCGGTGTTTGACACCGGGTTCGGGAAGGTGGGGCTTGCCATGTGCAGCGAGGTGTACGTCCCGGAGGTGGCCCGGGCCCTGGCGCTGCAGGGCGCGGAGCTGTTGTTCCTGCCCGCGGGCGTGGACAAGAAGCGCCTGTGGGCCACCTGGCGGACCCTGATCTGGGCCCGGGCCATCGAGAACCTGGCGGTGGTGGTCACCACGCAGAACCTCCTCAGCTCCGAGGAGCGGGGGCTGGCCATGGTGGCGGGCCCGGAGGAGGTGCTGCTGGAGAGCACCACGTCGGGCATGTTCGTGGTGGACGTGGACCTGGACCGGGTACGCTACCTGCGCGCCACGCGGGACGAGCTCGGCGCCTGGGAGCACTGCGGCACCAAGCAGGGGCTGCTGAGTGACCAGTGGCTGCGCCCGGAGCTGTACGAGGGCATGTACCGGTCCGTGCAGCGCCAGGCGGCCAGCCCGACGGGGTGACTCCGGTGGAGAGCTGGGCCCGCGGTCCCTTTGCCGTGGACTACGAGCAGCGGGTGGACTTCCCGCGGCTGCGGGAGGGCAGGCTGGCCCGCGCCCGGCAGGCCATGGCCGCCGCGGGCCTGGACGCGTTGCTGGTGTGGAAGGACGAAAACGTCCGGTACCTGACGAGCCTGCGGCCCCAGCTCATCGCGGGGAAGAGCGGGCTGCTGAACGGCGCCCTGCTGACCGCGGACGAGGTGGTCCTGTTCACCTCCGGGGGCGACACCGACCGTGCACAGGCCACCATGCCGTGGGTGGACGCGTTCCACCCCATCCCCATCCTGGAGGAGGCGGGGTTGGTGGTCCACTTTGTGGACAAGGTGCTGCGCCCGGTGCTGCAGGGCAAGGGCCTGGGCAGGGCCCGGGTGGGCACCGACCTGGCCAGTTTCGCCCTGTACGGAGCCCTGCAGGAGCGCCTGCCGGAGGTCCGGTGGGCCGACGGGGACGCGCCCATGCAGCGCGCCCGCAGGGTGAAGCTGCCGGAAGAGGTGGCCCTCCTCGAAGAGGCGGTGGCGATGGGGGAAGCGGTGACCCGATGCGCCCTCGAGGCCATCCGGCCCGGGGTGCGGGAGGTGGAGGTGGCCGCGGAGGCGATGCGGGCGCTGTACCGGCTGGGAGGGGAGTACGCGCACGTGGCCACCCCCTTTGTGGCCTCCGGCGAGCGCATGTCGCCCCCCACGCGGCTTGCGACGGACAAGCTCATCCGATACGGGGACCTGGTGTTCGTGGACATCGGGTGCATGTGGAACGGGTACTTCGCGGACGTGGGCCGCACGGTGGTCTGTGGGGAACCTTCCCAGGAGCAGCGGCGCGTGTACCGCGCGGTGTACGAGGCGCACCGGGCAGGGCTGGAGGCCATGCGACCGGGGACCACCAACCGCGCGGTGGCGGACCGCATCCGGCAGGAGGCAGCCCGCCACGGGCTGGTGGACCGCTTCCTGAACCTGTTCATCGGCCACGGCATCGGCGTGGGGTCCAACGAGCCGCCGTACGTGGGGGAGGTGTTCCCGGACGCGGAGGAGGTGGTCCTGGAGCCCGGGATGGTGTTCGCCCTGGAACCGCTCATCTGGGTCCCGGGGGTTCGCGGGGGCGGCGGGGTCCGGCTGGAGGATATGGTGCTGGTCACGGACTCCGGGCCGCGGGTGATGTCCCGGCTGCCCTACGACGCCGCGCTGCTGGGGTGAGCTGGTGCGGGCGCTGCTGCTGCGGGAGCACGGAGACGCGCTGGAGCTGGCGGAGTTGCCGACACCCGCCCCGGGGCCGGACGAGGTGCTGGTGCGGGTGGAGGCCTGCGGGGTCGGCCTCACCGTCCTGAACTACATGGCGGGTGCGACCCGCGTGCACGCGGAGAAGCTGCCGCGGGTACCTGGCCACGAGATGGTCGGCACGGTGGTGGCGTGCGGGTCCCACGTGGACCCGGGGCTGGAGGGCCGGCGGGTGATGGCCTACTTCTACCTGAGCTGCGGGACGTGCGACTTCTGCCGGCTGTCCCACGAACCCCTGTGCCGGCGGCTCCGCGGGCAGGTGGGGGTGGCCAGCGACGGGGGGTTTGCGGAGTACGCGGTCCTGCCCGCCTTCAACGCGCTCCCCGTGCCGGAGGGGCTGGATCCCGTGGCCACCACCGCGATCCCCGACGCGGTGGCCACGCCGTTCCACGTGTGCCGGCGGGCGGGCGTCGGCCCGCGGGACGTGGCGGTGGTGGTGGGCGCCGCGGGCGGGGTCGGGGTGCACATGGTGCAGGTGCTGCGGGCCTTCGGGGCTGGGGTGCTGGGAGTAGACCGGGGTGCGAAGAAGGTGGACGCCCTGCGGTCCATGGGCGTTCCGGCGGCGGACGCGGCGGCGGAGGACTGGGTGGCCTGGGTGCGGGAGGTGGCAGGGGGAGAAGTGAGCGTGGCGGTGGACCTGGTGGGCAGCGCCCACACGTTGGCGGCGTGCGCGGACCTGTTGGGTCCCCGCGGGCGGCTGGTGGTCCTCACCACCTTCCGCGAGGTGACCTTCCCTGCCCACCCCGCGCGGCTGGTGGCCGGCGAGCTGCACATCTTGGGCTGCCGGTACGCGTCCCGGTGGGAGGTGCAGGAGGCCGCGGAGATGGTGCGGGCAGGCCAGGTCCGTCCCGTGGTCTCCGAGGTGCGGCCCCTGGAGCGGGCGGCAGAACTGGTGGCCCGGCTCCGGGAGGGGACGTTGCTGGGCCGGGCCGCGGTGGTCCCCTGACGGAGGAGGTGGACACGGTGCGCAACATGGCGGTGTTGGCGTTCGGAAAGCCCCTGGGCCCTGCGCCCGTGGAGGTCCCCCAGCCCGGCCCCGGGGAGGTCCTGGTCCGGGTGCTGGCGTGCGGGGTGTGCCGCAGCGACCTGAAGATCGCGGGCGGGCTGATGCCGTTTTCCGCCACCCAGCGCCTCCCGCACGTGCCGGGGCACGAGATCTCCGGCGAGGTGGCGGACGCCGGGGACGGCGTGGACCTCCCGCGGGGCCAGCGGGTGGTGGTGCACAACTACTGGGGCTGCGGGCGCTGCCCCTACTGCGTGGAAGGCCAGGAGAACCTGTGCGACGCGCTGCGGGGCTGGGTAGGGTTTACCAGCCCGGGCGGGTTCGAGGAGTACTTGGTGGTGCCCGCGGACCACCTCCTGCCGGTGCCTGCCAGCGTAGACCCCCTCAGCGCGGCCACGGTCTCCTGCGCGCTCGGCACCGCGTACCACGCGGTGGTGACCCGCGGGTCGGTGCGCGCGGGGGAAGTGGTGGCGGTGGTGGGCACGGGAGGTGTGGGACTGTACGCGGTGCAGGTGGCGCGCGCCGCAGGTGCGCGGACGGTGGCCGTGGACCTGCGGGAGCCGGCGCGGGAAGCCGCGCGGAGCGTGGGCGCGGACGCCACCGCGAGTCCGGAGGAGGCAGCTTTTGCGGTTTCGCGCCTCACCCGGGGACGGGGGGCGGACTTGGTGGTGGACTGCGTGGGCACCCCGCCGGGGACGGCTCTGGCCCTGGACCTGGCCCGAAAAGGGGGGCGGGTGGTGCAGGTGGGGTACGTAACGCAGGCCGGTCAGTACCCCGCGCTCCCCACGGACCGGGTGGTCCTCCGGGAGCTTCAGGTGGTGGGCAGCCGCTACGTCACGCGCCCGGAGCTGGCCCGGGCCTTGGACCTGGTGGGCTCCGGCGCGCTGCGGCCTGTGGTGTCCCGGGTGGTGGACCTGGAGGAGGTGAACGAGGCGCTGGAGGAGGTGCGGGCGGACCGGGCGGTGGGGCGGGTGGTGGTGCGCGTCGCGCGGGACCTGTAGCGGCCCGCCGGACACCGGGACGACGAGAGGAGGGCGTCCATGAAGCCGAAGGTGTTCGTGACCCAGCCCGTACCGGAGGTCGCCCTAGAGCGGCTCCGGGCGGTGGCGGAGGTGCAGGTGTTCCCGGACTCCGAGACCATCCTGCCCCGCCACCGGCTGATCCAGGAGGTGGCGGACTGCGACGTGCTGTACTGCCTCCTCCACGACCGGGTGGACCGGGAGGTGGTGGACGCGGGGCACCGCCTGCGGCTGATCGCGTGCTCCGCCATTTCCCCCGCCAACGTGGACGTGGCCCGGGCCACGGAACGCGGCATCCCCGTGACCGTCATCCCCAACATCGTGGCGGAGGCCACCGCGGACTTGCAGTGGGCGTTGCTGCTGGCAGTGGCGCGGCGGGTGGTGGAAGCGGACCGGGCCCTTCGGGCGGGCATGTTCCCGGGCGCGCAGTCGCAGCGGTTCGTGGGAGGAGAGGTGCACGGGAAGACCCTGGGGACCGTCGGGCTCGGGGCCATCGGCCGCGCCACCGTGTACCGGGCGCGGGGATTCGGGATGCGGGTGGTGTACACGAAGCGGCAGCGGCTGCCGGTGGCCGAGGAGGAGGCCCTGGGAGTCCAGTACCGGACCCTGCCCGAGCTGCTGAGCGAGAGCGACTTCGTGGTGGTAAACGCCAGCTACCACCCGGGCACGCACCACCTCATCGGGGCGAAGGAGCTGAGCCTGATGAAGCCCACCGCGTACCTGATCAACACCGCACGGGGCCCCATCGTGGACGAGGAGGCACTGGTGGAGGCGCTGCGGGCGGGGCGGATCGCGGGGGCGGCGCTGGACGTGTACGAGCGGGAGCCGGAGGTCACCCCGGCGCTGCGGGAGTTCCCCCACGTGGTGCTGACCCCGCACATCGGCAGCGCGGCCCGGGACACCCGGGAGCAGATCGCCCACATCGTGGTGGACAACATCCTGGCGTTCCTGGGCGGCCGCCGCCCGCCGTACGTGGCGAACCCCGAAGTGTTCGAGCGCACCGCGTGAGGAGGCAGCCATGGTGACACAGCGGAACGAACGGGTAGATCTGTTCTGGGGCGGACAGTTCCGCGAGGCCCGGTCGGGCAAGTGGTACGAGGTCCGCTACCCCGCGGACCAGCGGCTGGTGGCGGAGGTGGCGGAAGCAGGCCCGGAGGACGTGGCGGACGCGGTGTCCGCGGCAGAGGAGGCCCTGCGGGGTGCGTGGGGCCGCATGCCGCCGGAGCAGCGGGGCCGGCTCCTGTACCGCCTGGCCGACCTCCTGGAGCAGGAGGCGGACCGGCTGGCGGAGCTGGAGACCTTGTGCAACGGCCGGCCCATCCGCGAGATGCGGGCGCAGATGCGGATCATCCCCTCCTGGTACCGGTACTTCGCGGGCATGACGGACAAGCTGGAGGGCCAGGTGGTGCCCGTGGGCGAGGGCTGGCTGAACTACGTGGTCCGGGTGCCCCTGGGGGTGGTGGCCCAGATCACGCCGTGGAACCACCCCCTCCTCATCGCCACGAAGAAGATCGCCCCGGCCCTGGCGGCGGGCAACGCGGTGGTGCACAAGCCCTCTGAGCTGAGCCCGCTGTCCGCGCTGGAGCTCGCCCGCCTCACACGGGAGGCCGGGTTCCCGCCGGGCGCGTACAACGTGGTAACGGGCTTCGGCCCCACGGGCGCGGCCCTGGTAGGCGACCCCCGGGTGCGGAAGGTGGACCTCACGGGCGGTACAGAGACCGGGAGGGCGGTCGCGCGGGCGGCCGCCGACCACCTGGCCCGCACCACCTTTGAGCTGGGAGGGAAGGCGCCCGTGGTGGTGTTCGAGGACGCACCCCTGGACCAGGCGGTGGCGGGGGCCACCTTCGCCGCGTTCGTGGGGCAGGGCCAGACGTGCATCGCGGGCGCCCGCCTTCTGGTCCAGGACTCCGTGTACGAGGTGTTTTTGGACCGCTTCCTGGAGAAGGTCTCCAGCCTGCGCATCGGCGACCCCCTGGACCCGCACACGCACCTGGGCCCGCTGGTATCCCGCCGGCAGCTGGAACGGGTGGCGGGCTACGTGCGGGCGGGGCTGGAGGAGGGCGCGCGCTTGGTGTACGGGGGACGGGTCCTGCGGGAGGGGGCGTACGCCCGCGGGTTCTTCCACGAGCCCACGGTGTTCGTGGACGTCCACCCCGGCATGCGCATCGCCCAGGAGGAGATCTTCGGCCCCGTGGTGTGCGTGTTCCGGTTCCGCGACGAGGACGAGGCGGTGCGGATCGCCAACGACGTGCCCTACGGCCTGGGCGCCAGCGTGTGGACCCGGGACGTGGCCCGCGCCCACCGGGTGGCGGCCCGCGTGGAGGCCGGGGTGGTGTGGGTGAACGACCACCACCGCATCGCGCCCGCCTCGCCCTGGGGTGGGTTCAAGCAGTCCGGGTACGGCCGTGAGAACGGCTGGGAGGCCATGCGGGAGTACACGGAAACGAAGAGCGTGTGGGTACGGCTCGACCCCGCGCCCTTCGACTGGTTCTCCCACGAGCCCGCGGAAAGGCTGAACTGATGGACCTGGCGGTGCTGGGGGGCACCGTGGCCACCCCCTGGGGGCCGCAGCGGGCGCACGTGTACGTGCGCGGGGGGAGGGTGGCGGCCCTGTCCTGCGACCGCCTGCCTGCCCGCGAGGAGGTGGACGCCTCGGGCCTGGTGGTCCTGCCGGGGGTGGTGGACGCCCACGTGCACTTCATGGACCCGGGCGACCCCACCCGCGAGGACTTCCCCTCGGGGAGCGCGGCCGCCGCGGTCGGCGGCGCCACCACCGTCATCGAGCACACGCACGCGGCACCCGTGGTCACGCCCGAGGAACTCCGGCGTAAGGCGGACTACCTCCACAGCCGGTCGGTGGTGGACTTCGGCCTGGCCGCGCACGCGTGGAAGGGCCGGTTGGAGGAAGCGCCCCTGGTGTGGGAGGCCGGAGCCCTGTACGTGAAGGCGTTCACCTGTACCACCCACGGCGTGCCGGGTCTGTCGACCGCGGACCTGCGGCAGCTGTTCGCGTCCCTGAGGGCGGTGGGCGGGGTGTGCCTGGTCCACGCGGAGGACGAGGCCCTGACCGCGGAAGCGGAAGCGCGGCTGCGGGCGACCGGCCGTACGGACGGCGGGGTGCTGCCCGAATGGCGCAGCCGGGAGGCGGAGCAGGTGGCCGTGGCGGAGGTGTGCGTCCTGGCCAGGGCTTCGGGGGCCCGGGTGGTCCTGGCCCACGCCAGCTCCCCGGAGGTGGTGGACCTGGCCCGGGCGGTGGGAGGCGTCCGGGTAGAAAGCTGCCCGCAGTACTTCCACCTGCGGGAAGAAGAGGTGCGGCAGCACGGCGCCTTCCGCAAGTTCACGCCCCCCGCCCGGGCCAGGACGGAGGACGACCTGCTGGCCATGTGGGAACGGCTGCGGGACGGCCGCATCGACTACGTGGCCACCGACCACGCGCCCGCCACGCGCCAGCACAAGGAGCACGGCAGCATCTGGGAGGTTCACTTCGGGCTGCCCGGGGTGGAGACCACCCTGACCTTGATGCTGGACGCCGTGGCCCGCGGACGGCTGAGCCTCCCCCGCCTCGTGCAGGTCCTGTGCGAGACGCCCGCGCGGCTGTACGGCCTGTACCCGCGCAAGGGGGCGGTGCTCCCCGGTTCGGACGCGGACCTGGTCCTGGTGGACCCAGACCGCGAGCACGTCCTCAGCGACCAGCGCATGGTGTCCAAGGCGGGCTGGACGCCGTACGCGGGCACGCGGGTGCGGGGTGCGGTGGTCCGGACCTACGTGCGCGGGAGGCTGGTGGCGGAGGAAGGGAGGCCGGTGGCGGAACCGGGGTGGGGCCGGTGGGTGCGGAGGGTTGAATCCGAGGCCTAGGAGGAGACCATGGGCGACGCCTTGCACAGGGTTGTGGAAGCGGACGGGATGGTGATCGAGTACGACGTCCCCATCCCCATGGACGACGGCGTGGTGCTGCGGGCGGACGTGTACCGGCCCGCCGCGGAGGGCCGTTTCCCTGTGCTCCTCACCCACGGGCCGTACGGCAAGAATTTGCCCTTCCAGCTCGGGTACCGGCACCAGTGGCGGATCCTGGTGCGCGACTTTCCGGAGGTGGCCGAGGGCTCCAGCTGCCGGTACCAGAACTGGGAGGTCCCCGACCCGGAGAAGTGGGTGCCGGACGGGTACGTGTGTGTGCGCGTGGACTCCCGCGGGGCAGGCCGCTCCCCGGGCCTGTTGGACATCTTCTCCCCCCGGGAGATGCAGGACATGTACGCGTGCATCGAGTGGGCGGCCCAACAGCCCTGGAGCAACGGCAGGGTGGGCCTGTCCGGCATCTCCTACTACGCCATCAACCAGTGGCTGGTGGCCGGCAGAAGACCGCCCCACCTGGTGGCCATGTGCGCGTGGGAGGGCGCCGCGGACAGCTACCGGGACTGGCACCGCCACGGCGGCATCCTGTGCACCTTCACCGACTCCTGGTACCGGGGCCAGGTGCACCCCCTGCAGCACGGCTACGGCGCCCGCGGCTACGTGGACCCCGTGACGGGCCTGCTGGTGGCCGGACCCGAAACGCTGCCGGACGACGAGCTGGCCCAAAACCGCACCGACCCCTTCCAGGAAGCACGCCGGCGCGAGCTGGTGGACGACTGGTACCGGGAGCGGTCCGCGGACTGGTCCCGGGTGGAGGTGCCCTTCCTGTCCGCGGGCAACTGGGGCGGGCACGGGCTGCACCTCCGGGGCAACGTGGAGGCCTTCGTGCAGGCTGCTTCCCCGAAGAAGTGGCTGGAGATCCACGGGCTCGAACACTGGACACACTACTACACCAACTACGGGCTGGACCTGCAGAAGCGGTTCTTCGGCTACTTCCTGAAGGGCGAGGACAACGGCTGGGACCGGGAGGCGAGAGTGCTGCTGAACGTCCGCCACGTGGACGGGTTCGCGTTCCGGCGGGAGAACGAGTGGCCGCTTGAGCGCACCCGGTGGACCAAGCTGTACCTGAACCCAGAGTCCCGAACCCTGGAGCCCGAGCCGCCCGCCCGGCAGGGGCTGCGGGAGTACGCGGCCCTGGGAAACGGGGTGACCTTCCGCACCGCCCCGTTCCGGGAGGAGACGGAGATCACAGGCCCGCTGGCGGCCAAGCTGTACGTGTCCTCGTCCACCGTGGACGCGGACCTGTTCCTGGTGGTGCGGCTGTTCGACCCGGAGGGCCGGGAGGTCACCTTCCAGGGCGCGCTGGACCCCCGCGCCCCCCTCGCGCAGGGCTGGCTGCGGGCCTCCCACCGGAAGCTGGACCCCGAGCGCAGCCTCCCCTACCGCCCGTACCACACCCACGACCAGCTGCAGCCCCTCACTCCCCACGAGGTGTACGAGCTGGACGTGGAGATCTGGCCTACGTCCATCGTGGTCCCGCCCGGCTACACCCTGGCCCTCACGGTTCAGGGACGGGACTTCGAGCGGCCGGAGGAGGTGGCGGGCGTGGGGCCGTGGCAGGCCTTCCGGGGCTCCGGTCCGTTCCTCCACAACGACCCCTGGGACCGGCGGCCTGAGGTGTACGGGGGCCGGGTGCGGGTGTACGGAGGTGGGCCCACGCCGTCCTACCTCCTGCTGCCCGTGGTCCCGAAGGACTGAGCCCGTCCGGGCATCGGGCGTGCAACCGAGGCGGCCCCGTGCGGGGATCGGGTGCAGGACGGATGACGGCTTCTGTGCGACCCAAGTAGAGTAGCGGCAAAATGAAGAACAGGGGGTCCACATGGCTCCGGGAGCGGACGCGGCACGAGCGGACATGGATCCGGTAGACCGCCTGCTGGTCCGGTCCGCCTGGTGGCTGAGCGCCCTCGCCTTCGTCGGGGTGGCGGGCGCGGTGCTGTTGCTGCTGCGTCCGGCCAGGGAGGTGGCCCAGCAGGAGGCCGCGCGCCCCGCGGTACAACGGGTGGAGGTCCGGATGCGGGAGTTCAAGTTCGAACCCGCACAGCTGGAGGTGCAGGCGGGGCGGGTGGAGCTGGTCCTGCGCAACGAAGGCGTGATCCCCCACGACTTCGCCATCCCGGCCCTGAAGGTCAAGACGGAGTACATCCCGGCCAAGAAGGAGCAGGTGCTGGTGGTGGACCTGAAGCCGGGCACCTACCCCTTCGAGTGCACCGTGGGCGGACACAAGCAGGCCGGGATGCACGGCACCCTGGTGGTGCGCTGAGGTCCCCGCGGGAACACGCCCGCGGACGGTTGGGGCAGCCGGCAAGTCCCGCCAGGGCAGCAGCCTCCTTCCGCACCGCGGGCCGTACCTCGGCCCAATACCCGCAGACCGGAACACCCCCCGAAGGGAAACCATCGGGCCCGCGGCGGAGGGGGATCCGCCCCTGACCGGATCTGGCGTTCCGCACACGATCGGTCTCCGGTCGGATACAGGAAGCCCGCGGGGATCCCTTACCGTCCCCCGCAGAACCCCAAACGGGAGGGAGGTGTGTACATGAAACCACGCGTGGTGGCAGGGGCGCTGTTGGGCGCCGTGCTGCTGGTGGCCTTCGTCGGGGTCGGCCGGCCTCGGAGCGGCCCCCATCACCCCCACGGAGCGGGCGGCATGTTCATGGACTACCTGATGGGTGGGCCGCGGGCCGCGGCCGCGGCCGCGGAGGTGGCCCGGGCGCTGGCGGACGACAACCTGGAGGCGCAGGCACAGCCCCGCGTGTTCACCCGCAACGGGCGGACCGTGCGGGAGTACACCCTGGTGATCCAGGAGAAGGTCTTCGACTTCGGCGGCGGCAACCGGTGGCGCGCGTGGACGTACAACGGGACGGTTCCCGGGCCCACCCTGCGCGTCCGCAAGGGGGAGGTCCTCCGCGTGCGGGTGGTGAACCGCCACAACCGCACCCACAGCTTCCACGCCCACCTGTCCCAGTACTCCCTCGAGATGGACGGCTCACAGGCGAACGTCATCACGGGCCGGGCTCCCGGGGCGATGATCCCGCCGGGCAGGGAGTACGTGTACGAGTTCCTGGCGGAACAGGCCGGGGCCACGTACTACCACTGCCACAGCGCGGACCGGGAGTTCCCCATCAACCAGCACATCCTGCAGGGCCTGTACGGGGCCATCCTGGTGGAGGACCCGGCCATGAAGCCGGTTCGGGAGGGCGTGGTGTTCATGGCGGAGACCGGCCCCCTGCGGTCCGGCCCCAACCCGCCCTTCTACATCATGAACGGCAAGGGGATTCCCGGGGGCGAGCTGGCCCTGGAGGAGATCTTCAAGAAGCACGGCCTCCCGGGGGTGGTGGCCCAGCTGGGCCGGACCGTCCCGTACTTCCGGCTGAAGGTCGGCGAGGCCATAAAGCTGCACGTGTACAACATCGGGAACCTGGACCACACCTTCCACGCCCACGAGGTGCCGCACGTCTCCCTGGCCGTCCTGCAGGGGCGTCCGTGGCCGGGCAATGTGGTCCCGCTGTTGAGCGGCACCCTGGACACGCTGCTCTTGGAGTTCCGGAACCCTGGGCTGTGGCTGTTCCACTGCCACGTGGTGAACCACGCGGACGCGGGGATGATCGGCGTGTTCGTGGTGGAACCGTGAGGGAGGGGGCCTCTCCGGAGGTGCCGCGAAGGGCGCACAGGGAAGCGGGGTGTGCGGTACCCTAGTGGTGCGGCAGACCTTGCGGGGCGCCCGAAGGGGGGACGGATGCGGAGGCTGCGGGCACGGGACGTCATGAGCTCTCCGGCGGTGACGGTACGGCCGGACACGCCGGTGGCGGAGGCGGCACGGATCATGGCGCAGCGCCGGATCAGCGGGCTGCCCGTGGTGGACGAGGAGGGACGGTTGGTGGGCATCGTCACCGAGGCGGACCTGCTCCTGAAGGAGGCAGGCCCCGGGGGGCTCCCGCTGCTGGCCTTCCACCGGGAGGGAACGCCGCCCGAGGTGTTGCCCCTGGTGAGGCGGTACGAGGGCCAGGTGGTGGGGGACGTGATGACCCGCGAGGTGGTGACCGCGGAGGAGGAAACACCCCTCCACCAGGTGGCCGCCCTCATGGCCCGCAAGAACGTGAACCGGGTCCCCATCGTCCGCGGCAGGCAGGTGGTGGGGATCGTCAGCCGCAACGACGTCCTCAAGGCGTTCCTGGTGGACGACCGGGAGCTGGCAGACCGCGTGGCGGAGACCTTGCGGGAGCTGCAGGTGCCGGAGGGGAAGGTCCAGGTGGAGGTCCGGCACGGGGTGGTCCGGCTGCGGGGTCAGCTGGACAGCGCGGACGAGGTCCGGCTGGTGACCCTGTGCGTGCGGGGCCTGGACGGTGTGGTGGGCGTGGACGCCACCGGTCTTGTGGCTCCGGGGGAGGCAGGAGCGTGAGGGACCGTGGTGCCTTGGTCGGGTGGGAGGCGGAGGTGGTGCTGCGGGACGGGACCGCGGTGCGGGTCCGCACCGCGGTCCCGCAGGACGAGGACGCCCTGATTGCCTTCTACGAAGGGCTGTCCGAGCAGTCCCTGGTCTACCGCTTCTTCACCCGGGTCTCGGGTGCGGCCCTGGTGGACCAGGTGCGGAAGCTCCTGTACAACCCCCGCGCGGTGAACCTGGTGGTCACGTACGGGGACCCGCCCCGGGTGGTGGCCCACGGGCTGTACGTGGTGGCGGACTCCGACCGCGCGGAGGTGGCCTTCGCGGTGGCGGACGTGTTCCAGGGCCGCGGGGTGGGGACCCTGCTGTTGGGCCAGCTGGCGGAGGTGGCCTCCCGGGCGGGCATCCGGCTGTTTGAGGCGTCCGTGCTGCCCACCAACCACCGCATGCTGGAGGTGTTCCGGGAGTCCGGTTTTCCGGTGGAGGTGCACGCGGAGCCCGGGGAGCTGCGCGTGACCCTCCCCACGGAACTCACGGAGGAGGCCCTGCGGCGGTTCGACCGGCGCGAGCAGCTGGCCGCGCAGGCCGCCCTCCGCCCCTTCTTCCACCCCCGGGGCGTGGCGGTGGTGGGCGCCTCCCGGCGCCGGGGGACCATCGGGGGGGAGATCTTCCGGAACCTCCTGCAGTACGGGTTCGAGGGCCCCGTCTACCCCGTGAACCCTCAGGCCGGAGTGGTCCAGAGCGTGGTGAGCTACCCCACGGTGGAGGCCATCCCCGGTCCCGTGGACCTGGCGGTGGTGGTGGTGCCCGCGGAGCAGGTGGTGGAGGTGGCGTGGCAGTGCGCCCGGAAGGGCGTGCGGGCCTTGGTGGTGATCTCCGCGGGCTTCGCGGAAGCGGGAGAAGAGGGGCGGGCACGTCAAGAGGAGCTGCTGCGGGTGTGCCGGGCAACCGGCATGCGGCTGGTCGGCCCGAACTGCATGGGGATCGTGAACACGGATCCGGCGGTACGGCTCAACGCCACCTTCGCGCCCGTGCTGCCCCCTCCGGGGCGGGTGGGCTTTCTGTCCCAGAGCGGCGCTTTGGGGCTGGCGGTCATGGAGTACGCGAACCAGCTGGGCCTGGGGCTTTCCACCTTCGTGTCTGTGGGGAACAAGGCGGACGTGTCCGGCAACGACCTGTTGAACTACTGGGACGAGGACCCCAACACGGACGTGATCCTCCTGTACCTGGAGTCCTTTGGAAACCCCCGAAAGTTCTCCCGCATTGCGCGGCGCGTGAGCCGCCGCAAACCCATCGTGGCGGTCAAAAGCGGCCGGACGAAGTCCGGGGTCCGGGCCACCGCCTCCCACACGGGCGCTTTGGTGGCCGCCTCCGACGCCACGGTGGACGCCCTGTTCCGCCAGGCGGGGGTGATCCGCACCGACAGCTTGGAGGAGATGTTTGACGTGGCGGTGCTGCTGGCGAACCAGCCCGTGCCCGCGGGGCCCCGGGTGGCCATCGTCACCAACGCGGGGGGACCGGGGATCCTGTGTGCGGACGCCTGCGAGGCGGAAGGCCTGGTGGTGCCGGAGCTGAGCCCCGCCACGCGGGAGAAGCTGCGGGCCTTCTTACCCCCGCACGCGGCCGTGGGGAACCCCGTGGACCTGATCGCCTCCGCGCCCGCGGAGCACTACCGGGAGGCGGTGGCCGCGGTGGGGTCGGACCCCGGGGTGGACGCGGTGGTGGTGATCTTCGTACCCCCCCTGGTCACGCAGGCGGAGGACGTGGCGCAGGCCATCGTCCAGGGGGTGGCCCGCTGGCCTACGGCCAAGCCGGTCCTGACCGTGTTCATGTCCGCCCGGGGTGTCCCGGACCTGCTCCGGCGCCCGGAGCTGCGTATCCCCTCGTACGCCTTCCCCGAGTCCGCGGCGCGTGCCCTGGCCCACGCGGTGCGGTACGGGCAGTGGCGGAGCCGACCTCAGGAAGCGCCCGCGAAACCCACAGACGCCCGACGGGACGAGGCCCTGGCCCTGGTGGCCACCGCGGTGGAGCGGGGCTCCGGCTGGCTGTTGCCTGCGGAGGTGGAGGCGCTGCTGGGCTGCTACGGCATTCCTCTGGTCCCCCACCGGTTCGCGTGGACGCCGGAGGAGGCGGGGGAGCTGGCGGAACGGGTGGGAGGGCCGGTGGCGCTGAAGGCGGTGGCACCGGGGGTGGTGCACAAGACGGAGGTGGGTGGCGTGCTGCTGGACCTCCGGGGGCGGGAGGAGGTGGAGCGGGCCGCCCGCGACATGGTGGCGCGCGTGGGCTCCGCGGGCTACCGGGTGGAAGGGTTCCTGGTGCAGGAGATGGCCCCGCCCGGCCCCGAGGTGATCGTGGGCGTGGCCTCCGACCGTCACTTCGGCCCCGTGGTGGCCTGCGGGGCGGGTGGGGTGCTGGTGGAGCTCCTGCGGGACGTCTCCTTACGCCTAGCACCCCTCACGCGGACCGACGCCGCGGAGATGGTCCGGGAACTGCGGACGTTTCCCCTCCTGCAGGGGTACCGCGGCAGCCCGCCGTGTGACGTGGAGGCGCTGGAAGACCTGCTGGTGCGCGTGGGCGCCCTGGCGGACGACGTCCCGCAGGTGGTCGAGCTAGACCTCAACCCCGTGCGCGTGTACCGGCGGGGGCTCCGGGTGCTGGACGCGCGGGTCCGGGTGGAACCGGTGCGGGCACCCACCTGGATCGGGAGACGGTAAAGGGGCCGCGACCTCAGCGGCGCTGTCGCACGGTCAGCACCGGCACGGGGCTGGTGCGCACCACGTGCTCGGCCACGCTGCCGAACAGGATCCGGTCCACCCCCGTGCGGCCGTGGGTGCCCATGACCACCAGGTCCGCGCCCACGTCTTTGACGGCTTCCACGATGCGCTGACGGGAAAGTCCCGCCCCCAGGCCGGTGCGCACCACGGTCTCGCAGGGTGCGAGGCCTGCCGCGCGGGCCGCCAGCTCCGCCCGGGCCCGCTCCTCCAGCTGCCGCGCGATGGCTTCCCCCACGGGCGTGAACCCGCCGCTCCACGGGAGGTCCGCCAGGGTCTCGTAGGTGATCTCCACCACGTGCAGGAGGACCAGGCGCGCGTCGAAGGTGCGGGCCAGCAGGTCCGCCCAGGGGAGTGCGGCGTCCGCGGCGGGGGAGAAGTCCGTGGGGGCCAGGATACAGCGGACCTGCGCCGGACGGTCGTCCTGGCGTACGGTCAGGACGGGTACAGGGCTGTGGACCACCACGTGCTGGGCCACGCTCCCGTACAACAGCCGGGGCAGCCCCGTCCTGCCGTGGGTCCCCACGCACACCAGGTCGGCCCCGTGCGACTGGGCCGCCCGGACGATCCCCTCCCGGGGCGTGGCGTGTTCCACCACCGTGCGGGCGGAGGGAAAGCGCCGCTGCAGCTCTTGCATGGCCTGTTCCGCGGATCTGCGGGCGTCCTCCAGGAGGCGGGAGGCCAGGTCCACCGCGACCCCCGTGGGCCCCACCAGCAGCGCGGGGTCCAGGGAGAAGGCGTGGAACAGCACCAGCTCCGCTCCGAGCCGGGAGCTGAGCAACTCCCCCCACCGGAGCGCGCCCTCAGAAGCGGGGGAGAAGTCCGTGGCAGCCAGGATCCGCCGCACCGCGACACTCATGCCCTGCTCCTTTCCGGGGCCCCGTCTCAGCCCCACGGGCTCGCAGGCCACACTCCTGTGAGTCTACCAGAACGTCTGCCGGTAGGGCATCCGGCAGAGGGCGGAGGGAGGGGTCAGGCAGACGCCCGAATCCGGGCGGCCCGCTTGGGTGCCACGTTCCTGCGGGTGCCCGATACCCTGCCCAGGCGACGTTCGGGCACGATGGCGGCGGAGGTGATGGCCATGGCGAAGCGGGAGTGGGAACGGTTCGAAGACCCGCCGTTCGTGCAGGACCTGTTCAACAGTAGTCGGTTTGCGTGGGTTTGGCTGCTGTTGCGGGTGTGGCTGGGCTACAAGTGGATCGACGCGGCCCTGCACAAGGTCGGCCACCCCGAGTGGGTCCAGACGGGCGCCGCGGTGCGCGGGTTCTGGGAGCGGGCCATCCAGGTCCCGCCTCCCCCGGCGCGTCCCCCCGTGGCCTTCGACTGGTACCGGGACTTCCTCAGCTGGCTGTTGAGCATCGGCGCGGAGGGCTTCTTCGGGAAGCTCATCGCGTACGGCGAGCTGGTGGTGGGCGTCCTGCTGGTGGTGGGCGCCTTCGTGGGCGTGGCGGCCTTCTTCGGCGCCTTCATGAACTGGAACTTCATGATGGCGGGTACGGCCAGCACCAACCCCATGATGTTCCTGGTCTCCTTCCTGCTGATCCTGGCCTGGAAGGTGGCCGGGTACTACGGGCTGGACCGCTGGCTGCTGCCCGGGCTGGGCACGCCCTGGAGGCCGGGCCGGGTGTTCCGGCAGGCACCGCAGGCGGCCTGACCGGAGGGCGGGGCGGGCGGCCCGCCCGCCCCGCTTCACAGTTCCGTGACAGAATCGGGTCTGGGACCGATGGCGGCCGGTGCGGCCGCCTCTCTATGGTGTCCCCAACAGACCTTTGGAGTCCGCGAGGAGGTGGATAGGGAGTGCCTCGGTGGTTGGGCGCGGCCGTGGTCGTGGTGGTCCTCGCCACGGGGTTTGTCCACGCGGGCGCATCCGCCCAGAAGGTCACCCTGGTGGCCAAGGAGTTCTCCTACACGCCCAACAAGGTCACGGTGAAGGTGGGCCAGCCAGTCCAGCTGGTGCTGGACAACAAGGGCGTGATCGAGCACGACTTCGTCATCGACCGGTTCAAGGTCAAGATGGGGATCGTCCAGCCGGGCAAAACGGGGACCGTCACCTTCACCCCGAGCGCCAAGGGCACGTTTCCCTTCTACTGCAGCGTGCCCGGGCACAAGGAAGCCGGGATGACCGGCACCCTGGTGGTCCAGTAGCCTACCCGGCCACCGCGTGGTGCACGCGTGCGGTGCGGTCCCGCAGGGGGCAGAACAGCATCCACAGGTGCTGGTCCCGCGCCCACTCGGCCCACCGCTCGTCTCCGAGCCGCGCCCGCAGCGCCGCGGACTCGATGCGCCGGTCGCCGGGGCTCACGGAGGCCAGGTTGGTGAGCAACTGGCAGGGAAACTCGGGGCACACCCCGCAGTGCTCCACCCCGCGGTCCCGTGCACACCGGTACACGGGGCACAGGTTCACCAGCTGCGACTCCACCTCCGCCTGCGTGGCGCACGTGGCCTCCAGCACCTCGTACCAGGCACTGCCGGCCCAGTACAGCCCGCAGACCGCCGCGTAGTCCCTGGGCTCCTGCTTGGTCGCCAGCATCGTCTCCACCTCCCTTCTTAAGTTCGCGCGCCCGAGGGGGCGCGGCCATCGGGCGGAGAACCGATGGCGGAGCACGCGCGCCCCGGCGTGGGGCAGGACCCCGGATCGGTAGCCAGACCGATGGTGGGGCAGTGGCCCGTGGCGTACAGTGGCGCCAGGAACACGGGGGGAAGAGAGGGTACGGACCATGCGGGTAGCCATCGTGGAGAGGTCGGAGGCGGTCCGGGAGGCCATCGCCGCGGTCCTCAGGGGCCGGGCCACCCTGGTGCAGGCGGCTTCCTTCGCAGAGCTGCTGGCCCTCCGGGAGGCGGTGGACGTGGTGGTGGCGGACTTCGCCGCGTGCACGGAGCCGTGCGGGATGGACCTGGAAGCCCTGCGCCGCAGGTGGCCTGGGGTGCGGCTGGTGGTGGCCACCCCGGGTGACGAGGGTGAGTACGGGCGCGCGGCGGCCGCCTTCGCCGCGGACGAGTGGGTCCCCAAGCCACGTCTGGGCGTCCTGCTCCCCCAGGTCCTGGAGCGGATCGGGCGTTCCCTGGCTACGGCTCGATGAGGCCCTTCCGGATGGCGTAGCGGACCAGCTCGGTGCGGTCGTGCAGGTTGAGCTTTTCCATGATGTGCGCGCGGTGCGTCTGCACCGTCTTCACACTGATGTACAGCCGCTGGGCGATCTCCTGGTTGGTGAGCCCCTCCGCGATGAGGGTCAGCACCTCCCGTTCCCGCTCCGTGAGGCCGTCCAGGGAGGTGTCCTGCTCCTGGCGGCCTGCGCGTTCCAGGTAGTCCCGCACCACCAGCTTGGCCACCGAGGGGTACAGGAAGGCCTCGCCCCGGTGGGCGGCCCGGACCGCGGCCACCAGGTCCTCCGCGGCCGCCCGCTTCAGCACGTAGCCCGCCCCACCCGCCTTCAGCATCTGGAACACGTAGTTCTCCTCCTCGTGCATGGTCAGGCCCAGGACCTGTACGGTGGGCAGCTCCTCCCGGATCCGGCGGGTGGCCTCGATCCCGTTCAGGTCGGGCATGCTGATGTCCATGAGCACCACGTCGGGCTTCATCCGCCTGGCCAGCTCCACCGCCTCCCGGCCCGTGGCGGCTTCCCCCACCACCTCGAAGTCTTCCTGGCTCGTCAGGATCATGCGGATCCCCTCCCGCACGATCCCGTGGTCGTCCGCGATGAGGATGCGGATCTTCTCCCCGGCCATCCCGCTCCCTCCAGGCTTCCCTCTGCGTCTAGTGTACCGGACGGACCGGGCGGGGCGGCGAAATCCGGCCCCCGCCCGATGGACCCCTGCCGGCGGGCGGCGTAGGGTTTGCTCCAGGAGGACCGTGATGGAGTTCGTCCCGCTGGAAATCCGCTGGCACGGCCGGGGAGGGTACGGGGCCAAGACGGGAGCCATGCTGCTGGCAGAAGCCGTCATCCAGTTCGGCGGCTTTGCCCAGGCCTCCCCGGAGTTCGGGCCCGAGCGGCGGGGGGCGCCGGTGCAGGCGTACACCCGCATCTCGCCGCAGCCCGTACGCCGGAGGGGCCCCGTGGCGCGGCCCGACCTGTTGGTGGTGCTGGACGCCCGGCTGCTGGCGAGCCCAGGGGTCCTGGACGGCGTCACGGGCCGCACGTGCGTGGTGGTGAACAGCCCGAGGCCGGTGGAGGTACCCGGGGTACCCCCGGACCGGGTGCGGGTCCTGGACGCCTCCGGGATCGCCCGGAGGTCCTTGGGCCGGGACATCCCCAACGTGCCTCTCCTGGCGGCGGTGGCGGTGGCCTTCGTGGGGCTGCCGCCGGGCCCCTTCCTCCGCTGGCTGGAGGGGCGGCTGGCGCGGGACCTGGGGGAGGAGCTGGCCCGGCGCAACGCGGAGGCGGCGCGCCTGGCAGCGGAGGAGGTCCAACCGTGGCTACGGACTGGCACGCTCTCGACCGTGGGCCGGTGATCCCCGGCGGGAGCAGCGTGGCGTACCGGACGGGCGACTGGCGGCAGGAGCGGCCGGTCCTGGACCTGGCTCGGTGTGTGCACTGCATGCTGTGCTGGCTGTACTGCCCGGACTCCGCCATCCAAGTGGCGGGGGGGCGGGTGGTGGCGGTGGACTACGACCACTGCAAGGGCTGCGGGGTGTGCGCCGCGGTCTGCCCGCCCCGGGCCGCGGCCATCCGCATGGTCCCGGAGGGTGCCGCATGACGGAGCCGCGCCGGGTGGGCCTGACGGGCAACGAGGCGGTGGCGTTGGCGTGGAAACAAATCCGGCCGCACGTGGTGGCCGCCTACCCCATCACCCCGGCCACCCAGATCGTGGAGCGGTTCAGCGAGTACGTGGCGCAGGGAGAGGTGGACAGCGAGTTCGTGCCCACGGAAAGCGAGCACTCCGCGTTGTCCGCGTGCGTGGGGGCCGCGGCCGCGGGTGCCCGGGTGCTGACCGCCACCGCATCCCAGGGACTGGCGCTGATGCACGAGATCCTGTACGTGGCCAGCGGGCTGCGGCTGCCCATCGTCATGAACGTGGCCAACCGGGCTCTGTCGGCACCCATCAACATCCACGGGGACCACTCCGACACCATGGGCTCCCGGGACGCGGGGTGGGTGCAGGTGTACGCCCGGAGCGTGCAGGACGCGTACGACCGCACCCTGCTGGCGGTGTGGGTGGCAGAACGGGTACGGCTGCCCGTGATGGTGTGCCTGGACGGGTTCACCCTGACCCACAGCCTGGAGCCGGTGGAGGTGTACCCGGACGAAGCGGTGCGGGCGTTTCTGGGCGAGGGCCCTCCCGACGGCTACACCCTGCTGGGCGGTGAGCCGATCACGGTGGGGCCCCTCGCCCTGCCGGACTCGTACATGGAGTTCCGGCGCGCCCTGGCCGCCGCCATGGAGCGGGTGCCCCGGGTGTTGGAGGAGGGGACGCGGGCGTTCCGGGAGGCTTTTGGCCGCGACCTGCCCCCGCTGGTGGAAGCGCGGGGGGTCGAGGACGCGGAGGTGGCCGTGGTGATCCTGGGCAGCTACGCGGACGCCGCAGAACAGGCGGCGCTACGGGCGCGGGTGCGGGGCCGGCGGGCGGGCTACGTGCGGGTGGTCACCTTCCGGCCCTTCCCCGCAGAGGCGTTACAGGAGGCGCTTTTGGGTGTGCAGGAGGTGCTGGTGCTGGAGCGGGCGGACACCCTGAGCGGGCTGGGCGGACCCCTGGGCGTGGAGGTGCGGGCCGCCCTGTACGAGCTGGAGCCCCGGCCCCGGGTGACGGACGCCATCTTCGGCCTGGGGGGCCGGGACCTGCGGGACGAGGAGCTGGACGCGCTGCTGCGCGGGAGGCTGCCTGGCGGGGTGCTGTACCTGGGTGTGGAGGCAAGCCGTGTCGTTGAATTTGCGTGAGCTGTCGCAGCGTGCCCAGGGCCTGGCGCCGGGACACCGGGCGTGCGCGGGGTGCGGGTTCCCCGTGGTGGTCCGGCTGCTGTTGGCGGTGGCGCGCCGGCCCGTGGTGGTGGTGAACGCCACCGGGTGCATGGAGGTGGTCACCACCCTGTACCCGTACTCCGCGTGGCCCGTGTCCTACCTGCACAACGCCTTCGAGAACGCCGCGGCCACCGCCAGCGGGGTGGAGGCCGCCATCCGGGCGCTAGAGCGCCGCGGGAAGCTTCCCGTGGCCCCGAAGGTGGTGGCCATCGGGGGGGACGGCGGCACCTACGACATCGGCCTGCAGAGCCTGTCGGGGGCCCTGGAACGCGGTCACGACTTCCTGTACATCTGCTACAACAACGAGGCGTACATGAACACGGGGGTGCAGCGGTCCAGCGCGACCCCACAGGGTGCGCGCACCACCACCAGTCCGGTGGGCGCTGTGCAGCGGGGCAAGAGGCAGCCCCGCAAGGACATCACGGAGATCGTGGCGGCCCACGGGGTGCCGTACGCGGCGCAGGCCAGCATCAGCCACTGGGCGGACCTGGCCCGCAAACTGCAGAAGGCCTTGGAGGTGTCCGGCCCCACGTTCCTGAACGTCCTCACCCCCTGCCAGCCGGGGTGGGACTACCCACCGGAGCGGCTGGTGGAGGTGGCACGGCTGGCGGTGGAGACCCGCTACTGGCCCCTGTACGAGGTGGACGGGGGCCGTCACCGGATCACGTACGTGCCGCGGGACCCCCTGCCCGTGCGGGCCTTCCTGGAAGCGCAGGGGCGGTTCCGACACCTGCTGGCGGACGAAGCCGCGGTGGGGGAGGTGCAGCGGTGGGTGGACGCCAACTGGGAGCGGCTGAAGGCAAAAGCACAACTGGCCGCCAGCTGACCGCGGCGGGTAGGCACCGGCGGGGGCCCTGGGCACCACGGGGGCTGTGGCTCCTGGCGGTGTCGGTGGGTCTGGTGGCCGCCGCGGCCGGGTGGAGGGGGCTGCAGCCGGGCCGTCCGGCCCCCGGACCGGAGCAGGTGCAGGTAACCCTGTACCAGAGTCCGTCCTGTGGCTGCTGCGGGCGGTACGTAGACTACCTGCGGGCTGTGGGCTACTCGGTCCGCGTGGTGGCCACTCAGGACCTGGAGGCTGTGAAACGCCGGTTCCGGGTGCCGCGAGCCCTGTGGAGTTGTCACACCGCCCAGGTGGGCCGGTACTTCGTGGAAGGGCACGTGCCCGCAGGGGCACTGGAACACCTGCTCCGACGGGAGCCGGACGTGCTGGGAATCGCGCTCCCGGGCATGCCCCCGGGCTCTCCGGGGATGGACGGCCCGCGTGCGGGCCCGCTGGTGGTCCTGGCCGTCCGGGCTGCGGGCGGCTGGCAGGAGTTCGGGACCTTCTAAGCCTGCAGCGCCGGCAGGGGTGAGGTCAGCGGGTCTTGGCCTTACCCGGCACCTTGAACCGCAGATTGAAGGGGTGCAGCCCAGCCGCGGCCAGCTGCTCTGCCAGGACCAGGGGAGCCACGTTGGACGCGCACACGTCCGCCCGCTTGACCACGCCGTCCAGACGCACCGACAGCACCAGCGCCCGCCAGTCCGGCTGGATGGCGCGCAGAGCCTGGAGGAGCTTGCCGAGGTCGTCTAGGCCCCCGGGAAGGGCCACCGACAGCCGGACTCCCTCCAGGTCCCCGCCCCTCAGGTACACCAGGGCGTCGAACAGGTCGCTTTCCGTGACGATCCCCACCAGCTGGTCGCGCTCCAGCACCAGCAGGCACCCGATCTTGTGCTTGCGGAGCAAAGCCGCGGCTTCCTCCACGGGCGTGTCCGGCGTGGTGGTGTAGAGGTCCCGCGCCATGACGTCGGCCACCTTGAGCTGGTCGGGGAGCTCCACCCGGCGTGAGGTCCCGTCGCCCGGGTCCGGCGGGACCGCGGCCCGCATCAGGTCCGTCCAGGTGACCAGACCCACCAGCCTGCTCCCCCGGAGCACGGGGAGGTGGCGGATCCGCAGGACCTTCATCCGCTCCAGCGCCTCCAGCAGAGAGGCACTGGGAGCGATGGTGGTCGGGTTGGCGGTCATCACGTCGCGTACCAACATGGCCCACACAGAACATCCAGCTGGCCGGAAGCAGGACCCCGGCGGTTTCCCCACCCCGTACAACGAGAGTATGAGGCTTCCCGTGCCGGGCCGCGTATCGGTCCGACTACCGATTTCCCCCATCGGGTGGGGAACCGAGGCCGGGGGGCGGCGTGCTTCAGGCCGGAGTGGGAAGGCGGGCCAGCACGGTGGTGCCCACGCCCGGTACGGACAGGACCTGCACCGACCCGCCCACCAGCTCCGCGCGTTCCCGCATGCCGGCTAGGCCCAGGGTCCGGCGGTCCGTCTGGTCGGGGTCGAACCCCACCCCGTCGTCCCGCACCATCACCAGCAGGGTGTCGCCGCGGCGGTCCAGCCGCACGTGCACCTGCCCTGCCCGCGCGTGCCGGAGGACGTTGGTGAGGGCTTCCTGGACAATCCGGAAGGCCACCGTCTCCACGTCCGGGGGCAGGCGGGAGTCCAGGCCCACGGTCTCCACGTGCGCTTCCAGGCCCGCGGGGCGCAGGTACGCCTCCGCGTACCACCGCACCGCGGGACCCAACCCCAGGTCGTCCAGGATCGCCGGCCGCAGCTCGTGCACGAGCTTGCGCAGCTCGTCCAGCCCCTGCTGGGCGAGGTCGTGCAGACGCCGCAGCTGGGGCGCCAGGGGGTTTCCCTCGGAGTCCGCCTGGCTGGCCAGCTGGGCCAGCTGGATGATGAGGGCGGTCATCACCTGGCCCGCGTGGTCGTGCAGGTCGCGGGCGATGCGCCGCCGCTCCTCCTCCTGCGCCACCAGCAGCCTCTGGAGGAGCTGACGGCGCACGTGTTCCTGCTCCCGCACCTGCTCGAACAGGCGGGCGCGCTGGATGGTCACCGCCAGCTCGTGCCCCACGGCCTCCAACATGTCCAGCTCCTCGTCGCCGAAGGTCCGCCCCGGGGGCAGCATGAGGTTCAGGATTCCCACCGTCTCGTCCTGGGCCACCAGCGGCACGGAGGCGTGGCGGTGGCGGTCCGCGGCCTGGGGGAGGGCCTGCTCCAGCCGCAGGCACTGGACCACGTTTACGGGCTCCCGGAGCGTCCCCTCCCGCAGCATGCTGATGCAGCGGCAGTCCCCAGCCATCCTGCGCTTTCCCGCGGCGGCAAGCGGTGCGGGCAGGTTGACGTCTGCAGCCAGGTGGAACTCCCCGGGGTTGGGGCCGTGCAGGAAGATCCAGCCCGCCTCCACGTCCAGCAGCTCACAGATACGGCGGAGGGCACCATCCAGGGCCTCCCGGAGGGTGTACGAACGGTTCAGGACCTCCGAGATGCTCCGGAAGATGGCCGTGTGTCGCGCAAGCTGCACGAAACCGCGCTCCTCGTGGGCTCCGCCCCCTCTATGGTACCGAACCGGTCCAGGGAGGCAGGAAAAGCTCACGCCACGGGAGCGGGTCCCTGGCGGCTCAGCGCGGGACGTTGCGCCAGGGGTCTCCCGGCCAGGTCTCCATGCGCGCCTGCCGGTCGTCGAACCGGAAGGTCAGGCGGCTTTCGACCCGCACCACCCCGTCGATGGTGCCCACCCACCGCTCGGCCAGCTCCTTGTCCGACCGGCGCTCCACCTCGCCGTCCAGGGTCACCACACCCCCCTGCACCTCGATGCGCAGGCCGGAGGGGTCGATCCACAGCTCTTCCACCAAGGCCCGGCGTACCGCCTCCCGGATCTCCTCGTCCGGCCGGACCAGGGCCCGGAGCACGTCCGCACGGCTCACGATCCCCACCACCTGGTCTCCGCGGACCACGGGCACCCGGTTGATCTGCCGGCGTGCCATGAGCGCCGCTACCTCCCGCAGCGGGGTGTCCTCCTCCACGGTGACCACCGGGGACGTCATCACGTCCCTGGCCGCCTGTCCTTCCGCCTTCCGCTCCGCCTCCGCCAGCTGGCCTCGGCGGAGCAGCCGGAGGATGCCCCCTTCTTCCACCGCGGGACGCTCCTTGTACAGCAGGTCCGCCTCCGTGACGATCCCCACCAGCTTCCCGTCCTCGGACACCACGGGCACCCCGCTGATGTGGTGGGTGAGGAGCAGCCGGGCGATCTCCTTCACGGGGGTGTCCGGGCGCACCGTGACCACCGCGGTGGTCATCACGTCCCGGGCTACCAGCCGGATTCGCACTGGGGCCGTCGCCATGGTCCACCTCCCCGTGGAGCGTTCTGCGGAGGCTACCCGCCCTCCTGCACCCGCCCCGCAGGCTCCGGCTGGGCCGGGCGCTGGGCGTGCGCGGGCACGATCACCACGGGCACGGGCGACCTGCGCAGCACCGCCTCCGCCACGCTGCCCAGCAGGACCCGCTGCAGGCCCGTGCGGCCGTGCGTGCCCATCACGATCAGGTCTGCGCCGAACCGCTCCGCCGCCTCCAGGATGGCCCGCGCCACCGCGCCGTCCGGTACCACCTCCACCCGGAACCGGGCCGGCCGCTCCTCCAGCTGGCCCAGCCGGGAGCGGATCTGCATCCGGAGGTTGTCCAGCACCTGGTCCAGGTACAGGCTCGGGGCCTCCCGCTGCAGCTCCTCGAACCCGGCCACGTCGTACACGTGGAAGAACACCAGCTCCGCGTCGTGCGCCCGGGCCAGCTCCCCGGCCACCGCACACGTGCGGTCCGTGGTGTCCCCCAGGTCCACCGCCACCAGGATCCGCTCCACCTTCCAGCGCATGGCACTCCCTCCTTTCCCACCACCACGGTACGGGGAACGCATGGGCCCGTACCATCCGGGCGGTGTCTGATTCCCCCGGGTCAAATCCTCGGGTCCGTGCCGGACCCAACGGACTCGACAAATCCTGCCTCCGACCGATGGCGGCCAGGCAGCCGCCGGCCTAGGCTACGGTCGGACCCGTCGGGTCTGTCGCGTCGGCAGCCCGGCGGGTCACCCCTTTCTGGGAGGGACGGGCCATGCGGCTGACCCGCGAAGCCGAGTACGCGCTGCGGGCGCTGGCCTACCTTGCCTCCGTGCCCCTGGGCCAGGCCCGTACCGCCTACCAGGTGGCGGAGGCCTGCGGACTGCCGGCGCCGTTTCTGAGCAAGACCCTGCGCAAGCTGGCCCGCGGGGGCGTGCTGCGGTCCGCCCGGGGCCGCAGCCGCGGCTACGCGCTGGCCCGGGCTGCGGGGGCCATCAGCGTGCGGGAGGTGCTGGAGGCGGTGGAGGGCAGGGACCTGTTCCGCCGGTGCGTGTTCTGGGACGCGGGCTGCTCCGACGAACGCCCGTGCGCCCTGCACCCCGCCTGGGCAGGAGTCCGCGCCCGGCTCCTGGCCGAGCTGGACCGCATGAGCCTGAAGGACCTGAAGGTGGGCGGGCAGGCCCGGGAGCCACCGTGAGCACGGAACGGTACGGACGAACCCGAAGCCGACAGACGCCGGAGGGAGGTGAACCATGAAAGGAAGTCGGCTTGTGGTACTCCTTGCGCTGGCGGTGACGCTGGTGCTCGGCGTGTCCCTGGCCGGCCGGGCACAGCGTACGGGGGCCCTGCCCCAGGACGTGCAGGGCCTCATCGAGGCCAAGGGGCTGACCCCGGACCAGGTCCGGGCGGCCATCCAGACCTACGTCCCCCCGGGAAAGTACGACGAGTACCTGATGTTCTCGTCGGCCGGCCAGGGCGGACAGGTGCTGGTGATCGGGGTCCCCTCCATGCGCCTGCTCCGGGTCATCGGGGTGTTCGCGCCCGAGCCCTGGCAGGGGTACGGGGTGGGCTCTGAGGAGTCGGAGACCATCCTGAACTGGCGGGGCAAGGACCCGCGCCTGGCGTGGGGCGACACGCACCACCCGGCTTTGAGCGAGACCAACGGGGAGTACGACGGCAAGTGGCTGTTCATCAACGACAAGGCCGGCAGCCGCATCGCGGTCATCGACCTGCGGGACTTCCACACCAAGCAGATCGTCCAGAACCCCAACGCGGTGAGCAACCACGGAGCGGTGGTGAGCCCCAACACGGAGTACGTGCTGGAGGTGACCCAGTACGCGGCTCCCTTCCCCTTCCGGCACGTGCCCCTCACGCAGGAGAACTACAACCGGCACTTCCGGGGGCTTGCCACCTTCTGGAAGTTCGACCGCGGCGCAGGAAGGATCGACGTGAGCAAGTCCTTCCAGATTGAGCTGCCGCCGTACTGGCAGGACCTGGCGGACTTCGGCAAGCTGGAAAGCCACGGGTGGGCCTTCTGGAACTCCTTCAACAGCGAGCGGGCCATCGGCGGGACGCTGGAGAAGAAGCCACCTGTGGAGGTGGGGGCGTCCGCCCGGGACATGGACTACCTGCACATCGTGAACTGGAAGCGGGCGGAGGAGCTGGTGGCCCAGGGCCGGTACACCGTGGTGAACGGCATGAAGGTGATCCGGCTCCGGGACGCGGTGGAGGCGGGGATCCTGTACCTGGCGCCGGAGCCCAAGAGCCCTCACGGCCTGGACGTGGCGCCGCGGGGGGACTACATCGTGGTGGGCGGCAAGCTGGACCCCAACGCCACCGTGTACAGCTTCCAGAAGATCCAGCAGGCCATCCGGGACAAGGCCTTCGCGGGCCGCGACGACTACGGGATCCCCATCCTGAAGTTCGACGCGGTGGTGGCGGCCCAGGTGAAGCTGGGGCTGGGGCCGCTGCACACCATGTTCGACGACAAGGGGAACGCCTACACGAGCCTGTTCCTGGACAGCGCGGTGGCCAAGTGGACCCTGGGGCCGCCCTACAACCCGCCGGACCGCGCTTGGAAGCTGGTGCAGAAGCTCCCCGTGCAGTACAACATCGGCCACCTGACCGCGGTGGAGGGCGACACCGTGAAGCCGGGCGGGAAGTACCTGGTGGCCCTGAACAAGTGGTCCGTGGACCAGTACCGGAACGTGGGACCGCTTCTGCCGCAGAACTTCCAGCTGGTCGACATCAGTGGCGACGAGATGAAGCTGCTCAGCAACACCCCCATCGGCATCGGGGAGCCTCACCTGGCCCAGATCGTCCGCATGGACCGGATCCGGAGTTGGGAGGTGTACCCGCCGGGCACCAACCCGCGGACCATGCGGCCGGACCCGGACGCGGTGAAAGCCGGGCAGCAGCGGATCGTCCGCCAGGGCCGGACCGTGCACGTGTACATGACCGCCATGCGCAGCCACTTCGTGCCGGACCGGGTGCGGGTGAAGCGGGGCGACACCGTGATCTTCCACATCACCAACATCGAGCGGACCAAGGACGCCATCCACGGGTTCGGCATCGACCGGCACAACGTGAACCTCAGCCTGGAGCCCGGGAAGACGGAGACGGTGGTCCTGCGGGCGGAGCGGCCGGGCGTGTACCCGTTCTACTGCACGGAGTTCTGCTCGGCCCTGCACCTGGAGATGATGGGCTACCTGGAGATCGAGCCGTAGCAGGGGGGCCGGGAAGCGGGCGCAAGCCCGCTTCCCGGCCCCGTCGGCAACAGGAGGAGGTGCTGGGTTGAAGGCAAGCGCGAGGCAGAGGGCCTTCCGGGAGGTGGGGACCGTCCTGCTGGCCGCCGCGCTCCTGGCGGGGTCCTCGTTGTTGCCCTACTGGCGGATTGTGCTGTACGCGCCCCAGTACCCAGGCGGGCTGCAGGCCCTGGTGTACCTGACCCACGTGGCGGGGGACGCCCAGGAGATCACCACCCTGAACCACTACATCGGAATGAAGCCCCTGGAGGAGGCGGCTCCGGTGGAGCGCGCCGTGGCGGTGCCCGTGGTCCTGCTGTTCGGGGCCCTGGCGGTGCTCTCCGGCACGCGCACAGGTCCGTGGCGGTGGCTGCTGCGGCTGCCCCTGGTCCTGTTCCCCCTGGGGTTTACCGCCGACCTGGCCGCCTGGCTGTGGCACTACGGCCACTCCATGGACCCTGCCGCACCCATCCGGCTGGAGCCCTTCATGCCCGTGCTGTTGGGCACAGGCAAGATCGCGCAGTTCACCACCATCGCGCAGTTCCACGTGGGCTTCTACGTGGCCCTGCTCGCCAGCTTGCTCGCCCTCCTTGACCTGCGGCGCGGGCCCCAGACCGAGGTGGTCCGGCCCAAGGCGGCAGGCCGGCCGGTGGAGGTGCCCGCCCGGTGAGGGGCGCGTTGGCAGCGGTGGCGGTGCTGCTGGCGGGCCTCCCTGCGGCGGGATCGGTGCCCGCTGGGGACCTGCAGGCGGTGGTGGACGCGGCGCCACCGGGCTCCGAGGTGGTGGTCCGGGGGGTGGTGCGGGGTCCCGTGGTGATCCGCAAGCCCCTGCGGCTGGTGGGCGAAGCCGGGGCGGTGGTGGACGGCGGAGGAGCGGGCACGGTGGTCCGCGTGGAGGCCCCGGGCGTGTACCTGGGCAGGCTGCGGGTCCGCAACAGTGGGGACGAGCTCAACACGGAGGACGCGGGCGTGTTCGTGGGCGCAAGCCGCGTGGTGCTGGAGGACCTGGTTCTGGAGGACGTACTCTTTGGCCTGAACCTGAAGCAGGCACACGGGGCGCGGATCCGGCGGGTGCGGATTTCGGGAAAGCCCCTCCCCCTCAACCGGCGGGGTGATGCGGTGCGGCTGTGGTACAGCCAGCGGGTGACCCTCACGGAGGTGGACGTGGAGGAGATGCGGGACGTGCTCCTGTGGTTCACGGAGGACTCCGTCCTGCACCGCCTGCGGGTGCGGGGCTCCCGCTACGGCGTGCACTACATGTACGCGCACCGGACCCCGCTTCTGGACAGCACCCTGCAGGGGAACGCGGTGGGCGCGTACATCATGTACAGCGCGGGCGTGCGTGTGGAGGGCAACCGCTTCCTGCACAACCGGGACGTGCCCGGGGTGGGGCTGGCCTTCAAGGAGTCCGACGCCGTGGTGGTCCGCGCCAACCTGGTGGTGGGAAACCGGGTGGGCCTGTACCTGGACCGGACGCCCATGGGGGGAGAGGGCAAGGGCCGCTTTGTGGGGAACCTGGTGGCGGGCAACGGGGTCGGCCTGACCTTGCTGAGTAGCGCCACCGGCAACACCTTCACGCAGAACGTGTTCCACGCGAACGGGGAGACGGTCCAGGTGGAGGGCGGAGCGACCGCCTCCAACCGGTGGTCGGAGGCCGGACGCGGCAACGCCTGGGACGGGTACGTGGGCCTGGACCTGGACAATGACGGGGTGGGGGACTGGCCGTACCGCCTGCGCCGGTGGTTCGAGTCGGTCACGGACACCGTCCCCGCCACGCGGGTCCTGCACGGCAGCGCGGCTGTGGCGGCCCTGGAGCGCGCGGCCCAGGCGGTCCCCCTGTTTCCGCCGCAGGTGGTGCTGGAGGACCCGCACCCCCTGGTCCGGCCTGTGGTCCCCGAGGAGTTCCGGTCGGAGGAACGCTCCTGGGTTTTCGCGGCGGTTTCCGCGGCCCTGGCGGCGCTGGGGGCGGGGGTGGTGTGGGCGGGCAGGCGGCGGCTGGGGTGGGAGGTGGAGGCGTGATCGCCTGGCGCCACGTGTACGTCCGGCTGGCCGGCCGGCCCGTGGTGGACGGCGTCCGGCTGGAAGTAGCCGCGGGCCAGCGGGTCGCCCTGGTGGGGCCTAACGGCGCGGGCAAGACCACACTGCTGCGGACGCTTTTGGGGCTGGTGCCGTACACGGGGCAGGTGGAGGTGGACGGGCTGGACCCGCGGCGCCACCCCGTGGAGGTCCGGCGCCGCGTGGGGTACGTCCCCCAACTGGTCGCGTTCCCCCACCACCTGACCACCGCGGAGGTGGTAGCCCTCGTGCAGGAGCTGCGCGGCCTACCCCCCCGCCCCGGTCCGTTGCTGGAGGAAGCAGGCCTTCTGTCGCACGCCCGCAAGCCCGTGCGGGAGCTGTCGGGCGGCATGCTGCGCAGGTTGGGCGTGGCCGTGGCGCGGGTCGGGGAACCCCCCGTGCTGGTCCTGGACGAGCCCACCAGCTACCTGGACCGCGACGGGGAGGAGTGGCTGGCGGGATGGCTGCGCGGCGCCACCGGCCGCACCGTGGTGGTGGCAAGCCACCAGCTGCGCGGCTTGGACCGGTTGGTGGACCGGGTGGTGGCGCTGGAGGGAGGACGGGTGGTGGCGGACGTTTCCGCCGAGCAGCTCCGCGCGGCGCACTGGCTGGAGGTGGTCGTACCCGGTCCGCTCCCACCGCAGGTGCCGGAAGGGGTGCAGGTCCTGGCCTCCCGCAACGGGGCCCTGCACCTCCGGGTGCCGGACCGGCTGCTGCGGGACGTCCTCGACACCTTCCGGGACCGGTCCGTACGCGTGCACGAGCCGCCTCCGGAGGAACTCGTCCGGGAGGTGCTGCGGTGAGTGCGTGGCGGGTCACCGCGTGTTGGGACCTGCGGGCGGCCTCCCGGGACCGGTGGCTGTGGGCGCTGGGGGGGAGCTTCGCCGCCATGACCCTGGCGGCCGCCGCGGTGGCGCTGTCGGGCCTGCGGGTGGTGGGGTTGTCTTCGTTTGACAGGGCCGCGGCGGCCCTGGTGCACCTGTCCATGCTGTTCGTGCCCCTCATGGGGCTCGTCCTGGGAGCGGTGTGGATCGCGGGGGATCGGGAAACCGGTGCCCTGGACTTCCTGCTGGCGCAGCCGGCGCACCGCGGGGCGGTGTACGTAGGCCGCTACCTGGGGCTGTCCGCGGCGGTGGGGGCGGCCACGTGGGCGGGCTACGGGGCCGCAGGGGTGGTGTTGGCCGCAGGGGCCGGGACAGACCGGCTGGGCCCGTTCCTGTGGCTGGTCTTCCTGTCCACCCTGCTGGCGTTGGCGTGCCTTGCCGTGGGTGTCGCGATTTCCGCCACCGCGCCCCACCGGGGCCGGGCCCTGGGAGCCGCGTTGCTGGCTTGGCTTGCGCTCACCGTCCTCACGGACTTCGGTGTTCTGGCCAGCGCGGTGGCCCTCCGGCTGCCGCCCGCGGTGCTGCTGGCGCTCGTAGCGGCCAACCCCGTGTCCGCCTTCCGCGTGGCGGGGCTCGTGGTGGTCACCCGCACGCCGGACCTACTGGGGCCGGTAGGAGTCCTGGCCCTGGACCGGCTCGGACCGGCAGGGACGGTGGCGCTGCTGTGCGTGGTGCTGGTGGCGTGGGCCGCGGGAGCGGTGGCCGTGGGACTGCGGCGGTTCGTGGGGGCGGTGGGGCCGTGAGCCCGTGGGGCGGGCACCCGTCCCGGCTTGCCGCCTGGGCGTGGCTGGCCGTGGTTGTGTGGGTGACGGCGTGCAGCCGGCCCGCGGCCGCCCGCGTGGAAGGCGACGGGTGGACCGCCACCCTGACGTGGTCGCCGCAGCGGGTCCACGCCCTGCAGCCGGTGCGGCTGGTCCTGAACGTGCGGGACCGGACCGGGCAGCCCGTGGACGTGGAGGGGCTGGAGGTCCGGGCGGACATGCCGGACATGTCCCACGACCCGGACCTGGTCCCGTTCCAGAGGACCGGTCCGGGGACCTACGAAGCCACGCACAGCTTCTCCATGGACGGGCTGTGGCGCCTTCGGGTGACAGGCCAGATGGCCCGCGGCGGCTTTGAAGCGACCTTCGACCTTTCCGTGGGAGGGCCGTAGGCTCCCCGGGACGCTGGGAGAACCCGCTACGCGGACGCGCGGCGGCCGCGCACCTCGTCCAGGTACACCCGGACGATGTCGCTGGCGCTCACGATCCCCACCACCTGCCCGCCGCGCACGATGGGGACGCGTCGGACCATCTCGTCCAGCATGAGCTGCGCCAGCTCCTCCACGGGGGTGTCCTCCATGGCCACCACCGGGTCCGGGGTCATGATGTCCCGCACCGTCCCGCCTGGCTTGCCCACCAGGTCCACCAAGCTCACCATGCCCACCAGCATCCCGTTGGCGTCCACCACGGGGGCGCCGTGGATCCGGTAGCGGACCAGGAGATCCGCGGCTTCCTGCACTTCCATGTCCGGGGTCAACACGATCACGTCCGTGCTCATGATCTCCCGCGCTTCCACGGTCAACCCTCCTTCCGGGGCCCTCCCGTACTGAACCTACCAGGGCCAAGCTCCCGGGTCCAATCCAGCACAGGCCCGATGTGGGTTTCCGGTGCCCGCCCGATGGCGAGACCCGCGGGCTGACTTTAGCCTGAAAGCGAAGCCGGTGAGGAGGAACGCCATGGTGCAGGTGCAAGAACGGTCGGTGCCCACGAGGCTCCGGGTACGCCACGTGATGACCAGTCCTGTGGTCACCGTACGGGAGGACACGCCTGTGAAGGAGGTGGCGGAGGTTCTGCTGCGCCACCGGATCAGCGGGGTGCCTGTGGTGTCCGCGGCCGGGGAGCTGGTGGGGATCGTCACCGAGGCGGATCTGCTGTACAAGGAGCTGCCCGAGCCCGCGGGCCGCTGGCCCTTCCGGCAGGACCCCGCGGACGCGCGGAAGCGCGGTGGCCTGACTGCCCGGGACCTGATGACGCGGCCCGTGCGCACCGTGGAGGAGGACGCGCCGTTGCGGGAGGCGGCGCGGCTGATGGCCCAGTGGCGGGTCAACCGGCTCCCCGTGGTCCGCGAGGGGAGGCTGGTGGGGATCGTCAGCCGCGCGGACGTGATCAAGGCCCTGGCCCGTGACGACACGGAGCTGGAGCGGGCGGTGCGGGAGTCCCTGCTGCGGGACCTGTGGGTAGACCCCGCCACCGTGCAGGTGCGGGTGGAGGAGGGGGTGGTTCACCTGGAGGGCACGGTGGACCGGTGGTCGGACAAGGAGCTGGTGGAGCGGTGGGTGGCGGGGATCGACGGTGTGGTGTCCGTGCGCAGCGCCCTCACCTACCGGGTGGACGACCGGCGCGGGTCCGGACGGGTAGAGGCACTGGAGTGGATCCGCTGACAAATGTTTGGCTTGACGCCACGGAATGCGGGTCCGGTAGCCTGAGGGAGCCGGGGAGGGCGCCCGGGCGGAGGAGGTAGGTGCAGGTGGGCGCGGCGGACCACAGGCGCCACCGGGGAGTGCTCCGGCAGCTGTCCACAGACGGCCGGGTGGACCCCCGCTCGGTGGCCGTGGAGGTCCGGGACGGCGTGGCCATCCTCACGGGGACCGTGGGCAGCGCGGTGGCCAAGCACGCGGCTCAGGAGGCGGCGCACCGGGTCCCGGGCATCCTGGACGTGGTCAACCACGTGCAGCTGTCCGGCACGCCCGCAGGACCCGCCCCGGAGTCCGACGCGGAGCTGTGTCGGGCCGTCCGACAGGCCCTCCGGCGGGCCCTACCGGACCACCGCCGGATCCGCACCAGCGTGGAGCGGGGCTGGGTCACCCTCTGCGGGAGCGTGGGCACCGTGGAGGAGCGGGAGCGCGCGGAGCGGGCGGTGGAGCGCGTGCCGGGCGTCCGCGGGGTCACCAACGGGATCCACGTGAGCCAGACGTGCTCGCGTCCGGTGGCCCCCCGCCGGTGACCGACAGGTCCGCAGACTCGCACAGGGTGCACACCGCCACGGGGGAAGTGGCCGCGTGCTGCAGCACGCCTGCGCGGCTGCCTTCCCGGAACACGGTGATGCCCTTGCACCCCAGTTCCCACGCGGACCGGTACACCTGCGCCACCACTTCCGGAGTTGCGGACGCCGGTAGGTTGACGGTGGAGGAGATGCTCTGGTCCACGTACCGCTGCGCGGCGGCCTGCAGCCGGACCCGGCTGAGCGGGTCCAGCTGGTGGGCGGTGGGCCAGCCCGGGTTGTCCCTGCCGGTCGCCTGGCGGTACAGGGCCAGCAGGGGATGCTCGGCCTGGTACCTCTGGCCTCCCACCAGGCGCGTATAGCGGAGCCCGAAGATGGGCTCAATACCGCTGGACGCTCCCGCCAGCAGGGAGATGGAGCCCGTGGGGGCGACCGCCAGCAGGGCGGCGTTGCGCAGCCCCCACCGTCGCAGGGCCCGCCGCAGGTGCGCGGGTAGACGCTGGATGTACGGGCTGCGCTCGTGCCGGCGGGGGTCGAAGGCGGGAAACGCGCCCTTCTCCCGCGCCAGCTCCACGCTGGCGGCGTACGCGGCGTCCCGCACGCGCCGCAGGCAGTCTTCCAGCCAACGCACAGACTCCGGGGAGCCGTACCGGATCCCGAGCATGGCCAACGCGTCCGCCAGCCCCATGACGCCCAGGCCCACGCGGCGGCTCCGTCGGGACGCCGTCCGCTGCGCGGGGAGCGGGTGGCGGGCCGCCCCCACGTCCACCACGTCGTCCAGGAAGCGTACCGCGCGGGCTGCCGCCTCCTCCAGGGACGCCCAGTCCACCCAGGCGTGGGGCGTGAAGGGCTGGCGGACGAACGTGCCGAGGTGGACGCTGCCCAGGTTGCAGGCGCCGTACGGCTCCATGGGGACTTCCCCGCACACGTTGACTCCCTGCACCTCGAGCCCGCCGTACTGCGCGGGCGACTCGCGGACCACGGTGTCCCAGAACAGGAGACCGGGCTCCGCGCTGGCCCACGCCGCCTGCACCACCGCCTCCCACACCTGGCGGGCGGGTACGGTGCGCTCCACCATTTCGCGCGGGGTGTGGAACCACAACCGCAGGGGGCGGTCCGCGTCTAGGGCCGCGAAGAACGCGTCGGACACCCGCAGGGAGAGGTTCGCGTGCTGCACCCTGGCGCGCTGGGGGTCGGACTTGGCAGCCACGAACTCCAGCACGTCCGGGTGGTCTGCCCGGAGGGTCATCATGAGGGCGCCCCGGCGGCCCTCCACAGAACCCATGACGCCCGTGAGGGCGCTGAACACTTCCATGAAGCTCACGGGGCCGCTGGCCACGCGCCCCGCGCTGGCCGTGGCCGTGCCCCGGGGCCGCAGCACGTCCACGTTGGTGCCCACACCGCCACCTGCGGCGTAGGTACGGGCGGCTTCCGCCATCCACCGGGTGATCCCCGCCACGGAGTCGGCCCGGATGGGGATGAAGTAGCAGTTGAACAGGGTCACGCGACGGGGGTTTCCCGCCCCGAACAGGATCCGCCCTCCCGGTACGAACCGGAACCCCTCCAGCAGCTCCCGGAACCGGCGGTCCCACGTGCGCCGATCCTCCTCCGCCCGCGCCACGAAGCGGGCCACCCGCTCCCACATCTGTTCGGGAGTCTGCTCCACCAGACGGCCCTGCAGGTCCCGCAGGGCGTAGCGGTCCAAGAACACCTTCGCCCGCAGCGCGTCCCCGCCGAACCAGTCCGCGGCACGCTGCAGGACCCCCTCCTCGGGTGTGGCGGCCCCCGGGGCGCCTGCTGCCACCCGCGCGCGGCCGGAGGCCCGTGTGTTCACGGGGCCAGCTCCTGGGTGGCGTACCAGCGGCGGAGCACGAAGACCTGCGCCGCGTGGTAGGTGGTGTGGGTGGCGAGGTCGGCGAGCGCTTCCCGCCAGGTGCAGGAGTTTTCCGGCGCGGGAAGGTCCAGGACGGACGGGTCCGCGCTGCGGATGGCGTCCGCGCAGTCCCGGTGGGCCTGTTCTACCTGCCGTCGGATCTCCTCCCACGCCTCCCGCGTGGGCGGGACCTCCGGCCAGTCCTGGCCCGGGTGGGGAAACCGGTGGGGCTGGAGGTGGTGGGCGGTCCAGCGGCACCAGTAGGCCACGTGGGCCACCAGCTCCGCGATGGTGTGCTGGCCCGTGGTGGGCCTCCAGTGGGCCTCCACCGGGCTCACGCCCTCGAGCGCGGGGACAAGGCCTCTTCCGGCCCAGTTGCCCTCCCGGTAGGTGCGTTCCAGCCGGTCCGCCAGCCAGCCGAGCTCTGCCCGTGGGTCCATGCGCGTGATACCTCCTGCCTACGGGCTCCTCTCCTCCGCCCGCCCCGGTTCCGGCGGCAGGCCAGCGAGGAACCCGAAAAAGGCTTCCAGCTCCTCCCGCACCAGACGGTAGCAGTCCGGGAGGCGGGCGACCAGTTCCGCCACGCGATCGGTGCGCAGGGAGTGGGTGTACAGGTGCCGGACCAAATGCTGGAAGCCCCGGTATTCTTCCAGCAGCTCCCGACAGGCCCGCGAGAGAACCGCGGGGCGCCGACCCGGCAGCTCGGCTCCCAGCTGGAGGAGCAGGTCGCGGTGCCACGAGGGGCCGGAGGGGACAGAACCGTCCACCTCCTGCGCGATGGCCTCCAGCATCCGTTCCACCCCCGTGTAGAACGCCTGCAACCGGAGCGCGACCGCGTCCCAGTAGGTGTCGTCGCCCGTAGACTGCGCCTTTCCCGCCGCGGCCAGGGTCCGTTCCACTTCCCGGGACACTTCGGACAGCTCCTCCCTCAGGCGTGCGGCCAGGGCCCGCAGGGCGCTCGTCACAGCGGGACTCCCTCCCTCTCCACCCTCCGGCGCAGGACCGGGCTGGCTTCCTCGAGGACCACGAGGTCTACCTCGGTCCCCGGGAAGAGGCGGCACACCTCCGCGTGCGCGCGCAGGAGCTCGTGCGCGGCCATCCCCTCCGTGGCTAGGTCCACATCTGAGTGAGGGCCGACTCGGCCCCTCGCCAGGGAGCCGAAGACCCACACGCGGCGGGCACCGTACCGGCTGCGCAGCAAAGTAGCGGCTTCCTGGGCCGCGCGCATCATCTCGCCGGCACGCGCCTGCAGGGCCCGTTCCTGCGCGCGCTCGTGCTCCCCCCATGCCTTCCGGTAGGCCTCGAGCTCTGCGGGGCTGAGCTCCCTCACCGTGCGCCCCATCTGACCACCGTCCTTCCCCCGCGGCCCGGCACCCGACCGCGGAAAGACCCTGGCGCTTCCAGTGTAGCGGGTCCGGCTACGGCGTCCGACGCAGACGGCAACAGGTGCGCACCCGGGGAGCTCTGGCCGCACCCGGGTACGCGGGTGGCCGTCCACTACGCGGCCGGAGCCCGCAGCCGCGGGGTGCGGACGGTGTTCGCGAGGAAGAGGAGGACCGCGAGGGTGTTGAGCACCACCGCCCACCGTCGGCCGGCTTCCCAGGCCGCGAGGTCTGCGCCCACCCGCAGCAGGAGGGAGAGGTGCAACAGGAGGAGGTGGCTGTAAAAACGTGGTGAGAACCGGATCTGCCCACCGAGGACGGAGGGCCAGATGACGGGGGCGTGCGCGAACACCATGGAGAAGACGAACCCTAAGAACAGCGCGTGAACCTCCGCGTCCCACCGCAGGCCTGCGGGAACCCCGCTGCTGGTGAGCCACAGGAGCCCCGCGACCCCGAGCCACGCGTAGCCGGCAAGAAGCGCCACCGCGGCGTACCGCGGTAGGCCCGTGCCGCGGACCGTCCGGCGGGCGACGTCGTACCGCCCTAACCACAGGGCCCAGCCGGCCAGCACCAGCCCCGCCAGCCGGAACCCGTGGAGCGGTGCCACCACCGACAGCCCCGCCGCAGCGCCGTGCAAGGCCAGCAGCACCCCGTAGGCGGTCCACGCCACCCGGGGAAGCCGGGTGAGGCGGCTCAGCTCCAGCCGCTCGCCCACAATGGTGAGCACGAGGAAGGCCGCCCAGCCCGCAGTCCACGAAGCCGCCGGAAGGCCAGCTCCCCACGCGAACGTCGCCAGCAGCCACGCGGCGGCGCCCGCGCCC
>FWWM01001887.1_pt1 | contig 60428 bp, 61 predicted proteins | sample 2228351 | NCBI WGS metagenome assembly FWWM01 (sample SAMEA103939774, study PRJEB20133) | metagenome
TCAGGCTGAGCGAAGTCGAAGCCCACGCGATACCCCCACTCACAAACCCCTTGCCCTCCGCTGCATTCTCGCTACAGCCGCCCGCAGTCAGAGGGCCGGGCGGCCGCGGCTTCGGGAAACCGGGGGCGAGGAAAGTCCGGGCTCCGCGGAACGACGGTGCCGGGTAACGCCCGGCGGGGGTGACCCCAGGGACAGTGCCACAGAGAGCAGACGGCCACGGCTTCGGCCAGGTCAGGGTGAAAGGGTGCGGTAAAAGCGCACCGCGGTCCCGGTAACGGGAACGGCATGGCAAACCCCACCGGGAGCAAGACCGAATAGGGATGGCATGGCGCGAAAGCGCCGGGGCGTGTTCCCGCCCGCTATCCGGGTTGGTTGCTTGAGGCGATGCGCAAGCATCGTCCTAGAAGAATGGTCGCCCATCCGGCTTTGGCCGGTGGACAGAACCCGGCTTACAGGCCCTCTGGCTGATGTCCTGCGCGGGCGGGGTCCGATCAGGACCCGCCCAGCGCGTTGGAATGGATCGTGATGGCCGTGCCCTGCGACCTGCCCGTCGGTGCACCCTTGGCGATGAGATCGAATACCTGTTCGGGGCGGGGCAAATTCGTGAATGACGGATAGCTGCTCGCGCTGTTGTCGACGTCGTTCAAACGAACGGCATATGACCTGGTCTTGCGATTTTCCACTTGGCTCATGAGATCGGGGAAGACGTCTATCGTCCGCCCGGCATCATAGAGTGCGATCATATAGCCGTCGCTGTCGCTTTCCTCCCAACGATAGACCCCGAACGGAGTCGTGCCGGCGCCCTCACGGCACAGGGGAGCGGCAGGTTTAACCGGTTCCGCCTTCGGGTTCGCCTTGTCCTTCTCGATCTGATCGATGACCGCGGCGTTCATCAGCAACGTGAACAGCGGATTGAACGTGTTCGATTTTTCCACCTTGGCCTTGGGCAGGTGCGCGAAGTCGGTCTGCACCGCGCAGGGGCTGATCGGCACGGCCGGGCCGGGATAAGCGGCGGTGGTTGCAATGGCGGGCTTCAGCGCGGCGATGATCTCGTTCATCTTCTGATCGAGAGCGTCAGCAGTCAGCTTCTCGGCAGTCAGACGTGCGACCAACATCCATTCGCCCATCGGCATGACGGCCAGCGAGGTGCTGCGATAGGGGCTGCTCAGCAGCGACCAGCTTTGCCGCAGGGCGACCGCTGGACCGGAACCGGATGGGGCGAAGGCGATCGGATCGGCGCTGGCAGGGGCGCCCTTGTCGAAATTCTTGCGCTCCTCGATCGCAGTACGCGAGCGGTCGAACCACAGGGGCACACTGGGCACCGCCGGGTGGAAAAGGAACAGCGTGGCGAAGACCGATCGGTCGGCGCTCTCCAGCTTGACCGCAATGTCATGCTCGGTCGTGGTCGCGTCGGTGATCTGGGTCCGGTTCAGACCGGCGACGTTCGACCGGACGATCAGCTTGGTCCTTGCGTGCATCCAGCCCTTGTTCGCCGGAACCTCCAGATCACGCGCCCACACGCCGCTCGCCATCACGACCGCCGCCAGTGCCGCCAAATTCCAAGCCCGCATGACATTCTCCCTGATGGGGAGAGCCTATGCGCTGCTCAGGGCAGGATCAAGCGAACGGGATCACACCAGAACCTTGTCCGGCCGCGCCAGCCCGTCGAGATCGGTGTTCGCGTCGATTTCGAGCAGCGTTTTGATATGCCCGTCGCGAATGTCATAGACCCAGCCGTGCAGCCATAGCTCGCGCTTTTCGGCAAAGGCCTTCTGGATGGTGTCGAGCCGTGCCAGGTGGCGCAACTGTTCCATCACGTTCACTTCGACCAGGCGATTGACCCGGGCGGCCTGATCCGGCTGGGAATCGATTTCATCCTGATGGCGATGCAGCACGTCGCGGGCATTGGCCAGCCACTGGTCGAACGGCCCCTCCGTTCCGCCTTCGAGCGTCGCCAGCACGCCGCCACAGCCGTGATGGCCGCACAGGATGACGTGACGAACCTTCAGCACGTCGACGGCGTACTGGACGACCGACAAGAGGTTCAGATCGTCGTCGTGGACCAGATTGGCGATATTGCGGTGGAGAAACATGCCGCCGGGCGGCGTCATGGTCATCTGCTCCGGCGTCACCCGGCTGTCCGAGCAACCGATCCAGAGGAAGTCGGGCTTCTGTCCCGCCGTCTGCCGTTGGAAGAAGTCGGTCTTCTCCTCGAGCAGTTCGGTGGCCCAGGCCTTATTGGCGAGCAGGAGCTGCTTATATTCCCTCATGCGTAGCGCACTCCTGTCGATGGGGCATTGATGAGCGGGGCGGTCCGCTCGGCGATGTCGCCGCGCACGATCACGCTGATCCCGCGGAAGTCGGCGCCCTTGATGAAGGCGTTGATGATGTCGACATTGTCCAGGTCGACATAGGAGGTAGAGGACAGGTCGATCAGCAGGTTGGCACCGTCCGGCACCTTGGCCAGCGACTTCTGCAACTCGTACTTGTGGATGAAGTACAGGTTGCGCCGCGCGCGGATCAGGCAATCCTCGTCGTCGCAGGCGAAGGTCAGCGCAGGGCGGAAATTGCGCGCCACGACGAATACGAAGCCCACGACCAGCCCGACCAGGATCCCGATCAGCAGGTCGGTGCGCAGGATTGCCAGGATGGTGACGATGAAGGGGATGAACTGGCTCCACCCCTGCTTGTATCGCTCGGTGAACAGCTTGGGCTTGCACAGCTTATAGCCGGTGGCGATCAGCACGGCGGCGAGTGCTGCGAGCGGGATCTGGTTCAGCACGACCGGGATCAGCGCGACCGAGATCAGCAGCCAGGTGGCGTGCAGCATGGTCGACAGCTTGCTCTCCGCCCCTGCATCGACATTGGCCGAGGAGCGGACGATCACCGAGGTGACGGGCAGGCCGCCGAGCAGGCCGGAGACGATATTGCCGCCGCCCTGCGCCATCAGCTCCCAATTCTTGTCGGTGGTGCGGCGGCGCGGATCGAGTTCGTCGACCGCCTTGACGCTGAGCAGCGATTCGAGGCTGGCGACGATCGCCAGCGTGATCGCGGTGGTCCACACCGCGCCCATGCCGATCGCGGAAAAGTCGGGCAGACGGAACTGGCCGACGAACTCCGACGCGCTGCCGGCAACCGGCACCTGCACCAAATGCGCCCCCGCCAACTGCCATTCGGGACGCAGCGCGCCGAGCAGCATGTTGCCAACCACGCCGATGACGACGACGACCAGCGGCCCCGGCAACAGCCGCAGCGGGCCTTGCTTGGGCTTGGCGTGATCCCACCAGAACAGGAAGGCCAGCGAGACGCCGCCGATCAGGACCGCGCCCGGCGCGATGTCGTTGCTGACGCTGGTCCACAAGTCGGTGAAGGTGTTGCCGCCCGCACGACTGGCATATTCAAAGCTGCCCTCGAAATCGCCGTCATAGCCGACCGCGTGGGGGACCTGCTTCAGGATCAGGATCAGGCCGATCGCCGCCAGCATCCCGGTGATCACCGAGGAGGGGACGAACTCGGCCAGAACGCCCGCGCGCGTGAACGAGAAGGCCAGCTGGAGCACGCCCGCCAGCGTCACCGCCAGCAGGAAGACCTGGAAGCTGGGCAGCCGTTCGATCGCCTCGAACACGATCACGGTCAGACCGGCCGCAGGCCCCGCGACCGACAAGGGGGATTTGGAGAGAAAACCGACGACCAGACCGCCCACGATTCCGGCGATCATGCCCGCAAAAGGTGGTGCGCCCGAGGCGACCGCGACACCCAGGCAGAGCGGCAACGCGACCAGCGCCACCACGATCGAGGCTGGCACGTCCGCTCTCGCGGTGGCCAGGAAAGAACGACTTTTGGCCACGACGGCTCCTGACAAGGCTAGACGTCCGCATATGTCCGGTACGGACATGAATATATGATGACGTTTAATTCATGAACGAGGCAGCCGTTGCCGGTCAAGCGTTTCGGCGGCGCCATTTGACGGCCCGGTACCGCAAAGCTTGACCTCCGTGCTTGCACCGGCGCGCAAGTCGCTTAAATCGGCCGGCGTGGCGCGTTCTTCTACCCGATCCAACGACTGGGGCTTTCCTCGCTGGCGCAGTTACGGCGCGGCGCGGGAGGCCAAACCCGTGCGAATCTGCGACCGGCATGGTTGTGATCAGCCGGGCAATTGCCCCGCGCCCAAATCCCCCAACAGCCCCGATCGCTGGTATTTCTGCGAGGCCCATGCCGCCGAGTATAATCGCGGCTGGGATTATTTTCAGGGTCTGAGCGCCGAGGAGGCCGCCGCGCGCGAAGCCTCTGAACGGCGGACGAGCGCGGGCTATGCCCAATCCAAGCACCAGGCCTGGGCCGGGCCGGGCGACGGCACCCGCTCCCGCGACGAGATGCGCGCGCTCGATGCGCTGGGTCTCGAGCCAGACGCCGAGTTCGACCTGATCCGCGCAACCTGGCGCGGCCTCGCCAAGGCGAACCACCCCGATATCCGCCCCAACGACCCGGAGGCAGCGACCAAGTTCCAGCAGGTTCAGGCAGCCTATGAGGTCCTGCGCGCCGCGGAGGAACGGCGGAGCTGGAAACCCGAATGATCCGCCGCGCCAAGGCGGAATGGGAAGCAACGGTCCTGGTCTGCGGCAAATGCTCGAAAAAGGTCGGCGGCGGGTTCGGGCCGAAGGGCAAGACTTCGCTGGCCAAGGCGCTGAAGCGAATATTCGGCAAGGGGCGCAAGGCCTCGGTCGGGGTGATCGAGACCAAGTGCCTGGGACTGTGTCCGAAAAATGCCGTGACGCTGGTCGATGGGCGCCGGCCGGGGGAATGGCTGGTGGTGACGCCGGACGAGGATGTCGAGGCGATCGCGGCGCGATTGGGGCGGGGGGAGTTGGGGTTTCAAGCCGGGGCTCGGTGAGACCCCTTGGCCCTCCCCCATCCCCTCCCGCCTGCGGGAGGGGAGCGGCCAGGCGGCCAGCACCGGGGCTGTTTCGTCAGGCCAAGCCCTAATTTAAACGGTCGAGGATCGCACGTCACTCGCCTCTAGCCGCTCCCCTCCCGCAAGCGGGAGGGGATGGGGGAGGGCCAGGTGTCTCACACAGCCCACCCAAACCTCAATACCGCCCGGCCGTCTCCCGGATCAGCGCGATCATGTTGGGAATCCCCTGCGTCCGGTTGGAACTCAGTTGGTTCTTCAAATCGAACGGCGCCAGTTCGCCCTCGATATCGGTCGCGAGGATTTCCGCAGGCGTCTTGTCCTGCACCGTCTTCAGGACCAGCGCGATGATGCCCTTTGTGATCGCGGCGTTGGAGTCCGCCAGGAAGTGCAGGCCGTCGGCCTCGCTCTTGGTCGGATAGACCCAGACCGAAGCCGAGCATCCGCGCACCAATGTCGCGTCGGTCTTCAGCGCGTCGGGCATCGGTTCCAGCGCGCGACCCAGGTCGATCAGCAGGCGATAGCGATCGTCGGCGTCGAGAAATTCATATTCGTCGCGGATTTCGGCAAGATCGGACATGGCCCCCGCGCTACCGTGGTTCGTGCGTGCCGACAACCGTTCAGGGTGCCAGCAAGGCGTCGACCGAGCCACCATTGCGCTGGAGCTCGGCCGCCACGCGGCGACGTCCTTCATAATAGGTCAGGACGCGGGCATTCGGATCACGCTGGCGGATCATTGCCTCATCCTGCGGCCGGATGCTGGTTTCCTGGGCGACATACTCGGGATAGCCCTCGCGCTTCCAGGCGGGCAGGCGAAGGGCGGCCCATTCGCCGATATGGTCGGCGACCAGCCTGTGGGTCATTTCATGCGCGATGGTGCCCGACAGGGTGCGCACACCACCCAGCGGCGCTCCATTCGTCACCCGGTCCGTCGCCACCGAGCTGCGGTTGAAGATCAGCGCATGGGCGAAGGGGCGGCGAAAGGCGATCGAGCCGCGCGCACCGATCGACAGCATGTCCCAGCGCCAGCCGCCATTGGTCAGCACCACCTGCCGCGCCAGTCCCGGCCGGTAGAGAGGGCTGGCCGCCAGCAGTCGGTCGGCGCGCGCCAGTACCCGTCGCATCGCCGTCCGGTCGATCGGCTTTTCCGCCAGGACCGTCGTGGTGCCGAACTCCGCGCGATAGGGAAAGGCGAGCGCGGCGGGGACATGGACGACCCCGGCGACGATCACCGCCCCGCCACAGCCTATTCGCGCCGTCCAGCGGCGAAGGGCGGCAAGGCGGACCACGGTCAGAGATCCACTCCGGCCGCGATGGCTTCGAGCTTGCGAATACGCTCCTTCAGGTCGGCCAGTTCAATTCGCGAGGCGGCCGAGCCCGCGGGCGGGTAAGGCAGGTCGTGGGCACGATCGAATTCGCGGCTCTTGAGCTGCAGCCATCCGCGCCAGCCCGCCAGCCCGGCGGTGACGATCATCGCCAGGCCCGCAAGGCCGGCGGTGGCGATGACGATATAGAGATTGGTATCGGTCATGATCCCGGTCTCCGTTTTCGAATCAGCGGCCGCGAAGACGCTCGATCTCGCGGTCGAGATCGATGCTCTTGTGCTGGTCGGTGATGACGCGTTCCAGCACCTGGATACGGTCCTTAAGCTGCTGCATCTCGGCGCGAAGCGCCTGGGTATCGCGATTGCCCTCGCTGCGCAGATGCTCGACCATGTCGAGGCCGGGCGAGCGGCGATGCTTTGCCTTGAAGATGCTGGTGATCATCACGATCGCGACGATCAGAACGACCATGAACTGTGAGCCGGACATGGCGGTGACTCCCCTTAAAAAATTTTATCTCAGTGGTCGATGCGGGCGGGCGCTTCGCCCGTCACGCGCAGGCCATCGATCTCGTCGCTCAGCGCCAGGCCGCGATCGGTGACGATCCGCTCCAGCACCCGGACCCGCTGCTCCAGCCGCTCGGTCTGGGCGGCATATTGTGCCGCCTTTTCCGCGACCATCGAAGCTTCGGTGGCCAGCTGCTTTTCGCGAAGGGCGAACCAGGGTTTCAGAAAGACGCCGCCGATGATGGCGAGAAGGCCGCAACTGATACCCAGGATGGGGATCAGGATGCCAAGGACGGGAACGATATCGCGCATGACCTCTCTCCCTCAGCGATCGCGCAGCGCGTCGATTTCGCGCGCGGTCCGCTCGGCGGGGTCGGTGGCGATCCGCTCGAGGACGGCGATCCGCTCCTCCAGTCGTGAGACCTGACCGACCAGCTTCTGGTTTTCTGCGGTCAGCAATTCGACCTTGCGGCCATCGGCGATGTCGCCCTTGTGCGTCATGCCGCCCCAATCATTTTCCAGGCTGTAGCCGTGCTTGGCCCGTATCCAGGTGGTTATGACCCAACCGATCGTCGAAATTGCGATGATCGCCAGGACGAAACCCGGTCCTCCCCAAGACATAATCCATACTCCCATAGGATAATTGCTGTGCAGGCCGGTTTCAGCGCAGGCTGTCGATCTCGTCGGCGAGCTGGCGGTTGCGGCTGGTATAGTGCAGTTCGATATCGGCGAGGCGACGGTCGAGATCGCGGAACTTCGAGCGGACCTCGGCGGTCGAGCGGCGCGGATTGCTGCGCACGCCCTGCCAGAATTTGGCGTCGTCGTCCGACTGGTAGAGGTCGATCGGCTTGGCCGTCGCCATCCAGGCGACCAACATATAGGCAAGCGGGACCCAGGGCATGCCGACGCCGGTGACGGTCAGCAGGACCGCGGCGATGCGGACCCACAGAACGTCGACCCCGGTATAGTCGGCGATACCGGAACACACGCCCTTGAACTTGGCATTCTGCTTGTCGAGGTAGAATTGGGTGCGGCTAGCGGTCATCTCAGTTCCTCCGATCGAGGCTGTAGTCGGTGCGGCCGAGACGACCCTCGGGGCGCCATTCGGGCTGCGACAGGCTGGGTTTGAAGTCGGGATTGTCGGCCGCGACGATCCGTTCGACCGTGTTCAGCCGATCCTCCAGCCGCCGGGCGAGCAGGTGGAGCTCGTCGAGCAGCTGCTCGTCCTCATGCGTGATCTTCGGCGCCTGCTTCCACTTGGTCATATAGTGGAGGAACAGCCAGGGCAGCGCGACGAAGATCGTGACGATGGGAACGGCGATGTTGAAGAAATCCTCCATCTCACTCCCCCTTGTTCAGGCGCGCCTTGAGCGCGGCGAGTTCGGCATCGACCCGGTCGGAGGCGCGCAGTTCGGCGATCTCGTCCTCGAGCGTCTTGGGGTTCGATCCCAGGCCCAGCGCTTCCGCGCGGCCCTCGGCCTCATCCACCTTGCGCTCCAGAATGTCGAAGCGGCTGAACGCGTCGTGCGTCTTGGCCCCGTTCCACATCTCGCGCAGGCGATAGCGGTTGTTGGCGCTTTCCAGACGGGTCTGGACCGCATTCTGCTTGGTCCGCGCCTCGCGCAGCTTGTTCTGCAGCTTGGCGATGTCCTCTTCCGACGCGCGCAGCGCATCGTCGAGCACCTGGACTTCGGCCTTCAACTGGTCGGCCATGTCGGCGGCCTTCTGACGCTCGATCAGCGCAGCCTTGGCCAGATCCTCGCGGTCCTTCGACAGCGCCAGCTCGGCCTTTTCGGTCCAGCTGTCCTGAAGCTGGTCCAGCTTCATGATATGGCGGCGGATTTCCTTCTGGTCGGCGATCGTGCGGGCGGCAGAGGCGCGCACCTCGACAAGCGTCTCCTCCATTTCGAGGATGATCATGCGGATCATCTTCGCGGGGTCTTCCGCCTTGTCCAGCAGGTCGGCGAAATTGGCGGCGACGATGTCGCGGGTGCGGGAGAAAATGCCCATCGGATACTCCTTGATGGCGAATGTCTTTGTTATGCAGTCGGTGCCTCGATCGCTGCAACCGGGGTCGTGGCAGTGGCGACATGCGCAGGGGCGAGGGCGCCCATCAGGCAGGTGGCGCTCATCACGACGGTGCAGGCAATGGCGGCGATCTGGCGGGTGAAGGCGGTGGCGAACATGGTGGAAACTCCCTGATTCTTTTGTTTCGATCCGCTCATCGGCGGGATGCCCTATGCTTTGCAGGGAGCGTGCCAGTTTCAAAAACGGCGGAAATCCGCCATTTCCCAATTTGGTTGCGTTCCAATAACGATTGTCCTCTTGCCAAGGCTTGGGAAAATCCGCCACCTGTTGGGAATGGAGCGGACAACGCAGGTCATCGGCCAATCGGGGGCCTTTCTGGACGCGCTGGAACGGGCCAGCCGCGCCGCCGCGCTCGACCGCCCGGTGCTGGTCATCGGCGAGCGCGGGACCGGCAAGGAACTGGTCGCCGAGCGCCTTCACCGCCTGAGCGGCCGCTGGGACCAGCCACTGGTCGTCATGAACTGCGCCGCGCTGCCCGAGACACTGATCGAGGCCGAACTGTTCGGCCATGAGGCGGGGGCTTTCACCGGTGCGACCAAGGCGCGGGCGGGACGGTTCGAGGAGGCCAATGGCGGCACGCTGTTCCTCGATGAGCTGGGGACATTGTCCATGGCAGCGCAGGACCGGCTGCTGCGCGCGGTCGAATATGGCGAGGTGACGCGGATCGGCTCGTCGCGGCCGTTGCGGGTCGATGTGCGTATCGTGGCGGCGACCAACGAGCATCTGCCCGACAAGGTCGCCGCGCATCAGTTTCGCGCCGACCTGCTCGACCGGCTGTGTTTCGAGGTGGTGACGCTGCCCCCCTTACGCGCGCGCAAGAGCGACATCATGGTGCTGGCCAATCATTTCGGGCGGCGCATGGCTGCCGAAATCGGTTGGGACAGCTGGCCGGGCTTTGGCGCAGGCGCGACCGATGCGCTGATGGAGCATCGCTGGCCCGGCAATGTCCGCGAATTGCGCAATGTGGTCGAACGCGCGGTTTACCGCTGGGACCGGGAAGGGCCGGTCGATGCGATCGAGATCGATCCGTTCCGCTCGCCCTATCGTCCGCAAGGCCAGTCGCCCGCCGCCGCCAAAGGTGAGGAGGCGGGGCAGGGTAATGCACCGGCCCCTGCAAGCAACGACGGCGATGAAGTGGCGGCCTGCGATGTCGGTCCGTCGGATTTCAAGTCGCGGGTCGCCCGGTTCGAACGCGAATTGCTGACCCGCGCGCTGGCCGAGAACCGCTTTAACCAACGGACCACCGCCGAGGCGCTGGGGCTGTCCTACGACCAGCTCCGCCATGCACTTCGTCGCCACGATCTGATCGGAACGGTTGCGTAACTCCGTTCGGGGAGCCATTTGGGGCGTCCGGCGTTGCCACTGGCAAACCCCAAAAGGAGCAATCACGATGGCTTTCGAACTGCCGCCCCTTCCTTACGACTATGACGCGCTGGAGCCGGTCATCTCCAAGGAGACGATGACCTTCCACCATGACAAGCATCATGCGGCCTATACCAACAAGCTGAACGAGGCGGTCGAGGCGGACACGTCGCTGCAGGGCAAGTCGATTGAGGATATCCTCGCCAACATCTCGTCGGCCCCGGCGGTCGTCCGCAACAATGGCGGCGGCTTCTGGAACCATGACTTCTTCTGGAAGATCATGACCAAGCCCGGCACGACCCAGCCCTCGGGCAAGCTAGCTGAAGCGATCGAGGCGTTCGGCGGTCTCGACAAGCTGAAGGACGAGTTCAACACCAAGGGTGCAGGGCAATTCGGTTCGGGCTGGGCCTGGGTGATCGCGGACGCCGACGGCAAGTTGAAGGTCACCTCGACCCCGAACCAGGACAACCCCCTGATGGACGTCGTGGCCGACAAGGGCATGCCGATCCTGGGTAACGACGTGTGGGAGCACGCTTATTACCTGACCTACATGAACGACCGCCCGGGCTATCTGAAGGCCTGGTGGGACGTTGTGAACTGGGACGAAGCCGGTCGCCGGTACGAGGCGGCCGTCGCGTAATTTCGCGGCAATCCGGTTCGGATACAGGAAAGGGCGGCTCCGATGGGGCCGCCCTTTTTATTTGATCCTCCCCGGGACGGGGAGGTGGCAGCGCGAAGCGCTGACGGAGGGGGGCTTCCACATAGGGCGAATCTAGCCGCACGCCCCCTCCACCATGCTGCGCATGGTTCCCCTCCCCGTGCCGGGGAGGATAATTACTCCACGGGCGGTTCGTCGACCTTCGCGGTCTCCGCGTTCAGCCCGTGCTTCAACAGCATCGGGATGTTGGCGATGGCAAAGCCGATGGTCAGCGGCATCGCGCCCCAAAGTTTGAACCCGACCCAGAAATCCCAGGTCGAATTGCGCCACACCGCTTCGTTCAGCACCGCCATGAAGGCGAAGAAGAGCGCCCAGTTGCGGGTCAGCTTGCGCCAGCCCTCGGGCGTCAGGCCCGAATAGACGCTGCCCAGCACCATCTGGATCAGCGGTCGCCCGGTGACGAGGCCGAAGAACAGCATCGCCGAGAACATGGCGTAGACGATCGTCGGCTTCATCTTGATGAAGCGCTCGTCATGGAAATACAGGGTCAGGCCGCCGAACACGACGACCAGCGCGCCCGACATCCAGAGCATCGGCGAGATGCGGCCCAGTTTCACCTTGCTGACGATCATCGACACCACGGTCGCCGCCATGAAGACGCCGGTCGCGACCAGCACGCGGGTCAGCGGCCCCAGCGGCGCCAGGAAATTGACCGCGAAGAACAGGACGAGCGGGCCGTACTCGATTCCGGCCTTCAAACCGGCGCTAGCTTCCTTCTTGGGGGCGTTCACTTGCGGCCTCCCTCGATACCGGCGATGATCCGGCTGACCTCATTGGCGTCGAAGGGGCGCAGGTCGGTCATGCCCTCGCCGACACCGATGGCATGGATCGGCAAGCCGTATTTCTCCGCCGCCGCGACCAGCACGCCGCCGCGCGCGGTGCCGTCCAGTTTGGTCATGACCAGACCGGTGACGCCTGCGACGTCCTTGAACACCTCGATCTGGTTGAGCGCATTCTGGCCGGTGGTGGCGTCGAGCACCAGCAGGATGTCATGCGGCGCCTCAGGGTTCAGGCGGCCGAGCACGCGGCGGATCTTGGACAGTTCGTCCATCAGCTCGCGCTTGTTCTGGAGGCGTCCGGCGGTGTCGACGATCAGCACGTCGATGCCGGTCGCGGTCGCCTGTTTTACGGCTTCATAGACGATGCCCGCCGCGTCGCCGCCTTCCTTGCCCGACACGATCGGCACGCCGACCCGCTCGGCCCAGGTGGCGAGCTGGCCGATCGCGGCGGCGCGGAAGGTGTCGCCCGCCGCCAGCATCACGCCGTAATCCTGCTCCATGAACAGATGCGCCAGCTTGGCGATGGTCGTCGTCTTGCCCGATCCGTTGACGCCGATGACCAGGATCACCTGCGGCCGGGGAAAGGCGTCGATCTCCAGCGGCGTGGCGACCTTGGCCAGCGCTTTCTCCACCTCCTCGGCGACGACCAGGCGGATGCCCAGATCCTCCATGTTCCGCTCGAAGCTGCCCTCGGCCAGCCGGGTGCGGATATGGCCCGCCGTTTCGGGGCCGAGGTCCGAGGCGATCAGCGCTTCCTCGATCTCGTCCAGCGTGTCGTCGTCGAGCCGCGCGGTGCCGAGCCCCGCCAGATTGCCGACCAACCGGTCCGAGGTACGACGGAAACCGCCGAGCAGCTTTTCGTGCCAGGAGGAGGAAGAACTCATGCCAATTGTCCGATCAGATGGGTTTCGGTCGCCGCCGTAACCCGAACGCGGGCGATGCTGCCCGGTTCGATGGCGGGGGAAAAGTGAATGTCCGCGAAGTCGGGCGCGTGGCCGCGCGTGCCCGGCCGTTCGACCAGCACGTCGCGGGTCTGCCCGATCTGGGCGGCCAGCCAGTCGCGGCGGCGGCGGGCTGCGGCTTCGCGGAGCAATGCAGCCCGTTCGCGGCGCAGCGGGTGGGGCACCTGCGGCATCCGCGCGGCAGGCGTGCCGTCGCGCGCCGAATAGGGGAAAATATGCGCGTGAACGATCCGGCAATCGTCGATCAGCGCCAGCGTGTCCGCCGCCATCGCCTCATCCTCGGTCGGGAAGCCCGCGATCAGGTCGGCGCCGATCGCGATCTCCGGCCGCGCGGTCAGCAGGCGCTCGACGATCGCCACCGATTGGGCGCGGCTGTGGCGGCGTTTCATCCGCTTGAGGATCAGGTCGTTGCCCGCCTGGAGCGAGAGATGCAGGTGCGGCATTACCCGCGCCTCGCCCGTCACCAGTTCGAACAACCGGTCGTCGATCTCGATCGAGTCGAGCGACGACAGCCGCAGCCGGGGCAGGGCAGGAACATGGGTCAGGATACGCTCGATCAGAAGGCCGAGCGTCGGCTGTCCGGGCAGGTCGTGGCCATAGCTGGTCAGGTCGACGCCGGTCAGGACCACCTCTTGATGCCCCAGTTCGACCGCGCGCGCGATTCGCTCGATCACCAGCCCGGCGGGCACCGAACGGCTTGGTCCGCGCCCGGTTGGGATGATGCAGAAGGTGCAGGCGTGATCGCAGCCATTCTGCACCTCGACAAAGGCGCGTGCATGGCCAGCAAAGGCGGAGGCAAGATGTGGCGCGGTTTCCACCACCCGTGACAGATCGGCGACCAGCATCGGCTCGGCCGAGGTCCAGCTTTCCGCGCGCAGCTTGTCGGCATTGCCCAGTACGCGGGCGACCTCGGGCATGGCGGCAAAGCTAGCGGGGTCGATCTGCGCCGCACAGCCGGTCACGATGATCTGCGCATCGGGTCGCGCCCTGGCCGCGCGGCGGATCGCGGCGCGGGTCTGTTTGACCGCTTCGTTGGTGACGGCGCAGCTGTTGACGACGACCATGTCCCCGCCCTCGCCGACAAGCGTGCGGATCGTTTCGCTTTCGGCGATATTCAGGCGGCAGCCCAGGCTGATAATCTCGGGCCGAGGGAGGGACGACATGACCGCCGATCTAGGGATGGATGAACGAATAGTCCACGCGCAGACGCAGGACGTTCTCGACTTCTGGTTTTCGCTGGCCCCGGAAAAGCATTTCGCCAGGGACGAGGCCCTCGACCGCGTGATCGCCGAGCGTTTTGGCACGCTGCGTGACCAGGTGCTGGCGACGGAGGCGGCGGGGTGGCGCGACGATCCCGACACGCTGCTCGCCGCTATCCTGCTGCTCGACCAGTTTTCGCGCAACCTGCATCGGGGCTCCGCACAGGCCTTCGCCGCCGATCCGCTGGCGCTGGACCTGTGCCTCTCCGCGATCGATGCGGGGTGGGAGCATCATTATCCGCCCGAGCGTCTGGCGTTCGTCTATCTGCCTCTAATGCACGCGGAATCGCGAGCAATGCAGGATCTGAGCGTCGCCAAGTTCACTGAATTGGGGCGGGAGGACAATCTGGCCTTCGCGCGCGATCACCGCGACGTCATCCGGCTTTATGGTCGTTACCCCAGCCGCAACGCGGCGCTGGGGCGCGCCACGACCGAGGAGGAGCGCCTCTATCTCAGCCGGCCAGGCGCGGGCTGGTAGGCGCGCTGGCCGTCGTGCCCGCCAGCAGGCGTTTTTCGGCCAGCATCTGACGAACCTGCGCCAAGTCGAGGGGCGGGCCATAGAGCGCGCCCTGACCATGCGAGCAGCCAATGTCGCGCAACCGCATCTCGATATCCAGGTCTCGCACGCCCTTGGCTGCGACTGGCAGATGCAGGCTGTCACCCAGATGGACGATGGCAGTGACGATCGCGCAGCAATCGGGATCGGAGGCCATGTTGCGGATGAAGTTAGGATCGATCCGCACCCGGTCGAAGGGAAGGGCACGCAGGTGCGCAAGGCTGGAATAGCCACGTCCGAACGCGTCGAGTGCCAGCGCAATGCCCTGATTCTTCAAGCTGATGACGATCGACTGCGCCAGCGCGAGATTGGCGAACAGCGCATTCTCGGTAATCTCGATTTCCAACCGGTGGGCCGGAAAGCCGCATTCGGTCAGTGTCTTGATGATCTTTTGCGCCAGCCAGGCATCCTGGAACTGAGATGCCGCCAGCGGGATCGACAGCGTGATCGACGGGTCCCAGTCGCGCGCCGCCGCCATCGCCTGTCGCATCAGCGACAGCGACACCTCGCCCGATAGGCCGCAAGCCTCGGCGACCGGCATGAAGCGCTCGGCGGTCATCGTGCCCAAGCTGGGATGCTCCCAATGCCCCGACACCTCAAACCCGGTCAGCCGCGCCGTGCCCAGATCGACCTGCGCCTCGAACCGGGGCTGAATATCCCCCTGCGCCAGGGCCGCGCGAAGATCGGTGATGATGGCGTTACGCTCCGCCATGGCCTCTTCCATCGCGGGCACGAACCAGAGCGGCTTGCCGTCATTACGCGCCTTGGCGGCGATCAGTGCGAGGTCGGCCTGGCGGACCAGCCGGTCGATCGTCGCGGTACCGTCGTCGATGCGGGTCAGCGCGATGGCGGCGCGGGGCGTGAGTTCCTGTTCGGCCAGGCGAACCGGCTGGCCGAGGCGGATGGCCAGCCGTTCGGCCAGCCGCTCGACCCGGTCGCGCCCGCGCGGATCGAAGGGGATGAGGCAGCCGAAGCAATCGCCCTCGAACCGCGCGACGATCGCATCGGACGGTGCCTCGTCGCGAATGGTCTTGGCGACGTGGCGGAGCAGCAGGTCGCCCGTTTCATGCCCCAACGACCCGGCGATGGCGCGAAAACGGTCTATATCGACGAGCATCAGCGCGATGCCGCGATGGCGCCGCCGCACGCTTTCGATCATGCCCTGTCCCGCATCATGGAAGTACCGCCGGTTCGTAAGCCCGGTCAGCGGATCGATCTGCTCGGCATCGGGGGAGCGGGCGGACAAGGCGGGCAATCGCCAATAGACGAGGGTCGCGGCAATAGCGGTCGCCGACAGCAGCATCTTGGCAGACTGGTCCATCCCCAGCTGGATCAGGACGATCGCGGCGGCCAGCAACAGGACGCCGCCCGCCACCGCCGCGCCCGAAAAGCTGGCGGACGCAGAGGTTTTGGCGACGATGTGACGCGACGCGGACATGGCCTAGCGGTCGCATGGCAGGGGTGTACAATGGGTTAACGCCGCGTCCGACCGCGCCAGACTTGCGTCCGTCGGCATTTTCCCATAAGAGCCCACCCAGGTTCCGTTTCGGAATGTGAAAGTGAAGCGCCCAAGGGTGCACGCTGGCCGGCGAGGTTTCGCCCGCCGGCGCTTTTGCGTTTGGCGATGCGGCATGGGTTTGTGGACCGGACTTCGGGTCAGGTTTTAACGAGGTGAGGCGATGTTCGACAGCTTGAGTGATCGGCTTGGCGGCGTTTTCGACCGCCTCCGCGGCCGTGGCGCGCTGACCGAGGCGGATGTCCGTACCGCGATGCGCGAAGTGCGCGTGGCGCTGTTGGAGGCCGACGTCGCGCTGCCCGTGGCGCGCGATTTCGTCGACAAGGTGACCGAACAGGCGATTGGTCAGAACGTCCTGCGCTCGATCACGCCAGGCCAGCAGGTCGTCAAGATCGTCCATGACGCGCTGATCGCGATGCTGGGCGCGGATGCCAGCGAGCTTCTGCTCGACGTGACGCCGCCCGCGGTCGTGATGATGGTCGGCCTTCAGGGCTCGGGCAAGACCACGACCACCGCCAAGATCGCCAAGCGGCTGTCGGGCGGCGCGATGGGTCGCGAGCGCAAGAAGGTGCTGATGGCGTCGCTCGACGTCAATCGCCCTGCCGCGCAGGAGCAGTTGGCGACGCTGGGCACCCAGGTCGAGGTCGCGACCCTGCCGATCATCCAGGGTCAGCAGCCGGTCGAGATCGCGCGGCGCGCGCTGCAGGCCGCCAAGCTCCAGGGCTATGACGTCCTGATGCTCGACACCGCCGGTCGTCTGCACGTCGACCAGGCGCTGATGGACGAGATGAAGGCGGTGGCGGAAATCGCCCAGCCTCAGGAAATCCTGCTCGTCGTCGACTCGCTGACCGGCCAGGACGCGGTGAACGTCGCGACCAGCTTCTCCGAGCAGGTGCCGCTGACCGGCGTGGTGCTGACCCGTATGGACGGCGATGCGCGCGGTGGTGCGGCGCTGTCGATGCGTGCCGTTACTGGCAAGCCCATCAAGTTCGCCGGTGTCGGCGAAAAGATGGACGCGCTGGAAGCCTTCCACCCGGAGCGTGTCGCGGGCCGCATCCTCGGCATGGGCGACGTCGTGTCGTTGGTCGAGCGCGCCGCCGAGACGATCCAGCAGGAAGACGCCGAGCGCATGGCCATGAAGATGGCCAAGGGTCAGTTCGACATGAACGACCTGCGCGGCCAGCTTCAGCAGATGCGCCGCATGGGCGGCCTCGGCGCGCTGGCGGGCATGATGCCGGGCATGAAGAAGGCGCAGAACGCGCTGAACGATGCCGGCGGCGACAAAATCCTGCTCCGCATGGACGCGATCATCACCTCGATGACGCCCAAGGAGCGCACCAAGCCCGAGCTGGTCAACGCCAAGCGCAAGATCCGCATCGCCAAGGGTTCGGGCACTACGGTGCAGGACGTGAACAAGCTCCTGAAGATGCATCAGGAAATGTCCACGGCGATGAAGAAGATCAAGAAGATGGGCGGCATCAAGGGCATGATGTCGATGCTCGGCAAGGGCGGCCTTGGCGGCCTGGGCAACGCCCTGGGCGGTCCGCAGATGGGCGATATGCTCAACAAGGCGGGCGGTGGTGGCGGCCTGCCGGGCATCGGCGGCATGGGTGCGGGCGGCGGCAAGCTGCCCGAGGGCATGCCCAAGCTGCCGCCCGGCTTCGAGAATCTCCTGAAGAAGAAATAACCCCCGCGCCGGACGGAATGCCGGTGAATTCGAACGTGTTAACTCAAGGACTGAAATATGGCTCTCAGCATTCGTCTGTCGCGTGGTGGCTCGAAGAAGCGCCCTTACTACCGCATCGTGGTGGCCGACGCCCGTGCGCCGCGCGACGGCAAGTTCATCGAGAAGATCGGCAACTACAACCCGCTCCTCGCCAAGGACAATGATCAGCGCGTGCAGCTCGACGCCGAGCGCGCGAAGCACTGGCTGGCCAATGGCGCGCAGCCGACCGACCGCGTCGCCCGCTTCCTGGACGCCGCCGGTGTCCGTGAGCGCGCCGCGCGCAACAACCCGAACAAGGCGAAGCCCGGCGAAAAGGCCACCGAGCGCGCTGAAGAGCGTGCCGAGAAGCTGAAGGCCGCTCAGGAAGCCGCCAACGCTCCGGCCGAAGAAACCGCCGAAGCCTAATCGGCTTTCGGCTCTGCGCTGCCCCGGTCGATCGCGATCGGGCCAGCGCAAGGCACCGGATACGGGGTCGTGCGTTTTCCAAAGCCAATGGCTTAGGAGAAAGCGCATGACCCCACCGACCGAACCCGATCCCCGGACCGCACCTGACGATCATGACGACGCGACCAACCAAGGCGTCTCCGCCCCCGAGCCTGTCGAAGGCGGCGACGACACCCCCGATGGAGACGGCGAATCGCCCCAAGGGTGAGCCGCGCGTCACGCTGGCGGTGATCGTCGGCGCGCACGGCATTGCGGGCGAGGTCCGGTTGAAGGTCTTTGCCGACGATCTGTCGGACTATCGCTCGTTCAATGACGGCGCGCTGACGCTGAAATCGACGCGCGAAGGCTCGAACGGCGTCATCGCGCGTTTCGCCGAAGTCACTGACCGTAACGCCGCCGAGGCGCTGCGTGGTACGGAACTGACGGTGGCGCGCTCTGCCCTGCCTCCGCTGGAGGACGGCGAATATTATCATGCCGACATTATTGGCCTGTCCGCGATCGCCAGTGACGGCGAGGAACTGGGCCATATCGCGCTGATCGAGAATTTCGGCGCGGGCGACGTGCTCGAGATCGAACGCCCCGATGGCCGCCGCTTCATGGTGCCGATGAATGCACAGGCCGTGCCCGAATGGAATCAGGACCGCCTGATCGTGGAGCGCGCTTTCATCGCCTGATCGGGCGTTGCGCGTTCAACAAGTTGCGGATCGTCGTGGCCGCGACGCCTGCCTCGCCCATGGCGTGGCTGATCTGATCCAGCCCCTTCACCACATCACCCGCCGCGAACAGGCCGGGAACTGAGGTCCGCTGGTGGTCGTCCACCTCCAGGCAACCGCTCGGATCGGCCTTCGCACCCGCCGATACCGCCAGTTCGGACCGGATGCGGGAGCCCATCGCCGGATAGACGCTGTCAAAGTCCATCCGCCCGCTTGCCGTATCGAGCGCGATCCGATCCCCTTCGATCGCCCAGCCGCCGCAGGGGCCATCGACGCGCTTCACCCCCGCATCGTCCAAGGCCTTCGCGCATTCGGGATCGAGATCATGCCCGGCATCGGGGGCAATCAGCGTCACGTCGCGGGTAAAGCCGCGCAGAAACAGCGCCTCGCGCATGCCATGGTCGCTGGTGCCGATCACGCCGACGCGCTTGTCGGTAACCTCATAGCCGTCACAGACCGGGCAATAGCGGATGAGGCCGCGCTCCAGCGCCGGATCGTGCACCTCGGGCAACAGGTGCCTGGGCCGATGATTGACCACGCCCGTCGCCAGCAGAACGGTGCGGGTGGGGTACGCGCCTTCATCGGTCAGGACCCGGAAATGCCCATCGTCGGGCCGGATCGCCGTGACCCGGTGCGGCGTGCAATGTGCGCCATAGCGCTGCGCTTGGTCATGCATCCGGGCGAGCAGCGCCTTGCCACTGATCCCTTCCGGGAAACCGGCATGATTATGCGTGCACGGGATCATCGCGGCACGGCTCGCCCCGCTATCGAACATATGGATACGCAGGTGATAGCGGGCGAGATAGATCGCCGCTGTCAGTCCCGCCGGCCCCGCGCCGATGATGATGCAATCGTCCATGGCGGGGCAAAGCGCGAGCGCTCGCAACGTTCCTTGGCGTTTCTCCAAGGACCATGTATATACACGGCGTATATACGGAGGTGATATGGGCAAGGACTATCAGGCGAAAGTCTTCCGCTCGGGCAATTCGCTGGCGCTGCGTTTGCCCGCAGCGCTGGGGCTGGTGGAAGGAACCGAGATGACGCTTCGGGAAGAGCAAGGGCGCTATGTGTTCGAGCCCGTGCAAGCGCTGCGCAAGACGATCGACCTGACGGGTATCGCCGGGTCGATGCCGTGGCTGAAACCGATCGAACGGGATGAGCGTGAGTTCGACGATCCTGAGCGGCCATGGCACCTGCTGAACGGAAAGGACGCGTAGGCCGGTGCGTTATCTGATCGACACCAACTGCTGCATATTCCTGTTTGCGGGTGAATATCCGGCGTTGCTCGACCGCGTATCGGCAACGCCAGTAGGTGAGATCGGTCTCTCCAGCATCGTTTTTGCTGAGCTGGCTCTGGGTGTCCGCCACGGCAAACCGCCTCTGGAGCGCCAGTTGGAGCAACTCGCCAAGCAGATGCCGATCCTTCCGTTCGACGAAGCAGCGGCGCGCTGCTATGCGACCCTTCCTTTTCGGCGGGGACGGTTCGACCGGCTGCTCGCTGCCCATGCGCTCAGTCTGGGCGGCACCGTCATCACCAATAACGAGGCCGACTTTGTCGACATCCCCGGCCTGACCATCGAGAACTGGACGCTGTGACCTTTCGCGCGACGATATTGACGCTCTACCCGGAGATGTTTCCCGGACCCCTGGGCCATTCGCTGGCGGGGCGGGCGCTGCGCGAGGATCGCTGGGCGCTGGAAGCCGTTCAGATCCGCGACTTCGCGACCGACAAGCATCGTTCGGTCGACGATACGCCCGCAGGCGGCGGCGCGGGCATGGTGCTGCGCGCCGATGTGCTGGCGGCGGCGGTGGACTCGGTCGCCGACGACCGACCCGTGCTGGCCATGACGCCGCGCGGGCGCCCACTCACCCAGCCACGCGTCCGCGAACTGGCGGCGGGGCCGGGCGTCACCGTGCTGTGCGGCCGCTTCGAGGGTTTCGACGAGCGCCTGTTCGAGGCGCGCGGCATCGAGCAGGTGTCGATCGGCGACTATATCCTGTCGGGCGGCGAGATGGGGGCGCTCGTGCTGCTCGACGCTTGCGTTCGGTTGCTTCCCGGCGTAATGGGCGCGGCTTCCAGTGGAGTCGAGGAAAGCTTCGAAAGCGGCCTCCTCGAATATCCGCAATATGCCCGACCTGCGGAGTGGGAAGGGCGCACGATCCCTGAAGTGCTGCGATCGGGGGATCATGCGAAAATCGCGGCCTGGCGTCATGCTAGGGCTTGCGAGGATACACGGTCAAGGCGGCCGGACCTTTGGGAACGTCATGAGGGCGTTCGGGTCGGTCGCCCTCTGGCGCGCGGCGACGATTGAGGAATGCATCATGAACGTGATCCAGCAGATCGAAGCTGAGCAGATCGCCAAGTTCAACGAGACGAAGAAGATCCCCGAATTCCGCCCCGGCGATACGCTGAAGGTCGGTGTGAAGGTCGTCGAAGGCGAGCGTACCCGCGTCCAGTTCTATGAGGGCGTCTGCATCGCCCGCTCGAACAAGGGCATGGGCTCGTCGTTCACCGTCCGCAAGATCTCCTTCGGTGAGGGCGTGGAGCGCGTCTTCCCGCTCTACTCGCCGAACGTCGACTCGATCGATGTCGTCCGCAAGGGCGCAGTGCGTCGAGCGAAGCTGTACTATCTGCGTGGCCGCACCGGCAAGTCGGCGCGTATCGCAGAGCGTCGCGACACGCGTCCGGCCAAGGGCACCGCAGCCGCCGAGTAATCGGCGCGGCGGACCCTCTAGCGGTTCGATAGGGAAGGGGCGGTGGCACCAAGCGGTGCCGCTGCCCTTTTTCTTTGGCGTACTCCCGCCTACGTCCGTTCCGAAGGCCACGCCCCAACAGCAAGCAGAAGCGGGCCGGACGTCAATCGGATAGGCAATCCCTTGGCTTCCGACTTCGCTCAGGCCGGACGGCGGGTGGTGCTCAACCCCCGAAATTATACAGCCACATGCGGGGCTCCTTGGTCGGCTGCGGCTTGCCGTCCAGTCGCTTGGCGGAGATCAGCGTGACGGGTTTCAGGATCATCTGCCCCTTCATCGCGTCCTGTCCGCCGCCCGAGGGCTTGGCGAGGATCTTCTTCACCGTGTCCATGCCCGCGACGATCCGCCCGAACGCGGCATAGCCGTCATAGCCGGGTCGCGCGTCCATGCCGGGCGTCGGGCCGACGGTGATGAAGAAATTGCCGCCCGCCGAGGACGGCGTCGTTCCCCGCGCCATCGAAATGGTCGCGTCGAGATGCTTGATCCCGGTCCTGGCCGTTGTCTCCAGCGGGAAGGGGGGCAGGATGCGGCGCGCATCGGTGCGTATGCCGCCTTGGACGAAGCCCTTTTTGGGGTCGCGCTTGTCGCGAGCCGCGCGATAGAAGCTGGTGCCGTCGAACCGGCCGTCATCGACATAGGCGAGGAAGTTCTTGCTCGTCGCGGGCGCATGGCGCGTGTCGAGCGCCACGACGATCGGCCCCTCTGACGTATTGAGCTGCACCCGGACATAGCCGGGGCGGGGGACATTCTGGTTCGCCGGAGCGGCGGCGGTCAGCAGGGCGAGAAACGGCAACGCATACTTCATGGCGCCCCGATTACCGCCTTCTCCCCGTCTTGTGGAGGGGGGCGAGTATCTGACCGCGATGTCACCCGATGGTCAGTGCGCCGTTACGGCCGGATGCTAAGGTCCGTGTCTGACATTCCGCGGGGGGTGAAGCGATGCGCTCGGTTGTCATGGGGGTTGCCTCTTCATTCTTGCTGGCACTGCCGTCGGCAGCTCAAACGGTCGCCACCCCGCCCGTGCCCGATGGAACGGTGACGGACTGGGTGCATCCAGATGACTATCCGCCTGCGTCCATGCGTGCCGGAGAAGAGGGGCGGGTGTCGGTCCAACTCGATGTCGATGCGAGTGGCATGGTTACGGGGTGTCATGTCACGAACAGCAGCAGCCATCCCCTGCTCGATGCGCGAACCTGTACGATCCTAACCCAGCGCGCGCATTTTCGACCGGCGCGTGATGTCGCGGGGCAGGCGATCGCTGCCACAACGTCGGTCATGAGCTTCCGGTGGCAGATTCCGGTTGATACGTCGCCAATATCGCCGCTGCCAGCGGACCAGCCCGTTACGCCCGACCGGCTCCGTCTCGCCGAGCCGCTGGTCCGCGGTATGGGTTCTGACAACGAGGCCAAGATGGAAGGCTTTTGGCGTTCCACTGCGAAAAACGCATTTGCTGCGCGTTTCGCTCGCCTCCCTCCGCGAAGTCAGACCTTGGCCAAGGCGGACCTGGCGGCGGCTTTCGACATCGTCTGGCAGCAAAATCTACGGATGGCCCATGACCGCGTGCTGCGCTTCTATGCAGCTCGCCTGAACGACGGCGAAATCCGTGAACTGACGGCATTTTTTCAGTCAGGCGTCGGCTATAAGCAAATCCATCACATGGCCCCTTTGACCGCCGAAGATCGACAGGCCTTCGGACGAGCGATGGCCGAGCATCCTGCGGTGGCCAAGTGGACCGAGCTGGGGATGGACTTCCTCCAGACCACGATGGCGGAGGCGCATGACATGGGCGTGGCGTCACAGGCCAAGCTGAAAGCCGCACTATGCCTAAAGCTGGCGCAGGACCATATTCCACTGTCGATCTGTCCCATGGTCAAGCCGATCCCCGTCACCGGCAAGGCTCGACCGGCTAGGCTGCTGACGACGCACCTCTAGGACAATGGAAAAGGGCCGCCGATCCTTCGACCGGCGGCCCTTTTCATAAACCCAGACCCAGACCTTACTGGTCGAGGAAGCTGCGCATCTTGCGGCTGCGGCTGGGGTGCTTCAGCTTGCGGAGCGCCTTGGCTTCGATCTGGCGGATGCGTTCGCGGGTCACGCTGAACTGCTGGCCGACCTCTTCCAGCGTGTGGTCGGTGTTCATGCCGATGCCGAAGCGCATGCGCAGCACGCGCTCTTCGCGCGGCGTCAGCGAGGCGAGAACACGGGTGACCGTTTCCTTCAAATTCGCCTGGATCGCCGCGTCCACCGGGATGACCGCGTTCTTGTCCTCGATGAAGTCGCCCAGATGGCTGTCTTCCTCGTCGCCGATCGGCGTTTCGAGGGAGATCGGCTCCTTGGCGATCTTCATCACCTTGCGCACCTTCTCCAGCGGCATGGAGAGGCGCTCGGCCATCTCTTCCGGGGTCGGCTCGCGGCCCTGCTCGTGCAGGAACTGGCGGCTGGTGCGGACCAGCTTGTTGATCGTCTCGATCATGTGGACCGGGATGCGGATGGTCCGCGCCTGGTCGGCGATCGAGCGGGTGATCGCCTGACGAATCCACCAGGTCGCATAGGTCGAGAATTTGTAGCCGCGGCGATATTCGAACTTATCGACCGCCTTCATCAGACCGATATTGCCTTCCTGGATCAGGTCCAGGAACTGCAGGCCGCGATTGGTGTATTTCTTGGCGATCGAGATGACGAGGCGCAGGTTCGCCTCGACCATTTCCTTCTTGGCGATGCGCGCCTCGCGCTCGCCCTTCTGCACCATGTTCACGATGCGGCGGAATTCGGTCAGCGCCATGCCGGTCTGCTGCGAAATCTCGGCGATCTCGCTGCGGATGCGGTCAACGGTGGCGGCTTCGTTGGTGGCGAAGTTGCCCCACTTCTTGTCGACGCCGCGAACCGTATCCAGCCAGTTCTCGTCCAGCTCGTGACCCAGATAGCGGTCGAGGAAGTCCTTGCGGTTGACCTTGTGCCGCTCGGCCAGGCGCAGCATCTGACCGCCCAGCGCGGTCAGGCGGCGGTTATAGGCATAGAGCTGATCGACCAGGAACTCGATCTTGGCATTATGGAACTGGACGCTCTCGACCTCGGCGGTCAGCTCTTCGCGCAGCTTGTGGTACTTGCGCTCCTCGGCCGCCGACAGCTCGCCGCCCAGTGCCATGGACTCCAGGCGCTGCTGCTGGATCTTCGAGAACTTCTTGTAGATGCTGGTGATGTTGGCGAACTTCTCCAGCGCTTGCGGCTTGAGAGTCTCCTCCATCTGGGCGAGGCTAAGGGTGTTGTCCTCTTCCTCGTCCTCGGCGCGTGGGCCACGGCGTTCGCCGCCTTCGCCATCCTCGTCATCGACCGAGGGTTCCTCGGGCTCTTCTTCTTCCTTGAACTGAGGACCGGCGTTCTTGGCGCTGATCTCGCCATTGTCGTCCTCGTCCTCCTCGCCCAGATTTTCCGGGCCGGCGTCCTTGGACAGCATGGCGTCGAGATCGAGGATCTCGCGCAGCTGCATCGTGCCTTCGTTGAGCGCGGTCGACCAGTCGATGATCGCGTTGAAGGTGATCGGGCTTTCGCACAGCCCCAGGATCATCGTGTCGCGACCCGCCTCGATCCGCTTGGCGATGGCGATCTCGCCCTCACGGCTCAGCAGTTCGACCGCACCCATCTCGCGCAGGTACATGCGGACCGGATCGTCGGTGCGATCAACGGTTTCCTTCTTCTTGGCCTCGGGCTGGGGGCCGGAATCACCATCGGTATCCGTGGCATCGGCGTCGTCGGCCTCTTCCTCGGACTCGCCGTCCTCGCCCTGCTCCTCATTCTCGACGATATTGACGCCCATCTCGTTGAGGGCGGCCATGATATCCTCGAGCTGGTCGGAGGACATCTGGTCCTGCGGCAGCGCTTCGTTCAGCTGGTCATAGGTGATGTAGCCGCGCTTCTTGGCGCGGGCGATCAACTTCTTGATCGACGCTTCGTTCAGGTCGATCAGCGGCGCATCGCCCGTTTCCGTGGTATCGGTCGTATCCGCCGCCATATTCGCCTTCGCCATCAAATGCCCTCAGGGTTCCGTGCCCGGCCTCTGTCACACCGCTCGCCGTTCATGCAAGCGGGTGAGGGGGCCATGCGTAATTTTCCAGTGTGGGCGTGGGTCGCCCAATATGCCCCGGATATGGGGCGCGGGGGTGCCGGGATCAAGCGGCCTCCCCGGCTTGCTTGTCCGCCAGATCGCGTGCCGCCTCCAGCCACCGATACAGCTCGTCGCGCGAGTGCGCGTGCGCCGCATGGCATCGCGTCTGCTCGGCGAAGCGGTCCTCGGTCATGTCGCTCTGGAACGCCTGCACCGCGCGTTCGCGATTGGCACGCGTCTCGCTCTCTTCCAGCATGACCTCGATGATCTTTTCCAGGTCGCGGACCGCGATGGCCGGGTCGCTGGCCTTGCTGAAGAAGCTGAACGCCAGGTCGCGGGTATAGTCGCGCGCGTCGATCGGGTGAACGTCGGTGGTCGCCATGATCTGTTCGATCAGGCTTTCCGCCTCGGCCGCGTCTTTCCGCGACAGATGCGGGTCGTTGACCGCCGCGTCGAGCAGGTGATGCCGCCAGTCGTTGAGATAGCGGTCGCCCATGTCCAACCGGCTGATCTCGTCCATATAGCGGCACAGGACATGTGGATAGCGCATGAGGCCGAGCAGCACCGCGCGCTTCAGGCTGTATTCGACGCCGCGCCCGACATGGCGATTGGCCTCGGCCACCGCCTGATGCACCGCCGCCGCATTGACCCGGCGGATGCCGAAGATGTCGAAATAGCGCGACATCATCGCGCGCTTATACTCGTAGGCCAGATCCTTGTGCGGGATCTGCTGCGCCAGTTCCTCCAGCCGCTGTTTCAGCGCGGCGCGGCCCTCGGGCGTGTCGGTCTGCGCCTGCGCGATCTCCGACTGCCAGAGCAGATCGCTGAGCGGCGTCGCGCGGGTCAGCACCGCCTCGAACCCGGCCGCGCCCTTTTCCTGGACCAGATCGTCGGGGTCCTGGCCTTGCGGCAGGGTGACGAAGGACAGGCTCTTGCCCGGCTGGAGCAACGGCAGCGCGCGGTGGGCGGCGCGGATCGCGGCCTTCTGCCCCGCCGCATCGCCGTCGAAGCAGAGCGTGGGCACGTCGACCATACGCCATAGCCGTTCCAGCTGATGCTCGGTCAGCGCGGTGCCGAGCGGCGCGACCGCTTCCTCGATCCCGGCCTGGGCGAGGGCGATCACGTCCATATAACCTTCGACCACCAGCACGCGGCCGGACTTGCGCACGGCGGGCGCGGCACGGTCGAGATTGTAGAGCGTGCGGCCCTTGTCGAAGAGCGGGGTGTCGGGCGAGTTGAGATATTTCGGCTCGCCCTCGCCGATGATCCGTCCGCCGAACGCGATCACCCGCCCGCGCGCGTCGCGGATCGGGATCATCACCCGGCCGCGGAAACGGTCATACGGGTCTTTTCCGTCGACCTTGATCAGCAGCCCGCACTCGATCAGCGCCGGGTCGCCATAGTCCTTGAGCGCCGCCTTGAGCTTACCCCGACTGTCAGGCGCGAAGCCCAGGCCGAAGGCGCGCGCCGTCTCCGGCGTGACCCGGCGGCGGGTCAGCAGTTCGCGCGCGTCGCCGCCCGACAGGCCGCCCAGTTGCTCGGAAAACCACGACGCGGCATCGGCCATCGCATCGTGCAGCCCCTTGGCGCGCTCCGCCTTCTGCGCGGCGCGGCGGTCCTGCTCGGGCATGTCGAGCCCGGCGACCTGCGCCAGTTCCTTGACCGCGTCGATGAAGGGCAGGCCACGCTGATCGGTCATCCAGCGAATGGCATCGCCATGCGCCGAACAGCCGAAGCAATGGTAAAAGCCCTTGTCGTCGTTGACGTAGAAGCTGGGCGTCTTTTCGTTATGGAAAGGGCAGCAGCCCTTATATTCCCGCCCCGCCTTTTGCAGCTTCACCGTCTTGCCGATCAACGCCGACAGACTGGTGCGAGCGCGAAGCTCGTCAAGGAATTGCGGGGTCAGGCTCATGGCGTCCTCGCGATTATAATGTGTAGCGGGGAAGGGGTGTTTTGGCAAGGGTCTGGGGTGGTTTCGCGGCTCTCGAACGTGCGGGGCTTTCCCTCCCCCCAGCCCCTCCCGCCTGCGGGAGGGGAGTTAATCAGGATTGCCGTTGCCTAAAGCGCTTCCCCTCCCGCAGGCGGGAGGGGATTGAGGGGAGGGCTTCTCCGCGAGTGTTCGCTCGATAGTGTGGACGACGCCTTCCAAATTGCGCAGGACGTCGTTGTTCCAGAAGCGGATGACGCGCCAGCCCTGCGCTTCGAGGTAGCGGGTTCGGGCTTCGTCATAGGCAGCGCGTTCGTCATGTTGTCCGCCATCAACCTCGACGATCAGCTTTTCCGACCTGGCGGCGAAATCCGCGATGTACGGGCCGACCGGGACCTGCCGGTTGAAGCGGACGCCTGCGACTTGGCGTCTCGATAAGGCTCGCCACAATCGCCGCTCGGCATCGGTCGGATTGAGGCGCAGTTCCCGCGCTTTCCTCGTCGGGCGGTCTTCGCGGAAAGGCCGGGAGCCCTCCCCTCGGTCCCCTCCCGCTTGCGGGAGAGGGGATGCGCTCTTGGCGGAGGGCATCCCTCTCCACCGGGCGTGCCGAGCTCCCCTCCCGCAGGCGGGAGGGGTTGGGGGAGGGGACCACGCTCGCGATCAGAACGATCCACCAGCCCCACTCCCCAACAGCAACTACGCCAGCGAAGCCTTCACCAGCCCGCTCGCCTTGCTCATATCCAGCACCGCCGCATGCCGCGCCTTCAGCTCGGCCATGACCCGGCCCATGTCCTTCATGCCGCTCGCCCCGATCTCCGCCTTGATCGCCTCGATCGCGGACCTAGTCTCATCCTCGCTCAGCGTCTGCGGCAGGAAGCGCTCGATCACCGCGACCTCGGCCTTTTCGGCGTCGGCGAGTTCCTGACGGCCGCCCTGTTCGTACATGGCGATCGATTCGCGGCGTTGCTTGACCATCTTCTGCAGCACTTCGATCACGACCATGTCGTCATCGGCGGGGGCCTGGCCGGTGCGGAGTTCGATGTCGCGGTTCTTGATGGCGGCCTGGATCAGGCTGATCGCCGCGCGGCTTTCCTTGTCGCCCGCTTTCATGGCGGCCACCTGCGCGGCCTTGATGTCGTCGCGAATCATGTCTTGTCCGTCTTGTCTGAAAGGCGGGGAGGATAGCCCATGGAAGCATTTCCGTGAACCGGTTGACGCGACGGCGCTTGGGGTCTAGCGGACGCCACTTAGCGACATTGCAGACATTTTAAGCAGGAGTGCCCGCCGATCATGGCCGACGCCAAGCCATTCGCCATGCCCGAAAAGCCTGAGGGCGCCACGGGTGTTCTCGTTCTGGCGAACGGAGACGTGTTGTGGGGGCGCGGTTTCGGCGTCGAGGGTGATGCCGTCGGAGAGGTGTGCTTCCACACCGCGATGACCGGCTATCAGGAGATCATGACCGACCCGTCCTTCGCCGGGCAGATCATCACCTTCACCTTCCCGCATATCGGCAATGTCGGCGCGAACCCCGACGATATCGAGGCGGACGCGCCGCACGCGCTGGGCATGATCGTCCGTGAGGACCCGACCGCCCCGTCCAATTTCCGCGCGATGGAGAATCTCGCCGGGTGGATGGCGCGGCACAACCGCATCGGCCTGGCGGGCATCGATACCCGCGCGCTGACCCGCCGCATCCGCGCTGGCGGTGCGCCGAACGGCGTGATCGCGCATTCTGCTTCGGGCGAGTTCGACATCGCCGCACTCCTCGAAAAGGCGCGCGCCTGGCCGGGGCTGGAGGGCATGGACCTCGCCAAGGACGTGTCGACCGAGCTGCATTATGGCTGGGGCGAGACGCGCGAGGGCGGGTTGTGGCGGCTGGGCTTCGGCTATGCCGGAGCCGAGGGCGCGGATCGCCCGCACGTCGTCGCGATCGATTATGGCAGCAAGCACAACATCTTCCGCAACCTGGTTCAGGCCGGCGCGAAGGTGTCGGTGGTCCCCGCCACCGCGTCCTATGAGGATGTGATGGCGCTGAACCCGGACGGCATCTTCCTGTCCAACGGCCCCGGCGATCCGGCGGCGACGGGCGAATATGCGGTGCCGGTGATCCGCCAGCTGCTCGACACCGGCAAGCCGCTGTTCGGCATCTGTCTGGGCCACCAGTTGCTCGGTCTGGCGGTCGGCGCCAAGACCACCAAGATGCACCAGGGCCATCGCGGCGCGAACCACCCGGTCAAGCGCCTGGCGGACGGTTTGGTCGAGATCACCAGCATGAACCACGGCTTCGCGGTCGAGCGCGAGACGCTCCCCGCCAACGCGCGCGAGACGCATGTGTCGCTGTTCGACGGGTCGAATGCGGGTCTGGAACTGACCGACCGCCCGGCCTTCTCGGTCCAGTACCACCCCGAAGCCTCGCCGGGGCCGCAGGACAGCTTCTATCTGTTCGAGCGGTTCGTGGGGTCGCTTCGGAAATGAGGTTCGCGGCTTCCTCCTTCGTCTTGATCGCATCTGCCATGCTGGCTGGATGTGCTGGGCAATCAGGGGGAGTGCCATTTCTTACTCCGAAGGTATTCGCCCGTGCCGCTGCAAAATGTGGGGTCGTCACGACCCATGTTTCCCGCAGGCGGAAGGGCCGAATTCCTTACGCGACCTATAAAATCCTTGGCCCTGCCGGGGAGGTCCGCTCGGACGACGGAAAAAGCCGAGCCTGCCTGACGGACGCACTTCGCGGCTATCGATACGATTATCTGGGTGAGCAGTTTCCCGACACCTAGCACTGTGACGACAGCCCTTATCCTGCATTCCTTTTAAATGGTCATCGCCCAATGCCAAAACGCACCGACATCTCCTCCATCCTCGTCATCGGCGCTGGTCCGATCGTCATCGGTCAGGCGTGCGAGTTCGACTATTCGGGCACGCAGGCGATCAAGGCCCTGAAGGAAGAGGGCTATCGCATCGTCCTGGTCAATTCGAACCCGGCGACGATCATGACGGACCCTGAGCTGGCGGACGCGACCTATGTCGAGCCGATCACGCCCGCGGTCGTCGCCAAGATCATCGAGAAGGAGCGCCCCGACGCGGTCCTGCCGACCATGGGCGGCCAGACCGCGCTGAACACCGCGCTGGCGCTGTTCCATGACGGCACGCTGGAGAAGTTCGGCGTCCAGATGATCGGCGCCGATGCCGAGGCGATCGACAAGGCCGAGGACCGTCAGAAGTTCAAGGTCGCGATGGAGAAGATCGGGCTGGAGTCGGCCCGCTCGGCCATCGCGCATTCCGAGAAGGAAGCGCTGGAGGGGCTGGAGAAGGTCGGCCTGCCCGCGATCATCCGCCCCAGCTTCACGCTGGGCGGCACCGGCGGCGGCGTCGCGTATAACCGCGAGGAGTTCATCGCGATCGTCCGCGCCGGGCTCGATGCCTCGCCGACGACCGAGGTGCTGATCGAGGAATCGCTCCTCGGTTGGAAGGAATATGAGATGGAGGTCGTGCGCGACCGCAACGACAACTCCATCATCATCTGCTCGATCGAGAATATCGATCCGATGGGTGTCCATACCGGCGACTCGATCACCGTCGCGCCCGCGCTGACCCTGACCGACAAGGAATATCAGATCATGCGCAACGCCAGCTTGGCGGTGTTGCGTGAGATCGGCGTGGAGACGGGCGGCTCGAACGTGCAGTTCGCGGTCAACCCGAAGGACGGCCGCCTGATCGTCATCGAGATGAACCCGCGCGTATCGCGCTCCTCGGCGCTGGCGTCGAAGGCGACCGGCTTCCCGATCGCCAAGGTCGCGGCCAAGCTGGCGGTCGGCTATACGCTCGATGAGATCGAGAACGACATTACGGGGGCAACTCCGGCTTCGTTCGAGCCGACGATCGATTACGTCGTCACGAAAATCCCGCGCTTCGCCTTCGAGAAGTTCAAGGGTTCGGAGCCGGTGCTGTCGACCGCGATGAAGTCGGTCGGCGAGGTGATGGCCATCGGCCGCAACATCCACGAATCCATGCAGAAGGCGCTGCGTGGTCTGGAGACGGGCCTGAGCGGTTTCAACGACGTCGAGCATCTGATCGGCGCCCCGCGTGCCGAGATCGAGGCGGCGCTGGCGCGCGCGACCCCCGACCGGCTGCTGGTCGCGGCGCAGGCGCTGCGCGAAGGCTTCACCGTCGCCGAGGTTCATGCGATCGCCAAATACGATCCCTGGTTCCTGGAACGGATCGCCGAGATCGTCGCGGCCGAGGCCGAGGTCATGCAGAATGGCCTGCCGCAGGACGCGGCCGGTATGCGCCGCCTCAAGGCGATGGGCTTCTCCGACAAGCGGCTCGCCTATCTGGCGCTCCAGTCGGCCAATCTGCGCGGCATGGATCGCGGCATCGCGCGCGGTTCGGGCCTGATCCACGAGGTCGTCAAGATGATGACCGGCGGCGTGACCGAGCAGGAGGTGCGCGAGCATCGCCAGAAGCTGGGCGTGCGGCCCGTCTTCAAGCGGATCGACACCTGCGCCGCCGAGTTCGACGCCAAGACGCCCTATATGTACTCGACCTACGAAGCCCCGACCTTCGGCGAGCCCGAGGATGAGGCGGTGCCCAGCGACCGGAAGAAGATCGTCATCCTGGGCGGCGGTCCGAACCGTATCGGGCAGGGCATCGAGTTCGACTATTGCTGCTGCCACGCCTGCTTCGCGCTGGCCGATGCGGGCTATGAGACGATCATGGTCAACTGCAACCCGGAAACGGTCAGCACCGACTACGACACCTCGGACCGGCTGTATTTCGAGCCGCTGACCGCCGAGGACGTGCTGGCGATCCTCGACGTCGAGAAGTCGCGAGGAGAGCTGGTCGGCGTGATCGTGCAGTTCGGCGGGCAGACCCCGCTGAACCTCGCCCGCGCGCTGGAATCAGCGGGTATCCCGATCCTGGGCACCAGCCCCGACGCGATCGACCTGGCCGAGGACCGCGAGCAGTTCGCCGCGCTGGTCGACAGCCTGAAGCTGCTCCAGCCCAAGAACGGCATCGCCCGCAGCCGCGAGGAAGCGCTGATCGTCGCCGAGCGGGTCGGCTATCCGGTGCTGATGCGTCCCAGCTTCGTGCTGGGCGGCCGCGCCATGGAGATCGTCGACGGGCCGCAACAGCTGGAGGATTATATCCAGACGGCGGTGCAGGTGTCTGGCGACGCGCCGGTGCTGATCGACCAGTACTTACGCGACGCGATCGAGGTGGACGTGGACGCGATCTGCGACGGCGATCAGGTCGTCGTGGCGGGTGTGCTCCAGCATATCGAGGAAGCGGGCGTCCATTCGGGCGACTCGGCTTGCTCGCTGCCGCCCTACAGCCTGTCGGCGGAGATCATCGCCGAGATCGAGCGTCAGACCGAGGCGCTGGCGCGCGGGCTGAACGTGCGCGGCCTGATGAACATCCAGTTCGCGGTGAAGGACGGGCTGGTCTATCTGATCGAGGTCAACCCGCGCGCCAGCCGCACCGTGCCCTTCGTCGCCAAGGCGATCGGCACCCCCATCGCCAAGATCGCCGCGCGCGTCATGGCGGGGGAAAAGCTGGCCGACCTGCCGCAGATCGACCGTCACATCGATTATTATGCGGTCAAGGAAGCGGTCTTCCCCTTCGCGCGCTTCCCCGGCGTCGATCCGGTGCTGTCGCCCGAAATGAAGTCGACGGGTGAGGTTATGGGGATCGACCCCGACTTCACCACCGCCTTCGCCAAGTCGCAGCTTGGGGCGGGCACCGTCCTGCCGACCGAGGGCGCGGTCTTCATCAGCGTGAAGGACAGCGACAAGGAACAGATCGTTCCCGCCGCCCGGATGCTGGCGGAGGCGGGCTTTGCGATCGTCGCTACGGGGGGCACCGCCGATTATCTCGACCGCGCAGGCGTGACGGTCGAGAAGATCAACAAGGTGGCACAAGGGCGGCCGCATATCGTCGACCGGATCAAGGACGGCGGCATCACCCTGATCTTCAACACGACGGAAGGGTGGCAGAGCCTGAAGGACTCCAAGCCGATCCGCGAAGCCGCGTTGGGCCAGAAGATTCCGTACTTCACCACGGCGCCTGCCAGCATCGAGGCGGCGAAGGCGATTGCCGCATCCGGCACCCGTGGTCTTGAAGTACGTCCCCTGCAATCCTACTATTCGCGTTCGCACAACTGATCCCGACATGAGAACATGATGTGCTGGCGGATCGCTCGTCCCTTATGGGAGGGCGGTCCGTACCGGGAATGCGTATGGAATTGGGGACTAGGAATATGGCGACCGTCGAAAAGATGCCGATGCTCCAGGAGGGCTATGACAAGCTCACCCAGGACTTGCGGCGTCTGAAAGAGGAACGGCCGCAGATCGTCGACGCGATCGAGGAAGCGCGCGCCCATGGCGACCTGTCCGAAAACGCCGAATATCATGCGGCCAAGGAGCGGCAGGGCCAGATCGAGGCGTCGATCGCCGATATCGAGGACAAGCTGAGCCGCGCTCAGATCATCGATCCCAAGGATTTGTCGGGCGACAAGGTCGTGTTCGGCGCGACCGTCACGCTGCTCGACGAGGACGACAAGCCCGTCACCTACCAGATCGTCGGCCAGACCGAGGCGGACGCGAAGACCGGCCGCATCAGCTATAATTCGCCGCTGGGCCGCGCGCTGATCGGGCGTAAGCTGGACGAAGAGGTCGAGGTGACGGTGCCGTCGGGCGACCGTTATTACGTCGTAAGCAAGATCGAGTTCATCTGATCCCATGAACTGGACAGCGGCACGGGCGACGACGGCCATCGCGGTCGTCACGGCGGTCGTGTCGCTGATCCTCATCGTGACCGGCATGGTGCCGGACGCGGCGGTCGCGGGCGGCTTCATCCCCTTGCGCTTCGAAGGCGCGGCGCTGCCCCCCGATTTCGGCTTTGCGGTGCCGACGCTCCTAACCCCGTTGAGCGCGACGCTGATCCATGGCGGGTTCGCGCATATCGCCTTCAATCTGGTGATGCTCGTCTATTGCGGTGCACAGACCGAGCGGGCGCTGGGGCCGCGGGGTATTGCGGTCCTGTATGTCGTTGGTGCCTATGCCGCGGCGATGGCGCAGTATTTCCCCGATCCCGCCTCGCCCATGCCGATGATCGGTGCGAGCGGCGCGATCTCGGCGATCGTCGGAGCCTATGCGCTGCTCTTCGGCAGGCGGCGGGCGACCAAAGCTATCGCCGGGCTATCGGCGGAATTCGTCCATGTCCTGTGGTTGGCGGCGGGGTGGATCGGCATTCAGCTGCTGCTCGGCTATGCCGGGATGGGGATGGGCGCGATTGCGGTCGCCGCCCATATCGGCGGGTTCATCGCGGGGCTGATCTTTGCCAAGCCGTTGCTGTTGTGGCGATATCGTAACGCCTGAGGCGGCTGGGAATTTATCCCCACCCTTTGTTCAGCCTGAGCGAAGTCGAAAGCCACGCCCAGACTTCGTCTAGCACGAGCCGTCTTCCCGCGCACTTCGGCTTAGCTCGATGTGAACGAGGTGTGTGGTGTGGGGCAGAGATGAACTTCCGCCCCCCGTTCCCCTCAAGCGAAGTCGAAGGCAAGCCCCCGACCTCGCCCGGAACCGGCATCAATCGAGCGTCGGCTCCAGCAGCCGGTGCAGGTGCACCACCACGAACCGCATCTCGGCATCGTCAACGGTGCGCTGCGCGGCGGCGCGCCAGGCCTTTTCGGCGCTGGCATAGTCAGGGAAGATGCCGACCACTTCCAGGGCGGCGGGATCGATAAAATCGAGGGTCTGGGGGTCGCTGACGCGGCCGCCGAACACGAGGTGCAGCTTGCTCATGGTGTCTCCTGAAGCGGTTTGCAGTTCCCCTAGCGGCAAGCGCGGTGCGATTGAAGACGCTCTTTCGCACTTGCAACGCTTTGTCATCCATCGTGACAGGCGGGGGCATCCGGAATAGGGAGGGCGCATGACCGATCCAGCCGCGCCCCAGTCGTCGTCCACCGCCTACGACATTGTCATCGTCGGCACCGGCCATGCCGGTGCGCAAGCCGCGATCGCGCTGCGCCAGGAGGGGTTCGATGGCACCATCGCGATGATCGGCGAGGAGGCCTATCTGCCCTATGAGCGCCCGCCCTTGTCCAAGGAATATCTGGCCGGGGACAAGCCGTTCGAGCGTATCCTGATCCGGCCCGAGCGTTTCTGGGACGAGCGCGCGATCACGCTGCGGCTGGGGGAGCGGGTCGTCGCGGTCGATGCCGAAGCGCGGTGCCTGACCACGGAAGCAGGTGCGCTGATCGATTATGGCACGCTGATATGGGCGGCGGGGGGCCATGCCCGGCGGCTGACCTGCGGGGGGCATGATCTGGCCGGCGTGCACGGCGTCCGCACCCGCGCCGATGTCGACCGCCTGATCGCCGAACTGCCCGCGGTGCGCGAGGTGGTGGTCATCGGCGGCGGCTATATCGGCCTGGAAGCCGCCGCCGTGCTGACGAAATTTGGCAAGGCGGTCACCATCGTCGAGGCGCAGGACCGCGTGCTGGCGCGGGTCGCGGGCGAGGCGCTGTCGCGCTTCTACGAGGCCGAACATCGCGCGCATGGCGTGACGGTGCGGTTGAATGAGAGCGTGGCCTGTATCGAGGGGGATGGAACCGTCAGCGGCGTCCGGATGGCCGATGGCACGCTGCTGCCATGCCAGATGGCGATCGTCGGGATCGGCATCGTGCCCGCGGTCGGCCCGCTGATCGCGGCCGGAGCGGCGGGCGACAATGGCGTCGCCATCGATGCGCAGGGCCGTACCAGCCTGCCGCATGTCTATGCGATCGGCGACTGCGCGGCCCATGCCAATGATTTCGCCGACGGCGCGGTGATCCGGCTGGAATCGGTGCAGAACGCGCATGATCAGGCCGCCGTCGCCGCGCGGACCATCATGGGACGCGACGTCGCCTATCATGCCGTACCCTGGTTCTGGTCCAACCAATATGACCTGAAGCTGCAAACGGTCGGCCTGTCGATCGGCCACGACCAGGCGGTGCTGCGCGGTGACGTGGACGCTCGCAGCTTCTCGATCGTCTATCTGCGACAGGGTCGGGTGATCGCGATCGACTGCGTCAATGCAATGCGCGACTTCGTCCAGGGCAAGCCCCTGGTCGCCGATGGCGCTGTGCTGCCGGTCGAAGCGTTGGCCGACGCGAGCCGCCCGCTCAAGACCCTCTGGCCGTTGACGACGGACTGAACGCCAACAAGCGCTTGCATGGCAGCCCCGCGCCATGTCAGACTTATTGCAAAGGTTTGCAGGGAGAGGTCTGGTGTACTGGCGGAACGCTATTCTGGCAGGGGTGGGTCTGGCTGCGTTGGCGGCGCCCATATCGGCGAAGGTGACGGCACCCGCGGGGGCCAGGATCTTTCGTCTCGATGGCGGCGGCGTCACCTGTGCGATGGGGGTGGACGAGAAGGGCTATCTCCAGCCGCTCTATTGGGGATCGGCGCTGGCGGAGGGCGATCCGCTGATCTCCGGCGATCCGGTCAAGACGGGCGACCCGATCGTGCTGAAGGCACCCGGCGAGCTGTCCGGCTTTGATCCCGCCGGGTCGGTCACGCTTCAGGAGTTTCCCGGGCAGGGCGAGGGGCTGGTCAACGATCCGGGCGTCAAGGCGCTGTTCGCCGATGGCAATCGCGACCTCGTCCTGAAATATCGCAGCCATAAGGCCAGTGGTGAGACGCTGACCGTCGAGCTGGCTGACATTCGCCGCCCGCTGTTCGTCACGCTGACCTATACCATCGACCCGGCGACCGGCATCATCGCGCGCTCCGCCAAAGTGCGCAACGGCGATGCGAAGCCGGTGCGCGTCGACCAGCTGGCGGCAGCGGTCTTTTCGCTGCCGGTGGGTGACGATTACCGTCTCCATTATCTGACCGGCCGCCACGCCGCCGAATGGACGCAGAAGACGGTGCCGATCGAGCCCGCCGCCACCGTGCTGGAGAGCCGTCGCGGATCGACGGGCCACGGCAACAATCCGTGGTTCGCGATCGGCCGGGAGGGGCTGACCAGCGAGGAGCATGGCCCCGTCTGGTATGGCGCGCTTGCCTGGTCGGGATCGTTCCGCATCAGCGTGGCATCGGACAATCTGGGCCGGGTGCGGATTGCTGGCGGCTACAACCCTTACGACTTTTCCTGGACGTTGAAGCCGGGCGAGACGCTGGACACGCCGGTCTTTTATGCTGGTTACTCGGGCGACGGACTGGGCGGCGCGTCGCGCACCTTCCATAAATTTGAGGTCGCCAACATCCTGCCGCATGGCACCAAGGCCCGGCTGCGCCCGGTCCTCTACAATAGCTGGGAGGCGACCGCTTTCGACGTGACCGAGGCGGGGCAGATGGCGCTGGCCGAAAAGGCGGCGAAGATCGGTGTCGAACGCTTCGTGGTCGATGACGGCTGGTTCGGCGCACGCAACAACGACAAGGCGGGACTGGGCGACTGGACGGTCAACCCGACCAAATTCCCCAACGGCCTGAAACCCCTGATCGACCGGGTGAAGGGGCTGGGCATGGACTTCGGCCTGTGGGTCGAGCCGGAGATGGTCAATGTCGACAGCGACCTCTACCGCGCGCATCCCGACTGGGTGCTGAATTTCCCCGACCGGCCACGGACCGAGGGACGGAACCAGCTGGTCCTCAATCTCGCGCGTTCCGATGTCCGCGATCACCTGCTCGCCGTGCTCGACAAGCTGGTCAGTGAGAACGATATCGCCTTTCTGAAATGGGATTATAACCGCAACTGGACCGAAGCGGGCTGGCCGGAAATGCCGGTCGCCGACCAGCAGCGCGTCTATGTCGAATATGTCCGCAACCTCTATCACATCCTGTCCGAGCTCCGGCGGCGGCATCCGAAGCTGGAGATCGAGTCCTGCTCGGGCGGCGGCGGTCGCGTCGACCTGGGGATCATCGGACTGACCGACGAGGTCTGGCCCTCGGACAATACCGATCCCGCCGACCGACTGACCATCCAGGACGGTTTCACCCGCGCCTATCCGGTCGCGGTCATGATGGCTTGGGTGACGGACAGCCCCAATTGGGCGAACACCCGCGTCACCAGCCTGGATTATCGCTTCCTGTCGTCGATGCAGGGCGGATTGGGGATCGGCGCGAACCTGGACAAATGGGGGGATGCGGATTTCGCCACCGCACGCAAATGGGTGGCGGCGTACAAGACCATCCGCGAGACGGTGCAACGCGGTGCGCTCTATCGCCTGGAATCGCCGACCGGCGACAATGCGACGGCCGCGACGATGTATGTCGGGCAGGACAAAAGGCAGGCGGTGCTGTTCCAGATGCTGCATTCCTCGATGTGGCGCGACAATCCCGCCGCCATCCACGCGCAGGGGCTCGACCCGGCAAGGGTTTACCGGGTGCGGATGCTCGACGGCTCGGCGCGACCGGCGGGCGTGCCGGAGCAGGCTTCGGGGGCGTACTGGATGAACCGGGGGCTGCGCGCGCCGCTCAAGGGGGATTATGTAGGGGCTGCGTTCGTGTTCGAGGCGGTGGACTGATTTCCCAGGACATCGGCATTTGCGTCCTCATCCGTGGGAGCGGCACACGGCTCGGGTGACGGGCCGAAAGGCGCCGGTCACGCGCACCTGTTTTTCGCATGGATCAGGATCGCGCAATCGCTGCTACAGCGCAGCGGCGGTGAATGATGGAGATTCGCGTGACCAACCGGGCCGGTGTCGAAGGGCGGCGGGGCGATCGATATGAGCTGACCCGGGCGATCCGGTTGCTCGGCCGTCGATTGGAGCTGCGGTCGTTCAGCCTGGTCCCGGAGCATCTTAACCGCGCAGAAGGCTATCGCGGGGCGGTCGCGGTCGCGCTGCCGCTGGTGCTTGCGATCGCGATGGGGCGCAGTGAGTGGGGTTGGGCGGTCTATGCCGCGTTCTGGACCTGTCTGTGTGACGTGCCGGGGCCGGACTGGTTGCGGCGTCGGTTGCTGGCGATCTTCGTGATCGGGGGGTCGGTGGTCGCGTTCGTCGGCTCTTGGGCGGCTTCGATCGCTCCCCATTCGGGAATGCTCGTCGGGCCGCTGCTCGTCTTCCTGGTGACGTTGGGCGCCGGGCGGCTGAAATTCGGCGGGCTGGTGGGCACGCTGTCGTCGGTGGTGGCGGTGGTCGCCATCGGCTTTCCTCACGACCTCGCCGCCGCGTTCCGGCTGTCGGCGGCGTTTTTCGCGGGGTCGGCATGGAGCTATGTGCTGATTACCCTTCTCTGGCGGATCGATGCCTTCGACCCGCTGCGTCGGGCGAGCCGGGCGGTGAGCGCGCGGTTGCTGGATATGGCCGACTATCTCGCCGGGCTGCACGATCATCCTCACCGGGACGAACACTGGCATAGCGACCATGCCGAGCATCGCCGTGCGGTGCGCCTGGCGATCGACCGGTTCCGCGAAGTGCTGGTCCGGTTCGAGGGCGAACCCGGCCCCGCGACGGTGGCGCAGCGTGAGCTGGCGGCGGCGGAGACCATGTTCGGCGCTCTCCTGGCGCTCGACCAGGCCTGTATCGACCGCTGGGGAACCATTGATGAGCGTAGTGCCCTGGCCGACGCCTGCCGCGACGCGGTGGCGAACTGGTGCGCATCGCAGCGCCGATGGTCCCCAACCGAGACTCCGCTGGCACAGGCGCGCGCGACGATGCGAGGTGTACAGGCCAAAGTGACGGCGGATGCGTTCCAGGGGTGCGCCGTGGCGTTCGGGTCCGCGCTGGCCCTGCTGTCCGACCGCGACGGCAATCTTCAGGTCGATCCTGCGGAACCGCCAAGCGACGTCGGAACGGGCGGACGCTCGCCGCTGGCGATGCTCCAGCAGGGGTTACGCCAGGCCGGCGGCCTCGTCATGGTCTACTATGCCGCGGCCACGTTCGGGTTGGGCTATCCCTATTGGGCGGCGATGGCGGTGATCGTCGTGTTGCAGGGCGGCGTGCGGGTGACGTGGGCGCGCTGCCTGGAGCGTATTCTGGGGAGCCTGCTCGGGGGCCTGATGGCACATGCTTTGCCCTTGCTGGGCGGGGGACCGATCGTGCCCGCGCTGGCGGCGGTGACGTTGACTGCGATCACCATGGCGCTGCGCTCGGTCAACTATACGATCTTCGTGATGTTCCTGACGATGCTGTTCGTGTTGGTCACCGACATGCTTCATCCGGGGGTGGGCATCGCTTCGGCCAGGGTCATCGACAATATCGTGGGCAGCATCGCCGCGCTGCTAGCGGTCTTTGCCTTCCGGCCGGATTTCGGTCCGCCGCTGCCCCGACGGATCGAGGACGGGATCAGCGCTGGTCGCCGCTATGGCGAGGCGGTGGAGAGTAACCAGCCGATTGCCGTGATCGAGGCCGCGCGCCGCGCCGCTGGGCGCGCCAGCGTCGAGGCCGAGATCGCGGCGCATGATCTGGGCGGCTGGCTGCACCGGCTGTTCCGTCGCGAGGCCGATCTGGCCGCGTTGCGGGACATGCGCAACGTGGCCGGCCATGCCGCCATGGCGTGGCATGCGAGCATAGGGAAGCGGCGCGCAGGGGCGTGAGAGCGGCAAGAGATCGTCCGTTCCTACAGCGGAATGGGGCGATCACCGCGCCAGAGCGCGTTCGGTATCTTCTCGGGCCTGTTCGACCAGAACGATTGTCGCGGCGCGCGCCGCCGCCGCATCGGAGTCCGCGATGGCGGCAAAGAGCTGGCGATGCTCGGGCATGGAGTCGCGGGGGAGCTTGGCGCTGCGGTGTTTGTAAAGCGTGGTCCAGCGGACCGCCGCGCCGATGCTGCCCGACAGGCTGATGAGCAGCTCGTTGCCCGTCGCTTCTAGGATGATATTGTGGAACAGCTGGTCGGCGGCGCGGCCCTGTTCAGTATGGAGTCCGTGTTCGCCCATCGCCTCCAGCGCGGCGCCCATGCGCGAGAGCTGGCGTGTGTCGCGCTTGACGGCGGCCAATTCGGCGGCGGCGGGCTCGACGATCAGGCGGAGCTGGAACAGGCTGGTGACGAAACCGGCGGGCGGCTCGCCCTCGAACATCCAGGCGAGCAGTTCAGGGTCGAGCAGGTTCCATTCCAGCCGCTCGCGCACCCGGGTCCCCGCCTTGGGCTTGCTGACCACCAGCCCCTTGGCCGACAGCATTCGAAGGGCCTCGCGCACGACCGAACGCGACATGCCGCGCTGTTCGGCGATCTCCACCTCGCCGGGCAGGGTCGAAGAGGTCGCGATCCGCCCGGTCACGATGGCGACACCGATATCCCGCGCCAAGGCACTATGGGCGGGTCCGCGCCGCTTCAAGGTCGTCACTCGGTAGGTTCCTCCCCGGATGGCGGGGCCTCACCCCGTTGTTGTCTGACCATATTATGGGGCGATGCGTCGAAAGGGAAGCGGGGCAATGACGGACGCCTGCTCGCCCCCGAATGATATTATGTATCGTTTATCAATCCGCCGGTTGCTCCCGACCCGATGTCGCGGCACGATACGGCATCCACTGATCCATGAGGGGGTCCGTTTTCGATGCATTTCCGCCAATTCCTGCTAGCTGCGAGCGCGCTCGCCATCCTGACGCCCGCCACTGCGCAACAAGCGCGCCCCACCGACCAGCAGCCGGTGAAGGTCGTGACCGACTCGACGGTCGGTGACATCCCGGCGCATTTCACTCCGCCGACCGATGTGGCGGAGCGGGACTATATCAAGCGGGAAGTGATGATCCCGATGCGCGATGGCGTAAAGCTCTACACCGTCATCGTGATCCCCAAAGGTGCGGTGAACGCGCCGATCGTGCTGACCCGCACGCCCTATAATGCGGCGGGCCGCGCCAAGCGGTCTGACAGCACCAAAATGATCGAAGCGCTGCCGCTGGCGGACGAGGAGTTCGTGAAGGCGGGCTATATTCGTGTCTACCAGGACATTCGCGGCAAATATGGTTCGGAGGGCGACTATGTCGTGACCCGCCCCGTCATCGGACCGCTGAACGCGACCAAGGTCGATCACACCACCGATGCCTATGACACGATCGACTGGCTGGTGAACAAGGCGAATCTGCCCCAGTCCAACGGCCGCGTCGGCATGATCGGTTCGTCCTACGAGGGGTTCACCGTCGTCATGGCGCTCCTGAACCCACACCCCGCGCTGAAGGTCGCAGCGCCCGAAAGCCCGATGATCGACGGCTGGATGGGCGATGACTGGTTCCATTACGGCGCGTTCCGCCTCGCCAACATCGCTTGGATCGGGTCGCAGACCGGCTACAAGGGCGAGGGCAAGGCGCCGTCGAGTGGCGGCTATGACGATTACGAGAATTTCCGCACCGGCTCGGCGAACGACTGGGCGAAGAAGTCGGGTTACGACCAGCTGCCCTTCTGGCAGCGGATCGTCCAGCATCCGGCCTATGACTTCTACTGGCAGGGTCAGGCGCTCGACAAGCTGCTGGCGGCCAATCCCTCCAATGTGCCCACCCTCTGGGAACAGGGGCTGTGGGATCAGGAGGACATGTACGGCGCGATCACGTCCTGGGAAGCGTTGAAGGCCAAGGGCAAGCTGGGCAACAACTATCTGGTGATGGGGCCGTGGCGGCATAGCCAGATCAACCGGACCGGCACCAGCCTGGGCGCGTTCCAATGGAATGGCGACACCGCCAAGCAGTTCCGCGAGGACATGGTCCTCCCGCTGTTCAACCAGTATCTGAAGGACGGTCCGGCGGCGAACCTGCCCAGTGCCGCCATCTACAACACCGGTGAAAACCATTGGGACAAGCTGACCCAGTGGCCGCTCGCCTGCCAGAGCGGATGCGCCGCGCCGCTGACCCCGCTCTATCTGGCGGACGACAAGGGCTTGAGCTTCGACAAGCCGGGGGCCGGGACGGACGCCTATGTCTCCGATCCGGCCAATCCGGTGCCGCACCTCTCGCGGCCGGTGAACTTCAATGACGGCCGCTGGGGGGACTGGCTGGTCAGCGATCAGCGTCATGTCGATGGCCGCACCGACGTCGTGACCTATACCGGGCCTGTCCTGACAAAGGCGGTGCGCGTATCGGGTGCGCCGATCGCCGACCTGTTCGCGCGCACGACCGGCACCGACGGCGATTTCGTGGTGAAGATCATCGACGTGGCCCCGCCCGAGGATGCGATCGATCCGAAGATGGGCGGTTATGAGCTGCCGATCAGCCTCGATATCTTCCGCGGCCGCTATCGCAACAGCTTCTCCAACCCGACCGCCATCCCGGCGGGCAAGGTGCAGGAATATAAGTTCCGCCTGCCGACGGTGAACCATGTGTTCCAGCCGGGGCACCGGATCATGATCCAGGTCCAGTCCAGCCTGTTCCCGCTCTATGACCGCAACCCGCAGACCTTCGTGCCCAACATCTTCACGGCCAAGGCCAGCGATTACAAAAAGGCGACGATCACGCTGGAGCGCGGCGGCGCGAATGCCAGCCGTGTCTGGTTGCCGGTCGTACCGCTCGACCAGTCGGCGGTGATGGCGCGCTGAATCTTTTTTTCGGGCGGGGGCCGCATTGACCCCCGCCCGGATGGATTTGTCCAAACAAAGCCTTGGAGCCGCGGCCAGGTAGCGTTATCGTGGCTGCGTGGCTCTCCCACCACCTTCATCACCGCCTTTGCCGCTGCCGGGCGAAGCGATCGAAACGGCTGCGGCCGGTCCTGCCGATGGCCAGCGCTATCTGTCGCTGGTGGCGGCCGCGACCGACCAGCTGATGGCCGCCGACGATCCCGGCGCGATGATCGATTCGCTGTTCGCGCTGATTCGCAAAGACCTGCGGCTCGATGTGTTCTTCCATTTTCGCCGCGATGGCGACGCCGTGCGGCTGGAAACCTCTGGTGGGCTGACCCCGGCCGAGCGACAGTCGGCATCTGGCCTGGATGTCGGCCCCTCCGCCTGCGGACAGGTGATGCGCGAGCGTCGGACGCTCCACCTGACCGATATCCAGACCAGTGACGAGGCGCGGACCGGCTTTGTCCGGTCGTTGGGGGTGGACGTCTATCTGTGTATGCCGCTGGTCCATGGCGACGAGGTGTTGGGCACGCTGGGCTTCGGACGGCGGGCGGCAGAGCCCTTTGACGGGGAGGAACAGCGACTGCTGATGCTGCTATGCCATTATGCCGCGCTGGCGCAGCATCGGTTGCGGATCGAGCAGGCGCTCCGGCGTGGGCTCGAAACCCAGGCACGGTTGCTGGCCGAGCTGAACCACCGTGTCCGCAACGCGCTTCAGGTCGCGATCGGCCTGGTGTCGCATGAGCGCCGCGAGGCTCGGGATCCCGAGACGCGCGGGGCGCTGATGCGCGCGGCTGAGCGGCTGCAGGTGCTGGCAAGCGCGCATCGGCCGCTTTACGCGACCGCCGATCCGGGACTGGTCGACCTGCCCGCGCTATTCGGCGACGTGATCACCCAGTTGCGCGGCGATCCGGGCATTCCCCCCATTACGGTAGCCAGCCCGGTGGCGGTGCCGATCGAGCGTGCGGTCGCGGCTGCGCTGCTTCTGGACGCGCTGATGGTGGAAGGGGCAGGGGTGCCGCGCATCAGCTTCGCTGTGAGCGGCGCCCAGGGGAACGAAATCCTGCGCATCTCGTTTGAGGCGATCGGGTGGGGACGCATTGCCGATCTGATCGACCGTGATCGCCTGGTTATGCGGCTTTGCCATCAATTGCGCGCGACATTGACGAATGAGGATGATGGGTGCCTGATCTTGGTCATGCCGCATGACGGCGGCGCACACGGGACTCGCCCCGCATCCCATTGACGAGCCAACCGACGAGACGCCGCTGAATCTCCTTATCATCGAGGATGAAGCACTGGTGGCGATGCTGGTTGAGGATGCTCTGACGCTGCATGGACACCGGGTCATCGGCATTGCCGACACGGTCGCCGCCGCCATGGCGCTGGTCGATGCGGAGCGGCCCGATATGGCGCTTTGCGACGTGAAGCTGGCCGATGGCGACAGCGGCGTGACCGCCGCGCAACTGCTGGCCGATCGCGGTATTCCTTGCGTTTTCCTCAGCGGCAATTGCCCCGAGCGCGCCGGCCATCCGCTGGTGATCGGCTGCATCGCCAAGCCGTTCCGTGCCGGAAGCCTGGGGGCTGCCGTCCGCGCCGCGCATCTGACTGCGACCGGCAAGCGGCCCAACGATCCGCCGCCCGCCCTGACATTCTATCACGAGGAACGATAAAGCAGGGGGCGTCCGACCGAACGCGTGAAGTCGCGATCAGATGGGAAAGGGGGTTCTGCTTGAACACATGGCGACGATCACGCCCCCGTGCGGCCACCAATGGAGCCCGCTCCCGGCCCGGTCTCGACCCGCGTTTCAAGGGCCAGCTCCAGCCGGTCGAGGATGCGCGCAAAATCGCCAAAATCCTCCTCGGTCAACAGACTGAACGCCTGTTCTATCAGTTCGCGGCGAAGCGGCTCGGTCTGGCGCAGGACTTGGCGGCCCTTGTCGGTGATATCCAATCGCTTGGCGCGCCGGTCGACCAGATCGGGCACACGAATGACCAGCGCGTCGCGCTCCATCGTGTCGATCGCCTGGGTCACGGTACGGGGCGCGAGATCGAACCATTCCGCGACATCCGCCGCGCGGACCGGCGCATTGTTCGCAATGTAATGCAGCATCTTGGTCCGCGCCAGCGACGCGCCTTCCGCCACCATGCGCCGGTCGAGCACACGATGCATCAGGCTATAGATGCGGCCATAGCGTATCGCCAGTTGAACATGATCGATCATAATATGAGGTGGCTCAATAAATGGTCTTGCCTTATTGTGCAAGTGCGAGCAAATGCACCATCCAGTGATTTTTGATTCCATCGACAGGGAGGCCGGTGTGGCCGACGCAAACCAAGTGAATGAGGGGCAGGACGCAGAGCGCGAAGACGCCAGCGCGGCCGAGGACAAGACCCCCGTATCGCCCGCCAAGAAGCGGCGTATCCGCATCATCCTGCTGGTCGTCGCGGCGGTGGTCGTGATCGGCGGCGTGTTCTGGTATGCGAACTACAAGAGCGTCGGCCAGTATATGCAGGCGACCAATGACGCCTTCATTCAGGCGGATGCCGTCACCGTCGCGCCCAAGGTCTCCGGCTATGTCGACAAGGTATTCGTCGGCGAGAACCAGAATGTCCAGGCCGGCCAGCCGCTGCTTCAGATCGACACCCGCGATTACCGCGCCCAGACCGCGCAGATCGAGGCCCAGATCGGCGTCGCCCGCGCCAATGCTGAGGGCGTCCAGGCCCAGATCAAGGAGCAGCAGGCCGCCATCGATCGCGCGCAGGCCGAGCTTCGCGCGGCGCAGAGCGATGCCGCCTTCGCCCAGGCCGAAGTGACGCGCTATACCCCGCTCGCCGCTTCGGGCGCGGAGAGCCGCGAGCGTCTGTCGCAGCTTCAGAACCAGGCGCGCCAGGCCAATGCCCGCGTCGCCAGCGCCTCTGCGGCACTCGCCGCATCGCGTCGTCGCATCGGCACGCTTGATGCCCAGGTGCAGCAGGCCCGCTCGCAGGGTCAGGCAGCCCGGGCGCAGCTGGATGCCGCCGAAGTCAATCTGGGCTCGACCCTTATCCGCGCGTCGATCGCGGGGCGCGTCGGCAACAAGACGGTGCGCGTCGGCCAGTTCCTTCAGGCGGGCACCCGGACCATGTCGATCGTGCCGGTCAGCCAGCTCTATATTAACGCGAACTTCAAGGAAACGCAGATGGGCCTGATGCGCCCGGGTCAGCCGGTGAAGATCGATGTCGATGCGCTGCCAGGCGTCGAGATAAAGGGGCATGTCGAAAGCGTGGCGCCTGGCACCGGCGCGCAATTCTCGCTGCTGCCGCCGCAGAACGCGACCGGGAACTTCACCAAGATCGTGCAGCGCATCCCCGTGCGCATCGCGGTCGATGCCGATGCGCAGACCCGCGCGCTGCTGGTGCCGGGCATGTCGGTCGATGTGACCGTTGACACCCGCTCCGCCAAGGGCGCGCTCAAGCGGATCGCCGAGCAGCAGGAACAGCATAACGAAGCGCGACAGGGGGCGCAGGGTCGGTGAGCGCCGCCGCCGCCTCGTCCAGGGGCGCCCCCGCCAAGGGTAGTAAGGCTGCCCCGGCGGGGGGCGCCCCAGCCAAGGCCGATCTGACCGCATGGCTCGCGGTCGCGGCGGGCAGCATCGGCGCGTTGATGGCGACGCTCGACATCTCGATCGTCAATTCCGCGCTACCCACCATTCAGGGTGAGATCGGTGCGAGCGGTACGGAGGGGACGTGGATCGCGACCTCCTATCTGGTCGCCGAGATCGTCATTATTCCGCTATCGGCCTGGCTGGAGCGACTGCTCGGCCTGCGCACCTTTCTGCTCATCGCGTCGATCCTGTTCACGGGCTTTTCGATGTTGTGCGGCGTGTCGACCAATTTGACGATGATGATCATCGGCCGCGCGGGGCAGGGCATCACGGGTGGCGCGCTGATCCCGACAGCACTGACCATTATCGCAACGCGCCTGCCGCGCGAGCAGCAGCCGATTGGCACCGCCTTTTTCGGCGTCACCGCCATTCTCGGCCCCGTCATGGGGCCGCTGATCGGCGGCTGGCTGACCGAGAATATCAGCTGGCATTACGCCTTCTTCCTCAATCTGCCGGTCGGGGCGGTGCTCGTGACCCTGTTGCTCGTCGGCCTGCCGCATCAAAAACCGCACCTGTCGGAGCTGATGAAGGCGGACTGGCTCGGCATCGCCGGCCTCGCTCTGGGCCTTGGCGGCCTGACCGTCGTGCTGGAAGAAGGCCAGCGCGAGCAGTGGTTCGAATCGCGCGAGATCATCGAGCTGACCATCGTGTCGATCATCGGCTTCGCGCTGTTGTTCGCCGGGCAGTTCGTGGCGTCGCGCCCCGTTATCCGCTTGAAGCTGTTGCTGGATCGCCAGTTCGGCAGCGTGGTCATCATGGGTATCGTGCTGGGCATGGTGCTCTATGGCACCTCCTATGTGATCCCGCAGTTCCTGGCGGCGATCGCGGGGTATAATGCGTTCCAGGCGGGCAAGGTCGTGCTGCTCAGCGGCATCCCCAGCCTCATCATGATGCCCTTCACGCCGTTCCTGATCAAAAAGGTCGACATCCGGATCGCGGTCGGGCTGGGGCTGGGCATCATGGCACTCAGCGCCGGCATCGATACCGTGCTGACCGCCGATTCCACCGGAAGCTCGTTCACCGACAGCCAGTTGCTGCGCGGCGTCGGCACGATCCTGGGCATGTTGTTCCTGAACCAGGCAGCGATCTCGTCCGTTCCGCCGTCGCAGGCGGGCGATGCGGCCGGGCTGTTCAGCGCGGCGCGCAATCTGGGCGGATCGTTCGCACTGGCGGGAATTGCCACGGTGCAGGATCAGCGCAGCTTCCTCCATGAGCGCCGGCTTGAGGAATCGTTATCGGCCAATTCCCAGGCGGTGCACGACTGGCTGTCCGGTCTGTCGCAGCAATTCGGCAGCACCGAGGCGGGGTATCGCATGATCGGCAATATCGTCCAGCAACAGGCGCTGGTCATGACCTATAACGACCTGTTCTTCATCCTGTGCGTCGGCATCCTGATGGTGATGCCGCTTGTCCTGTTCCTCCGCCCGCTGCCCAAGGGCGGCCCCGTGGCGATGCATTGAGAACCATGATGCGCAAGCAGCTCTCCCTGATCCCGTTTCTCCTGCTGGGCGCCTGCACTGTCGGGCCGAACTATGCCGGACCGCCAAAGGCGATTGGTTCGGCTGCGACGCCGCCCGCCGGATTCGCGCGCGCCGACAATACGCTGGCGACCACCGCGCCTGCGGTCGCTGACTGGTGGACGACGCTGAACGATCCGATGCTGACCTGGCTGGAGGAGCGGGCGCTGGCGTCCAATCCCAACGTCGCGGTGGCGCAGGCGCGGTTGAAGCAGGCCCGCGCCTCGCTGCGGCTGGAGCGCGCCAACCAGGCGCCCAATGCGAATGCCAGTGCAACTTATCTTCACGCCGATCTGCCCGCACTGGACCTGGGTGGCGGTCAAAGGGAAGGGGAAGGGCAGGGCGGCGCCAATGGCGGCGCGTCGGGCGGTTCGGGCAGTGGTTCGGGTGGCGGCACCAGTGTCGACTTCTTCAACCTGGGCTTCGATGCCAGCTGGGAGATCGATCTGTTCGGCGGTCGTCGCCGCACCGTCGAGGCGGCGCGCGCCAGCGCGGCGGCGGCGGAGGCCAATGTCGCCGACGCTCAGGTGTCGCTCAGTGCCGATGTCGCCCAGGCCTATGTCGGGCTTCGCGATGCGCAACAGCGGCTGATCCTGGCGCGCGAGGCATCGCGGATGCAGCGCGATACGTTGAAGCTGACGGAGCAGCGTTTCGCCAACGGCACCGCCTCGCAACTGGAGGTCGAGCGGCTGCGCAACCAGGTGGAGAGCACCGATGCACAGATCCTGCCGCTGTCCTCCTCGGTCGAGACCTATCTCAACGCGCTGGCCATCCTGATCGGTGAGGCACCGGGCACGCTCGACCAGCGCCTGACCCAGGTGGGGCCGGTGCCGCTGCCACCCGCGCAGGTTGCGGTGGGCGATCCGACCACGCTGCTCCAGCGTCGCCCCGATATCCGTGCCGCCGAGCGCAATCTGGCCGCGCAGACCGCCAAGATCGGCGTGGCGGAGGCGGCGAAGTTCCCCCGCCTCAACCTGATGGGGATCATTGGCATCGGCGGCACCTCGCTCGACGCGCTGACCGATCTCGACAATCTGGTGACGCTGGGCGCGCCAATGCTCCAGTGGAATGTGCTGAACTTCGGGCGGGCCAATGCGCGGGTCGGCCAGGCCGAGGGGGCGCGTGACGAGGCCGAGGCGCGCTACCGCGGGGCCGTGCTGGCGGCGCTGCGCGATGCGGAGGATTCGCTGTCGCGTTTCCGGGCGCGGCGCAATACGGTGGCGACGCTGGCACGGGCCAAGGCATCGGCGGATCGCTCGGCGGTGCTGATGCAACAGCGTTACCGGGCCGGAGCGGCGACGCTGATCGACACGCTGGACGCCGAGCGGCAACGGGTCGCCGCGGACCAGTCGTTGTCGCAGGCGGTTGCCGGGCTGACGAATGACTATGTGGCGCTGCAAAAGGCGCTCGGCCTGGGCTGGCGCGCCCCGACGGGGACTTAAACGTTATCCTCCCCGGAACGGGGAGGGGGACCATGCGCAGCATGGTGGAGGGGGGATTGCAGTAAAGGGCGTCCCCTGGTGAAGCCCCCCTCCGTCAGACCTGCGGTCTGCCACCTCCCCGTGCCGGGGAGGATCAAGTCAGGCCCCCGCTTTCGCGATCCGTTCGCGCGCTTCGCGCTCGATCGTTTCCAGTTCGTCGACCGTCTGGATCAGCGCGCTCATCTGCTGGCGAAGTTCGTCCACCCGCTCGCGGCAACGCTCGGCCAGCACGCGCATCTGTTCGACATGCTGCGGATCGGCGTCATAGAGCCGCAGGAATTCCTCGATCTCCCGCAGCGAGAAGCCCAGCCGCTTGCCGCGCAGGATCAACTGCATCCGGCCTGTCTCGCGTTTGGAATAGACCCGCGCGGTGCCGATCCGGCGCGGTTCGATCAGCCCGCGATCTTCATAGAAGCGCAGCGTCCGCGTCGTGACGCCCAGGCTGTTCGCGACATCCTGGATGCCGCGAAGCTCCTCGTTATCCCCCACCGTCTATTCCCCCATAGGCGCCGCCGCCATCGCCGCCGCCTTCGCCAATTCTTCCTCGACCAGTTCCTTTTTCGACAATTTGCCGATCAGGGTCTTGGGCAGGCTTTCGCGGATTTCCACCACGCGGGGAAGTTCGATCTTGCTGACCTTGTCCTGTAAAAAGGCACGCAGTTCCTCGGGCGTCGCATGATGGTCGGCGGCGAGCTTGACGAACGCCTTGGGCGACTGGCCGCGATAGGCGTCGGGGATGCCGATGACGACCGCCTCGGCGACCGCTGGGTGCTCGTACAGCGCTTCCTCGATCATGCGCGGATAGACGTTATAGCCGCCGCACAGGATCACGTCCTTGATCCGGTCGACGATGAACAGATAGCCGTCCTCGTCCAGATAGCCGACATCGCCGGTGCGCAGCGCACCGCGGATGAAGACCTGTTCGGTTTCGGTCGGCTTGTGCCAATAGCCGGACATGACCTGCGGTCCGCGTGCGCAGATTTCGCCGACCTCGCCCGGCGGCATCAGCCGGTCGGGATTGTCGCGGTCGCGGATTTCGATGATCGTGCCGGGGAAGGGGGTGCCCGCCGATCCGCCCTTGTTCTCGCCGATCAGCGGGTTGCAGGTGATGATCGGCGATGCCTCCGACAGGCCATAGCCCTCGACCAGCTTGGCGCCGGTCGTGTTCTCGAATGCCACGCGCACCTCGGCGGGCAGGGGGGCACCGCCCGAGATGCACGCCTTGATCGCCGACAGATCGACCCTGCGCGTCTCGGCCACGCCCGCGATCGCATGGTAGATGGTGGGGACGGCGGGGAAATAGGTCGGCTTGCTGCGCGCGATGGTCTTGAGCACCTGGTCCAGCTCAAACCGGGGGAGCAGGATCATCTCCGCACCGACCCGGACCGCGAAGCTGAGCACGGTCGTCAGCGCGAATACGTGGAAGAGGGGAAGGACCCCCAATATGCGCTCTTGGCCGATCGTCTCCTCGCCGCCGGTATGGACGACCATCGCGTCGGCATTGGCGATGAGATTGGCGTGCGACAGCATCGCCGCCTTGGGGCTGCCGGTGGTGCCGCCGGTATATTGAAGCACGGCCACATCATCGGGCTTGGCGGATACCGGGGTCAGGCCACGCCCGCGCTTCATCATTTGCGCGAAGGTCAGATGGCGGGGTGAGGGACCGGGCGTAGCGATCATCGATCGCTTGAGCAGGCGATAGGCTAGGCCCTTCACGGTCGGCAGCGCGTCGGCGACCGGGCAGGAAATGACATGGCGCAGGCCCAGCTTCTCGGCGGCATGGGACACGCGGCCATAGATGTCGGGAATGTCGCAGGTCGCGATGATCTCCGCGCCCGAATCCTCCAGCAGGTGGCAAAGCTCGCGCTCGACATAGAGCGGGTTGACGTTGACGACGATGCCCCCAGCCTTCAGCGTCGCGAAGTAGAGAACCGGGTAATAGATGATGTTGGGCAGGCAGAGCGCGACGCGGCATCCCGGCTTCACCCCCAGCGCCTGGAGCCCAGCGGCGGCCTTGTCGACCATCGCGCCCAGTTCGTCATAGCGCGTGATTCGACCCATGAAGTCGACCGCGGGGCGAGAGCCATGGCGCCGTACCGTGGTCTCGAACATGTCGGTCAGCAATCGCGGCTCGAAAACCAGAGGGCGTCCCGTCGCCTGACCCGGTGCACCGCCCGTCGTGGTTTCCCCGATGGCTCCTGCCGTCATCGTGTCGCTCTCCTATATCTTTTTTCGACCATACCCGGTTGTCGATTGCGGTCGAGTTGCTTATTGTGTTGACGTATAGGGTAGGTAACGCACCTTAACGTTAGGCCGCAAGCCCATAAAGAGAGGATTGGATGACCAACATCGTGATCGCAGGCTATGCCCGCTCTCCCTTCACCCAGGCTGGCAAGGGCGCGCTCGCACGGGTTCGTCCCGATGATCTGACCGCGCAGGTGATTCGCGGGCTGATCGAGCGGACCGGCGTCGATGCGTCGGAAATCGAGGACATCATCCTGGGCTGCGCCTTCCCCGAGGGCGAGCAGGGCATGAACGTTGCACGCCTCATTGGCCTGCTGGCGGACCTGCCGCTGTCGGTCGGCGGCATGACGGTGAACCGCTTCTGCGGATCGTCCATGTCGGCCATCCACATCGCGATGGGCCAGATCCAGATCGGCGCGGGCGAAGCATTCATCTGCGCCGGTATCGAGTCGATGAGCCGCGTGCCGATGGGCGGCTATAATCCGCTACCCAACCCTGAGCTCGCCGCCGCGCGGCCGGGCGCCTATATGGGTATGGGCCAGACCGCCGAGAATGTCGCGCAGAAGTACCAGATTACCCGCGCCGAGCAGGAGAAGTTCGCGGTCGCCAGCCAGAAGAAGGCGGCCGACGCGCGTACCGCTGGTCGTCTGGCCGACGAGATCGTGCCGATCCACACCAAGAATGGCGACGTGGCCGAGGACGGGTTGATCCGCCCCGACACGACCGAGGACGTGCTGGCCGGTTTGAAGCCCGCTTTCGACAAGGACGGCACCGTGACGGCGGGCACGGCCTCGCCGCTGACCGACGGCGCGTCCGCTGTGCTGGTCACGTCGGAAGAGTTCGCCAAGAAGCATGGGTTGAAGATTCTGGCCCGGATCAAGTCGGTCGGCATTTCCGGCTGCGAGCCCGAGACGATGGGCCTCGGCCCGATCGGGTCGTCGAAGAAGGCGCTGGAGCGGGCGGGTATCTCGGCCAGCGATCTGGGTGTGGTCGAGATCAACGAAGCGTTCGCCAGCCAGGCGATCGCCTGCATCCGTGACCTGGGCCTGAAGGAAGACACGATCAACAAGGATGGCGGCGCGATCGCGATCGGCCATCCGCTGGGCGCCACCGGTGCGCGCATCGTCGGCAAGGCGGCGGCGCTGTTGGCACGCGATGGCGGCCAGTACGCGCTCGCCACCCAGTGCATCGGCGGCGGGCAGGGCATCGCCACGGTCCTGGAGCGTGCATGATGGCTGATGCGATCAACAAGGTTTGCGTGATCGGCGCAGGCGTGATGGGTGCTGGCATTGCGGCGCAGGTCGCCAATGCCGGTGTGCCCGTCCTGCTGCTCGACATCGTGCCCAAGGAAGGCGCCGACCGTGATGCCGTCGCCAAGGGCGCGGTCGCCAAGATGCTCAAGACCGAGCCTGCCCCCTTCATGTCGCCCGCCGCCGCCAAGCTGGTGGAAACGGGCAATATCGAGGACCATCTGGCGCGCGTCGCCGAATGCGACTGGATCGTCGAGGCGGTGGTCGAGCGGCTGGACATCAAGCAGTCGCTCTATGCCAAGCTGGAGGAATTGAAGCGTCCCGGCACGGCGGTGTCGTCCAACACCTCGACCATCCCGCTCGGCCATCTGGTCGAGGGGCGCTCGGAGCAGTTCAAGAACGACTTCCTCATCACCCATTTCTTCAATCCGCCGCGCTATATGCGGCTGATCGAGATCGTGACGTCCGAGCACACCGATGCCGGTGTCGCGGCCAAGGTCGAGCAGTTCGTCGATCATCGCATGGGCAAGCGGATCGTCCGCGCCAAGGATACGCCGGGCTTCATCGCCAACCGTATCGGCACCTATTGGCTGGCGGTCGCGATCAACGCGGCGATGGACCAGGGGCTGACCGTCGAGGAGGCCGACCAGATCGGTGGCCGTCCGATGGGCGTGCCCAAGACCGGCATTTTTGGGCTGATCGATCTGGTCGGCATCGACCTGATGCCGCTGCTCGCCAAGTCGCTGGCCTCGACTCTGCCCGAAGGCGACGCCTATTTCGACACGATCCGCCCCCTGCCGCTGGTCGACAAGATGATCGCGGAGGGTTTCACGGGCCGCAAGGGCAAGGGCGGCTTCTACCGCCTCGACCGCAAGCCCGATGGGACCAAGGTCAAGCAGGCCATCGATCTGCAGACCGGCGAGTATCGCGCCGAGCGTAAGCCCGAGCGTCTGCCCGGTCGTGCCGAAAAGGACCTGGCCGCGCTGGTCGCGACGCCGGGCAAGGTCGGCGACTATGCCTGGGCGGTGCTGGGGCCGGTGCTGTCCTATGCCGCTGGCCTGGTCGGGGAAGCGGCCGACGACATCGTCGCGATCGATGACGCGATGAAGCTGGGCTATAACTGGAAGTTCGGCCCGTTCGAGCTGATCGACCGCATGGGGCCGGGCAAGCTGGCCGAACGGCTGCGTGCCGAGGGCAAGCCCGTCCCGGCGTTGCTGGAGACGGCGGGTGATCGTCCCTTCTACCGCGTGGTCGACGGCAAGCGTCAGTATCTGGCGCTGGGCGGCGACTATGCCGATGTCGTCCGTGCCGAGGGCGTGCTGCTGCTCGAAGACATCAAGCTGCGTTCCGAGCCGCTGCTCAAGAACGGTTCGGCCTCGGCCTGGGACGTCGGTGACGGCGTCGTGGCGTTCGAGTTCACCGGCAAGATGAACGCACTGGACGAGCAGGTCCTGTCGCTGCTGCAAAAGACCATCGCGCTGGTGAAGAGCCAGTACAAGGCGCTGGTCATCTATAACGAGGGCAGCAACTTCTCGGCCGGTGCCAACCTCGGCCTCGCCATGTTCGCGGTCAACATCGCGGCCTGGGGCGAGGTCGACAAGCTGGTCGTCGCGGGGCAGCAGGCCTATAAGGCGCTGAAATACGCGCCCTTCCCGGTGGTAGCGGCGCCTGCGGGCATGGCGCTGGGCGGCGGATGCGAGATTCTGCTCCATGCCGATGCGATCCAGGCCCATGCGGAGAGCTATATCGGGCTGGTCGAGACCGGCGTCGGTCTGGTCCCCGGTTGGGGAGGAAACGGCGAGCTGATCGACCGCCTCGCCAAGTCGCCCAAGATGCCCAAGGGGCCAATGCCCGCGGTCATGAAGGCGTTCGAGACCATCTCGACCGCGCAGGTGTCGCGTTCGGCGGCGCTCGCCAAGGACCTGGGTTATCTCCGTGGAGGGGACGGCATCACCATGAACCGCGACCGCCTGCTGGCCGATGCCAAGCAGAAGGCGCTGTCGCTGGTCGAGGGTTATCAGGCCCCTGAAAAGCCGGTCTTCCGCCTGCCGGGCGCGGCCGGGCGCGTCGCCTTCAACGGCGCGGTCGCCGACTTCGTCAAGAAGGGCGTCGCCACGCCGTACGACGTGGTGGTCGCGGGCCGTCTGGCGAACATCGTCACTGGCGGTGAGGCCGACATCATCGACGAGGTGAGCGAGGATCAGCTGCTCAAGCTGGAACGCGCCGCCTTCATGGAAAGCGTCAAGGATGCGCGGACCCAGGCGCGGGTCGAGCATATGCTCGAAACCGGCAAGCCGCTGCGCAACTGATCGGGAGAGGATAATCCCATGCAAGTCTATAACGCGCCGTTGCGCGACATGCGTTTCGTCCTCCACGAGCTGTTCAAGGAGGACGAGTTCGGCCCCGTTGCGGGGCAGGACGAATTCGGTCCCGAGCTGTACGACGCCATCCTGGAAGAAGCGGCGCGCGTCACGCAGGACGTCCTGCTGCCGCTCAACGCCACCGGCGACATCGAAGGCTGCAAGCTGGAGAACGGCGTGGTCCGCACGCCCGCCGGTTTCAAGGAAGCCTATAGCCAGTTCTGCGAAGGCGGCTGGGCCGCGCTCGCTTCGCCGGTCGAATATGGCGGGCAGGGGCTGCCCGAGGCGGTGAACAAGCTGGTCGAGGAGATGATCTGCGCGACCAACCTGTCGTTCAGCCTCTATCCTGGCCTGACCCACGGTGCGACGACCGCGCTGATGGGCCATGGCTCGGAGGATCTGAAGAGCTTCTATCTGCCCAAGATGATCTCGGGCGAATGGTCGGGGACGATGTGCCTGACCGAGGCGCATTGCGGCACCGATCTGGGGCTGCTGCGCACCCGCGCCGAGCCGCAAGGCGACGGCTCCTATCGGTTGACCGGCGGCAAGATCTTCATCTCGGCGGGCGACCATGACCTGACCGACAATGTCATCCACCTCGTCCTCGCGCGTACGCCAGATGCGCCCAAGGGGGTGAAGGGGATCAGCCTGTTCCTGGTGCCCAAATATCTGCCCAAGGATGACGGCTCGATCGGCCCGGCCAATGGCGTCAGCGTCGCGGCGATCGAACACAAGATGGGCCTGAAGGCGTCGGCGACCTGCCAGCTGGAGTTCAACGACTCCAAGGGCTGGGTCGTGGGCGAGCTGAACAAGGGCCTCGCCGCCATGTTCACCATGATGAACACCGAGCGTGTCTCGGTCGGGATTCAGGGCTTGGGCATCAATGAGATCGCCTATCAGTCGGCCGTTGCCTATGCGAAGGACCGTTTGCAGGGCCGCGCTCTGGGTGGGGCTGCCCGCCCCGACCTGCCCGCCGATCCAATCATCGTTCACCCGGACGTACGCCGGATGCTGATGACCATGCGCGCTTATGCCGAAGGCTGCCGCGCGCTTGGCCAGTGGGCGGCGCGCGGGCTGGACGCCGAGGCGAATGCAATCGACCCGGCCGACAAGTCGCGCGCGGCGGACTTTGTGGCGCTCATGACCCCGGTCGTGAAGGCTTTGTTCACCGACCTCGCCTTTGACGCCGCGAACATGGCGGTGCAGGTCCATGGCGGCCACGGCTATATCCGCGATCACGGCATCGAGCAGTTCGTCCGCGACGCGCGCATCGCTCAGATCTACGAGGGCACCAACGGCGTCCAGGCGCTCGACCTGGTCGGTCGCAAGATGCCCGCGCATATGGGCCGGTACCTGCGCCCCTTCTTCCATGCGGTGTCCGAGCAGGTCGAGGCGCTGACCAAGTCCGAAGACAAGGCCATCACCGGCTGGGCGGCAGGTATGCAGCAGGCGTTCGGCGCGCTGCAGCTCAGCACCGGCATGATCGCGCAAAAGGGGATGAAGGACCCCGAGGAAGCGGGTGCGGCCGCGACCGACTATCTGCGCCTGCTGGGTCTGGTCGGTATGGGGCACTGCTTCCTGAAATCGGCGCGGATCGCGACCGAGCGGTTGGCCGAGGGCATCGATGAGGCGGGCTTCTACAAGGCCAAGCTCGCCACCGCCGGCTTCTTCTTCGACCGTATCCTACCGCAGGCGACGGCGGCGTTCCTGGCGATCAAATCGGGTAAGCGCTCGACCATGGCGTTGGAATTGGAAGCGTTTTGAGGTGACGCGATGCCGGTTACGCTTGATTGTGGTTAACCGGCATCGTAGGCAAAACAGGTGTTGTCCTATGCGTCATAAGATGGACGTATAGGGTAATTCGGGAGCGACCGGGAAAACCGGCGTTTCGGCCCGATCGAGCGGGCATGGAGAGGAGAAAAGCGATGTTGTTGACCCTGACGGCCATGGCCCTTGCAGCGGCTGGCGTGAATGCGGACTCTGTGGTCGGCCGCTGGCAGACCCAGACGCGCGGCGGCGTCGTCGAAATCCAGAAGTGCGGAAATTCCGTCTGCGGTCGCATCCTGACCTCGGAAAAGCTGCGCACCAACCCCGCGCTGACCGACCAGAACAACCGCGATCCCAAGCTGCGCAACCGCCCACTTAAGAACCTTCTGATCCTGCAGGGCTTTTCGCAGGATGGCGCGGCCTGGAGCGGCGGCACCATCTATAATGCCGAGGACGGCAAGACCTATAGCGCGAAGTTGACGCCCGAGGGCGCGGACACGCTGAAGGTGCGGGGCTGCGTCTTCGTACCGCTCTGCAAGACCCAGACCTGGACGCGTATCCGCTGACCCTTAGCCCAATCAAAAGAGATTTCCGGGGAGTATGCTCATGACCAAGTCCTTCAAGGCGCCGCTGCTGGCCACGGCCATCATTTCGTCCTCCTTCGCCTTTGCGGGCGCGGCCCATGGCCAGGCCTTCTATCTTCAGGAACAGTCGACCCGTGGCCAGGGCCGCGCCTTTTCGGGTGAGGGCGCCGATACCGGCGCGTCCTCGCTCTGGTGGAACCCGGCCGCGATTGCGGGCATGGAGCGCGGCGAAGCGGTGCTCGGCGCCTCGGCGATCCTTCCCAAGGGCGATGTGGTCGACACCGGCACGCTGATCCGTCGCCCGACGCTGCCGGGCGGACCTGTGCAGACCTTCCAGCCCGTCGGCGGCAATCGCGTGTCCAGCGACCCGATCAATCGCGGCGTCGTACCCTCTGGCGCGGTTGCCTATCCGCTGAACGACCGTGTCGCGGTCGGCCTGGCCGTTACCTCGCCCTACAGCTTCACCACGGAATATGACGCCAATAGCTGGGCACGCTACAGCGCGCTCAAGACGGAGTTGCGGACGATCGACATTCAGCCATCGGTCGGCGTCGCGCTGCTCGACTGGCTGCGCGTCGGCGGTGCACTGAACGTCGAATATACCAAGGCCGAGCTGGGTAACGCACTGCCCAACCTGTCCTCGGCGCTGCCCGACGGGTATCAGCGGTTGAAGGGCGATGGCTGGGATCTGGGATGGACCGCCGGTGTCCAGTTGCACAATGACTGGGCGACCGTGGGCATCAGCTACAAGTCGCGGATCAAGCATAATCTGAAGGGCAGCCTGGAGGTTGGCGGCCTGGTCGGCCCGCTCGCCGGTCAGAACCGGACGGTCGATGGCGCAACGGCGGAATTCTACACGCCTGCGCAGATCATCGTGGCGGGCCGCTTCCGCGCCACTGACAAGCTGACGCTGAACGCGCAGGCCGTGCGCTTCACCTGGGCCGATTTCGATGCGATCCGGCTGGGCGCGCCGATCAACACCGCGATCCCGGAGAATTACAAGAACAGCTTCTCGCTGGCGGGTGGTTTCGACTATGCGGCCAATGATCGCCTGACCGTGCGGGCGGGCGTGCAGCGCGGCATTACCCCTACCCAGAACGGCAATCGCGATGCGCGCGTGCCCGATGCGAACCGCTGGAATTATTCGATCGGCGGTTCGTACAAGCTGACGCCGCGCTTCACGCTGGATGCAGCGGGCAGCTATATCGATTTCGCCAATGCCAGCATTGACCGCCGTACCGCCGCCTATGCGGGGACCGCGGTGCAGACGCCGATCCTGACCTCGGGCCAGGTACAGGATGCCCGTGCGTTCGTGGCGTCGATTGGCGGCCGCTTCAGCTTCTGATTGAGAGACTGGATATGAAGATCGTCGTGCCCGTAAAGCGGGTGTTGGATTACAATGTGAAGCCGCGTGTGAAGGCGGACGGGACGGGCGTCGATCTGGCGAACGTGAAGATGTCGATGAACC
>FWWM01001888.1_pt1 | contig 60402 bp, 64 predicted proteins | sample 2228351 | NCBI WGS metagenome assembly FWWM01 (sample SAMEA103939774, study PRJEB20133) | metagenome
CGCCGCCCACTCCAGGAAGCTCAAAGGCGAAAGGGGCACGTAGTTCGCCGCATTGCGGTCCAGCGCCACGTTGTAAGGATTCACGCGGGTCATCCTTCGCCCTTCGATACACCGTTCGCGTTGCTACCGAGCATCCCTGAGAACAATATTTGAGGCTCTGTTTAATTTTGGGCTAATGGGTCGGGCAAAAAAAGGTGTCTCTCTACTAGAGCGCGGAGAGACACCTTTCCGGGACCCGGTGTGCAGTTTATTTCTTGAGCTTAAACACCCAGAGCGTGCCGCCTTGCTCCAGGTAGGCTACTCGCTTCGCGACATCGCCCCCCCACAAGGGCACCGCCCCACCCCAACCCGAGACTACTGCGATGTACTGGTGACCGTCCATTTCCCAGGTGACCGGCGGCGCCACCACTCCGGAGCCGGTCTGGAAGCTCCATAGCTCCTTGCCCGTCTTGGCATCGAATGCTTTGAGGTAGCCCTCGGGAGTGCCAATGAACACCAGACCGCCCCCCGTCACGAGTGCTCCTCCCCACAGCGGAGCATTGTTCTTGTATTCCCACACAATCTTGCCGGTGACCGGATCAATCGCTCGCAGCACACCGATGTAGTCCTCGTAAAGCGGCTTGATCGTAAAGCCCGCACCGAGGTAGGCCGCGCCCTTCTTATAGGCGACGGGTTCGTTCCAAATATCCATGCACCACTCGTTGGCAGGTACATAGAACAGGCGAGTGTCTGGGCTGTAGGCCATCGGCTGCTGGTTCTTGGCACCGAGGAACGAGGGGCAAGAGAACACAACGGCGCCCTTCTTGCCGTCCGCGCTTTTGCTGGGATCCCCGGGCCGATTTTCAGGAACATAATTCGGCCGCCCAGTCTTCAAATCGATTCCTGTGGCCCAGGTAATTTTCGTGACATATGGGAATGCGGCGAGAAGCTTCCCGTTGGTGCGGTCATTCACATAAAAGAAGCCATTGCGATCAGCCTTCGCTCCCGCCTTGACCACTTTGCCGTCGCGTTTCAGGTCGAACGGAATGAATTCGTTCACTCCATCGTAATCCCAGCCATCGTGTGGCGTGTTCTGGTAGTGCCAAACGATTTGACCCGTATCCGCGTCTATGGCAACGGTGGAAGACGTATACAAGTTATCGCCCGGCCGAGTCCAGCTGTTCCAGGGGGCGGGGTTCCCTGTGCCAGCGTAGATCAGATTGGTTTCCGGATCGTAGGTGAAATTGTTCCAGGTGGCGCCACCCCCCGTTTTCCACATGTCGCCTGGCCAGCTTGCGTTCTGCACGCCCGTGATCCCGTTTTCTTTGCCGTCCTTGTAGCCCATATGGCCCTCGATCACGGGACGGGTCCAGATAAGCTTGCCCGTCTTGGCATCGCGTGCGTCCACGCGCCCCACGATACCGAATTCGCCCCCTGACACGCCGGTGACCACCATCCCCTTCACGATAAGGGGGGCCGCCGTGAACGAATAGCCGGCCTGGTAGTCCTCAAGTTTTTCTTTCCACACTACCTTGCCTGTGTCTCGGTCTAACGCCACGAGTTGGGCGTCAAGCGTGCCAAAGATGACGAGGTTGTCGTAGAGCGCAGCGCCACGGTTCACTACGTCGCAGCAGGGCATAATCCCTTCCGGCAATCTGTGCTCGTACTTCCATAATTTTTTGCCCGTGTGCGCATCAAGGGCAAAGATGCGAGAATACGATGCAGTCACAAAAATCTTGCCGTCGTAGACAAGCGGGGCCGCCTCTTGCCCGCGTTGTTTCTCCCCTCCGAACGAGAAAGCCCAGACTGGCGTCAAGTCCTTCACCGTTTTCGCGTTAATCTCGGTCAAGGGACTGTAGCGTTGGGCTTGCGGTCCCAGACCGACTGTCACCACGTCGCCTTTCGTTTTGGCGTCGTTAAGGATGTCGGCATCGGTGACACCCGCAGCGGAAGCACCCTCGCCTGCCAGGGCAAGCCCCAGCGCAGTCACTATTGCTACTTTCCGCAGTTGCACTCTTTTCCGGGCTTTCATGATGTTCTCTTCCTCCTTTTTCCTTTCAAGGTCGAAAGGTTGAGCAGGGACAGCACACTACTGTGCGATCCCCAGAAGAACCGTACGTGCGAGTTCCCCCGCATACGGCTCAAGCCTCCGCCAAACCCCTTGTGGCAGGAGCCGGCAGTTTACCTTCTGCAGCACGCATCTGCTGCCTTCTAACCGTTTTTTGAACTCTAGCCCAGTCGATGCTGTGCCAGTTCACTTCACGGACGGAAGCCGCACCAGCCATTTGCATGGTCATCTGTGACCTTCTCTTCCTTTCACAACGCTCCCCAAACTTCCTCGCAAAGAGCGGTCAGATGGAAGTCTGCTGCCTTACGGGCGGGATGAGGTCGCGGTTCTCCCTCAATCCTATCCTTCAGCCACTGCCCCATACCATTTTGGCTCGGGCCTGTCAGCGCCTTTGGCCTGCTAGTGGCGACGGGATTTTCCGCTGATTCGCTTTCTGTTCACCATGCTCCCGAGTCTAGCGTCCTGCTGCGTTGATGCTTGCAGGTCGCGCCTTCCCTCGCAGGTTGAGCTTCATCCCTTTCGGCCTGGGCTACATTGTCAATGCCGCTTCAGACAAGACGGTTGCCAGTCTTGGCTGCACTCCTAGGCTACTTGCAAAGGAACGGCAGGTCATCTAAAGCAATCCTTCTTGTAAATCCATTGCTTACGCGAGTTTAGGGCGCGCCCCAGGTCCACACCAACAGACCGGAATCTCTGTTGCGAAAGCAACACCCATGCCAGTGGTAATTGGCCAAGGCCATCCTGCAAAATACCAGGTATCATGGACCCCACGCTTGCGCCCTTAGATGACGCCATGTTTCTTAGTGGTTTAAAAAAAAACAGATGTTCTATTTTGGAACGCTCCCATGGGCCTTCAACGGACGCGAAAAGTTGCTCATTGCGTGGCTTCCTTGAAAGGACGAGTTGAAAAGCGACCAACATCTCGGACTTGAGACAATGGTGATGGTATGAGGATTGCTTGCTGACTCCAGCGACAAGGCCACTTCCTGGCAAAATCGGGATGCGCGCTCTTTCATATGAATGGTAGGGAAGGCCTTGACATGCAGGCGCCTCTGTTTTGTGGCACCCCAAGAATGGGTGGCAACAAACACGGCGGCGCCAAAGTGAGCCCGGCACCGGCGTCAACAGTGCCCAGATCGCGCATTTTTCCCGCAGCGAAAGCTCGGCACTCCATATTTCGTTGGCGAGCGCGCCGTGCTGCCGCTGATTTTCACGGTGATCCGCTCAGGAAAAGAAGAGCGCCAGAGGGTCCTCGCGGAGCGATAAGCCTCACGCGCTTGATTGATTCAATAAAGCGCCTTGTCCAGGATAGGCGAGCGCAGAACGCTGTTTCTCATCCTAGGTGATCTCAAAGCGCGCCATTCCGGGTTACCCAGGATGCATCAGTGGCACGAGGCGCAAATTGAGCCGTTCTACCTTCCGGAGGTTCACTCCCCCGAGGGGCTCACGGCCGATGTCAAGGTCGTCGTGAAGGTGAATCAGATACCAGTGATGCCACGGGTGCTTGCGGCACCAGGGGATCAAGGTTAGCGAAAACATGCTTGCTTCCATTTATGTATAAGCTTTTCGCCTTCGCGCGCTATCTGGGCGTGCTAACCACGGTCATCCTCCTGTCACTTGCTGAAAGCTGGGTGCAGGCGGCCGAAGCGGCTGATCCCCTGAACTCGCCTCGCTGGGAGGACATGCGCCGAGAATTCTTCAGTGGAGCTGAGGTGATCTTCGATCCTCAGGTGGTAGTACATGCACCCCGAGTGGCCGAAGACCCGATGCAGGTGCCTGTTTTTATAGAAGCAGGCGGGCTCGGGGAAGTGAGCGAGATTATGGTGTTCGCGGACTTCAATCCCATTGTGCGTGTGCTGCGCTATTTTCCCGAAAAGGCGCGGCCCGTGATCGGCTTCAGGATGAAGCTGCAGCAATCGAGCCCGGTAAGGGCGGCTGTTCGCACTCGTGACGGGGTGTGGCACGTCTGGGGAAGTTGGATCGAAACGAGCGGGGGCGGATGTACGGCACCTAGCTTGGGTCGTGCACAAGCAGGCTGGCGTGAGCGTTTAGGGCGGGTTCAAGGGCGACTTTGGATGCGCGACGGCGGGCCAAGACTCCGTGTGCGGGTCGAACACCCCATGGACACAGGTTTGGCGCCAGGCATTCCCGCCTTCTATTTGGAAGAGTTGAGTCTGGCGGACCAGCATGGAGTGACGCTGCTCAGGCTGGAAAGCTTCGAGCCCTTGGCTGAGAACCCGGTCTTCACGTTTGATTTGGACCGTGCGCAATCGGGTGACGGGCCTTTCGCGCTCCATGGTCGGGACAACAACGGCAACCGCGTTTTCGCATGGATAGGGCACTGAGAAAAATCGCTCTCCTCGTGGCTGCGCTGGCGTTTTGCGCGACAAGGGTGAGCCAGGCGGCCGATACGAACTATGGGCTTGCTCCTTTGAACGTCGCACCGGACACTTATGTTTTTGTCGGGGCAAAAGAGGACTTTTCCCCCAAGAACGGCGGCAATATTGTCAATACCGGCTTTATCGCGACTGACGCGGGTATCGTTGTTATCGACACCGGGCCATCGCTCCGTTATGGCACAGAGATGAGGACGATCATCGAGCGGACAACGGGCAAGCCAGTCGTGATGGTCGTCAATACACATCACCATCCAGACCATTTTCTTGGCAACCAGGCCTTTCGCGATGTTCCGGTGCGGGCGCCCTCGCTAGTTCGGGAGGGAATCGAGCGGGAGGGAGCAGTATTCACCGATAACCTTTATCGCTTGTCGGGCGAATGGATGCGGGGCACAGAGCCGCTCGCGCCGACCGCTGATCTCACGCCCGGCATCATGAACCTGGGTGGACATAAGCTGGAGTTCATGGTGCTCTCTGGCCACACCCCTGCCGACCTGGTGGTACTCGATCACACTACTGGAGTGCTCTTTGCTGGCGATCTGGTTTTCTCTAACCGGGCGCCGACTACACCTCATGCCGACTTCGATCGCTGGCTTGCGGCACTTGACCATCTGCAGCAGCTTCCGTTCCGCGTCTTGATCCCGGGCCACGGCGACGTGGTGGAGGGCCGTCGCGCAATTGAGCAAACCCGCGACTATCTGTCGTGGCTTCAAGTGACCTTGCGGCTAGCGGCAGAGCAGGGGCTGGATATGGCCGAAGCTATGGCGCTCCCCATCCCGGAGCGCTTCCAAGACTTGGAGCTGGTCCGGTCCGAGTTCCAGCGATCGGTCGCACACTTTTACCAGGGGCTGGAGCGCTCCGCTCTGGCAGGACACTGAGAAGTTTTTGGTAAGAGCCCGAGCGTCCCCCACTAACGCCCACAGGCATACCAGGCAGCATGTTCGCAAGGCCTGGTCAGGCCACCGGTGATGTACAGCTATGGGTTTAGGACAACGCTGCTCATCCTGCCAAATCCTCGGCACGAATTCTGCTAACAACGTCTAGCTGGTGGAGGCGCTCAAAATCTGAACTTCGTTCTTGCTCGGCCATACTGTAACCCGGGGCCTTGAAATGACGGAGAGAGGGATGTGGAAGAATTGGGTACTGCCAGGACTTGTTTTGGCATTAGTAGGCGTTTACCCATCAGCCCACGCTGAGCTATCGCGCACGTTTGGCCCTTACCAGGTTCACTTCAACGCCCTGACAGCGGATAGCTTGCCGTCCGAAGTTGCATGGAAATACGGTTTCCAACGCAGTAGTAACCGAGGGCTGCTTATCGTCTCGGTGATCATGCGGGACGGAAACGGCACTACATCGGCTGTTCCAGCGAAGCTAGAGGCGACAGCGCTAACCCTAACCGCGCGAATCATTGATATTCCCATACGGGAGATCAAGGACTCCGGCGCTGTTTATTATCTCGGCGAGTTTCGATTGAGCCGGCCGGAAATGCTCCGGTTCAGTGTCACGGTGCATCCCGCCGGGGTTGACGAACGCTACATTTTGGACTTTCAGCGCGCTTTTGACTGAGAGGCCATGGAACGTTCGCGTCATGGCTAGGCGGAGGCGGTCTATCCGGGCCTTGCGCCGTACCGAGTGTCCCCAGCACGTGCCCACAGTGGCTACTGCAGCACGCATAACGTGCTGCGCTGCATTCGTGAAGCACTATCCCTCGCCCGTGAAGCGCGAACCTCTGTTCTGACAAAAGTAAGCCGGCGTAGCTGCTGCCAGGGCCGGCGAAAAGGCCGTGTATACGTCCGCCCCCTTTAGTGCTCGGGCTGGTGCGCGCGGAGGAATGATAACGCTGGCCGCTGCCCGAGGCGATGGTGGGCGCCCTGAGTGCTGTAGACGAGAATCCAGTCAGCGAGTGAGTGCAGCGAGAAACGCCGAAACACCCGCGCCGGATCTTATAAGCGCACGCTGCGGACCCGTGCTGTCAAGCGACATCAGGAACTGACCCCCCTGGCGACATCTGGAATTGACCCCCTATGCGGGTTGATGAATGGATGAAGGGTTTGCGCTGGGGATTGCTGTAGGCAGCACCCCTGCGCGGCGCTTGTCCTTGAGCCGGTAGCTTTCGCTGCGGATCGTGATGACGTGGCTGTAATGCAGCAGCCGATCGAGGATGGCGGCGGCTTCCGTGGGGTGCGCCGCTTTTCGCGCCATGCAAGCCTCTCGCGGCGCACTCACACGGCATGTGCAGCCCATCACAGGCACGCAACGCCGAGCCAGTGGCATATTCAACCCAGAGCCGTCACTCTCCCAGCGTTAAACAGCGACGGAGGCATCACCATCATTCTTGAGCAAAGGCTTTAACGCTATCGATTGACGAGCCCGCTTGGCAAAGGGCTAGCGGACCCAGCCTCTCCCACAGATCCATCTATTGCGGCAACTGCAACAGGTCGGCTACCTGCTTGAGGATTTTCCAGAGCAGCAGCCCGACGCTACCCGTCCACAGGGCCACCATGGTCCAGTAGGCCAGAACGTAGGTCCCATTGCTGCCGCTGTAAAGCGATAGCAGCTGATCAACCTCTAGAGCGGGCATGAAAGCGACAGGACCGATTGCAGTCACCGCGAAATAGCGGCCAAGGCCGCGGGCAATGTCAGGCAGCCGAGTCAGCGCGTAGATGTAGGCCGTGCCTCCCAGTGCCAAAGAAACGGGCGTATTTACAAGCCAGAAGAGATGCAAGGCAGGATTGTCCGCCAAGTTACCCATTGCAATCTGTTGCCAAGGGGTGTCCATATGCGCAAGTATGCCCGTCATGGCTACCACCAGGGTCTGCCCGAACACCAACGACAACAGGAGTAGATGACGGCGTAAACGCGAGGCTCGCGGCTCTCCCTCCCCGGCTGGCGGTCGAGTCAGCCACAGCCAAAGCCAAAGGCACAAGGTCGCGATCCCTTCACCAAACCACACGGGATTGTGGTCCGTCCAATCGAGAAGCTCAGGGAGCGTCCCAAGCTGCATTGCCTCTCCTGGCTCTACCTTCCTCGAGCAAGCCACACAGGGCACAGGTACAAGAGGTGCCCTCTTCCCGGCGTGGAGCTACGAGCCGAGGGTGACCGGTATCGAGGTCGATGGACAGCCGGCTTTCCTACACCTTTGCAGGCCCTAGGCCCCGCGACTCTCGTGATGTCTTACTCTGTGCCGATGGCAATGCGCGGCAGCCAATGGCGCCCCGGCTCCGGCTCATAGAGGTCCTCTGCTGTAACGGGCCGCTTTACCCCCTCCGCCGGGGGCACTGCCAGTTTGCTCAAATCCGCCTCGAAGACCCGCCCCTCGATACCCCCTTCCCGCCATGCTAAACGATAGTAGACGCCGTTTCGGGGGTCGATTCCGTATTCGCCGGGCAGCTTGCGCAGGAAAAGAAGCTCGTATTCAAGGTCTGCCAAATCTGTGGTTGTCAATCGCCTCTCCAGGGCGTAGGGATAGGGCAGATGACACAGCGAATAGCTGGGCCCATCCAGGCACTGAAAGGGCCGCATGGAGAGAAAGCGCGGCTGAAAAGCCGCCGAATCGAGTATCAGGAGATAGCACCACCTGACGGTTTCTGTGGCGAAAAAACCGATTTCCCACACTCTGAATACAGGATTTTTTGTGTCGGCGTATGGTTCAATCCTAAACACGTGTTACATTTCTGAACATATTGCATCTCTTTTCACTGCCTATATTCGTGCGCTTAAACAATCGGCCTGGCTCGCGCCGTAGAGGCTCAAAACAAAAAGCTATGACTTATCAGGTACAGCACGGTCGATTCCGACAGACTGTTCTGCAACACTTTTTTGCTTGCCTTGGTCTGCGCCCGCGGGCAGAGATGGAAGAAGGCCTTTCACCGGCACTGGGGCAACTGCGGCGTCATGGGCCAAGCGCTCGAGCACGAGCATGGGCTGCGCATGAGCCTGCCCGCCGTCGAGCGCGCCTGCCGAGGCTTTGGGGGGAGCACGCCGCCCGGAGGTGAGGCACCATGTGCGTGCAGACGACCCCAGGCCGGCCGCTTCAGATCGACGTTGATGAACTGTCCGCCCCGGCTGTCGCCACCGAGGTGTCGGACGTCCGCGTGGCTGGCGGCCGCCGCTTGCCTCAGTCGGTACGGTAGCCCATGCGGAAGCCGCCCCAATGCCGGCCCATGACATACACCGGCGCGGAAATGTCATGCATGACCTCGCCCGTGTCGCGGCGATAGGTCTGGAGCAGGAAGGGCAGCTCGTGGGAGCCGCATTTTTTGCCTACCGGGTCGTTGAAGATGCGCTTGGTCCGGTTGTTCACGAAATCCTTCTTCTCGTCGCCGGTCAGAGGCTTGGAATAGCGGTTGTTATGGGTCGGTACGTAACCGTTGACGTCGCAGACGATGGCATAGGCCAGTTCCTTGTGCACGTCCACCAGCCGTTCCTGCAGGGTCGGTAGAAGCTTGTCCGTCAGGGCATCGAACTTGGTGCGATACTTCTGAGGCTTGGTATTGGGGATAGGGACGTAGTTCCGGTCGAATAGGTCCTGGAGCGAAATCTGACCGCTCTTCACCGCATCCTCAAGGATGCGGCCCGCCTCCCTGGCCGCCTGCTGTACCAGATCCCGCATGCGTGCGTGAATGGCCATCGCGCTCTCGCCGCGCGGCCCCAGCTTGAAAACGCTGCTGATCTCCTTGAGATTGACTGCCAGGGAATCCAGCCTGGTGGCTTCCTGTAGCGTGCGAGTGGCCACCGCGCTATTGCCCTGGACCACGCGCAGCACGTCTTCCATGTGGCCTGCAATGCTTTGGCCGTTGGCGCTCAGCTGCTGGATCGCCGTAGCGATAGCCTCGACTTTCTCCATGGTCTGTTCGGCCCCCTGATTGATCTGCTGCAGAGACCCGGCCGCCCGGCGCGCCAGTTCGGCGCCGGTCCTGACCTGGGCGCTGCTCTGCTGTATGCTGGCGATGGCACTTTGGGTCTCGCTCTGGATCGCTCGGATCATGTCGACGATCTCGCCGGTGGCGGCCGTGGTACGCTCGGCCAGCTTCCTGACCTCATCGGCCACCACGGCGAAACCGCGGCCCTGCTCGCCCGCCCTTGCCGCTTCGATGGCGGCGTTGAGCGCCAGCAGATTGGTCTGGTCGGCGATGTCGTGAATCACCTTAACGATGCCGCTGATAGCCCGGGACCGTTGCCCCAGCGCGGCGACCGTCTGGGCGGACTGCTCCACCGAGCGGGCGATGCGCTCGATCTCCTCGGCTGCGCCCACGGCGATCTCGGTTCCCTGCTTGGACAGGTCTCGGGCGGCGTGGGCGTAGCGGGCCGTCATCTCGGCATTCTCCGCCGCCTGGCTCATGCCGACGTTGATCTCCTCCATGGCGTGCTTCGTCGCCTCGGCGACGCCCCGCTGCTGATCCGAGCCGCTCGCCACCCGTTTGGCCTCGCCGATGAAACTTTCGGCTGCCTCCGCCACCTGCTTGGAGTTGAAGCACACCTGGCCGACGATCCCCTGGAAGCTGCGCATCAGATCATTGAACAGGTGCGCCGTCTCGCTCACCGGATCCTTGCCATCCGCTGGTGCTTGCCGGGAGAGGTCGCCGTCCTGGTGCATAGCGCGTATGGTCTCCTTTAGGGCAAGCAGGCGGCGGTACACCGTGGCCCTCAGACCAGTGGCGGCAGTAGCGCCACGACCAGGCCAGCCGCCAGGTGATAGGCCACCAGGCCCCGGCTCGGTGCCATGCCCAGCAGCAAGAGGGCACCCAGGCCGCCGCCGGCAACCGCCGCACCCAGGGCGGCGAATCCCAGCCAGCTTCCCGGTGATCCGCACGTCATGTTGTCTCTTTCCGCCATCTGTCGCGCCGCTATCCTTGGGCAAGGTTTTGCCCCACCTGCCCGGGTTAACGGCGCACTTCGCAAGTGGCTTTAGTCGGAATAATGGCCATGGCGTGGCCCAGGTGGGCTAGCAAGAGCGCGCTCGCGCGCGACTGGCGTGGCGGGCGCCAGAGCGCGGTCGCGCCCAAGGGCGCTTGCTGGACCGATTACGTGTCGCCAGCGTACTCCGGCTCCCATTCGAAGCTGAAGTCCTCGGGTAGAGGTTCGTCGGGGAACACCCGGAACACGCAGCGCGCGTCGCCGTCCTGGAAGCGCGCTTCCCGGCGCACGCGGCAGCCCAGGATGCGTGACAGGGTGGAAACGGTCACGCTGCAGAGCTGGGGGCGGCGCCGTGCCAGGGACAGGAATGGGCAATTGCGCTCTACCAGCGCCCAGCCGCGCTCGTCGTGGTGTACCTCGGCCCAGGGATCCTGCTCGAAGTAGACCCCCTTCAGGCGCTGCAGCTTCTCCTGGAGCCCGAGCCCGGCCAACTGATCGCGCCATCGCGCAACCTGGCGGTCGGTGAGCGCGGCCAGGAGCTTGCGCAGCCCCTCGGGACCGAAGGCCTCGCTTACGGTGTCCACGATGGTTAAGCCAAACTCGTCGTAGTGCTTGGGGAAGAGGTGGTCGCCGGCCTCGCTCAGCCGGTAGCGGAAGTTGGGGCGGCCGCGTCCCCGGGCGGGGACGCGGTCTCTGACGATCCAGCCGTCGCGCATCAGGAGCTCCATCTGTTGGCGCGCCGCCTCGCGCGTGTGGCCGACGTCGCTTGCCAGCTCCTGTAGCGTCGCGGTGCCGCGGCGCTTGAGCGCCTCGAGCAGCGCAGCACGCGCTTCGGGCATAGCGCTCAGCATCTGGGAGGGAGCGTTCGTCGGGGCCATGTTGCCGTGCCAACGCCGTACCGGTAAACCAGGCTCGCTCCGGCGTGGCCGCCCACGACCAGCAGCACCAGCCCCACAAGCATCCCGGCCAGATGGACTGCTGCCGCGGTGCCTGCGGGCGGTTGCTGTGGCGTGAACACCAGCAGCGCGACGAACCAACACCAGGCACAGAACATGAGCAGGGCGTGCCGGCTGGCCACGGCCGCCTCCGGCGAGCCTTCCTCCAGGGCGAGCCAGTCGGGCAGGCCGGCCCCCATCGCCAGCACGGCCGTGGCGCAGCCGGTAACCAGTAGCCACCAGGTCGCTGTCCAAGCGAGCGGACCAGCGCCGGCGATCCACAAGCATTCGAGCGCCACCGCACCTACCCAGGCCGCCAGCGGAAAATGCACCACAGCGGGATGCAGCGGCACCCCGCCGATCCGCAGCGGCTTCACGAGCCGAATCCCAGCACCGCTCCTAGCAGCAATGCCACGCCCACCACGGCGATCAGGGCATGGATAACCACAACCGCCTTCGGGTGGAGCTGCTTTCTGACATGGAAGCCGAGCAAGTAGAAGCCGCCCAGGGCGGCCACCAGGAGCACCACCAGCGCGGCCGCGGGCAATCCTCCCGCGCCCTGGAACACGGCTACCAGTACCAGCACTAGGCCGAGGGCCCCCAGGACACCGTGGGCTCCCGCCAGCGCGGCGGGCGGGAACTCGCCCCGAAAGATGCGATAGGCCATCACCAGGCCGCCCAGGGCGGCCACCAGGAAACAGAGAATCGCGAACCCAAGCATTGGAGTTTTCCTTTTGTGCAAGAGGAATCTTGTTTATATCGCCGCAAACCCCGTGCTGTCAAGCGCTTGTATGCGTCCATCAGCCCTCGCCAAGCACCGCCAAGATTTGACCCCTGGCGACCTTTGGAATGAATTGACCCGCGACTAATGCAGGCTGATGGACAGTTGAGACGGTGGACGGGATGTGCGCTGGGGGTGCTGCTGTAGCATTATCCCGGCGCGGCGCTTGTCCTTGAGCCGGTAGGAGCCACTGCGGATTCTAAGAAACGTAGGAAGAAGTGGGCGCAAGTGGCAGGCAGCCGCTTTGCGTTCTTCTCGAGACCGCGGTGGCGCACCTTGGTGCAGCCGAAGACGTGCTTGATCAGGCCGAACATACGCTCGACTTGGCGCGCATCTTCGACTTCGTGCGTTTTTTTTTTGCCTGCTGAACTGCGCTGATGAAGTTCTTGAAGCGGTCGCATCGGTGGGCGACGTCGAGCGCATTGGGTGCGTGCTTGCGAATCGCCTGCCGACCGCCTGCTAAAGATTACTTACCGCCCTTTGCGTTTTCCGCACGAGAGCGGCGCAAGCCGTTAGCGCGGGTCAAGCGCGTGAGTAACGCGCCCGCCCTCAATGGAGCATACGGGGCACGCTCAGGGTGAACTCGGGGATGGGGGCTTCGAACGTCACTCCGTCCTCGGCCCGCATGTGGTAGCGGCCTGTCATGGTGCCCACCGGGGTGGCTATGGCGGTGCCGCTCGTGTACTCGAAGCTCTCCCCGGGGCGCAGCACCGGCTGCTCCCCCACCACCCCCAGGCCCCGTACTTCCTGCACCCGGCTGTCGGCGTCGGTGATGATCCAGTGCCGGCTCACGAGCTGGGCTGTGACGGTACCGGTGTTGGTGAGGGTGATGGTATAGGCGAACACGTAACGGCTTTCCGCCTCGTCCGACTGGTCGGGAAGATAGGTGGTGCGCGCCTTCACGTCGATGCGGTAGATCTTGCGTTCGGTCATGGGTACCCTCGCCGAGGCAGGAATCGGTCGAACGCCGTCACAAAGTGTTTGACCATGCCCAGCCCCCTCCGCCCGCCCCCAACCGACGACAGAGAGGCAAGGTACGGTGCTCGATGGCCTCGTGCCGCCGAGCCAGGGGTGTTATTGCACACCAAAGACGCAACGGGCACAAGCGCGGCATCATAACCGGGGCTTTCCCGGGCAATCAGCGGGCGTTATGCAAGCGGCGGAGCAATCCCGTTAAAATCCGCGTTTTACCGACTGCGGAGGGTCGCATGCCCACGTACCGGATCGCTCCCAGCATCCTGTCGGCCAACTTCGCCCGCCTGGGGGAGGAAGTGACCTCGGTCATCGCCGCGGGGGCCGACCTGATCCACTTCGATGTGATGGACAACCATTACGTGCCCAACCTCACCATCGGGCCGCTGGTATGCGAGGCGATCCGGCCTTTGACCCAGGCCCCCATCGACGTGCACCTGATGGTCAAACCCGTGGACCGCATCGTGCCGGACTTCGCCAAGGCGGGGGCCAACATCATTTCCTTCCATCCCGAAGCTTCGGAGCACGTGGACCGAACCATCGGCCTGATCCACGACTGCGGCTGCAAAGCGGGGCTGGTGTTCAACCCGGCCACACCGCTCCATTACCTGGACTGGACGCTGGGCAAGCTGGATCTGGTGCTCATCATGTCGGTCAACCCGGGCTTCGGCGGACAGAAGTTCATCCCCACGGCCCTCGAGAAGCTACGGGAGGTGCGCCGGCGGATCGACGGGACCGGGCGCGACATCTGGCTGGAGGTGGATGGAGGCGTGAAGGTGGACAACATCGCGGAGATCGCCCGGGCCGGGGCGGACACCTTCGTCGCCGGCTCCGCCATCTACGGGACTCGGGACTACAAGGCCACCATCGCCGCCATGCGGGCGGAACTGGAGAAGGCATAGGCCCCCCATCTCCCACGAAGATGCCCGGCACCAGGCAGACCATGCGCAAAATCCCCCTACGGCGAGTTGAACCTCCCGGAGCCACGGGTCCCGCTGTGGGACTCGGGTCCTGGCGAGGGCAGCCTCGCCCCCTTGCCCTTGCGCGCCTCGACGATGGATTCCACTTCGGGCGTCGTCGGCGCGCCGGTCCCGGCCGGTCCCAGGCCCCTGTCCCGAGCGCCTCGTGAAATCGCCGGGTTGACCCATGCCCTCCCGCTTTCCTATCTGCGTTGGCGCCGTGGTCCTCGACCTGGACGGCACGCTGCTCGACACCGCGGACGACCTGGCCGTGGCGGCGAATGCCATGCTGCAGGACCTGGGCCTGGGCCCCCTACCGGAGGCGGTCATCCGCAAGTACATCGGCAAGGGACTGCAGAATCTGGTCACCCGCTGTCTCGCGGAGGCGAGCGGCCGGGAGCCGGCGCCCGCCGAGGTGGAACGGGCGCTCGCCGCGTTCGAGCCCCATTACGCGGAGAACCTGTGCGTGCGCACCCGTCCCTACCCCGGCGTGCTGGAGGGGCTCGAAGGGCTGCAAGCCCAGGGGCTGCCCCTCGCCTGCGTGACCAACAAGGTGGAACGCTTCACCCGGCCGTTGCTCAGGCAGGCGGGACTCGCCCGCTATTTCGACCTGGTGCTGGGCGGCGATAGTCTGCCGCGCAAGAAGCCGGACCCGATGCCCCTGCTCTATACGGCGGAGCACTTCGGGCTCGCCCCCGCCCAGCTTCTGCTGGTAGGCGACTCCCCCAACGACACCCAGGCGGCCCGGGCGGCGGGCTGTCCCGTGGTGTGCGTGCCCTACGGCTACAACGAGGGGACCGAGGTGCAGGAACTCGATTGCGATGCTATAGTAGCGGGCGTGCACGAGGTCCCCCGGCTGGTGCGTAAGGCCCGTCCCGCCGCCGGGCGCCCCCAGTAGAAATCGTTGAGACCAGTTCAGCCGTGAGCTCCAAGAGGATTGAAATCGAACGGTTCGTGATCCGCCGCTGGCGCCCCTGGTGCCCCTAAAGCGTATCCAGGCGTTCGCGCCTACCGTTACCGGTTTCAAGCCCTATCGTGGAGACCTCCGTGACTGAACAGGAATTCAAGCAGCTCGCCGCACGCGGTTACAACCGCGTGCCCGTGGTCCTCGAGACCCTGGCCGACCTGGACACCCCCCTCTCCCTCTATCTGAAGCTCGCCGGCGCGCCCTACTCCTACCTGCTGGAGTCGGTGATCGGCGGCGAGCGCTTCGGCCGCTACTCCATCATCGGGCTGCCTGCCGAGCTGCGCATCGAGGTGACGGGCAACCGCGTCGCCCTGATGCGAGGCGGGCTCGCCCTGGAGAAGAGAGAGACCCTCGATCCCCTGGGGTTCCTCCAAGAGTACTTCACCCGCTTCCGCGCCGCGCCCCTGGCGGCGGGCCCCCGCTTCTGCGGCGGACTCGTGGGCTATTTCGGCTACGACACGGTGCGCTACATCGAGCCGCGGCTCGCCCGCACGCCCAAGCCGGACACGCTGGGCACGCCCGACATCCTGCTGCTCCTCTCCGAGGAGCTGGCGGTGATCGACAACCTGCTGGGGAAGCTCTACCTGGTGGTGTACGCCGACCCCCGGGACCCGGGCGCGTACGCCCGGGCGCGCGGGCGCCTCGCCGAGCTGCTCGCGCGCCTGCGGCAGCCGGTGGCGATCCCGCAAAGCGGCCCCTGCCCGACCGGGCCCACGGCGTGCGAGTTCGCGGAGGAGGCTTTCCTGGAGGCGGTGGAGCGGGCCAAGCGCTACATCTACGACGGCGACATCATGCAGGTGGTGCTCTCCCAGCGCATGCGCCAGCCGTTCCGCGCCTCCCCCCTTGCCCTGTACCGGGCGCTCAGGGGATTGAATCCCTCCCCCTACATGTTCTATTTCGATCTCGACGGCTTCCACGTGGTGGGGGCTTCCCCCGAAATTCTGGTGCGGCTCGAAGGCGAGACGGTGACGGTGCGGCCCATCGCCGGCACCCGCCCGCGCGGCAAGACGCCGGACGAGGACGCCCGGCTCGCGGCGGAACTCCTCGCCGACCCCAAGGAGCGCGCCGAGCACGTGATGCTCATGGACCTGGGCCGCAACGACGTGGGGCGGGTCGCCCGCACCGGTACCGTGCGGGTCACCGAGAATATGGTGATCGAGCGCTACTCCCACGTCATGCATATCGTGTCCAACGTGGAAGGCCGGCTGCGGCCGGGGCTTGGAGCCCTGGACGTGCTCAAGGCCACGTTCCCTGCGGGCACGGTGAGCGGCGCGCCCAAGGTCCGGGCCATGGAGATCATCGACGAGCTGGAGCCCTCCAAGCGGGGCGTCTACGCCGGCGCGGTGGGCTATGTGGGGTTCAACGGGGACATGGACCTCGCCATCGCCATACGCACCGCGCTGGTCAAGGATGGAGCGCTCTATGTGCAGGCGGGGGCCGGGATCGTGGCCGACTCGGTGCCGCGCAACGAATGGATCGAGACCCAGAACAAGGCCCGCGCGATCCTGCGGGCGTCCGAGCTGGCCCACGCGGGGCTGGATACGCAGATGCAAGATCGGGATCGAACGCAAAGGGCGCAATCGTGAACGAAGACGAGGCAGCCAAGGCGATCACCGGCGCACGCTGCCGAGGCGCCGGCGTTCTGCTGCGCCGACCGCCTCAGTCCGCTTTCCTGCGGACCAGGAAGCTGCGGGCCGCCGAAGGACCGGGCCCGAAGGCTGAAAAAACCCGGTCCTTAATCCCCGAGAGCGCAAGCAAGGGCGCAGAGGGGCGGGTACAGAACGGATCCCTGGCGTGCTTTCCTGACAGGAGTATCGAGGTCACGATAGGTTAGAGCCGATATGCTGCTCATGATCGACAATTACGACTCCTTCACCTACAACCTGGTGCAGTACCTGGGCGAGCTGGGTCAGGAGGTGAAGGTCGCCCGCAACGACGAGATCACGCTGGAGGAGATCGAGGCCCTTGCGCCCCAGTACATCGTCATCAGCCCAGGTCCGTGCACGCCCAACGAGGCCGGGGTGTCGGTGCCGCTGATCCAGCGTTTCGCGGGCAAGATTCCCATCCTGGGGGTCTGCCTGGGGCACCAGGCGATCGGGCAAGCCTTCGGCGGTCGCATCGTGCACGCCCAAGCGCTCATGCACGGCAAGACGTCCCGCATCCACCATACGGGGGAAGGCGTGTTCAAGGGGCTGCCCGACGGGTTCGAGGCGACCCGCTACCACTCCCTGGTGATCGAGCGCGCAAGCCTTCCCGACTGCCTCGCGGTGACGGCCTGGACCGACGACGGAGAAATCATGGGCGTGCGGCACAAGGCCTTTCGGGTGGAGGGGGTGCAGTTCCATCCGGAATCCATCCTCACCCAGCACGGGCACGCCCTGTTGCGCAACTTCCTCCAGGAGGCGGCGGGGCCGAGCTCCTCTTGAGACGCAGTCCCATGAGCCGGAGTAGATGAGCATGAGCACTAGCGCAGGACGCCACGAGATGACGCCCCAGGAAGCCCTCAACCGCCTGATCGACAACCGGGAGATCTTTTACGACGAGATGCTCGCCGTCATGCGCCAGATCATGAACGGCGAGATGACGCCGGCCCAGATCGCTGCCATCCTCATGGGCTTGCGGGTCAAGAAGGAGACCATCGGCGAGATCACTGCCGCGGCCCAGGTGATGCGGGAGTTCGCCACCCGCGTGCCGGTGGAAGACAGCACTCATCTGGTGGACACCTGCGGCACCGGCGGGGACAACGCCCACACGTTCAACGTATCCACGGCCGCGGCGTTCGTCGCCGCCGCCGCCGGCGCCTGGATCGCCAAACACGGCGGACGGTCGGTGTCCTCTAAAAGCGGCAGCGCCGACGTACTGGAGGCCCTCGGGGCCTGGGTGCAGCTCACCCCCGAGCAGGTGGCCCAGTGCATCGAACAGGTGGGCATCGGCTTCATGTTCGCCCCCAACTTCCACGCGGCCATGAAGCACGCCGCCCCGGTGCGACGGGAGCTGGGCGTGCGCACCCTGTTCAACATCCTAGGTCCCCTCACCAACCCGGCGGGCGCCAAGAACCAGCTCTTGGGCGTGTTTCACCCGGACCTGGTGGGCATCCAGGTGCGGGTATTGCAGCGGCTGGGCAGTCGCCACGTGATGGTGGTGCATGGATTGGACGGGGTGGACGAGATCTCCATCTGCGCCGAGACCATGGTGGGCGAGCTCAAAGACGGAGAGATCTCCGAGTACACGCTGCACCCGGCCCAGTTTGGCATGAAGCTGGGCGAGCCCGCGGCGATCCGGGTAGAAGACGCCGCTCAGGCGAAGAGCATGCTGCTCGGGGTGCTGGACAACGTCCCGGGGCCGGCCCGGGACATGGTGCTGCTCAACGCCGGCGCAACCCTTTACCTCGCCGGCGTCACGAAGACCATGGAGCAGGGCATCGAACGGGCCGCGGCGGCGCTGGAGAGCGGCGCGGCGCGGCGCAAACTGGAGGCCTTTATCGAGTTGACCAACCGGTTCAGGCGCTGAGCCCGGATGCCCCGCGAAAGACCATGGCCGACATTCTAGCCCGCATTCTGGCCACGAAGGCGCAAGAGGTAGCTGCGGCCCGAGCGGCGCAGCCCCTGGAGGCGGTACAGGCCCAGGCCCGGGCCGCGCCGCCGGCGCGGGACTTCACCGGCGCCCTGCGCGCCTGCATCGCTACCGGCCGGCCCGCCGTCATCGCCGAGATCAAGAAGGCGAGCCCCAGCAAAGGGGTGCTGCGGGAGCGGTTCGATCCGGAAGCGATCGCCCGCAGCTACGCCCGCCACGGAGCAGCGTGCCTGTCGGTGCTCACCGACCGGGAGTTTTTCCGAGGAAGCCCGGATCACCTCCGGGTAGCCCGCGCTGCCTGCGAGCTGCCGGTGCTGCGCAAGGATTTTGTCATCGACCCGTACCAGGTGTTCGAGTCGCGGGCCATGGGGGCGGACTGCATCCTGCTGATCGTGGCGGCGTTCCGGCGGCCCGCGGCGGACCGCCAGCCCTCCCTCCGAGCCCTCTCCCCGTCCTCCGCCGCCCAGGGGCGAGGAGAAGCCCACGCCTCTACCTCGCTGCCAGAGGAAGAGGGCGGCTCGGCCTTCCTTTCGTTACCCCTTCCTGCTGCAGGCGAAGACTACGACCTCCCTCGGCTGCAAGCGCTGGAGGCCCTCGCCCATTCCCTGGGCATGGCGGTGCTGGCGGAGGTCCACGACGAGTCGGAGCTCGCGGCAGCCCACACCCTCGCCACCCCCTTGATCGGCATCAACAACCGGAATCTGCGCACGTTCGAGACTCGCCTGGAGACCACCCTCGGACTTTTGGACCGGATTGCGCCTGGACGGATCGTGGTCACCGAGAGCGGAATCCTGGCCCCCGCGGACGTGGCCCGGATGCGGGCGCAGGGAGTTCACGCCTTTCTGGTGGGAGAGGCGTTCATGCGGGCGGAGGATCCGGGCGCCGAACTCGCCCGGCTATTCGCCTAAGCGAGCTTGAGGGCCCGCACGCACGCCTTTTCCTCCTGCACGGTCTTATCGAGGAGCTTGGTGAGGGCGTACACCGCGTCGATGTGGGGCGAGGGGGTGTCGGTCATGCGCCCGAGTTCCACCACCGCTCCCACCAGGGCATCCACCTCGAGGGGCCGGCCGGCCTCCAGGTCCTGGAGCATGGACGTCTTGTGCTTGCCCACTTTCTCGGCCCCGGCGATACGCTTCTCCAAGGGCACCCGGAAGTGGATATTGAGCTTGTGGGCGATGGCCTGGGCCTCGGTCATCATCTTGGCCGCCAGATCCCGGGTGAGGGGGTACTGGCAGATGTCCACCAGGGTGGAATGGGTGAGGGCGCTGATGGGGTTGAAGGTGAGGTTGCCCCACAGCTTGAGCCAGATCTCGGAACGGATGTCGGGAAGGATGGGGGACTTGAAGCCCGCCCGGGTAAAGGTCTCGGACACGCGCTTCGCCCGCTCGGTCTCCGAACCGTCCAGCTCGCCGATGGGGAAACGATCCCCCTCGATGTGCCGGATCACCCCCGGTGCGGCGATCTCGCTGGCGGGGTAGACCACGCAGCCCAGGATCCGCTCCGCCTCGATGTTCTTCACGCACACGCCGCCCGGGTCCACCGACTCCACGATGCGCCCCTCCAAGGGGCCGCCGTGGCGCTGGAAATACCAGAAAGGGATGCCGTTCTGGGTCGGGACCACCACAGTGTGGGGCCCGAACAGAACCCGCAAGTCCGCCGCCACCGGGGGAAGCTGGTGGGCCTTCATGCCCAGGATCACTAGGTCCTGGACACCCGCCTCGGCCATGACGCTGGTCGCTTTCACGTCCTTCGCCACGTGCTCGGTGCCATCGTGCATGATGAGCTTGAGGCCGTTTTTCTTGATCGCTTCCAGGTGGGCGCCGCGGGCGATGAGGGTCACATCCTCCCCCGCCAGGGCCAGCTTGACGCCGAGATAACCGCCGATGGCGCCCGCACCCACAACGCAAATCTTCATCCGCACTCCCTGTTTTGTGTTGCCCAGCAATTGTAGAGGGCAGGGCGGACGGTACGCCGAGGCTTGCCCGTCTTTTCCTGCCAGGAAGATCCTCCGGATCGCCGAACCGCCGCCTGCCCCGGAGCGGAAGGGAGTGTGGTGGAGTCGACCCGCCCGGAAATTGACCGCGGTCAATTTTTCATATCAGCGAAAATAGATAATCTTTATGGAATGCATCACTGAAGGTTATTGTTGCCCTTCCCCCCTCCTTCCGCCGGGACCTTTCTTGACAGCCCTCGAGGGCCGCTGGCATAGTTTCGCCCTTCTGTGGCGAATTAGCTCAGTGGTTAGAGCAGCGGAATCATAATCCGTTGGTCCGGGGTTCGAATCCCTGATTCGCCACCAGCGCTCCCGGTTTCAAGCCCCTCCAGCGCCCCTTCCTCGGTCCGGGGCAGGGTTCCCACGCTCCCCAAGCCTGCGGACTGGCCGACGATTGCGATCAGGCCCACCGACGTGCTATCGTAAGCTCATGCGGTTTGGTTCTATCCTTTTGTTTATCCTGTTTTTTTCTGCAGGCGGAGGCCTTGCTGCCCAGCGCGGGCTGCCGGTAGAGGCCGCGTTGGGGAAGGTGGACGCCTTCGAGTACCCTTACGCCAAGATCGCCGGCAAGACCTATCGCCTCGCCCCAGGGGCGCGCATCTTCGATGCTTGGAATCGCATCGTGATGCCCCCGGCCCTTCCCGAAGACGCCCGGGTGCTCTATCAAATCGACGGCAACGGGGATTTGTCCCGTGTGTGGTTACTCACTCCCGAGGAGCTTGCCCGGGAGGAACTGAAGCGGCGCCGCTAGCGCCTTCGATTCCCGTGGGCGGCAAGGTTTACATCAAGACGTTCGGCTGCCAGATGAACGAGTACGACTCGGCTAAGATGGCCGACGTGCTCCGGGCGGCGGAAGGCTTCCAGCCGACCGAGGATCCGGCGGAAGCCGATCTCATCTTGTTCAACACCTGCTCGGTGCGTGAAAAAGCCCAGGAGAAGGTGTTTTCCGACTTGGGCACCGTGAAGCACCTGAAGCGCGCCCGGCCGGGGGTGCTGATTGGGGTAGGCGGCTGTGTGGCGAGCCAGGAGGGCAGCCGCATCATCGCCCGCGCTCCCTACGTGGATCTGGTCTTTGGCCCGCAGACGCTGCATCGACTTCCCCAGCTCATCCGGGCGCGCCGGGAAACCGGGCAGCCCCAGGTGGACGTGTCGTTCCCGGAAGTGGAGAAGTTCGACGCCCTGCCCCCTGCGGGCGTGACGGGGGCAAGCGCCTTCGTCTCCATTATGGAGGGCTGCAGCAAGTACTGCACTTTCTGCGTGGTCCCCTACACACGGGGTGACGAGGTCTCCCGGCCGTTCGAGGATGTGCTGGCGGAAGTGGCGTCCCTGGTGGACCAGGGGGTGCGGGAGGTGACCCTGCTCGGCCAAAACGTGAACGCCTACCGGGGCGCCATGGGGGACGGCGACACGGCAGATCTCGCCCTGTTGCTGCGCTACCTGGCGGAGCTTCCCGGCCTGGAGCGCATTCGCTTCACCACTTCGCACCCGCGGGAGTTTACCCAACGACTGATCGACGCCTTCGCCGATCTGCCCAAGCTGGCGGGCCACGTGCACCTGCCGGTGCAGTCGGGCTCGGACCGGGTGCTGGCCGCCATGAAGCGGGGCTACACCGTGCTCGAATACAAGTCCATCCTCCGGCGCCTGCGGGCCGCGCGGCCGGGTATTTCCATCTCCTCGGATTTCATCGTAGGCTTTCCCACCGAAACGGAGGCCGACTTCGAGGCGACCCTCCGGCTCGTGGAAGAGGTGGGCTTCGACGCCAGCTTCAGCTTCGTCTACAGCCCGCGCCCCGGAACACCGGCGGCGGAGCTGCCAGACCCAACCCCGCGCGAGGTCAAGCTCGAGCGCCTGGCACGGTTGCAAGCGCTCATCGATTCCCAGGCCCAGGCTTTGAGCCAGGCCATGGTGGGGACGGAACAGCGCATCCTGGTGGAAGGCACCTCCAAGAAGGACCCCCGGGAGCTCCAGGGCCGCACGGAGAATAACCGCGTGGTGAACTTCGCCGGCCCCCCGCAGCTGATCGGTCAGTTTGTCAATGTGAGCATCACGGCCGCCCTGCCCCACTCCTTGCGAGGCAGGCTCGCGGCGCTGCCAAATTGAAGTCCTCCGTCCTCGAACTATCCTTCAGCCCGCCCGACAACCAGCGCCTGGCCAACCTGTGCGGCGCCCTGGACGAGAACCTGCGCCAGATCGAGGTGGCCCTAGACGTGACCATCGCCCGGCGGGGCGAGCATTTCAGACTGAGCGGCGCGCCGGAACGGGCCGATCTGGCAGCCCGGGCGCTGCGCACTTTTTACGACCAGGCCCAGCATCACCTGAGCGCTGAAGACATCCAGTTGGGGCTGGTGGAAGTGATGAGCCCGGCCCCGGGGACGGCCCGGCCCCTGGAATCGCCACCCCTGGTGACCCGGCGCTCCGACCTGCACGGCCGCACGCCCCGCCAGGTGCAATACCTGCGCCAGATCCAGGAGCACGACATCACCTTCTCCATCGGCCCAGCGGGCACGGGCAAGACTTACCTCGCGGTGGCGAGCGCCGTGGACGCCCTGGAGCGGGACCGGGTCAAGCGCATCGTCCTCACCCGGCCGGCGGTGGAGGCGGGCGAGCGGCTGGGCTTTCTGCCGGGCGACCTGGCCCAGAAGGTGGATCCCTATTTACGACCCCTCTACGACGCCCTGTACGAACTCATGGGGTTCGAGCGGGTGGCGAAGCTCTTCGAGCGGGGCGCGATCGAGATCGCGCCCCTCGCCTACATGCGCGGCCGCACCCTCAACCATTCCTTCATCATTCTGGACGAAGCTCAGAACACCACACCGGAGCAGATGAAGATGTTCCTCACCCGCATCGGCTTCGCCACCAAGGCGGTGATCACCGGCGACGTGACCCAGATCGACCTTGCCCGGGGGCAGAAAAGCGGGCTCGTGGAGGCCCAGGAGGTGCTCGCCGGCGTGCGCGGCATCGCCTTCACCGTATTCCAGGCCGAGGACGTGGTGCGCCATCCCCTGGTGCAGCGCATCGTCCAGGCCTACGACGAGTATGCCAAGCGGCAGTAGGCGCCCGGCGCCATTTTCCCTCTCGGTCCAATACGCTACCGCTCGATCAGGGGTGCCCAGCCGCAGCCAGTTCCGCCGCTGGGTCAGCCGCGCACTGTGGCGGCCCGCGGCCATCGTGATCCGCGTGACGGACGAGCCCGAGGCCCGGGCGCTCAATCAGCGCTTTCGCGGCAAGGACTACGCCACCAACGTTCTCACCTTTCCGTACCCCGAGTTCAAGCCCCTGCGCGGCGACATCGTGCTGTGCGCGCCGGTGGTGGAGCGGGAAGCGCGGGAGTCGGGAAAGCCGGTCCTGGCCCACTACGCCCACCTCACGGTTCACGGCGTGCTGCACCTGCAGGGCTACGATCATCAAGACGAGGACGAGGCCGCGAGGATGGAGAGCCTGGAATCCCGGATCATGCGGTCGCTCGGTTACGCCGACCCTTACGGGTCCCGGGCGCCCGGATATAACGCAAAAACGACCCATGGGGACATGAATGGAAGAAGTCGATAAGCCCGGCTGGCTCGAGCGCTTGTCCGCCCTTATCATGCGTGAGCCGGAAGACCGGGAGAGCCTCGTGCAACTGCTCCACTCGGCCTACCGGCGCAACCTCTTGGACGCCGACGCCCTCAGCATGATCGAGGGCGTGATCCAGGTTTCCGAGATGCCCGTGCGCGAAATCATGATCCCGCGCTCCCAGATGCAAATGATCGACATCGAGTCGACGCCGCAGGAAATGACCGCCTTCGCCATCGAGACCGCCCATTCCCGCTTCCCGGTCTACGACGGCAACAAGGACAACGTGATTGGCATCCTGCTCGCCAAGGACCTGCTGCGCTTCTACGCTGGCGAGGAGTCCAGCGTGCGCGCCATGCTGCGCCCGGCGGTGTTCATCCCCGAATCGAAGCGGCTCAACGTGCTGCTCAAGGACTTCCGCTGTAACCGCAACCACATGGCCATCGTGGTAGACGAGTATGGGGGCGTGGCGGGGCTGGTGACCATCGAGGACGTGCTGGAGCAGATCGTGGGCGAGATCGAGGACGAGTACGACTACGAGGAGGCCGGCGACAACATCATCCGCGACAAGGATGGGCGCTATCGCGTCAAGGCCACCACGGAAATCCAGGACTTCAACGCTGCCCTCGGTACCCAGTTCAGCGACGAGGAGTACGACACTGTGGGCGGGCTGGTGCTGTCCCTCTTCGGGCGCCTGCCCCGGCGCGGCGAATCGGTGAGCGCCGATGGGGTCAGGTTCCAGGTCCTGCGCGCCGACAGCCGCCGACTGCACACCCTGCTGGTCGAGCGGCTCCAGGACGAGGGATGACGGCGGCGCACCGGTCGCTTCCCCGTTTCCGCTCCGCCTCCCGCGCCCGCAGTCTGTGGTCGCTGGCCGGCGCCTTCGCCCTGGGGGCGGCGGCAGTCGCTGGCTATGCCCCGTTCCAGGCCTTCTTCCTCACCCCCCTGGCGCTCGCCCTGCTATTTACCCTGTGGGGCGTGCTCGCGCGACCGGGTAGTGCCGCGGCGGCCGGCTTCGCCTTCGGGCTGGGGCTCTTCGGCGTGGGCGTAAGCTGGATCTGGGTGAGCTTGCACGTCTTTGGCGCCATGCCGGCACCCCTCGCCGCCCTTGCCACCCTGCTCTTCTGCGCCGTCCTCGCCCTCTTCCCCGCTCTGGTGGGCTGGCTGCAGGCCATGGTGCCTGTCCCGCCCTTGCTGCGCACGGGGCTTCTCGTCCCAGGCTTGTGGGTTACCGCCGAGTGGCTGCGGGGTTGGCTCTTCACCGGCTTTCCCTGGTTGGCGGTGGGCTACTCCCAGATTCCCGAAAGCCCCCTGGCGGGCTATGCGCCGCTCGCAGGGATCTACGGCGTTTCGCTCGCCGTGGCGCTAAACGCCGGTTTTGCGGCGACGCTGCTACTTGCAGCCACCCGGCGGCTTCCCTTCTCCGCCGGGCTGCTCCTCGCCGTGGCGGGGATCGCCGGCCTGGGGCTCGCCGGACACGCATCAAAGAGCATGAGCTTCACCTGGCCGGCGACGGAACCGGTGAAAGTGACCCTGGTCCAGGGCAACGTGCCCCAGGAGCTCAAGTGGCGCGAGGAGCGGGCCGCGGCCACCCTGCGGCAGTACCTCGCGGCGGTGCAACGGGCGTCCGGCGCCTTAGTGATCCTGCCCGAGACAGCGCTGCCCCTGTTCTATCACCAGGTGCCGGAAGCTTACTGGACCGAGCTCACCGCCTCCCTGGCGAGCCGGGGCGGCGACCTGCTGGTGGGCATGCCGGAGAAGCCCGATCCCGACGGCGAGGTCTATTACAACAGCGTGGTGACCCGGGGCAGCTCCCCTCCCCAGGCGTACCGCAAGTCCCACCTGGTCCCCTTCGGCGAGTTCATCCCCCCGGGCTTCGGCTGGGCGATGAAAGCCCTCAGCATCCCGCTCACCGATTTCTCCCGGGGCGATCCGTGGCAGCGGCCCCTCCAGGTGGCCGGCCAGCGGGTGGCGGTCAACATTTGTTACGAAGACGCGTTCGGGGAAGAGGTCATTCGCCAGCTTCCCGAAGCAACACTGCTGGTCAACGTGAGCAATGACGCCTGGTTCGGAGATTCTTTTGCGCTGTGGCAGCATCTGCAGATGTCCCAAGCCCGGGCCCTGGAGACCGGCCGCTTCATGCTGCGGGCCACCAACACGGGCGTGACCGCGGTGATCGATCCCAAGGGGCGCGTCGTGGCCCAGGCGCCGGTGCACGAGGAAGCCATGGTGGAGGCCGAAGTCCCGGGCTACGGAGGCGCGACCCCGTACGTGCGCTGGGGCAACGCGCCCGCCCTCCTGCTCGCCCTGGCCGCCTGCGCCGCAGCCCTGCTCTCCCGCCCCCGCTCAGGGCAAGGGTCGGCGTAACCCCGGATAGGTTTCATAAAAGCCCACCGCACCGCGTAAAATAGCGGTTTTCGTGCGGCTTCCATGCTTACTTTTCAGCAGCTCATTCTCAAGCTCCAGGAGTACTGGGACCGGCAGGGCTGCGTGTTGCTGCAGCCCTACGACATGGAGGTGGGAGCAGGCACCTCCCACACCGCCACCTTTCTGCGGGCCCTGGGACCGGAGCCCTGGAAGGCGGCCTATGTGCAGCCGTCCCGGCGGCCCAAAGACGGCCGCTACGGCGAGAATCCCAACCGCCTGCAGCACTACTACCAGTACCAGGTAGTGCTGAAGCCCTCGCCGCTTACCATCCAGGATTTGTACCTGGACTCGCTGGCCTACCTGGGCATCGATCCCCGCAAGAATGACATCCGCTTCGTCGAGGACAACTGGGAAAACCCCACTCTGGGCGCCTGGGGGCTCGGCTGGGAGGTGTGGCTGAACGGTATGGAGGTGACTCAATTTACCTATTTCCAGGAGGTGGGCAGCCTCCCGTGCCGCCCGGTCACCGGGGAGATCACCTATGGGCTGGAGCGGCTCGCCATGTACCTCCAGGGCAAGGAGAGCGTATTCGACCTGGTGTGGACCGACGGGGTCACCTATGGGGACGTCTACCACCAGAACGAGGTGGAACAATCCCGGTACAACTTCGAGCAATCCAACGTGCCCTGGCTCTTCTCCCAGTTCAACGGCTTCGAGGCGGAGGCCAAGCGCCTCATCGAGGCAGGCTTGCCCCTGCCCGCCTACGAGATGGTCCTCAAGTGCTCCCATACGTTCAATCTGCTCGACGCCCGGGGCGCCATCTCCGTCACCGAACGCGCCGCCTACATCGCGCGCATCCGAACGCTTGCGCGTCTGGTGGCCCAGGCCTATTACGCCTCACGCGAGGCCCTGGGTTTTCCGATGCTGAACCCAGCCAAGGCAGCGTGAGCCATGGCCGAAACCCTGCTAGTTGAAATCCTCACCGAGGAACTGCCGCCGAAGGCGCTGCGGGCCCTGGGCGATGCCTTCAGCGAAGGGCTCGTCCGCCGGCTCGGGGAGCTCGATCTCCTGGAGGCCGACAGCCGGGCCACCGCCTACGCCACGCCGCGCCGGCTCGCGGTGGCCATTTCTCGGGTGCGAGAGAAAGGCCCCGACAAGGGGGTGGAGGTGAAGGGTCCCTACGTCGCCACCGCCCTGGACTCGGCGGGCCGACCCACCCAGGCCCTCTTGGGCTTCTGCCGCAAGCACGGGGTCGAGCCGGGAGAACTCGCCCGGGCGACGGATGCCAAGGGGGAGCATTTCGTCTGTCGCAAAATCGAGCGCGGCTGCACGCTCGCTGCGGTGCTCGCGCCCGTGGTGGAGGAGACAGCCGCGCGCCTGCCGGTGCCGAAGATGATGCGCTGGGGCGCGGGTGAGGCGCAGTTCGTGCGCCCGGTGCATGGGGTCATCCTGCTCCACGGCGAGCGGGTGATTCCGGGCACGGTCATGGGTGTGGCCAGCGCCCGCGTCACCCGCGGCCACCGCTTCCTCGGCGACGGCATGCTGGAGATCGCCCGCGCCGAAGCCTACGCCCAGCAGCTCGCCGACCGGGGCTCGGTCATCGCCTCCTTCGAAGAGCGCCGCAGCCGCATCGAGGCGCTGCTCTTGGAAGCGGCGGGCCCGCTCAAGCCGGACATGGACGAGGCCCTGCTCGACGAAGTGACCGCGCTGGTGGAGTATCCCGCGGTCTACGCGGGGAGCTTTGATCCCGCCTTTCTCGCCGTGCCCCAGGAATGCCTGATCCTCTCCATGAAGCAGCACCAGAAATACCTTCCGCTGCTCGATCCGGGCACAGGAAGGCTGCAGCCGCGCTTCCTCATCGTCTCCAACTTGAAGGTGGACGACCCCCGAGAAATCATTCACGGTAACGAGCGGGTGCTGCGGGCTCGGCTCGCCGACGCGCGGTTTTTCTACGACCAGGACCGCAAAATCCGGCTGGAAGCGCGGGTACCGCGGCTCGCGGAGGTGGTGTACCACAACCGCTTGGGCAGCCAGCTCGAGCGCGTATTGCGCATCCAGAAGCTCGCCGGCAAGATCGCCGACGCGCTGCGGGCGGATCGAAGCCTCGCGCAGCGCGCCGCTTACCTCGCCAAGGCCGATCTGTTGACCGACATGGTGGGGGAGTTCCCCGAGCTCCAGGGCGTCATGGGTATGTATTACGCCCGTCACGACGGCGAGCCCGAAGCGGTGGCCCGGGCGATCGAGGCCCACTACCACCCGCGCTTCGCCAACGATGCCCTGCCCGAGGATCCTGTGTCCATCGCCGTGGCCCTGGCCGACAAGCTGGAAGCCCTCATCGGCATTTTCGGCATCGGCCTCGCTCCCAGCGGTGACAAGGACCCCTACGCCCTACGGCGCCACGCCCTGGGGGTCCTGCGCCTCCTGATCGAGCGCCACCTGCCCCTCGACCTGCGCGAGCTCCTCGCCGCCGCCCGTGAGACTTTCGCCCCGGGCGTTCTCGCCGCCGGAGTGGAGGCCGAGGTGTTCGACTTCATGCTGGAGCGCCTGCGGCATTATCTGCGCGCCCAGGGCTACGGGCCCGACGAAGTGGAAGCGGTGGTGAGCCAGCGGCCGAGCCGCATCGACCGGGTAGTGCCCCGCCTCCAGGCGGTGCAGGCGTTCCGCCGCCTGCCGGAAGCGGAGAGCCTGGCCACGGCCAACAAGCGCATCCAGAACATCCTCAAGAAAGCGGACGCCGAGGATCGGGCACCCGAGGCGAGCCTCCTGCAGGAACCCGCGGAGAAGCAGCTCTATTTGGCCACCCGGGAACTCGCCCCCCGAGTGGGCGCCCTCCTGGAGCGGGGGGACTACACCCAGGCCCTGGCGGCGCTGGCAGGGATCAAGCCCCAGGTGGATACCTTCTTCGACCAGGTGCTGGTGATGGCGGAGGAGCCGTCCATCCGCTCGAACCGCCTTGCCCTGTTGCGGCAACTGGCGGCCGTGATGAATCAAGTGGCGGACATCTCCAAGCTCGCCGCATAACGCAACCGGTTTAAAATACGACGGCCATCAAGGAGCGCAGCGCTTGCCCACCACCAAACTGGTCATCCTGGACCGCGACGGCGTCATCAACTACGACAGCGTCAACTTCATCAAGTCGCCCGAGGAATGGCGGCCCATTCCCGGCAGCCTGGAGGCCATTGCGCGGCTGAATCGGGCGGGTTACCGGGTCGTGGTGGCCACCAACCAGTCGGGTATCGGGCGCGGGCTTCTGGACATGACCACCCTCAACGCGGTGCACGAAAAGATGCACCGGGCTCTCGCCGCGGCGGGCGGTCACATCGATGCCCTGTTCTTCTGCCCCCACACCGCCGAGGCCCACTGTGCCTGCCGCAAGCCGGCTCCGGGCATGCTGCTGGAAATCGCCCAGCGCTACAACGTCTCCCTGGAGGGGGTGCCGGCCATCGGGGATTCCCTGCGGGACCTGGAAGCGGCCGCGGCCGTGGGCGCCTGGCCGCTCCTGGTGCTCACCGGCAAAGGCGAACGCACCCGCCTGGCAGGAAACCTGCCGCCCCGTACCGCCGTGTTCTCCGATCTCGCCGCGGCGGTGGACGCCCTGGTCTCGTCCTGATGGCGGGGCGCGGCGCAAACCCCGCGGTCGCTGCTCCATGATCTGGCTGCGCTCGGCCCTCTTCGCCGCGGCGCTCGCCATCACCACCCCCGTCTTCTCCTTCATCGCGCTGGCGACCTTTCCCTGCGACGCCTTTACCCGCTACCGCATCATCACCCAGTGGTCGCGGATCACCATCTTTCTCGCCCGGGTAATCCTCGGCATCCGCTACCAGGTGCTGGGGCGAGAGCACCTTCCCGCGCGGCCGTCGGTGGTGCTCTCCAAGCACCAGTCGGCGTGGGAGACCCTGGCTTTCCAGGAAATCTTCCCGCCCCAGGTGATCGTGGTGAAAAAAAGCCTGCTCTATATCCCGTTCTTCGGCTGGGGGCTGGCCATGCTCTCTCCAATCGTTGTCGACCGCGCGTCCCCCCGCACTTCCCTCAAGCAGTTGCTGCGCCAGGGCCTGGACCGGCTGGCCGCCGGGTTTTGGGTGATCGTCTACCCGGAGGGGAGGCGGGTCGATCCGGGAGAGCGGGGCCGCTACCAGGTGGGCGGCGCGTGGCTCGCCGTCCAAGCCGGCGCGCCGGTCGTCCCGGTGGCGGTGAATGCGGGACGCCTGTGGGGCCGGCGCGCGTTTCTCAAGCGTCCCGGGCTGGTGACCGTGAGCATCGGCGAGCCCATCGACCCCCGGGGACTCAAGCCCGAAGAGGTGCTGCGCCGGGCAGAGGAGTGGATCGAGACGGAAATGCAGCGCATCGAGGCCGCTGCGGTGGAGCGCTGACGTGGCCCGGCAGAGGGGGGCTGCAGAACAATCTCGAGTCGCCCAGCTTCTGGGGCGCCCCGTCCCGTACCGCCTGCGGCGACGTCGGCGCATGCGCCATCTGGTGATGCGGGTGGACGGGGAGGGGCTGCGGGTGAGCGCTCCTTATGGCGTCTCCGCCGCCTGGATCGAGGCCGCCCTGCAGGAAAAAGCCGGCTGGATCGTGAAGCGGCTGGAGGCGCTCGCAGCGCGGGAAACCTTTCGGCCTGACTGGCGCCCAGGCACCCGGCTGCCTTATCTGGGCCTCTCTCTCACCCTGACGGTGGAGACTCGGCCCCGGCTCTGGCCGGTGGACCGGGTTGACGATCGGCTCCTCGTCTCCGACCCCGGGTGTCATGACCCGGCCGTAGTGGAAACCCTGGTCATGGGCTGGTACCGGGAAGAGGCCCTGCGCCACCTGGACGGCCGGCTGAAGGCCCTCGCCCCCGCCCTGGGCCTGGATGCGCCGCGCTTCGCCCTTTCCTCTTCCCGCAGCGAATGGGGCAGCTGCTCCTCCCGCGGCCGGCTCCTTTTCAACTGGCGCTTGATCCAACTGCCCCCGTCCCTGGTGGATTACGTGGTGGTCCACGAGCTTGCCCACCTGATCGAACTCAACCACTCCCCCGCGTTCTGGCGCCTGGTGGAGCGGGTCTATCCTGGCTGGCGCGAAGCGCGCCGAGCGCTGCGGCACTACGGCTAACCCGGGGATGAGGTCGCGCTTCCGATCTTCCGTTATCATTGCCGCCATGATTCGCGATCGAGCCATGCGCGCCTTGCTGTCCCTCCTAGCCCTCCTCGCGTTCTTGAACGGTTGCGGCTTCAAGGGCCCGCTCTATCTGCCGGAAGAGAAGAGCGGACCCGCGGCGCCTACACCCCGGGACGCGGCCCCTCGACAGCCATGAGCGCCTTTCATTACCGCGATGGCGTGCTGCACGCCGAAGATGTGCCGCTCACTGAGATTGCGGCCCGTTTCGGCACGCCATCCTTCGTCTATTCGCGCGCAGCGCTCACCGAGGCTTACCGCGCCTTCGATCGGGCTCTGGCTAGCCATCCCCACCTGGTGTGCTACGCGGTCAAAGCCAATTCCAACCTGGCCATCCTAGATCTCCTGGCGCGCCTGGGCAGCGGCTTCGACATCGTCTCCGGCGGGGAGCTCAAGCGCGTGCTAGCGGCGGGCGGCAATGCGCGCCGGGTGGTATTTTCCGGCGTGGGCAAGACCGAGGCGGAGATGCGCGAGGCCCTCGCCGCCGGCGTGCTGTGCTTCAATGTGGAATCGGCCAGCGAGCTACAGCGCCTGAACCGGGTCGCGGCGAGCCTATCCGCGCGGGCGAGCGTGAGCCTGCGGGTGAACCCGGATGTGGATGCGAAGACCCATCCGTACATCGCCACCGGACTCAAGGAGAACAAATTCGGCGTTCCCTTCACCGAGGCCCTGCCCCTGTACCGGGAAGCGCGGCGCCTGCCTTATCTCACGGTGGCGGGCATCGGCTGCCACATCGGCTCCCAGCTCACCGAGCTGGAGCCCTTCGTCGAGGCGGCACGCAAAATCCTCGAGCTCGCGGACCGTCTCGCCGCGGAAGGCATGCCCCTCGCCCATATCGACTTGGGCGGCGGCCTCGGCATCCGCTATCGCGACGAAGAGCCGCCCTCGATCGACGCCTACGGCCGCGCCCTCACCGGCTTACTGCGCGGGCGCCGGGAGCGACTCATCGTCGAGCCGGGCCGCGCACTGGCCGGCAACGCTGGCGTACTGGTGACGCGGGTCGAATACCTGAAGCATGGAGAAACGAAGAACTTTGCAGTGGTGGATGCGGCCATGAACGATCTCATGCGCCCTTCCCTCTATGACGCTTACCACGAAGTGCTGCCGGTCGTGCGGGAGGCCGCGCGGGCAAGCGCTGTCTACGACGTGGTCGGACCGGTATGCGAAAGTGGGGATTTCCTCGCCCGCGATCGCGAGCTCTCCCTGGCGGAGGGGGACCTGCTGGCGATCGGCTCCGCCGGCGCTTACGGCATGAGCATGAGCTCCAACTACAACACGCGCCCGAGGGCGGCGGAGCTGATGGCGGACCGCGACCGGGTGCATCTCGTTCGCGAACGGGAGACCGTCGAGCAGTTGATCGCCCTGGAAAGACGCCTGCCGGATTGATCCAGCGGGTGTGGGGAAAATGCAACGCCGCAACCGCGCCAGCACGCTTGCCCCAGCGCTCGCTGTTGTGCGTTGCTGCCCGAGCCCATAGAATCGGATTACCGGGCTCAAGCGCCGATTGTCTTCATTCGCTGTCCCCCGTCGTTCTGCGCCGGTGGAAGCGACGCAGCGGCTCGGAAATGCGGCACAGCGCCGCAGCACCCATCGAAATCTGGAGCCTGGATCGGAGAAAGGAGCATGGAGATGGCAGCAAGCAGAAAAAAACCCGCGGGGAAAAAAAGCGCCGCGAAGAAGAAGGCCGCGGCCAAGCCTGTTACGCGCAAGGCATCCGCGAGAAAGAGCGCCCGCAGGCCAGCGCCCAGGAAAGCGGCGCCCAAGAAAAGCTCGCGCAAAAAGCCCGCCCGAAAAGCCGCTAACCCGGTGGCCCGCAAAAGCGTGAGGAAACCGGCAGCGAAGAAGATCCGCAAGAACCCGCAACGACCGGCTGCCAGGAAGAAGGCGCCCGTCCGGAAAGCCGCGGCCCGGAAAAAGCCCGCAGGTAAAACGAACGCCAGGAAATCCACCAAGAAAGGCCCGGCGCGCAAGCGCGTAGCCGCTACCCGCGCACTCGGCGCCTGACGACCGCCTTCCGGCGGTCCGGGAGGGGCCTTAGCCCTGGTCCGGGCCGCCGGGTCGAGCCCAACTTCACCACCCTTTTCATTTCGCTTCGACGCCTGCCCGCCGGCCGCGCCATAGGGAAGGAGCGCGGCCGCGGAACGCGTGCACCACGCGGCTGCCCAAAAGCAATACGAGGGTGGCGGCAAAGAGCGCCGGGCGCGTCACATCCGCCTTGACCAGCCACCAGAAGTGGACGACTCCGCCGATTCCGATGACATAGATCAGCCGATGCAGCCGCTGCCAGCGCCGAGGGCCGAGTCGCCGGATCATGCAGTCGGTGGAAGTGACTGCCAGAGGAATCAGGAGCAGGAAGCAGGTGAAGCCCACCGTGATGTAGGGCCGCTTCGCCACGTCCTGCACGATGGCCCTCAGGTCGAAAAACTGGTCCAGTACCAGATAAGTGGAAAAATGCAGGCAGGCGTAAAAGAAGGCGAATAATCCCAGCATGCGCCGCAGCCGCAGCAGCCACGGCCACCCGAAGAGGCGCCGCAACGGGGTTACTGCCAGGGTAAGGGTGAGGAAGGTGAGGGTCCAGAAGCCCGTGGAACGGGTGATGAATTCCACCGGATTGGCCCCCAGGCCATCGTTGAATCCCAGCCAGACGAGGCGCGCGAGAGGCACGAGCCCGAGAAAGAACAGGAGGCGTTTCACATCGCGCACGCGCTCGCGGGAAAGCTGGGCTGCGATGGCTAGCATGGCGCCCACGGCTCAGAAGTGTTTTTTCAGGTCCATCCCGGCGTAGAGATGAGCCACCTGTTCGGCATAGCCGTTGAACATCAGGGTATCGCGCTTGGGAGCGAAAAATCCTTCGCCGATGCGCCGCTCCTTGGCCTGGCTCCAGCGCGGGTGATCCACCGTGGGATTCACGTTGGCGTAGAAGCCGTACTCGTGAGGCGCTGCCAGGTTCCAGGAAGTCCTGGGCTGAAACTCGGTGAAGCGGATCTTCACGATGGACTTCCCGCTCTTGAAGCCGTATTTCCACGGCACCACGATGCGCACCGGCGCGCCGTTCTGGTTGGGCAGCACCTCGCCGTACAGTCCCACGCACAAGAGGGTGAGGGGATGGAGCGCCTCGTCCAGGCGCAGCCCCTCCACGTAAGGCCAGGCGAGGACGGGCAAGCGCTGGCCTGGCATCTCTGCGGGCCGCAGCAGCGTGGTGAATTCGACGTACTTGGCGCTGCCCAGGGGCTCCACCTGCCGGATGAGCTCGGACAGGGAGTAGCCAACCCAGGGCACCACCATGGACCAGGCCTCCACGCAGCGTAGCCGGTAGATCCGCTCCTCCAGCGGCGCGAGCTTGAGCAGCTCGTCGATGTCGTACACCCGGGGACGGCGCACCAGCCCTTCCACCGCCACCGTCCAGGGGCGAGTCTTGAGCAGGTGGGCCCGCTCGGCGGGATCGCTCTTATCCGTGCCGAATTCGTAGAAGTTGTTGTAGCGGGTGATGTCCTTGTAGGAAGTGGGCGGCTCCGACGTGCTTAAAGGAGATTTGCGAACTTCGGGAAACTGCCTGCCGCGAGGTTCCGCGCCTTGCGCTGTCAGACCTGAGCCCACGCTCAGGGCGAGCGCGACCTTGAGGAACTCCCGGCGCCGGAGGTACACCTCCTTGGGCGTGATCTCCGAAGGCAAAATGCCGTCTGGTCGTTTGATCACCATCGCACTGTTTCCTTTGCGCGTTATCGATTCCTCGCTCGATGGTACGTCAGCCATGGAGCGCTGTTCCCCCCGGCTTTCCCGCAGGAAGAAAGACCCGTGGGCAGCAGGCCGAGTCTCGTCAAGCATTCTAGGGCGCTCGTTCTCCGCCTTTGCCCCTGGCAGGGCTGTGTGGGTCCACGATAATCGCCGGCAGGGCCCGCTACTCGCTCAATTGGCGATAGGCCGCGAAGGCGAGCCGCTGCAATTCCTCCTTCGCAAAGTTGCCTGACAAGGCGTAGCCGAATTCCCGGTCGATCCAGTAGAAAATGCCTACGCCGCCGTGCTGGGCAAAACGAAACGCCGTCTCCTCCGCCCCCGCCCGGCGCCGCACGTACAAAGTCAAGCGCTGCCCCTGGGGGTTTTCGTACATGAACTGGGCCGCCGGGCCCGCTTCGTCGGCGAGGAGCCGGCCGCCCACCAGGGCATAACCTTCCTCCGCCAAGGAGGGAGCCTTGACCGGCGCCCCTAGCCGTTTCGACAACCAGGCCACCAGGTGTTGTTCCTGATCCGCCTCGACCTCCACGGGATGGCGCACCTCGGGGGCGTAGACGGCATGGGCCACCGCCGCCCGCCGGGCAAGAGTCTCCAGCGCCGAAACGACGGGTTCGGGCGAGGGCTTCAGGCTCCAGCCGATCGCCCCGCCCAGGACCATCCAGGCCGCAGCGGCCGCCGCACGCCAGACCAGGACGCGCCGGCCTGCGGACTTCGGCCGCAGTCGAAGCGGTGCGGGCTCGTCCATCACGCCATCGTAGCAAGCGTGCAGCGCCCGTTTCTGCTCGGCGTAGGCGGCAAGCCGCGCCGCATCCTGCGCGTGGGCCGCCAGGTACGCCTGCACTTCCGGCCGCCGCTCGGGGGAAAGCTCCCCGTCCAAGTAGGCGTGCAAATCCGCCTCGATGACAGGATCGTTCTTCATTTCACCACTCGCAACGAAGGCGCGCCGTCCTCGCCGTTCATCAAGCGCCGTAGCCGCTCCCGTCCCCGGGCGAGCCGGGACATGACCGTGCCGATGGGTACGCCCAGGACATGGGCCACCTCCCGGTAGGTCAATTCCTCCAATCCCACCAGCAACAGAACCTCCCGCTGTTCGGGAGGCAACCGGGCCAGGGCCGAAGCGAGATCAAGCAGCTGGGTCCCGGAGGAAGCATCGGCAGGGGCGGTGCGCTCCAGCCCGGCCTCCTCCAGCGAAATCTCCCTGTCTTTTGTTCGCGCCCGCACTTGGTTCACGAACAGGTTATGCATGATGGCGAACAGCCACGCCCGCAAATCGGTGCCAGGCCTCCATAGGGCCGCCTTGCGCCAGGCCCGCTCCAGCGTGTCCTGCACCAGGTCGTCGGCCGCCCCAGGATCCCCCAGCAAGGCTCGGGCGTAACGGCGCAGCCGGGGAATGAGGGCCGCAATCTGCTCCGTCTCGGTCATGAATGGTCCCTGGTCTCGGCGGCACGCCGGTCGCTTACGGGCCCCCGGTGCCCGCCGCTTGGACCCGGCGCGAAAGCGGATCTACGTGGGTAAACACAGCCAGGCGAGGATTTATTCCGCTGAAATCAGGATGGGCTCACAGGGACAGCAACGTTACAATGCGGCCAACCCATTCCACCGCTTTGGCATCATGACACGCGCCCAGCCTATTGCCTACCGCATCGTTCCTAAGTCTCCCGAAGCCCATCTCTTCGAAGCGAGCTGCACGGTGGACGATCCCGATCCGGAGGGCCAGCACTTCGCCCTTCCGGCTTGGATCCCCGGCAGCTACATGATCCGGGATTTCGCCAAGCACGTGGTGGCGATCCGAGCGACGAGTCACGGCAAGCCCCTCACCATCGAGAAGGTGGACAAGCATACCTGGCGCTGCGACTCCGCGCCCGGCCCGGTCACGGTGACCATGGAGGTGTACGCCTGGGATCTGTCGGTGCGGGGCGCTCACCTGGACACCTCCCACGGGTTCTTCAACGGCCCGTGCGTATTTCTGCGGGTGCTAGGAAAAGAAGGACGGCCCTGCCAGGTGGAGATCGCGCCACCCCGCGGCGCCCGTTACCGCAACTGGCGCGTCGCCACCACCCTCGCCCGGGACAGCGCCGAGGCCCACGGCTTCGGCCGCTACACTGCCCGGGACTATGACGATCTGATCGACCATCCCGTGGAAATGGGGCAGTTCCGGCTTGCGCGCTTTCGCGCCTGCGGCGTGCCCCACGAAGTGGCTCTCACTGGCGTGAGCGACGCCGATCTGCCGCGCTTGACCCGGGACCTGCAGCGGTTATGCGAGCATCACATCCGCTTCTTCGGCGAGCCGGCTCCTTTCGATCGCTACCTCTTCCTGGTGACGGCGGTAGGCGAAGGCTACGGAGGACTCGAGCATCGCACCTCCACGGCGCTCCTCACCGCCCGGGACGATCTGCCCCATCCAGGCGTCAAGGAGGTGACCGAAGGCTACCGCCGCTTCCTGGGGCTCGCGAGCCACGAATACTTCCACACCTGGAACGTGAAACGCATCCGGCCGTCCGCGTTCTCCCCTTACGACCTGGATCGGGAATGCTACACCACGTTGCTCTGGGCGTTCGAAGGCTTCACCTCTTATTATGACGATCTCGCCCTGGTGCGCTGCGGACTGATCTCGCGGCGAGACTACCTGGAGCTCCTGGGGCAGACCATCACTCAGCTGCTGCGCACCCCGGGCCGCGCTAGGCAGACGGTCACGGAATCGAGCTGGGATGCTTGGGTCAAGTACTACCGCCAAGACGAGAACTCGCCCAATGCGGTGGTGAGCTACTACACCAAGGGGAGCCTCATCGCCTTGTGCCTGGACCTCCTGATCCGCGACCGCACGCGCGGCCGCAAGAGCCTGGACGAGGTCATGCGGGCCCTGTGGCACAGGCACGGCTTGACGGCCGTGCCCGTGCCGGAGGACGGGATCGAGCGGCTCGCCCAGGAAGTAACGGGCCTCAAGCTCGGAGGCTTCTTCGATCGCGCGCTGCGCTCCACCGAGGAGCTGCCCCTTAAGAGCCTGCTCGCCCGCTTCGGCGTCCACATGGTGCTGCGCCCCGCAGAGTCGGCCACGGATAAGGGGGGGAAGCCGGCGTCAAAGCCCGCCTCCGAACTGAGGGAGCGGGTTAGCCTGGGGGCGCGCACGGGCGGCAACGGGGACGAGGTCAAGCTCACCCACGTGCTGGACGGTGGACCCGCCCAGGCGGCGGGGCTCGCCGCGGGCGATACCCTCCTCGCCCTGGACGGGCTGCGCGTCACCCCTTCCAATCTGGAAGCGCGCCTTGCCCGTTACCGGCCCGGGGACACCGTCGAGGTGGTCGCTTTCCGCCGTGACGAACTGTTCATCCGGCGCCTGACCTTTGGCGCTGCGCCCCTCGATACGTGCTACCTCACCCTGGATCCCTCGGCCCGCTTCGCCAAGCGGCTCGAAGGCTGGCTGGGAAAGTGAGGGCAACAGGGCTCACAACCTGCCGCCTACAAAGCGCTTACCCTTATAGCGGAGGTCCGGACTCCGAGAACCTTCCGGGCAGAGAGGGACGAGGCTCAGTGCACGGTCCACTCGTGGCCGCACTTGCGGCAGCGCACTTGGAGCCAGGGCTCTGCCGCGGCGGTCTCCCCGAGGTCCCTCGACGCCGAGTCCGCCTGAGGCCCCCAGGCCGTGACGGTGAACGCGCCATAGGCGCGGCAGCGCAGGCAAGTGGCATGGTCCGCCAGCCGCTCGGCCAGGTTCATGGTGATCCTGTAGCGCCCCCAGGAGAAGAGGCTCAAGGCGCCACTACCAAAGGCGAGGACCAGCAAGGCGAGGGGCTCCAATCCCGGCCCCCGGAAGCTGAAACCTTCCAGGGTCGTTGCCACCACCAACATACACAGGAAACAGGTCACGAGGTAGGCGTGACTTTCGATGAGCTGGCGTTCGTACCAGCGCCTAAAGCCAAGCCGGCGGATGCGCTCGCCCGGACCCATGGGGAGAACTCGAAGAGATAAAAATATTGTACGCCGGTTCGAGGGGTAGCCGGTAGCGGCCGCCCCCTCAGGCAAGGGGGAGTTGCACCGTGGCCACCACCCCGTCTACGTCCTGCCGGTTCGCCAGCGTCGCGGCGCCGCCGTGGAATTCGGCGATCAGGCGCACGATATAGAGCCCTAGCCCCAGATGGGGATCGCCGGAATCCTTTCCGTTGGGCCGCACCGACACCATGGACTCGAACAGCCGGCCCTGCATTTCGGCGGGTAGCCGAGGGCCTTCGTTCAGCACCCGCAACAGCGCTCGCTCTCCCTCCCGATCCAGCCGCACCGTGACGGGCGTCCCGGGTCGGGCGAAGTCCATGGCGTTCGCCACCAGTTTGTCGAGCAACTGAGCGATCAAGTCCGGCACCCCCATCATTCTCAACGCTCCGCTCGTCCCCAAGTGGAAGACCAGCTCCCGTCCGGGATAGGCAGCCCGGTAGCCTTCCACGCAGCCCGACACCACCTGGACGAGATCAAAGGGCTCCCGCTCCGCCCGGGCAAGGGCCTGCTCTAGGCGTGTGGCCTCGGTCATGCGGGTGAGTAGGACGGACAGGCGCGCGAGCCCCTGCTCAGCCCGCTGGAGATAAACCTGGGCTTCTCCGGGCAGGGGTTGCCCCTTCAGGTTTTCCAGGGAAGAGTGCACCACGGCGATGGGGGTACGGAACTCGTGGGACAAGCGGCCCGCCATCTGTTCCAGGTACCCGGTGTATTGGCGCAACCGCACGAGCATCGCGGCGAAACTGCGGGCGAGGTCCCCGATCTCGTCCCCGGAGGCGGGGGCCTCGATCTCCCCCCGCACCCGCCCCTGGGGATCGATGGCCCGGTCCACCGCGTCCCGCAGTCCCCGGATGCGCACCGAGACGTGGCGGGCGAAGAGGAACAGGGCGAGGCTGCCCAGGAGGAAAACGCCAAGGGTCAAGTTGAAAAGAGCCTCCAAGGCCTCGTTGCGCACGCTCAGGATAGGCCGGGTGCTCTCCTCCACGAGTACCACTCCCATGACCCGGTCCTCGTTCCACACCGGGTGGGCCGCCGAGACCACCGCGGCGCGATCGTCGGCCAGGCGGCGCCAACGGGTGGTGGCAATGCCGGAGAAGGCCGCTTCCACCTCGGGCCCCTCAAGCCGCCCCTCTTCCGGCCAATCCTCGGCCCGGGTCTCCTCCGGCTGCTGTAAGAGCAGGGCGTAGAGGGGTCGTAACAGGTGCTCCTGCAAGCGCGCCCCCAGCCCGTCTTCCTCCTCTCCTGGGGGCACGGGCGGCTGGAGGCTGCCGGCTTGGGCCAGAACCCGGCGCCCTCCGTCGAGTACCCAAATGCGGGAACTCGCCCGGGCGAGACCTTTGATGATGAGGTCGATCTCCGTGTCGGAAAGGGCGAAGCTTGCCACATCCAACGGCGGGGCTTCAGCCCGGACGCCGCGGCCCGCGTCCACGTCCACGGCGAGAAGCCGCATCCGCTCGCTCGTCAGGCCGAGCGGCAGACGCAACTCCGCGGTATAGCCCGTCTCGCTCCACAGCCATGCGCCTTCCACCCCCAGGTCGGGCCCCCACCGGCCGTTGGGCTGTTCCCCTTCGGCCAGAAGCCGCCCGTCCCGATCGCCCGTGAGACGCCAGCGGCGCGGTTCCGCGCCGACCCCTCCCATCTCCAACAGAAGGTGGTCTGCCCGCCACGCATCCCCGCCTCGGCCGGCAGGTCTCACCACCCGGTCATCGGTGGCACGCACGAAAAGATAGAGGTGACGGCCCCATCTTCCCGCCCGCAGATCCATGGAGAGGGAATAGAAAATGAGCCCGCCGGGCGTGGCGGAAAGCTCACCCAGGCTGCGCTGATGCACAGCCACGGCCTGGCGTTCCCAGTCGGACACATGGCCGTCCAGGCGCATGGCCGCGGTGAGATTGGTCACCACGAGCCCCGCCGGCGAGCCCTCCTCTACCGAGCCCGTCAGGAAAAGCCGCGGTCGGTCGTGGAGGGCAGTGGCCACCGCCCGGGCAAGGCCCGCCACCACCCGCTCCTGGCCTTCGCGCAAGAACCTCTCCATCTCCACCACGTAGCGGTAGCCGAGCCACGGGATGGTCAACAGCACCCCCGCCACCAGCAGCACCTTGGCACGGATGGAGAGAGTGGGCTTGAAAGGGATCACTCGGCGGCGTGCGGGTCGTTCCAGCGGTAACCCATCCCGTAGACGGTCTCGATGCAATCGAAGGCGGGGTCGCGCGCCGCGAACTTCTTGCGGATGCGCTTCACGTGGGAGGTGATGGTGCTGTCGTCCACCACCATGCGCGCCTCCGCCATCAACTGGTCGCGGCTTTTCACGTGGCCGGGAAACTTGGCCAGGGCATGCACCATCCAGAATTCGGTGAGGGTGAGATCCACCGGCTGCCCGTTCCAGCGGGCTATGATGCGCTTGAGATCCAGCGTGAGCCGGCCGCGCCGCAGCACGTCCTCCGCTTCCGCCGCCTTTCCCGCCAGATCGCTGCGCCGGAATAGCGCCGCGATGCGGGCGAGAAGATGGGGGAGGCTCACGTCCTTGGTGAGATAGTCGTCGGCCCCCAGACGCAGCCCCGCTACCGTGTCGAAATCGCTGTCGCGCGCGGTGAGGAAGATGATGGGCAGCGTGGCCGAGAGGGCGCGCAAGTCCCGGCACAGGGTGAAGCCGCCGTCGGGCTCGTCCTCTAGCCCGATGTCGATGATGGCCATATCGGGCAGCCGCAGCCGGAACGCCTCCAGCGCGTCGCGCCGGTTGGAATAGGTGACCACCTCATAGTGGCGCTGGCGCAACGCGTCCGCGTAGTTGTCCCGGATGGCGGGCTCGTCTTCCACGATGGCAATGCGTCGGCTCATAGCGGTGATGAGGCAAGAAAGCCTGCAGGGACTATAGCGCGACGGCAGAGCGCCGAAAATCCCGGCAGGCCATCTGCCATTTTTTTGCCCCAATTGTCCCTCGGAATTGCATTTTTCCCTCCCTCGCGCCGCCACGCTGGCGCGGTGCAATTTGCTCTCGGCGGCCGCTCATCCCGGCGGCTCCGATGTAAGGAGGTGAAGACCATGAGCGCCATGCGACCGTTCCACCCTCGATGGATTGCACGGTCAGGAATCGTCCGCGACGCCCTGTCGGCCTTGGGCCTGAGCGTTCTCGCTGGCCTGGCAGCCAGCTTCTTCCTCGGGGGCCTGGTATTGTTCCTCGCTTTGGTCGCGGAATCCCTTTGAACACACCGCGTGCGGGCGCAGCCAACCATGCGCGCCTGCCGCCCACCGAATGGGGGTGCGCTCTCGCAGGGTGTCCCTTCCGCCGATTGGCGGAACACACCCTGCCACTCCCACACGCCGATCGGATAAGCTTGCCTTGGAGCGCCGGGCACGAATGCTTATACTGGCATTTTTTGCGCTCCGGGAGCCGTTTGCGTGCACATCGCCTGCCTCGATCTAGAAGGCGTCCTCGTCCCCGAAATCTGGATCGGCCTGGCCGAGCGCGCCGGCATTCCCGAGCTGCGGGCCACCACCCGGGATATAGCCGACTACGACCAGCTCATGCGCCAGCGCTTGCGGCTTCTCCACCATCATGGCTTGGGCCTATCCGACATTCAGGCGGTGATCGCCACCTTGGAGCCGCTGCCCGGGGCGCGGGAATTCCTGGACTGGCTGCGGGAGCGCTGCCAGGTGGTGATCCTCTCGGACACCTACTATGAGTTCGCCCTGCCCCTCATGCGCGCCCTTGGATATCCGACCCTGCTGTGCCACCGCCTGGCGGTGGACGACAACGGACGCGTCGTGGACTACCGGCTGCGGCAGAAGGATGCTAAGCGCGAAGCCGTCAAAGCCTTCCACGGTCTTAACTTCAAGGTGGTGGCCGCCGGCGATTCCTATAACGACACCGCCATGCTGGCGGAGGCGGACGCCGGCATCTTCTATTGCCCCCCCGAGAACGTGGCCCGGGAATTCCCCCAGTTCCCCATCGCCCGCAACTACGAAGAGCTGAAGTCGGCCTTCGCCGCTGCCTTTGCCCGGCTCTAGGGAGGACATCCATTCACCCCCCGGTTTGTCCTCCGGGCCTCCTCCCGTATCCTGTCGCACCGAGCAGCGGAGATTCGGCGATGAAGCGGTGGATCAAGGGTTTGAAAGCCTTGCGTCGGGGTAGGCCCGGCTACCGCTTCCAGGAATGGCACCGGGCCCACCGCCATCGAGTCGACGGCTGAGGCCGGATCCTGACGATCTTCCTCGGCCTCCTGCTGGTCCTCATGGGGCTGGTGCTCATGGCGATGCCGGGGCCCGGCCTGCTGGTGGCCCTGCTGGGCCTCACCCTGCTCGGCAGCACTTCCCTCACGGTGGCGCGGGCCCTGGACCGGGCCGAGCTGTGGTTGGGCCCGGCATGGAAACGCCTGCAGCACTGGTGGCGCAACCGCCCTCCCCGAAGATCGAGATAGCGTTTTCTGCGCGGGCCCGGGTGAACGCTTCAGGGGATTGTCCGGGCCCGGCGGCGGGCGAGCTCCAGAGCCACACCCACGCCCGTGAGCCCCGCGCCCAGCACCATGACCCGGGGAGATCCCGGCGATTCACCTGACATAGAGGTCCTCTTTTTCGGACGGGGAGCCGAGTCCGTGGTCTCCGTCCATTTCCCGGAGGCGGGTCTGCGCATCCGTCCCTCGGGCCACGCCTGCGCTGTTCGGAGAGTCTCACCCCAATGGCGCGTTTCGACTCCTGCCTTCACATTTGTTAACAGATTTTTCTCTGAAACCCGCCTGTTTTTGATCTATCTAAAAAGCGAAAGCATTTTTCCACGGTTTCGGGCCATTCCACCGCTGCGCCCCGGGCACCAGGAATTCATGTCCAACGGCGACACCTGCGTAATATCGGCGATAGAGCCGCGCCGGCTTCTGGCGGAAATCGCCCGCCTGCAGGCCGCCTCCGCCCGGGTGTTGGCCCGGCGCTTGTCCATGCCCCTTGAGGCTGTGAGCGGAGCCTTGGCCCGGCTGGAGGTGGCGGGCCTCATCCATGCGTCCTACCTGGACGGGGCAGACGATCAATACAGCCTGAGTCCCGCGGGCCACGCGTGGCTGGAACGGGAGGAAGCCTCCGCTCCTCGTCAGCGGGCGTAACACCGGTACCGTTCCACGAAGCGGCGATCCAGCCGCTCCTTCCAGCCCATGCACCAGCGCCCTTTTGCGTACAAGGGCCCCCAAGCGGCGAGCGCTTCTCCATTGCCCAGGTTGAGGATGGAGAGGGCGAGCGGCTGGGGGCGGTAACGGCGGAGACCGCCGCCTGCCGCCCGCGCCAGAAGGTTTTCCAGCAGCACAGGACCCTGGCGCACGCCGTACACGCCCAGTTTAGGCAGCGGGTGATGCTCCAGCGTGGCGCAGTCGCCCGCGGCGAACACCCGCCCATCGGCCACCGAGCATAGGGTCGACGCGACTTGAAGCCCCCCGTCCTCCGCCACCGGGAGCCCGAGGCGGGAAACCAGGGGGGCGGCTCTCAGCCCGGTGGCCAGCACCAGCACGTCCCATTGCGCGGTGTGGCCGTCTTCGGCCACCAACTCCCCTTGCCGCACGGCGCTGACACGGAAGCGGAACCGCACCCGGACGCCCCGCTGGACGAGCACCTGGTGCAGCAGTCGCCCGGCGCCGGCGGGATAGCCCGGGAGAAGGCGCTCACCCTGTTCCACCAGGGTGATCTGCACCCGTCCGCCGCGGCGCCGCGCGAGGGCGTCCACGTTGGCCGCCACCTCGCCGCCGGTGGCGCCGCCGCCGATGACCGCCACCCGCAAGGGTCGTGACGAGGAGGCACGGAAAGCCTCCTCCAGCCGCCGCCTGAGCCCCACCAGCCCGAGGATAGGCTTCACTGTCCAGACGTCATGCAAATCCCTCCAGGCGGGATCGGCCGCCACTTCGCTCCCCACGTTGAAGGAGGCCCAGTCGTAGGGGAGGCGCACCCCGGAGGCGAGGATCACTTCCCGGGCCGCTCGGTCCAGGGCCACCGCCTGGTCCAGCACGAACCGGCCGCCGTTCGCCTCGATCACTGGGCAGGGATCGATCTGGTCGTCCTGCGGCTCGTACTGGCCGCCCAGCATGCCGGTCGCCATGCCGGAATACCACAGCCGGCCGGGATCCACCAGGACGAGCTCCACGCCTCGGGTACGAAAGGCCTTGGCGTAGAGCGCCACGTGCAGGTGCGCGTGGCCGGCGCCCACCAAGACCACGCGGCGCCGGCTCACGGGTTGCCCGCCCTTCGGGGGGAAACGCCGTCTGCACCGCCGCGCCCGGCCTCCGAGCGGCGGCGCCAGAGCAGGCTCACAGAGCGCGCCGCGGCGCTGAGGCCGATCCAGAAAAGCACCACCATCACGGGTGTGGCGATGACATAGGGATAGTGCCAGGCAAGGAGGGAGAGGGCCATGAGGACGGCGCCGATGGTAGCGAGGGCCCGGGCCTCGGCCACGTCTAGAGGACGGCGCCCCCGTACTGCTGCGGCCGCTGCGCCCCCCAGGTGGGCCGCGTAGCGCACCGCCCCCCGGGCGCTGGAGCGGGCCCGCTCCCGCATGGCCTTGAGCCGCTGGCGGGGGCTCGATAGCACCACTCGCTGGCGGGGCGAGAGAACGATCTCCGTGGAGCGGCGCAAGTCCTGCAGGAAGCGGGCTTCCATCTCCTCCGCCACCCCCGTGTCCTCCATGGCCACGTCCAGCTCCCAGTTGCCGAACCAACTGGAGAGGTTCAGGTTGGTGGAGCCTACCCGCGCCCAGCGCCCGTCGGCCACCGCAGTCTTGGCATGGATCATGGGCCCGTCCCACTCGAAGACGCGGATGCCCGCCTCCAGGAGGGGACGATATTGGGTGCGGGACAGGGTAGCAATGACCGGTACATCGCTGGAGCGGGGCACGAGCAGCCGCACGTCGACGCCATCCGAGGCGGCCTCCCTCAGGGCTTCCAGGTACACGGGGGTCGCCATGAAGTAGGCATCGGTAAGCCACAGGCTGCGGCGGGCAAGCGCCGCCACCAGGAGATCCAGCCGGTAGAGGTTGGCGGTGGCGGGGGTAGCGCCAATCACCCGCAGAGCGACCTCACCCTGGGCCGGAATCGATTCCCGCGCCGGGATGAGGGACTCGGGGATGCTGCCGCCCGCGTCCTCCCAGGCTTCGGCGAACGTCCAGAGGAGATCGGCCACGGCGGGTCCGCGGACTTCTACGCCGGTATCGCGCCAAGGCTCCCGGCCCCGAGCGGGATCCCCCATCCACGCGTCGCCGATGCAAAGACCGGAGACGAAAGCCACCTCGGTGTCCGCTACCAGGAGCTTGCGATGGTCCCGGGAGAGGAGGCTGAAGGCCGCCGTGAGCCGGGGCGGATTGCAAGGCCGAACCTCGCCTCCCGCCTCCAGCAGAGGCTGAAACAGGCGGCTCCAGCCAGCACGCAAGGACCCGAACCAGTCGTAGAGCACCCGCACCGCCACCCCCTCCCGGGCTTTGCGCGCCAGCAGCTCCACGAACCGGCGGCCGGTACGATCGGCGTCGATGATGTACATTTCCAGGCATATCTGACGCCGAGCAGCCTCGATGGCTGCCTCCCACGCCGGATAGTTCTCCGTCGCATCGCAGAGCACCCGCACGCGGTTGCCGGCGACGAGGGGCGCCCCTGCGGAGCGGGAGAACGCCTGGTCGGCAAGGACGCGGATGACGTCGAGGGATTCGGGAAGCGGCATAGGGCCCCGGACCGGGAAAGGCCATTATACTGGTCGGTCCCTGCCCGCTCCCGGTCCCTCCAAAGGCTCCAGGCATCCGCCCTTCGAGAGCTTTGGGCGGCTGGTCTAGAGGATGTTCACCGGCGATGGGCGCTTCGGCATGACAGGCTGTAGCGCGCCCCCATCCGCCCGCCTGACCCGCCTCGGCTTTATTGCCTTCAACGGGGCTCGCCGCTAGGGGCCTCGATGTCCGAGACGCGACCCGCCTCGTCGAAGCGCACGATGAGAAAGGCCCGCCCCTCTTCCCGGGCGAGCATGCGCGAAGGCTCTTCCTCCACCTCCAGGGAGAGGGTCCTCAGCCATGCGCGGGTGACGGCACGGTGATCCACCTCGAAGAGCTGGACCGCGCGCCGCAAGCAGGCCACCACCAGGTCGGGGCGCCGGATGAAATTCAGGTTGAGGGGAACCTCGTGGAGTAGGCAATAGACGGCGCCACCCGCGCCCGGGGCACGGTAATAGGCGTCCGCCCCGCACACGCCGGAGGCTGCCAGGGCCAGGGCGTGTCCGGCGATGTCCGCCAGGGGCAACCGGGGCTCGATCAGCAGGGGAATGTCTTGCCGCAGGCCGTATTCCCGCAATCGCTCCGCGTCGAGCAGTATCTCCTCGGGAAATTCCCCAAGGGGATCGGCCCAGGCCCAGATCCAGGTGTTGTCCTTTTCCACTTCGGTTCCCAGGAGCTGCAGCGGGAATACCCGGCCGCGGCCAAAGTCCACCACGCCCCGGTCCAGGTGGGGCCGCCCGCGGTGGTCTCCCAGGTATTCAGCCAGAGCCTGTTGCTTGGCCAGGGATAGGACGAGGTGACGGGCCAGGAGATCCTTGAAGGTTTCCATGGGACTAGCGGTCGGGAGCCACTTCGCAAACCAGGTCATGGGCCATGCGGACCGCCATCTCCCGCCCGGCATAGTAGCGGGGAACGCGGGCGATCTCCCGGTAGCCCAAGGCCTGGTAGAACTGCCGCGCCCCCCGGTTGAGCGCCCGCAGCTCCAGGTAAACCACCTGGATCCCGGCGGTACGGCAGGAGGCCTCCAGCCACTCGACCAGGCGGCGAGCGATGCCTTGGCGCTGGAACCTGGGCCGTACGGCCAACAGAGTCAAGTGGGCGGTTTCGTCGCCGAACTCCATGATGGCAAAACCTGCCATCCGGCCTTGGGCCTCGGCCACCAGCGCCATCGTCTCCCGGTGGTGGAGGCTAGCGGCAACCCGGGCCGGCGTCCAGGACCAGCCCAACCCTGTTTCGATCAAGTCCCGGGACAGGGCAGCGATCTCCGCGCTGTCTTTGGGCGTTGCAGGTCTGAGGAGTACATCCATATCAAGTTAGGATCGATCCCGGCCGCAGGGAGGGCGGCCCTACCCCTATGCTACACCCTGGCGCCCGCCCTCGCCCGCGCGATGGGGGACCGTCAGTCCAAGCATACCCCGGCCGAGCCCGGGGCAGGGCTCGGGAATTCGCCCCTCCGGCAGAAGGTCTTATCGAACCAAAGGACAACGGAGAACCCATGGAACGGCGAACAGTGCTCAAGGCCCTGGCGGCCGCCCCTGGGGCGTTCTGGCTGGCGCGCCCCGGTCTGGCAGCGCCGCAAGGAAGCGTCACCATGAGCGTGGAAGAGCTGCAGAGGAACTGGAAAGCCCTGCTGGCGGATGGGGCGGACGTGGCCCTTACGACCGAGCCGTTGCGGCGCTCCGAAGAGGAGTGGAAGAGGCTGCTCACGCCGGAGCAGTTCCGCGTCCTGCGCCAGGAAGGCACCGAGCGAGCCTTCACGAGCCCCCTGAACCAGGAAAAGCGGCCTGGGATTTACGTTTGCGCCGGCTGCAGCCTCCCTCTGTTCACCTCGGCTATGAAGTACGACAGCGGCACCGGCTGGCCCAGTTTCTTCACCACCATTCCCGGGGTTTTCGCCACCAAGGGGGACTACAAGCTGCTGCTGCCGCGCATCGAGTACCACTGCGTGCGCTGCGGTGGGCATCATGGCCATGTGTTCAACGATGGCCCGCCCCCCACCGGGCAACGCTGGTGCAACAACGGCGTGGCATTGCGCTTCATTCCCAAAATCGGGGCGGTCTGACCGCACCCGAGCCCTGGCCCTTCTTCGCTCGGGACAAGGACCAACGGTGGCCTGCGGCAACTCGGAGAAGGGCCTGAACCCCCGAGCAAGGGCCTTCTCCAGGCGATTTGCCGGGATCTTGTAGAAGTGGATGTCGCCGGTGGGCGCCCGCCCCGCACAAGGCCAATCGCACGCGCCCGTCGTGGCCGCACCCGCTGTCCAGCACCGGAATACCAGCCGCCCTGAGCTCCTGTCCCCCCATCGTCCCCGGGGCGCCGGAACCCGGCTCGCATTGGCGCGCGCCGTCGAGTCTGTACACCCGCACGGTTTCGCTTTTCTGCGCCGTGGCGAGGAATGGAGCGCAAGCCATCCATCCAGCGCAGCCCACTGCGGCCAGCCAACGGCCGGCTCGGCTGCCAAGACAGGGCGAACGCTGGCTATTTGAACTTGGACAAGGCCGATTTGAGGGCTTCGTGAAACTCACCCCACGCCTTGTCTATGCCGGCCTTCAGCTCCTGCCAGGCGCCCTCGCTCGCCCGATGCAGCTCGTCCAGTTTCTGGCGGGCCGCATCCTGGCGGGCGCGCAGGGCCTGGATCTGCTGGTGATACTCGCTGCGCAGGCTCGCTTCGGCCTGTTCGGCTTTCGCCTTGAGCCGGTCCATCTCGGCCTTCCACTGGTCCAGCTGGGTCTGAAGCCGCTTGATGTAGTCCTCCTTAGTTTCCATGGCCACCTCGTCTGGTCAAAAGAACTCATGGGCTTGCTTGCCCCGGCACCTCGTCGGGGAGAAACAGGACGAGCAAATCGTTCAGGAAGCGGCGGCCCAGGAGGGTCGGGGCGACGCGGCGGTGGTCCCGCACCACCAAGCCCTTCGCTTCGGCCAGACCCAGCGTCGGGATCAGGACGGCGAGGGGCAACCCCGTGCGCTCCTCGAAAAGGGTCGCTTCGAAGCCCTGATTCAAGCGCAGGGCATTCATCATGAATTCGAAGGGCAGCGCCTCCGCCGGGACGTCCCCCACTGCCTCGACGGGGGCCCCCTGCTCCGCCCGTACCATGTAGGTTTTGGGCTGCTTGTAGCGCTGGCTGCGCACGATGCGGTCGGGAAAGGAGATCTTGGAGTGGGCGCCGGCACCAATGCCCAGATAGTCCCCGAAGCGCCAGTAGTTGAGGTTGTGGCGGCATTCCCATCCTGGGCGGGCGAAGGCGGAGGTTTCGTAATGGAGGTAACCCCGCGCGACCAGGGTCTCCTCCACCGCCTCCTCCATGGCCGCAACCGCGTCCTCCTCGGGCACCCTGGGCGGGTAGTGATGGAAATAGGTGTTTCGCTCGATGGTCAGGTGGTAGGCCGAGACATGGGGCGCACCCGAGGCCGCCGCCTGCTCGACATCGCGCCGGCACCCTTCCAGCGTTTGCCCGGGCAGCCCATACATGAGGTCCAGGTTCACGTTCTCGAAGGCGGCGAGGGCCAGCTCCACAGCCCGGCGGGCCTGAGCCCCGTCGTGCACCCGTCCGATGGCCTGGAGCATCCCCTCGTCGAAGCTCTGGATACCTAGGGAGAGGCGGTTGACGCCCGCGGCGCGGAAGCCCGCGAATTTCGCCGCCTCCGCCGTGCCCGGGTTGGCCTCTAGGGTGATCTCGGCGTGGGCGTCCAGGGGAACCCGGGCCCGGACGGCGGTCAGGATCGTGTCCACCGCCTCGGGGGAGATCAAGCTCGGTGTCCCGCCCCCGAAAAATACGCTATGGACGCGCCGGCCCTCGATCTCGGGCAGCGCCAGCTCGAGATCCCGGACCAGGGCCTCGACATAGCGCTGCTCCGGAATCCCGCCGCGCACCTCATGGGAGTTGAAATCGCAGTAGGGGCACTTGCGCACACACCAGGGCACGTGGATATAGAGGGCAAGAGGCGGCAGCCCCTGGAGTTGCGGCCGGCAGGAAGGGGACGGATCACGGACGGCCAAGGACACCACGGTGGACAGGGAAGACATTGCCGTGGAAGAAATCTTCCCATTATAGGCCCCCGAACCGCCGGTCAAACCTTCACCCCGTCCAAGCTCACCACCGGCTCGTCTCCCACCACCTCAGCCTCGTGCAGGACCCCCCGGGGTACGGGCAGCAGGTCGCCCGGCCCCAGCACCACTTCGCGTCCCTGGACCGTCAGGCGGAAGCGTCCCGAGAGCACCGCGTCCATCTTGTCCACCTCGTGGGTATGGGGTGGAAAATAGGTTCCCGGAGGATAGATGTACCGGGTCACGCGATAGCCCCGGGCCTCAATCTTGGCCCGCAGCCGTCCTTCGGTCAGGGGACCGTCCCGGGTCTCGTCCCAGGGTTCTACTTCGATCGCCATGGCAAGCCTCTCCTGAGTTTCGCAACCGTTCGATTATGACTGGCCTCATCGTGGATCTGGAGAACCTGCGTCACCGGGCGCCGGTGTTCGCTGACCGGACCGAAGCCGGGCGAGTGTTGGCCGGCATGCTGCAGGAGTATCGGGGAAGCGACGCCTGGATTCTCGCCATCCCCGCGGGGGGCGTGCCCGTAGCAGCGGAGGTGGCCCGTGCCCTAGGGCTTCCCCTGGACGTGGCGGTGGTCTCCAAGATCCTGCTCCCTTGGAACACGGAGGCTGGCTACGGCGCCGTGGCCTTCGACGGCACCGTTCAGCTCAACCAGGCCCTAGTGGAGCAGTTGGGCCTGTCGGCGCAAGAGGTGGCCCAGGGCGTCGCCGAGACCTGGGCTAAGGTGGAGCGCCGGCTCGCCCGTCTGCGCGGCGGCCGACCTTTCCCGTCCCTCGCCGGACGGCCGGTGATCCTGGTCGACGATGGACTCGCCTCCGGCTTCACCATGACCACCGCCATCGAGGCCCTGCGACGCGCCGGGGTGTCCGAGATCGCGGTGGCGGTGCCCACGGGGCACGTGCAGGCCGCCCGGCGGGTGGCCTGCTGCGCCGATCGGCTCTATTGCGCCAACCTGCGCAGCGGCCCGTCCTTCGCGGTGGCGGACGCCTACCGCTACTGGTACGACGTGCCGGAGGAGGAGGCGCTCGCGTTACTGGGCCAGGGGGCTGCGTGAGAGCATCCCGGCTCTACGCCGGCGTGCCCCGGGCGAGCCTCTCCGCCAACCGCGCCAAGGCCTTGCCCCGATGGCTCACCCGGTTTTTCTCCTCCAGGGGCAGCTCCGCCCCCGTACGGCCTAGGCGAGGATCCAGGAACAGCGGATCGTAACCGAACCCCCCGGTGCCCCGGGGCGCATGGACGATTTCCCCGTGCCATTCCCCCTCGGCGATGAGGGGCTGGGGGTCGTCGGCGTGGTCGAGCAGCACCATGACGCAGTAATAGTGGGCGCGGCGATCGGCCGCCCCTTCCAGCAGCGCCAGGAGCTTTTCGTTGTTGCGCGCGTCGGAGCGGGGATCGCCCGCGAAACGGGCCGAATGCACCCCCGGCGCCCCGTTCAAGGCGTTCACGCAGATGCCGGAGTCGTCGGCGAGGGCGGGCAGTCCCGCGGCGCGGCTCGCGTGCCGGGCTTTCGCCAGGGCGTTCTCGATGAAAGTGACGTGGGGCTCCTCCGCTTCGGGGATGCCCAGGTCGGACTGGGACAGGATCTCGAAGCCCAGCGGCTCGAGCCAGCGGCGGATCTCCCGGATCTTGCCCGGGTTGTTGCTGGCGAGAACGATCTTTTGCATGGGCTTTCCCAGCGCGCAGGTCCCGGAAGGCGGGTTTCGGGCGGCTATGATACCCTCCCCGTGCCCAAAAAATCAGGTCCGGTGGGCGCCGGACCGTTCGACCAAGGGGAGTTGCAGCGCCATGTTCGAATGGATCACCGACCCGCAAGCCTGGATCGCCCTGGGGACCTTGACCGCCCTGGAGATCGTCCTGGGCATCGACAACATAATCTTCATCTCCATCCTGGTGGGCCGACTTCCCCCCGAGCAACGGGGCAAGGCGCGGTTCCTGGGCCTGGCCCTGGCCATGGGCATGCGCATCGGGCTGCTCCTCTCCCTCGCCTGGATCATGTCCCTCACCGCGCCGCTCTTCACGGTTCTCGAGGAGGAGATCTCGGGCCGGGACCTGATCCTGGTGGGCGGGGGGCTGTTCCTGCTGTGGAAGAGCGTGCACGAGATTCACAACGCCCTGGAAGGGCCGGAGGAGGGAGAGGCAAGGGTCGCGGCGGCCACCTTCGGCGGCGTGCTGCTGCAGATCGCCCTGATCGACATCGTGTTCTCCCTCGACTCGGTGATCACGGCCGTGGGCATGGCCCAGCACGTGCCGGTGATGGTGATCGCCATCGTGCTGGCGGTGCTGGTGATGATGCTGGCCGCCGGGCCCATCAGCGACTTCGTCGACCGGCACCCCACCATCAAGATGCTGGCCCTGTCCTTCCTGGTGCTGGTGGGGATGGCCTTGATCGCCGAGGGCTTCGAGTTCCACATCCCCAAGGGCTACATCTATTTCGCCATGGCCTTCTCGGTGGCCGTGGAGATGCTGAACCTGCGGGTGCGGGCACGCCGAGGAAAACCGGTGAAGCTGCACAAGCCCGCTTCGCCGGGAGGCGCCGGCGCGGAGCAAGCGGGCGGGAAAAACTGACCGCCTACGCCGGGGCCGCGGCGGATGTCGTTAAGCGTCATGCTGGCGGTGCTCTTCGCCGCTTTGCTGCACGCGGCGTGGAACGCGCGGCTCAAGGCGAGCCCCGACCCGTTGCCGGAAGCCCTGGCGGTGGTCATGGGGGCGGGGCTCCTGGCGCTGCCGGCGGTGGCCGGGCTGCCCCCGCCCCGGCCGGAGAGCTGGCCTCCCCTTGCCGCCTCCACCGCCCTGCACGTGGCCTATTTCGTCCTGGTGGCCCTGGCCTACCGCTCGGGGGCGCTCAGCATCGCCTATCCCCTCATGCGGGGCGTGCCGCCCGCGGTGGTGGCGGCGGGGGCAGCCCTGCTCTTCGGCGAGACCTTGTCGGCAGCCGGCTGGGGGGCGGTGCTCGCCATCGTGCTGGGCGTGCTCATGCTGAGCGGCGAGGGGCTACGGGTGCGGGCCACGTCGGGCCGCAGCCTGGCGATGGTGGGGGCCAACGTGGCGGTCATCGTGGCCTATACCCTGGTGGACGGGGCCGGCGTGCGCGTCTCGGGAAACGCCATGAGCTACGCGGCCTGGCTCTTTGCCTTGACCGGCGCGGCCCTGGTCCCCTTGTACGCGGGGCTTGTCCGGGGCCGCCTACCGGCCAAGCCAGGGCCCCGTTGGGGGCGGGTGCTGCTGGGCTCCGCCTGCACCCTGGGCGCCTACGGGATCGCCCTGTGGGCCATGACGCGGGCCCCCATCGCTCTGGTGGCGGCCTTGCGGGAGACCTCCATCCTGTTCGGGGCGGCGATCGCCGCTCGCTGGCTGCGGGAGCCCTTCACTCCCCGGCGCTGGATGGGGGTGGGTTTGGTGGCGGCGGGCGCGGTGGCCACGCGCCTTGCCTAAAGCTGCCCTCAGCCCCCCGCGAGGACCTCCTTCTGCACGGCGATCAGCCGCTCGATGCCCGACTGGGCCAAGTCCAGCAGCTCGTTCAGCTGCGCGCGGGTAAAGGGATCCCTCTCAGCGGTGCCTTGCACCTCCACCAGCTTCAATGCTCCCGTCATGACTACATTCATGTCGGTGTCGCAAGCGGAGTCCTCCTGGTAGTCCAGATCCAGGATCGGCACCTCCTGGTAGAGGCCCACCGATACCGCCGCCACGTGGTCTTTGATGGGCCAGGCGTCGATCATCTGCTTGGCGAGCATGTATTGCACCGCATCCCACAGGGCGACGAAGGCTCCCGTGATGCTGGCCGTGCGGGTACCACCGTCGGCCTGGATCACGTCGCAGTCGATCTGGAGGGTACGCTCCCCGAGCCGGGAAAGATCCACCACCGCCCGTAGCGCCCGCCCGATGAGCCGCTGGATCTCCTGAGTCCGGCCCGACTGGCGTCCCCGGGCCGCCTCCCGGTCGATGCGGGTGCCGGTGGAGCGGGGCAGCATTCCGTACTCGGCGGTGAGCCACCCCTGGCCCTGTCCCTTGAGAAAGGCAGGCACCTTCTCGTCGATGCTGGCGGTGCACACCACCTTGGTATCGCCGCATTCGATCAGCACGGATCCCTCTGCGTGCTTGGTGAAGCGGCGAGTGATACGCACCGGGCGCAGCTCATCGGGTCGTCGTTGGCTAGGTCGCATGCGCGAACTCTCTGATAAACCGGAGTCGAAGCGCCAGGATCGGTCGGCGCGAAACCGGCAAAGTGCGCATTATAGCTTCCGCGGTAGGCGTCCTATCCCAGCCAGCGGGCAGCGAGGAGGGTGACGTTGTCCGAAGCGGCGCCCCCTTCCACTTCGGCAGCCTGGGCCACCGCTGCCACCGCCTCCTTCAGGGGGTAGTGGCACAGGGCCGCGGCGAACTCCTCCTCCGGGAGTTGACCCCATAGCCCGTCGCTGCAAAGAAGCACCACGTCGCCTCGCTGGAGGGCGACCGGGGCGCCGATTTCCACGTAAGGGGTTTCCCAACCACCGAGGCAGTTGGTGAGGACCGCCCGCTCGGCCAGGAGCAGGGAATCGGCGGCGGGGAGAACCCCTTGGTCGAACAACTCCTGGACCAGGGAGTGGTCGCGGGTGCGCGCCACCACCGCGCCCGCCCTGAGCAAATAACAACGGGAATCCCCTGCGTGGGCCCAGCAGGCCGTGCCTTCCTGTACCAAACAAGCCACGCAGGTGGTTCCCGGAGGATTTCCGAGGAGGTGCTCCCGGGCGTAGGCCTGAATGTCTTCATGGGCCGCGGTGATGGCCCGGCGGAAGAACTCGGCCGGGTCGCTCAACCGAGGAGCAGCAGCGGCGCGGAAGTCGGTAAGCAGCCGTTCCACCGCCCGTTGGGCCGCCACTTCGCCCCGGGGCGTGCCCCCCATCCCATCCGCCAGGACCAGCAGCAGGGCGCCCTCGCTCAAGGCGTAGGCGGCCCGATCCTGGTTGATCCGGCGTCCCCCGAGGAGGCTTGCGTGGGCGACTTCTACATTCATCTGGACTTGCTCCCGTTGGCGATCGTCGCGTACGGCAGGGGGAACCCGAGGCCGGGCGTCGGTGGGAAGCCGAACTTGTGGTATCGTTGCGCTCTGAAAATTCTGAATTTTTCCATCCCACGAGTAAAGCGCGAAGCGCAAGCGGCCCAAGCATGATCGCCAGCATGACGGGATTCGCCGTGGCCTCCCGGGAGTTGCCCGAAGCAACGCTCCATGTGGAAGTGCGCTCGGTCAATCACCGTTTCCTCGACATCCAGACCCGGCTTCCGGACGAGCTGCGCAGCCTGGAGTCGGAGGTCCGGGAGCTCCTGGCCAGCCGGCTCGCCCGGGGCAAGGTGGACTGCCGGATCAGCCTGGTTCCTAAGCCTGCGCTCCAGCATGGGGCGATCCTCAACGCCGAGGCATTGGAGCGGTTGAAGAACCTGGAGCTTTCGGTACGGGCCGCGTTTCCCGAGGCGTCTGGGCTCACCGTGAGCGACGTGCTCCGCTGGCCCGGCGTGTTCGACCAAGCGACCCTCTCCGCGGATACGGTGCGGGAACCCTGCCTCGCCCTCCTCGAGCAGGCGCTCAGCGATCTGGTAGCAGCCCGGCAGCGGGAAGGAGAGCGGCTCAGAGAACTCTTGCGCGAGCGGGTTGCCCGGATGGAGGCGCTGGTGGAAGAGGTAGCCCCTCGCATCCCGGCCCTCATCGCCGCCTATCAGGAACGGCTCTCCAACCGGCTTCGGGAAGCGATGCTCAACCTGGAGGACGAGCGCATTCGCCAGGAATTCATGCTCTTCGCCAGCAAGATCGACGTGGACGAAGAGCTCAGCCGGCTCACCGCCCATCTCCAGGAAGTGAAGCGGGTGCTATCGAGCGGCGGCCCGGCGGGCAAGCGTTTGGATTTTCTCATGCAGGAGCTGAACCGGGAGGCCAACACTCTGGGGGCAAAATCGGTGGATGCCGAGGTCTCCCGCATCGCCATGGAGCTTAAGGTATTGATCGAGCAGATGCGCGAGCAGATCCAGAACATCGAGTGAGCTGGAGGCCCCACGCCGTGATGTCCATCCCGTCGACCCTGACCGACCCCGGCACGTTCAGCCTGGGCCGATGCTCCCTGTCCCGCGCCCGATGACCGGCATCCTCTTCATCGTCGCAGCCCCCTCCGGGGCCGGAAAGACCAGCCTGGTCGCGGCCCTGCTGGAGCGGGACCGAAACCTTCGCCTTTCAGTGTCCTACACCACGCGCGCACCCCGGGAGGGGGAAGTGGAGGGTCGCCACTACCACTTCGTCGACGCGTCCACGTTTCAAAGGATGGTGGAGCGGGGGGAGTTCCTGGAGAGCGCCGAGGTCTACGGCAATCGTTACGGCACCTCCCAGGCCTGGGTGCGCCAGCAATTGGAAAGCGGAAGGGACGTGTTGCTGGAGATCGACTGCCAGGGAGCGGCCCAGGTGCGGCGGCTGATGCCGGAGGCGGTAGGCATCTTTATTCTCCCGCCTTCCATGGAAGTGCTCCAGCGGCGACTGGAAAAACGGGGCACGGAGCCCCCCGCGGCTCTGGCCCGGCGCCTGGCGGCCGCCCGGGCGGAGATGAGCCGTGTCGGAGAATTTGACTATGTTATCATCAATGATCGATTTGACGAGGCGCTTGATGACTTGGCCGCGGTGGTTCGGGCCGAGCGGCTCAAGGTGGCACGGCAGCTTGAGCGCCACCGCTCCCTCATCGAGTCGCTCACGAAGTAAGGATTTGAGGATAAAAGGAAAATGGCTCGCATCACGGTCGACGACTGCCTGAAGCACATACCGAACCGTTTCGAATTGACGCTGGCCGCCACCTACCGGGCGCGCCAGATCGCCCATGGCGCCGCCCCCCTGATCGAGGGGCTTAAGGACAAGCCGACGGTCATCGCCCTGAGGGAGATCGCCGCCGGCAAGGTGGGGCTGGAGGTCCTCAACAAGGGGCAGTTGTAAGGCCGGCGCGGCGGTTCGAGGTCTTTCGCTCAACGCTTCCCGCACTTAAGGATCGACCGACCCCCCCCCGCAGTGTCCCAATGGAAAGTTCGTTGCAGCTTCCACGTTCCGGCGGCTGCCGCGGGCTGCTGGGCCGCAGAGGCAGCCCTTCGAGGCTGCCCGATCAGGCGGACGATTGAATACGACGGACAGGCGTTGACATGGCGGAAGCGGAACTCCTGTTCAAGGAACTCTCCGGCTACCTCAAGCCGGAGGACGTGGTGCAGCTCGAGTCCGCCTACCACTTCAGCAAAGCCGCTCACCACGGCCAATTCAGAAAGAGCGGGGATCCGTACATCTCCCATCCCCTCGCAGTGACCCAGATCCTGGCGCAGATGCGCCTGGACGCTCAGGCGCTCACCGCGGCGCTGCTGCACGACGTCATGGAGGACACCAAAGTCACCAAAGCCGAAATCGCCTCCATCTTCGGCAATCCGGTGGCGGAGCTGGTGGACGGAGTCTCCAAGCTCGACCGCATCGAGTTCCAGAGCGCGGAGGACGCCCAGGCGGAAAACTTCCGCAAGATGCTGCTCGCCGTCTCCCGGGACGTGCGGGTGATCCTCATCAAGCTGGCCGACCGGTTGCACAACATGCGCACCCTGAAGTCGGTAGAGCCTGAAAAGCGCCGCCGCATCGCCCGGGAAACCCTGGAGATCTACGCGCCCATCGCCAACCGGCTCGGCCTCAACGCGATCTACCAGGAGCTGCAGGACCTGGCGTTCCGCCACCTGTACCCGAATCGTTACAAGGTGCTCGCCAAGGCGGTCAAGGCGGCCCGCGGGAACCGGCGCGAGGTGGTGCACAAGATCCAGGCCACCCTCCAGCACAAGCTGAAGGAGGCGGGCATCGATGCCGAGGTGCACGGGCGGGAAAAGCACATCTACAGCATCTACAAGAAGATGCGGGAGAAGTCCCTGTCCTTCAGCCAGGTGCTGGACATCCTCGGCCTGCGGGTCATCGTCAAGGACATCCCTTCCTGTTACCTCGCCCTGGGCGTGCTGCACGGGCTCTACAAACCCATTCCCGGCAAGTTCAAGGACTATATCGCCATTCCCAAGGCGAACGGCTACCAGTCGCTGCACACTACGGTCTTCAGCCCGCTCGGCACCCCCGTCGAGGTGCAGATCCGCACCCGCACCATGCACCGCATCGCCGAGAGCGGCGTGGCTTCCCACTGGTTGTACAAGACCTCGGACGCCGAGTTCAAAGAGCTGCACCAGAAGACCCACCAGTGGCTGCAAAGCCTGCTGGAGTCCCTGTCCGAGTCCCGGGATTCGGTGGAATTCCTCGAGCACCTGAAGGTGGACCTCTTCCCGGACGAGGTATACGTGTTCACCCCCAAGGGCAAGATCCTGGCCCTGCCGCGGGGCGCTACCGCGGTGGATTTCGCCTACGCCGTGCACACCGACATCGGCAACCGCTGCGTCGCGGCCAAGATCAACTACGAGCTGATGCCCCTGCGGACCGAGCTCAAGAACGGCGATCAGGTGGAGATCATCACCGCGAGCCACGCCAAGCCCAATCCCTCCTGGCTCAACTATGTAGTCACCAGCAAAGCCCGTTTCGAGATCCGCCACTTCCTGCGCACGATGCAGTATGAGGAGTCGGCCGAACTGGGCGAGCGGCTGCTGGCCCAGGCCGTGACCGCTTTGGGGGGCAAGCTGGAGGAGGTCACTGACCAGCAATGGGACAAGCTGGTGCGGGAGACCAGCGCCAAGTCCAAGCAGGAAATCCTGGCCGACATCGGCCTCGGCAAGCGGCTGGCCGTGGTGGTGGCGCGCATGCTGTTCGCTCCCGGCGGCGAGGCCCAGCGAGGGGAGACGCCTCCGGCGGGCGCCATCACCCTCCTCGGCACCGAGGGCATGGCGGTGCAGTACGCCCGCTGCTGCCGGCCCATTCCCGGAGATCCCATCATCGGGCTCATCAAAAAGGGCCAAGGTCTGGTCATCCACACCCACGACTGCCCGATGATCGGCAAGACCAAGGGGGACCCGGAAAAGTGGCTGGACGTGCAATGGGATCCCAGCATCACCCGCTCTTTCGGCGTCACGATCCGGCTGGTGGTAGCCAATCAGCGCGGAGTGCTGGCCAAGGTGGCGGCGGAGATCGCCGAGGCAGGCAGTAACATCGAGAACGTGAGCATGGACGGTGAAGGGGCCTACACCACCATGAACTTCACCCTGCAAGTCAAGAACCGCATCCACCTGGCCAGGGTGATGCGCAGTCTGCGTCGCATTCCCGAAGTGGCCCGCATCACCCGGGTCAAGGGCTGACCCGCCCCCTTCGCACCTGACCTAGGGAAACGCTGATCAAGTCCACCGTATCGTAGTTGCGTGCGTTGAAGGTGTCGACGCGGGATGAGAGGATGAGGATGAAGCAGATGACCTTGGCAG
>FWWM01001889.1_pt1 | contig 60378 bp, 38 predicted proteins | sample 2228351 | NCBI WGS metagenome assembly FWWM01 (sample SAMEA103939774, study PRJEB20133) | metagenome
GAATCCCGCCTGCTCGAGCGCCCGCGCGCGCTGGGTCAAGAACTCGTATGCGCCCGCGGCGTCGAGTTCATAACCGTCGGGCCTCGTGCGGTGCAGGCTTTCCTCGATGCGGCGGTGGAGGCGGCCCGGGCGGCCGGAGGCGTGGCCCTGGCTTCCTGGGATAGGCCCGCCCGGGTCGAATCGAAGGGCTTCCGCGACCTGGTGACCGATGCGGATTTCAAGTGCCAGGAGGTCATCAAGAGCCTGCTGTCACAGCGCTTCCCAGACCACGGCTTCCTGGCCGAGGAGGCCGATGCCATGGGCGACCGGCCGGGCGAGTACCGCTGGGTGATTGACCCCATTGACGGAACCACTAACTACAGCCGGCGGTTCCCCATCTTCACCGTGTCGGTGGCGCTGTGCCGTGGGGACGAGGTCATCGTGGGGGCGGTGTTCGACCCCATCCGGGGCGACCTGTTCACCGCCCGGCGGGGAGGGGGTGCACAACTCAACGGCAGCTCCATCCGCGTCAGCGACCGTGAGCAGTTGGGGGAAGCCATCCTGGGCGTGGAGTGGGCCCATGATCCCAAGCCTAGGGCACGCACACTGCACCTGCTGAGCATCATCGGGGCGGAGGTGCAGAGCATCCGCAGCACAGGTTCGGCGGCCTTGTCCCTGTGCTACCTGGCGGCGGGTTTCAGCGATGTGTACTTCAACCTGCGCCTACACCCCTGGGACGTGGCAGCCGCTGCCCTGATCATCGAAGAAGCGGGCGGCACGGTGACCATGCTCGACGGTCAACCCTGGACGCTGAAGTCAGGAGCCTATCTAGCGTCTAACAGCAAGTTACACCAAATTGCTCTGGAGATGTTGAATGCAGGCTCGTGAGCATGTTGATCAGTCGGACGACAAGCCGGCCAAAAGAGTCGGGGGCATGTGGCGCACAGTCTCTGGACCAGCCTCTGCCAGGCCTGATCCAGTCCGACCACGTCCTTCTGGGGGGCGCCGGGTGGTGCGGCGCAGGATGGCGCGCATCCGGGCCACGAGTTCACGGAGGTCAATGGGGGAGCTGAGGCAATCGTCGGCGCCGGCCATGAAGGCCGCCAGCCGATCCCTGATCTCGTTACGCCGGGTCACGATGATGACCGGGACCCGGGCGGTGACCGGGTGAGTGCGGAGCTGTTGGCACAGCTCCAAGCCGTCCATGTCGGGCAACTGCGGGTCAATGACGATGAGGTCGGGAACCTGCCGCACGGCCAGGTCCATAGCCTCCTGGGCGGTCATGGCCACCAGAACCTCGAACCGCTCTCCGATCAGCACTTTGCCGACGGAATTGAGCCAAGGAAAGTGTGCAGCGACGACCAGGATTTTCTCTGGCACGGTGCTTGCCTCCAAAGAGACAGAGATACATCCGCCGCACGCCGTGAGCCGCTATAGGCGCTGGCAAAGTTTGCCGGGCAGGGCTGCAGCGAGCTACCCGCTGCATGCTCGGCCATAGTTTACCACGGATGCCCCTCGCAAGGGTAAACAGGCCGTTAATTTTCTGTTAAGCTTCTGTGAAATTGTGCTGCCCGATACTCTGCAGGGCTCGATGCCGCCGGGCTCGCGGCCGCTTGCAGGTGTGACATCATGCAGACCGAAGGAGGAGTAAACGATGAAGACGCGGCAGGATGCCTGGGAACTGGTGACCGAGTTCATCAAGAACGAGAACCTCCGCAAGCACATGCTGGCGGTGGAGGCCGGGATGCGTGCCTACGCCCGGCGCTTCGGCGAGGACGAGGAGTCGTGGGCCATTGTGGGGCTGATCCACGACTTTGACTGGGAGATTCACCCGGGAGCGCCTGAGCATCCCATCGAGGGGGCCAAGATCCTACGCCAGCGCGGCTGGCCCGAGGACCTCGTGCGTTCGGTCCTGTCCCACGCCGACTACAGCGGCGTGCCACGCACCACCTTGCGAGACAAGGCCCTCTTCGCCGTGGATGAGCTCACAGGGCTCATCACCGCCGTGGCCCTGGTGCGGCCTTCGAAGGACATCCGCGACGTCAAGGTCAAGTCGGTGAGGAAGAAGTGGAAGGACCGCAGCTTCGCCGCCGGCGTCAACCGTGAGGACATCGAGCGTGGCGCGGCGGAGCTGGGGGTGGACCTGAACGAGCATATCGAGATCGTCCTCAAGGCGATGCAGGAGATCGCCAGCGAGCTAGGCCTGGAGGGGAGCGCAGCGTAGCAGGTAACTCGCGCACGGGTCCGCCAGAGCGCTAGGAAAGTGGACAGTGCCAAGAAGAAGCCACCAGGGGATCTACCCCCTGGTGGCTTTTGACTTGTCCGGGCGTCCAACACTCTACCGGGTCGGCAACTACTGACACCACGTGTTGTCGCCCTTGAAGTTCCAGCTCTGGTCGCCGTTCAGGTTGATCTCCGCCGACTGGTAGCTCACGCTCTCAATGATGATCTTGAGGTGGTAGCCTGTGCCCGCAGGCACGTCGGTGAACTCGTAGTAGCCCGTGGTATCCGTCTGGGTGCTCCTCAGCAAGGTGCTGTCCTGCCACAACTCGACCGTGCGCCCTACGTGCCGTGGATCGGTAGGCGCTGGATCACAAGCGCTCCCCTGGTGGGCAAAGCCCGAGATGTCGAAGAGCCGTGGGATGTACAGGGTGCCCATATCCAGGTCCTCACTGCAGTGGACCCGCCACTCCTCCTGGTAGACCGCGTAGTCGTCGGCGTAGATGTAGACCGTGTACCACCTGGGCGACGGCACGTTGGGGATGATGAAGTAGCCCTCGTTGTTCGTCCACGCCTCGTAGCCGCCCGGCTGGAACACCACGTGGGCACCACCGACCGGGGCACCGGTGACGCTGTCGTATACGTAGCCCCACACCAGCACCGGGTCGCAGTCAAAGCCCGGGCAGATGGGCTCCGTCGGACCCTGGAACTGGAAGGCTCCTGCCTCAAACGGGATGGCTGTATGACCGTTGCTCTCGTCACCCGGCACATCTCCACCGCCCAGGAGGGGACCGGTCCGCTCCACCACCACCGCACCCAGACCAAACCCGCCAGCCTGCGTCGTGTAGGTCGCGGAGATGACCGCCGAGCCCAGGAAGCCCGGATGGATGTAGCCCCAGGTGTCCAGGTCAATGTACTCCACCTGCTTCTCGTTCAGCTTCTGGCACACGTAGTCCAGCAGGCCGTGCTGATCGTAGAAGAAGATGGCGAAGTCGGTGAAGCCCGGGTTGGGGTTGATGTTCTGGATGGCAATCTCCGATGAGATGCCCTGCCGGTCCTTCATGAGCGAGGGGATGCCCAACAGGCCCACGCCCGGATAGCAATCGGGATAGTTCGGATTGTTCTCGTCGCAGCCAAGCTGCCAGTCGAAGGCCTCTTGCTCGGTAAGCAGGTTGTAGCTGATGGACTCCAGGGCCTGCGCTTGAGTGGGACCCTCGTACTTGGTCAGGGTAGCAACAGAGGTGATGTTGGGTGGGTTGGGATAGGCAAAGCTAGCCTGAGATTCGACTCGCACCGAGCCCACGTACATGCCGGGCAGGCCGTTGATGACCGGCAGGTAGAAGGTCTGGGATCCCCGAGGGCATATCCAGTCCATCACGGTGGTGATGATGTCGCCGCTGGCATCCAGGAAGTACACTTTGACGGCTGCGTTGTAGATGGCGCTCAGATTCTGCACCGTGATGGCGGTCTCCCAGCCCTGGTACTCGCGGAAGATCAACGGCCCGTAGTTGACCTGTGAGGCGCTCTGCTCGGTGGCCTCGCCGGATACCACGTGGCTGGCCACCGCAGAGTAGCTCGTCAGGGTATCTTGCCCTATCTGCTCCACCAGGATGGCCATGGGCATGGAGGAGCGGATCCAGGCCGAGCCGCGGAAGGGGCCTCCGATGCAGGTGGCCGGGTCGAGGATGTAGGTCTCGCCGGGTGCCAGCGCCAGGATGTCGCAGATTTGCGAGCGCAGGCACTCGCCCTCAGCCCGCAGCCACAGCTCCACCGAGGTGCAGGAATCACCCAGGTTCTGGATGTAGATCAGCGAGTTGTACCCGAGGGAGTTCACCAGGATGGTGGGAGCATAGTAGCTGAATCCGCCCAGTACCGGGTCGGGGAGGGTCGGCTCAACCACCGTCAGGCCTCCGTAGGAGGAAGTGACCAGCACCTCAGGGGAGACGTCGCCGGGGGTCACCCGCGTCACGTCCACGGCAAGAGCTGGGATGTCCTCAAAGCCCGCGGGCCAGAAGGATACTAGCCCCAGAGCGGCCTCCAGTGAAGGCGTAATCGCGTCACAACTGCCTACAGGCACCGCCATCACGGTGCCGGATGCCGCCCAGGCGGGGAGCTGCTCCCCCGTCCACACCCAAGCCGAGCCGGGTCTGATGATGCCGGAGCATTCCAGCTTCTGAGGGCCGGGTGCCTGGGGCTCGCAGTAGCCCGTGTAGGCCGGCCACAGGAACAGGGCCGCCTGGGTGTCGGTGATGCCCAGGTTCTGCACCTGGAGCACGACGCCACCGCCGGCCGCCTGGACTGCGGTATCCTGCCTGATGGCGGGCAAGGCGATGAAGCTGCCGAACCCCGGGTCAGCGTGGGCCAGCGGCGCCTGCAACCCGGCGAGGCCCAGGCCAGCGGCAAAGACCAGGCTAACCCCTACGATCAATGGATAAACTTTGCGCGTCATCTCCGGACCTCCTTGTGGAAAACAGAGTGTGGACATTCCTGTGAAAGTGACTGTTTTGGCTGGCTCAAGCAATGTACTCCCGCTTCAGAGGCACTTTGCTGGCCTTGATCACCTCCTCGATGAAGGCGAGGGGGATCTCCATGTCGCGGAAGTGGCACTTGCGGCCAGACTGGACGTGTTCGATGCTCCCTCGCCACACCGGGGTGCGGTCTGCCCCCTCACGGGGCTCTTGCCACAGCCGGATGAAGAAGGATGCATACCGTTGCTCGGCGAACGACATGATGGCTTCTCCTTCCCAAAGGTCAGCCGTGAGACCAGGATCAGATGGGCAACCAAGGTGAGGGGCCTGCCTTCAGCCCTAACCAACCTACCAAGTTCTTTCGGGTTCACTCGCCTTGGCCCCGCCGATTCCGGCTTGATCCGGCATGCCATGGTTTCTCAGTTTCCCTCGATCATCGCTGACCCTCCCTGTCCCAACTGAACATCACTTTCAGCTTTCCAGCTTACTGCCGCCAGTGTAGCGGGAGGGCGTCAAAAGAGCGTGAGGACGGCGTCAAGGAAACGTCAAAGAAACGTCAAAGGGTAGCCGGCTAGATTTTTAACTTGATGTTAACCGCGGAGTAACCTGTGGGCGACCTTCTTGCGGTACATTTAGAAGGTGACATTTGATTGCCATTCCCCTCATGAGTCAGGGGAAAGTGATCCAGACACAGAAAGAGGAGATAGGCAACAAGCAATGAGCATGAGGTGAGAGAAAGTCAAGAATAGCGAAACCACCTAAGGAGATAAGGGCAAATGAAAACAAGATCAATGCTTGGAAGCTTGTCGATGATGGTAGGGATTAGATTAGGGTGCGCCCTGGTTATCCTGACCATGGCCACTATGGTAATGGCCAGCAGTGGAACGCCTACTGTGAACGGCCTCTTCTACGGCGATGGCGACCAATACAATTACAACTTCCTGGGCGAGGACCTGGGACGTGGAAAGCTGTACTACAAGCGGGTGGGCGATACGCTCTATCTGGCTATGGTGGTTTCCCAAACCGTCAATGATAACGTTTTCGGGTGGTCACAGCAGCAAGGCGATCCTGATCGATACTATGTTGGAACTGCGAACTGGGTTCATCACCAGGCCGAGAATTTGATCAAATCTGATCACGTTGAGCTCACCCTTCAGTGTGGAAGCATGAGCTGGAACTGGAGGCAAGATTACGTATACGATTCTGATGGCGATAGTGATCCAAGGGAAAGCGACTGGCTATCCGGCCCCGATGGGCCTGACGGGAACAACGCCAATCCGCCGCCAGGACTTGTATCTGCCAGTTCGCTGCAGTACAACCTAAACAACAGTAGCTGGGACGTCACCCTGGGGGATTCGAATCGGCTGGTGTGGGACGACAAGAAAGGGGAGTACAAGGCCGAAAGGTGGAAATCACCCGACGCAAACACCATTAACGATGTAACTGACGATGGTTGGCCCACATATAACAACACGTACGGCTGGGAATGGGCCATGGTATATGAGATGAGTATGGACGTCAGTGCCTGTGGCACCAACCCAATCGTGGTCTACGTGCCCAGCGCGCACAACTCGCCGTCCAAGGACCGCATCAGAGATGTTCCGATTTGCACTTCAGGTTGCTCGCTCCCGGCCAGCATTGGCGACTACGTGTGGGTGGACACCGATGGTGATGGTGTCCAGGACGCGGGAGAGTTGGGCCTGGACGGAGTGACCGTCAAGCTGTACGATAGCTCGAACAATCTGGTGGACACCACGACCACCAGTGGTGGTGGCGCTTACAACTTCACCGGCCTGACCCCAGGCGACTATTACGTCGAGTTCGTCCTGCCAGCCGGCTACGCCTTCAGCCCCCAGGACCAGGGCGGTGATGACGCCCTCGACAGCGATGCGGACACCACCACCGGCAAGACGGCCGTCACCACCCTGGTGTCCGGAGAGAACGACACCACCTGGGACGCCGGCTTGAGGCCGATTTGCTCGCAAGGTGGCCTGATCAGTGGTGTTGTGTACGAGGACAATACGCCGACCGGCGGTGGTCAGGGACCTGAAGACCCAGGGATTGCCGGAGCGACTGTGAGGCTGTATGAGGACCTGGACCCTGTGGGTACCAAGGGTGCAGAAGACCCGCAGGTTGCCATCACCACCACCACGACCACGCCGGTAACCGGCAGCTTCCAGTTCGGCCCGCTTCCTCCCGGAAACTATATCATCACGCAGGATCAGATAAACGGCTACAATGCGCCGTCGCCGAGCGAGCGGTTTACGCAGTTGCTCTGCGCGGCAGGCGGCTCCAGCGGCAATGACTTCGGTAACACGCCTCAAACCCCTACTGCCGTCACCCTGGCGAACTTTGATGCAGTCACCCTCGACAGCCGTTCCTCTATGGCCCTGCCGTTGGCTCTGGCCGGCATCGCCATGATCGCCATAGGCGGTCTCAGCCTGGGCCGACGGCGCTGGTAACCTCTTGCGGCTGTAGCCGCAGCAGGCCCCAGGCCCGGCAGAGCGTGGCGCTCTGCCGGGCCTTTTTTCTTCTCCCCGACTTTACGGAAGATTCACGTAAGCTTCACGCCCCGTTTACCCATGGACACCGACCCGAGTGCTATACTCACAAAAGGCTAGGAACCTGTCGAAGGGCGGGCTTTCCAGCCTGCCCTGACAGCCTGGAAAGGCTGTCCTAAGTGAGGAGGTGAACCATGGGGAAGAGGATGGTTGGACTTGGGTTGGTGAGCCTGATGTTGGTCTTGCTGGTCGTGAGCCTTGTCGGACCCCGGCCGGTAGCAGCCCAGGGGTCAGGTAGTGCGGCCTTCGCCCCCGACCGGGTCATCGTGAAGTTCGCACCCGGCCTGTCCCCTTATCTCGTCAACGAAATCGTCACCTCCCACGCCGCCACCGTGGTCCGTGACATCCCACCTCTAGGCATCAAAGTCCTGCGCGTAGCCAAGGGCCACGTCCTCGACACCGTCGCCGCCCTCTCCAAGAACCCTAACGTCATCTACGCCGAACCCGACTTCGCCGTCCACGCCACCTTCGACCCTAACGACCCGTACTACGCCTCCAGACAGTACGGCCCCCAAATCATCCAGGCCAACCTCGCCTGGGACTTCACCCAGGGTAGCTCATCCGTCATCGTCGCCGTCGTGGACTCCGGCGTGGACCCCAACCACCCCGAGCTGGCTGCCAAGCTCCTCCCCGGCTACGACTTCGTCAACAACGACCCCGACCCCTCCGACGACAACGGCCACGGCACCCATGTCGCCGGCATCGTCGCCGCTGCCACCAACAACGGCATCGGCGTCGCCGGCATCGGCTTCAACACCCGCATCCTCCCCGTCAAGGTCCTCAACGCCTACAACTCCGGCTACTGGAGCTGGGTCGCCGACGGCATCCTCTACGCCGCCGACCACCGCGCCCACATCATCAACCTCAGCCTCGGCGGCACCACCCCCTCATCCGTCCTCCAGGACGCCGTCAACTACGCCTGGAGCCACGGCACCCTCATCGTCGCCGCCGCCGGCAACAACGCCAACTCCACCCCCTTCTACCCCGCCGCCTACGACGTGGTCATGGGCGTCGCCGCCACCGACTACAACGATGCCCGCTGGGGCCTCTCCAACTACGGCTCCTTCGTCTCCGTCAGCGCCCCCGGCGCCAGCGTCTACAGCACCTGTTGGGACAGCGGCTCCTCTACTTATCGCTACATGAGCGGCACCTCCATGGCTGCTCCCCATGTCAGCGGGGTGGCGGCCTTGCTGCTGGCTCAGAACCCGGGTCGCAGCAACGCTGAGCTGCGCAGCATCATCGAGGCCACCGCCGATGACCTGGGCGACCCCGGCTGGGACCCGTACTACGGCTACGGGCGCATCAACGCCTACCGCGCTGTGACTTACCAGGGTTCCGGTGGCGATCCCGAGCCACCCACACCCACGCCCACATCAACATCCCAGCCACCATCACCAACTCCCACGCCTACACCCGAACCGCCGACACCAACTCCAACGGCTACGCCTGACCCACCTACACCCACACCGCAGCCATCAACGCCAACTCCGACGCCGACGCTGGCACCACCTACGCCCACACCGACCCCGGCGTCCAAGGAACCCACCATCCGCGTCAAAGACATCCTTATGTCCTACAAGGCTCTCAAGGGCACGTACCAGGTGCAGACGCAGGTGTATGTGGTGGACGACGCCGGCAAGGCGGTTCAAGGGGTAGCGGTCACGGTAGAGACCCGGCTGCCGGATGGCTCCACCGTGCATAAGACTGCCAACACTGACAAGAAGGGCAAAGCCAAGTTCACCGTCCAGTCCTCACAGCGTGGCACCTACGTTTCGACCGTGGTGGACATGGTGAAAGACGGCTACGTGTACAATCCAGCTGCCAACACCGAGACCACTGAATCGCTGACGGTGCGGTGAGTGCCGTAGTCGGCTTCCAGCCCGGCATCCCCCGGCCGCCCTCTACCTCAATTGCGGATAGCGGGGACCGGGAGCCTCCGGGCGTGGCCGGAGGCTCCCATACCCCGCAGAGATAGAAGCGACCCTTCTCCTGGGTTCAACGGCGCTGTGGTGCCTCGCTCACCATCCACATCAACAGTCCGATGGCAGCCAGCGTCATGAGCCCGGAGACCAGCCCGTTGGCCGCGAAGCCACCCAGTGACCACGCCGCCGCCCCGGTCAGTGCCCCCACCATGCGCCCACCTGACAGTGCCGCCACGTTCCAGGACATCACCGTGCCCCGCGCCTCGGGTGCCAGCTCCGAGATCAGCGGGATGCTGCTCACGATGGCGAACTCGAAGCACAGGAGCAGGAAGAACAACCCCGCCAGGGCCCACCTCAGATCACCGCTCAGGTGGGGTAACACCATGTAGCCCACGGCGGCCAGCAGCGCCCCGCCGACCACCGCCCGCTTCTTTCCCAGGGCGTCCACGACCAGGGTGGTCAGGAACTCGCCAACCAACTCCGCCACCCCGATGACGGAGGCCACGGCGCCCAGGCTGGCTGCCCCCAATCCGAAAGCTTCTTCCATCCACCCCCCGTAGGCGATGAAGAGGTTTTCGTTGGCTGCCATGAACAGCACGCTGAAAGCCAGCGCTGCTAGCACCCCGCCCTCTCCTATGAGCGTCGCACGGGTGGCGGCGAGGACTCCCGGATTATCGTGACCTCGCCTCTGGCCGGCGGGCATGCCCCACCACACGGCCACTGTGGAGACCAATCCCAGCCCGGCCAGCGCCAGAAAGGGCGCCCGCCATCCGGCTCTCTCGATGAGCAAACCCACCAACGGCATCCCCACCAGGTTGGCTGTCGCCCAGGTCAGCTCGGTGACGCCCAGCACCCGGCCACGCCGGGCGTAGTCCACACGGTCGCTAAAATAAGCCTGCATACTGGGGTCAAAGACGATCTTCCCCAGCCCCATGAGGGCGAAGCCGACCAGGAAGGCCAGGTACACCGGGAAGCGGAAGCAAATCACCCCACCGATGGCCAGGAGGAGCAGGCCGGCGAGCATCAGGGCGCGCCGGCCGTAGCGGTCAGACAGAGGGCCGAAGAGGGGGCCGATGAGACCCAGGGCCGACCGTGCGGTCACCAGAAAGGTGGCCGTCGCCAGGGGCACGCCCAGCCCCCGGCTGATGGTGGGCAGGAAGGGGTACGCCATGCGGGTGGCGATGTTGAGGCTCGTGCGCCCAAGGAAGGCCATGGCCAGGATGCGAGGGAGACCGGAGTGGTCCGCAGCGTTGACTGCGGCGGGGGCGGAGGAATGCATCAGGATGCGACCGGTTCCCTCGGGACCTCTGCGGCCATTCTACCAAGTCGAGCGGCGGTCAACGCCAGACCCATGTACATCCAGAACAGGGTCACCGCATGGGGGAAGTCCATGTTCATGAAGTAATGATCAAACACCCCGCCGACCAAGGCACCTACCAGGGCGGCGGTTGAGCCCAGGAGGATGGCAGCCAGCTGCTCCTCAGTCGTGCGGCGATAGGCATCTATCACGGTGGCGAAGAAGACCCCCATGACGCCCAGGAAGACCCCCAGCCCGATGAGCCCCATCTGCTCCGCGAGCAGCAGGTAGAAGCTGGACACGCCGATGTACAGGTCAATGTCCGGAGGCGCAGCGAACCCCACCCCGAACCACGGGTAGCGGCTGATGAGGATGAGGGCATCCTTGTACTCGCCGAAGCGCATCTTGGTGGCCAGGTCCTGCCCGCGCAGGCCCTCGATGAAGTGAGCCACGTAGCTCTGGGTCTGTGGCAGCAGGAGGATGATCACCGCGCCCAGGGCAACCCACCAGAGGAGTCGGCGGTAGCGCAAGAAGGCGATGAGGATCAGCGCTGCCACCAGGCCCAGCATGGCCCCCCGGGAGAAGGTGAATACCAGGCACGCAACCATCGTGCCGGCCATTAGCCAGACGAGGGGCCTAGGCAGGAGGGGGCGCTGGGTGAAAAGCTGGGTCGCGGTCAGCGCCGTGACGATGATCATCAGGCCACCGAAAACGTTGGGGTCGCTGGAGGTGCCGATGGCCCGCTCTGGGAGGCTGGGATTGTCCTCGATGTAGCGGAGCTTGACCACGTAGTTGAGCCGGGCCAGGGGGCGCAGTAACCGGAGGGCCGTGTCATCCGGCAGCGCCCACAGGAACACCCCGATGGCCGCGGCCGCGAACCCGCACAGCATCAGCATCCGGGCTGCGCCTTCGAGCTGTGCCTGCTCCTCGATCACGTTCACCACCACGAAGAAAACACCGATGGCCAGCAGCAACTCGACGAAGTGCCGCAGGATGTCCTTGGTGAGGCTGGCGTGAGACAGGCCGGCGATGAAGGCGAACACGGCCAGGAGCATGAAGGCCATAACGGGCAGCGCCAACTTGGTGCCCACCAGGCGCTCCTGGGTGCGAGTCATCACGCGGACAATCCACACGAAGTAAAGCCCCAACAGCGCCAGGTTAAGGAAGGTGGGGTTGAAGCCGATGCCCAGCGGGATGGCGGCGAAGGGCAGCAGGGTGGTGACCCCGATGACAGCATAGAGACCCCACTGGGTGCTGGCGAGCACCAGGCCGGCAGCGATGAGCCCCACCACCCCGGCCAGCACGTACAGCGGCTTGGCGAAGGCGATGAGGGCCCCGCTGGCCACCCCGACCACCAGGCAGACGGCCAGCAACCGCCTATCGAAGGAGATTCCCCACCTGCTGACAAGCTGGCTCATGTTAGCGCTTCAACTCCGCGAAAGGAGGAACACGCCCAGGCAGATGACCAGCACCCCGATAAAGCGCAGTGGGGTGACCGGCTCGTTGAGCAGGATCCAGGGCTCGGCGACCACGATGATGTAGCCCAGGCTCAGCATGGGGTAAGCCCAACTCAGGTCTACCCGGGAGATGGCTGCCAGCCAGAAGATGGAGCCACCGAAGATAAGGGCGAATCCGGCCAGCACGAAGGGATTCGTGAAGGCTTTCGCCGGGCTTGGGATGAACAACTCGGGGTTCAGGTGCAGCGCCCCCACCATGTTGATCCCGTGCTTCAAGAGCAACTCGCCCGTAGTGCTCGTAGCGATGGCAACAAGCAAGAGAATGACAGTTTTCAGATTGGACGTAACTCTTGCGGATCTGAGCCTGACCATTTCAATCACTCAGAATGTTACCACAGCTCCAGCATTCTGACAAGATCAGTGGGGGTGCCCTTCACGCGACACCCGGCCGAGTGCTCACCACCAACAAAGCACCGGCCACCAGCAGCGTCAAGCCGGTGACCGCCACCCCCAATTTGACGCTCATTGGGTCGAAGTGCAGCTCCACCCGGTGGTGCCCCGCCGGCACCGGCACCGCCATCAGGGCGTGATCTGCTCGCAGCAGGGTCGCCGGCATGCCGTCAATCCTGACCCGCCAGCCAGGGTACCAGATCTCTGACAGGACCAACAGCCCATCGGTGGCCACCTCCACCTCCAGGACCATCCGGCCCGGCACCCGCTCCACCATGCGAACCTTGTCAGAGGGGGGCGCCTCGCCGGCGAGCGCCAGCGGCGGCGCCTCCTCCAGCACCGCCACCCGGCGTGGGTCGAAGGCCGGGTCCGCCAGCCGAGCCAGACGCGCATCGGCCTCCGGCAGCACCTCCACCTGCCGTACCAGCCAGGCTAACGGCGGCGGATCGCTCAGCCGATGCAGGTAAGTGGTCTCCTCGCCCTTGGGCACCTGGACCAAGACGGTCGTCCCCTGCCCCGGCACCTCCCCATGCCAGGTTATGATGTACTTCACCCCCAAAAGCTGCCAACGGCGCTCCTCTGGCAGCGCCTCCCACAGCTCATCGTAGCTCTTCAGCCTCAGGGGGCTGGCGCCCCAGGTCTCCTCAATCTGGTACAGGAACCCGTAGTTGTTGGGCAGCCGCCACTCGTTGCGGGCGCGGAAAAACGACCGGTCCTGGAGCATCGGCTCAACGATGGCGGCCCGGTACACCTCGTTCAGCGTGAAGGGCCGGACCAAGTTGACGTGGGCGTTGGCGACGAAGAGGTCAGCGGCGATGAGCAGCACGGCAGCCGCCAGGCGGCGCTTCGGCGACCAGCTCGGCGCCCGCCACAGCCACAGCCCGGCCAGCGCCGCGAACAGGGCCGCCATCGCCAGCCGGGGGACCCAGGGGCTGCCAGCGTTGCGAAGCCACAGAACCACCGCCAAGCCCGCCAGGAGAAGGGCACCTGCCCATACCAACCAAACCGGCCGCAGACCCCTAATCGCAGGCCGTATCCCCTCCCCCTCGTAGGGGGATCCTGTCCTTCGCGAAGCCGGAGGGGGTTGGGGAGGAGGTCGGCGCCCCTCAATCGCCAGCCACCCATAGCCGGCCAGCATCGTCAGGGCGAAGCTGACCACGTAGGCCGCCCGCTCCTGGGAACGGAAGAGGTTAAAGCCGGGCACCACCAGGTAGAACAGGCGATACACGGGAGTCCCATCGCCCAGGGAGAGAAGCAGCGCCACCCCGGCCAGCGCGCCCCAGAACCAGGCCAGCCGATGAGGCCGCCGGGCGAGGGCGAGCCCTGCCAGGATCAGCGGGAGGATGCCTATGTACAGCGGCGACCAAAGGCTCACCACCGCGGGCACGATGAACTGCACCAGGTCGCTATAGGGGAAGCCGCCGGCCAGCTCCTTGTAGGTCATGGCGGTGCGCACCGAGAGGCGGGTGTACTCCAGGCTCGGCAGCCACTGAGCGGCCGAGAGGCCTAAGGCGATGAGAGGCACCACTGCCAAGGACAGGACTCCGCGTTGGCGTGGGGCGTATGGCGTATTGCTTATTGGAGGAGTCCCAAATACGGCAATCCGAAATCCGAAATCCGAAATCCACAATCTGATCAAGGCGAAGGCCAGGGCTACATAGCTCAGGTACACGGCGGACTGGGGGTGGCCGGCCAGGATGGCCACCCCCCAGGTCAGCCCGGCGGCCACCGCCCAGCGCAGCCGGCGCCCGTCATCGTGGATGGCCTTGTCGAGGAAGAGCAGCAGCAGCGGCAACCAAACGTCGGTCTCCAGCACGGCCAGTTGCAGCGGTGGATAGCCGGTCAGGTAGCCGCCGTAGGTGAAGGTGAGGGCAGTCACCAGCGCCGCACCCCGGTGGCGGAACAGGCGCCAGCCCAGGGCGTAGGTGAAGGCGCCGGCCAGCAAGAAGTGCAGCGTCGCCTCCAGGGTCAGCCAGGTGAGGGGATAGCGCCCGAAGGCGAACGCTGCTATCAAGGTGAAGACCAAGCTCACCGGGTAAAATACTGCCGACTGGACGTCGGCCAGGAAGGGGTGACCGGCGTAGGCGTAGGGTCCCCACAGGGGCAGGCGTCCGGCCTGAAGTTCACGGGTCTCGTGGACGGCGAAGGCGTAGAACTGGTCCACGAAATCGCCCGGCGGAAAGCTGGCCCGCAGCCCGGGAATGGGGACGAAGAGCCGGCCAAAGAAGGCCAACCACACCAGGCCTATGATCGCCAAGGCCTGTCCGTCTGGTCCCAGGAGGACAGATAGCCAGCCTGGCCCCCGGGTTCCCGTGGGTGCACGGGGAGGACTCATGGCCCGCTGCCCTCGATGAGCAGTTCCATCAGCCGGACGTGGTCCGCCGGCTGGTCACTGCTCGTGACCAGCAAGCGCTGTCCGGTCGGCTCGGCGTACAGGGCCACGATAAGGGCGTAGCGGCCAGGAGCAGCCTGCGAATCCACCGTCAGCGTATGCTCGTCGGTGATGACTTCCCCGGGCCGCCACCCGCTGGTGGGTCGGGTCCACCCGGCCGGCACGCTGTCGTCCTGGGCGACGATTCTCCCCTCCGGCGAGAGAAGCTGCACCGTGACCTTGTAGCTGGCTGCGATGGGCGCCTCCCCCTGCCAGAACAGGGTCACCGAGAACCTATCACCAGGTTGGAGGGTGGTCTCAGCCAAGTCGTATCCCAGGAGCTGGATCGCGTCACCGAAGGTCACCGCGAGGGGCCGGGGGATGACCCCCGGTGTGGGGGCCAGGGGCGGGGCCTCTACCATCACTGCGCCCAGACAGATCTCCTTCGTGGCGAAAGGCCACCATCCTCGGCGGGCTGGAAGGGCCTCTCCATCTTTATCTTCCAGGCGCAGGCACCAGGTGTATCGGCCAGGTGATGCGGTGGCAGGCACACGCAGGCCGTGCTGGCCTTTGAGCACATGGCCCGGCTGCCACTGGCTGGTGGGGTAGCTGGCGGCCACGGGCGGCACGACGGTGGACACGATCTCGCGTCCGACGAAGTCAGCCAGGCGCAGGCGCAGGGACACGTCACCCGGGGGCGTGCTCCGGGCCGCGAAGTACAGGTCCAACGGTGCCGGATGGCCCACAGCCACTGCCTCCACCGGCTGGTCATAGCCCACCAGCTCGATCCCGTTGGCCCAACGTGCGCTGAACCTGTGAGGTGGCACACCCGCCGGCAGCTTCACCGGCGCAGCCGGACGGGTCACGATCACCTGGCCCAGGTCAACCTGCTGGCCGGCCGGGTTGCCGTCAGGGCCAATGACAGCCAGCGCCTGGCCTGTGCCCGGGTCATAGACATGCAGGCTCAGGCTGTAGCGGCCAGGAGGCGTGGTCGGGTCAACCCGCAGGCTCTGCCTCCAGGCCACTATCCCCCCCACGGGCCACTCGGATGGCGGGAAGAACCCCTGATAGGGCATCTGGTCGCTCATCCCCCAACGATGATCTCCTGCGTCCTGCAGGCTCAACACGACCCGGTAGTCTTCCAGAGGTTGCCGGGGACGCCAGTAGAGGGTCACGTCCAGCGAGTCTCCGGCTGCCACTGTCGTCAAGATTTCCAGGCCTTCGGAAGTCTGACGGACCTTCACTCCCGCCAACTCGAGCTGAGAAGCAAGATCAGCCCCCACGGGGATCACTTGAGCCGGCAGTTGACCTAGGACCGGCGATCGCGTGAGGAAGCCTCGCAAGGAGATGGCATCGTCCAGGCCGTGAAAGTACGTTTCGACGAACTGGAAAAGGCCCTCTTCGCGCCAGGTGCGGATGGGCCTGTCCCCCGCCGGGGTCACCCAGTCGTCGCCGGGTATCCCATAGGCGAACCAGACGCGCTGGTACCGGCGCGCCAGCCCTTCCAGAGACGCCAGGGTGTGGGGGCCGGGCTCGGTCCCGTAGCGAGGCAGGATCACGAGCGGTGCAACGCCATCGTAGTAAAAGTCCAGAACGTAGGCGCGCACGGCACCGTCCACCACAACCACGTCGCCGGGCCGGACGTGCTCCTCCAAGTACTTGGCCAGGCCCCGGTGGTCATCCTTGAGATAAGCCGGATCGGTGAAGTAGTTGCCGGTAGAGTAACCCGTGCCCACGACGATGATGGCTAGTCCGGCCAGCAGAGCCGGACGCCGCCAGCGGGCCAGGGCTGCCAGGCCCAGGCCGAGAGCCAAGTAGTAAGCCGGGGAGATGATGAGCAGGTGGCGCACGCCCATATACATGGGTTTGACGTACGATGCGACGTACAGGGTGAGGATGGGGACGGCCAGGTAACCGATGATCCACAGCGTCCACCCACAGCGCCCGGATCTTGCCAGAGCGACGAGTCCCACCAGGGCAATGAGCAGGAACAACCCATCCAGCCACCACACCTGCTCAGCGCGCACTGAGAGACCCAGGGAGAAGCCGTTGGCCAGGTCCCACAGGATAGTCCTCAGCGGGACGAAGAAGTAGTCCTTCTCCGCCCCCGTCCCCATGCGGTGCACGATGAAGGGAATCATGGGGACAACCAGCACGCCGGCCCCGGCCAGGAGGGGGACCAGCCACGAACGCCGCTGTCGGATCACCACGGCCAGGAGGAAAAGGCCCTGAAAGCCCAAGAGGAAAAGGCCGGAGTAGTGGGTGTATACCATGGCGCCCGTGGACAGGATGTAGGCCGTCCCCCACGTCACCTGTTTCGCTTTTGAACCATCTGGGGCCACGAGCCGCAGGAGAGCATACACCGAAATGAGGCTCAAGGTGATCAGGAGGGCGTAGGGACGGGCTTCCTGTCCGTACCACAGGTAGACGGGTGCCAGAGCCCCGATCAGAGCAGCACACAGGCCGGCCATCTCGCTGCCCAGGCGACGGCCGATCAGGTAGATGAGCGACAGGCTGGGCAGGCTGACCAGGGCAGAGAAAAGCCTGGCCGCAAAGGGTGTGAAGCCGGTTCCTAACAGGAACCCGCGCAGCAGGATGAAGTACAGCGGCGGCTGCGTGTCGGTGGTCACCACGCCGTCCAGAATGATGTGATTGGTGAGGATGAAAGCCACGTCCTTGGTAGCACGGTAGAAGGTGGACCCCTCGTCAATCCACAGGCTGCGGGCGTCCAGGTCATGGGCGCGGAGAGCGAAGGCAACCATGATCAACCCTACGACGATCAAGAGGGACCATCGAGGCTTCTCCCGCCCTCGCTCTCCCAGCTCCAATCTCCGACCTCCGTCCATCATCGGTCAGACTCCGCCACGGAGCCCGGTCCCTCCTGTTTGGGGCTCACAACCAGCGCGCCAAGGTCCACCCGCAGATGCTCGGTGATGGTTGCCAGGTCATAGAGGATGACCATCAGCCGGTATTCGCCGGCCGGCGCATCATCGGGGACCCGCAACCCGTAGTGGTCTTCGATGGGCTGACCGGGCACCCAGCTCGTGGTGGGTGCGAAACCACCCACGGGCGGACGATCCAGGCTGGCCCAGGTGCGGTTATCGGGATCTATCAGCCGGGCGCTGACATGCCCGCTAAAGTTCACCGGCTCCTCGGCCTCCCACACCACGGTCAGGTGCAGCACCTCACCCGGGGACACCACTTGCGGGGTGATGCGATAGCCGGCTACCCTCACCGGCACGTCCCCCGCGGCACCCTCAGGATGGAGGAGAGGTCCGGGCAGCTCCGTTGGGAACGAGTAGTAGTACAGGCGTATGCCGCGCAGCCAGCCGCCCTCCAGGGGGTAGCCGTGGCGCTCGAACCACTCTCCCACGGCGCCCGGCTCGTGAAACTGCACCGCCAGCCACACCCGCCCGTGCTTGCCGGCGATCTCTGCCAGGAGGGCCTCGATCTCGGCCTGGGTCTTGTCCCGGTTGCGGGTGCTGCGCAGGTTGTAGATTTCCGGGAAGCCCTCACCTCCGCTGTAGCGACGGGTGAGCCCGTGACCAGGTCCGTAGAGCACCAGGGCATCCTCAGGCCGACCCACCTCACGGATGTGCCGAGTGTAAGCCTTGTAGTCCGGCTTGCTGAAAGCCGGGTCAAAGTAGTGGTTGCGCAGGGAAACCGCCTCTACACCCGTCAACAACAGCAGCGCGCTCGCGATGAGCGGCAGGTTCCCAGGCTGAGGGAATGAGGCTAGCCACGTGACCCCCAGAGCTATCAGCAGGTAGTAGGCCGGGGTGATGGCGATGAAGTAGCGCTGGTGGAAGTCGGGGTTGCGCACGGCCTGCAATGCGATGAATGCCAGCGGCACCAGCAGGTAGAGGGCGAGGCAGGCGGCCCCCTGACTACGGGCACTGTAGCGGGCCAGGAAGATCGCCCCCAACCCAGCCAGAAAGAGGAACACCACGGTCCACTGCCAGCCGAGGTCTAGAGGCATGCTGGTGCCTACGCTGTAGTAGGTGAGGTAGCGGGCCGGCAGGCTGCTGAGGTCCGCCGGGGGGCGCCAACCCGGGAAGGAGAGAACTCGCAGCGCCCGGGGCAGCCAGGGCAGGTAGAGGAGGCCAATGGCCAGGTGGGCAGCCAACCAATGGCGCCACCGACGAGCCCCCGCACCGCCGGCTCCCCCTGACGCAGTCACAACGAGCCACAGCAGGGAAAAGACGATCCCGACGACCAGCACCAAGCCGGCGTAGTAATGAGTGTACAGAGCCGAGAGGGTGAAGATAGGGTAGCCGGTCCACCAACGTGGCCGGTCATCCCGGACGGCCCGGGCCAGGCAACCCAGGGAGCCCAGCACGAAAGCCGTCAACAGGGTGTACATGCGGGCATCCTGAGCGTACCACACGTGGAAGGGGTTAATCGTCAGTAGAAAGGCGGCTATCACTCCCACTGTCTGGTCAAAGAGGGTTTTACCCAGAAAGTAGAGCAGCGGTACGGCCAGGACTCCTCCGATCACCGAGGGGAAGCGCAGGGCGAAATCGCTCTCTCCGGCCGCGGGCAGCCAGAAATGCTGCGCCACGAAGTAGAGGGGGGCGTGCTCAGCCGGCATCCTGGCCAGCATCTCCCCCAGGGGCAGGGAAGCACGCAGCAGCGTGATGTGCTCGTCGCTCCACAGGCTCTGGTTATCCAGACGATAGGCTCGCAAGGCAAAGGCCAGGAAGACCAGGGCCAGGAGAACGGTCTTGTGTCTCTGCCAATTTCCCATCCCATTCACCTGGCTCCAATTTTACCGCACGTACACGGTGAAGTCCAGCAAGATGGCATCGTCACGCCAGCGCCGTCCGGCAGCGTCGTATGCCCGGAGGCGCTCTCCGGTCTCCAGCCGGTACATCCCCACCAGCAGGTGGTATTCGCCGGGCCGGACGTCCGGCGGCACCTTCACCGCTCGCAGGTCGGGCACCCGGTCGCCGGGCAGCCAGGCGCTCGTCGGGTAGTCACCGCCACGCGGCGGGCCATCTGCCTGGGCCACAACCTGTCCGTCGGCATCAACCAGGTGCAGGAACACGGCATAGTCCTCAGCGGGGACGCTCTCCGCGCCCCACTCCAGGGTCAGCGTCACCCTCCCGCCGGCCCGGGTGACCTCCGGCTCAACCCGGTAGCTCAGGAGGACGATGCCCTCGTCCAGCCGGGCAACCGGCTCGCCGAACGGCGCGGCCTCACCCGGCTGACGCAAGCGGAAATTGGCCACTAAGGTGGGCGAGGGGACAGACTGGCCACGGGGATCGGTTGCCGGCCAGCGTGCCTGCGTCGCCCGGTCCACGAAACCCACATCCACCCTCACCAGAGTGGGTATGTCCGCTTCGGCCGGCAGCTGGAAACGGTAGCGATCCACGATCACAGGCCCAACAGGCCATAGGCTGGGCGGAAAGGTGCCCCACCCGGGGTAGGTGTCCTCGTTGACCAGCAGGGCCAGGTTGTGGCCGAAGAGCCGGATGTTGAGCAGGGCATCTTCCTCCACAGGTGCCAGGGCCTGCCAGTAGAAGGTGAGCCGCACCGTGCCGCCCGGTGCCACGTCCGTTGGCGAGACATCTACCCCCAGCAGGCGGATGCGTCCGCCGAACGTGACCTGCGGGCGCGTCGCTTCAGCGGGGACCTGACCCGGCTCAATCAGCGGCGGCCGGGCGTAGGCCGGTCGGATCACCCCCAGAAGGCACCACACTGCGAAGGCCAGCATGGGCACCCCAACCAATGCCGGCATGGCCCTCTCCAGGCGGTCAGGCAGCCACACCCGCCACCCGGCCACCAGGAGCACAGCGATGGGGGCGATGGCCGGGAAGAGCAGCCGCCCCTGAGCACCCTTGACCAGGGTGGTCCACCACACCAAGCCGCCGAAGACCATTAGGAGCCAGAGGGCCAGAAGAGCGGCCGACCTGAGGGCCGCCGAGGGCCGACGTCCCATGGCCACAATTACCAGGCCCAGGACCGCCACGAGGGTCAGAAGGTCAAGGACCAGGTAGACCGACCGGACGACAGGCAGGCTGAACCAGCCGAACAGCGCCCAGAAGGACCAGCGCAGGCCACGGAACTCGTCCCAGGCGCCGGCCAGGAAGCGCTCCAGGTTGAAGGCACGGCGGCCGGCGACGGCCATGATCACGTTGCTGGCGACGGGGTCTCCGTAGAGCTGAACGTTGCGCAGGAACCACCAGCCGGCTACCAGTGCCGCCATGCCTAGCGTGACCAGGGTCATAATGCCAAACCAGAAGAGGGCTGAGTGCTGGAACGACCGCTGCTCGCCGACGGTTGACGGCTGTTCCGTAGATGGACGACGGTCTGCGGTCTGCGGTCCGTGAGCACGAGCGAAGCGGGCTTCTGAGCGACGCTGCCATGCCGCTACCGCCAGGACCAGCACCACGAAGGGTACGAGCAGCAACGCACTGAGCTTGGAGAGCAGCGCCAGGCCCAGACAAGCCCCCAGTCCCAGCTCCCAGGTCCACGGCCGCCTGCGACCTGCGACTAGCGCCCTGCCCTCTGAGTCCTGAGACCCGGGACCCGAGACCACTCTCAGCAGGCAGTAGAGGGTGCCGGTGCTGAACAGGGTAACGGCGTTGTCATTGTTCACCGCCCCGCTGACGAAGAGAAACTGGGGCAGGAAGGCGACCAGAGCGGCTGCGGCGAGAGCCGGTGCCAGCCGGCCGGCGAAGATATGCTGGGCGATCAGGTAGGTCAGCCACACGGTGCCGGCTCCCATGAGGAGCGACACCAGCCGGGCCAGGTGGACGGCCAGCGCCGCGCCCCGGTACGGGAACGCCTCGCGATCGGTGTGGATGAAGCGGTTCTTGTTTCCGGGCACGCCCGGGTGCCCCATCACGTTCTGGGGGTTGTTCCAATCTAGGGCCTCCGCGTCGCGGGTGTCAATACCCTGGATGACCAACGCCACTACCGCGTAGTAGAGGGGCGGCTGGCTGCGCTCCTGACGCCAGGGGCCAGGGTTATCTGGGTCCTGCACCGGCAGGCGCCACGTCTCGGCCAGGTAGCGGGCGTAGGCGAAGTGGGCATCCTCGTCCGGCGCCTCGAAGACCGGCACGGTCAGGCTGTAGAGTAAACCCAGGAGGAGGAAAGCGAGGAGGAGAACTACAAGTTGCGATGCACCAGCGCAGAGGCGGGCACGAGGAACACCCTGTCCGGGTCCAATGCTCCTGCGCTCTTGTACCCCTGCGCCTTTCATGCATTCCATCGGCGAATGCGCATAGCCCCGGGCGTGATCACAGCCAGGGCGGCCAGAATCGCCTCACGTGTCAATCGGGGATGGGCCTCAAGAACCCGCCCAATTGATTCGCCAGCAGCCAATTTCTCCAAGATAAGTTCAAAGGTGATACGTGTCCCCGCAATAAAGTCCGAGAAACCGGGTTTCTGACCTTCTTGCATTTTTGTTCCTCCTCCCCCAAGAGCCATGTTGCCTAACGCCAATTTTACCGCACCTCCACAGTGGTGTCCAACAGGACCCGACCGCCGGGCACAGGGCGGCCCGCGGTGTCGTGGACAGGCAGGCGGGCACCTGTGACCGCATCGTACATCCCTACCTCGATGACGTAGGTGCCTGGTGGGGCATCCGGCGACACGGGGATAGTGTACTCGTCGGCCACCACCTCGCCGGGCAGCCAGTCGCTGGTAGGGTAGGTCCCTTGAACTGGGATACTGTCCACCTGCCCCCAGATGCGCTCGTCTCCATCAAGGAGATGGGTAAAGACCGTGTAACTGACGTCCATCCCGGCCTGGGCCTGCCAGTACAGGGTCAGGTGCAGTGTCTCGCCGGGCGCGACCTGGGTCTCCCCCAGATCGTAGCCCAGGAGGAGGATCTGATCCCCCAGGCTGGCTTTCAGGGACACCTGGGGCTGCGGCAGGTCGAAGCTCCGCGCCTGCACCTGGAGGGTCAGTCCTTCCAGGGGCACGGCCTGTCCGTCGCTGGCGCTGACCTCAAGCTGGTAGGTTCCCCTCGACAGGTTGAGGGGCAGTTGGAATTCTCGGTGATCGCAGAAGACCTGGCCGGGCCTCCACTCGGAAGTCGGAACCCCTGGCCCCCATCGGTCCAGCACCGCCACCCGTCCCATCCCCAGCTCCCGCATCTGCACGATGAACTCCAGTTCACCATCCATCCGGTCCATGGGCTGCCAGTAGAGGCTCAAGGGCAAGCTGTCGCCGGCCCGTAGCTCCCCACCGCGACCATCGTAGCCCAGCAGGCTGATGCCCTTGGTCAGGGCTGCCTGGAGCCGGTGCTGAGGTGCTACCTGCTCGGGCGAAAGCCCCCGCGCCAGCTGCACCTGCCCCAATTCCCATGCCGTCAGCCCGCCTCTGCTCACGGGCACTCGCTGGCCCGTCTGCGCGTCGTACCAACCCAAGAGCAGTCGGTAGGTACCCGGCGGCGCACAGGGGTCAACCACGAATCGCAGGCGGTCAATGATCACCTCTCCGGGCTCCCACTCAGAGGTGCCATAGGTGCCCTCCAGGGGTTCGCGATCCACCTGGCCCCAGCGCCGCCCGGCCTGGTCTACGAGGTGCAGGAACTGGGTGTAGTTCAGCGGGGCCGGTTGCAGGGACCGCCAGAAGACGTAGGCTTTCAGCCGGTCGCCAGCCCGCACCGAGGAATCCACGGTGTAACCGATGAGTTCAAACAGGTTGCCGAAGATGACCCGCGCCTCATGCTCGGGGGGCGGGATGGCATCGGGAACGGCTTCAATGGGCAGGTGGTGGACAAAGATGAGGGGCTGGCCGTAGCGGTCGAGAATCAACCACCGCGCAGCGGCCGGTCCTAGCCGTCGCCGCACGGCGCTGCTCTCGCTGAGGTCCTCGGCCCTGATGACGTAGTACGCATCGCGGCCAGAGGCCGGAGTCGGGATCACCACACCCGGCCCCAGGGCCACCTCCTTGATCTCCCAGCCCCTGGTCAAGAAGTCCACCGTGGCGTGTTTGGCCCAGGGTGGGGCCATGTAGACCTGCCCTCGCTGTACCAGGTCGGCCAGGATTGCCACCACATCGCCTTTGTCCCCGTCATACCAGTAGTACGCCTGGGGGTCCTGGGCGAAGCGGATGTAGTAATCGCGGGCGGTCCAGGCGCCGCTCACCAGGAGGATGAGGGATGCCAAGATAAACCCAGGCCACACCCCCTCCCTAACCCCTTTCGGCTTCGCGAAGGACAGGCTCCCCCTGCTAGGGGGAGGGGAAGGAGGGGGTTGGCGGTCTGCGATGCGCGATCGTTTGCGAAGCAAGTCATTGATAGCCACCAGGCCGAGGGCCGGGAAGACACAGATGGCCGGCAGGGCGCCGATGGCCCGGGAGAAGTTGGGCGGATTGTCGCTCAGCAAGGAGGGCAGGACCATGATGCCGATCCACAAAGCCAGGTAGGCATGCGGACGGCGGTCGAGAACGACGGCTGACCGCTGACTCCCGACCGTGTCGGGACAGGTGCTGACCACCGTTTCGTCGGATTGCGGTGGGCTGCGGTCTGCGGTCCGCGGTCGCATCAATGCCCTAGCCCACGTGACCACCCCGGCCAGGAAGGCCGCGCCGCTGACGAGGTCGAAGACGGGCCGACCGGGGAGATTGTGCAGCCAGGCTGGGTCGCCCCGCCACAGGAACATCCCAGCCAGTTGCAGGGTGTGACGCACCAGGGTGCCGGGCAGATCACCCTTGTTTACCCTCGGATCCAACACGGAGACGGCACCGGGGTGGCCGGTGAACAACCAGGGATGCTTCAGGAAATAAAGCCCCAGGGGCAAGAAAAGCAGGAAGGAGACCAGGCCGGCCACGACCAGGCCCCTCAGCTGACGGCGGAAGTCGTTGCGAGCAGCGATGACGTCGTAAGCGCTGAAGAGGATGAGCAGAAAAGGCAGGAGGCGGGCCGCCGGGTGGGCGTAAACCCCCGCCGCCAACCCCACGCCGGCGGCCGCGAAGGCCCACAGCCGGCCAGTGGCCTGACCGTACCAGAAGGCCCAAAAGGTCACCAGGACGATGGGGGGCAGAAGTACCGCGCGGATGGCGTAGTGGCTGAAGTGCAGGTGCCAGAAGGAGATGGCCATGAACCCAGCGGTCAGCAGACCCAAGGCGTTGGCTCTAGGGTGATCCCGGAAGAGGTAGCGGATGGCTCCGAAGGCCAGGGGCAAGGTCAGCACCCCAACTAGTGCCGACGCCACTCGCAAGGCGAAGAGGTTTTGCCCCAGCAGCGCGAAAAGGAGTGCCTGCCAGTAGGTGTAAAGGGGTTCGCGGCCGCCGTTGGCTGGGAAGAAGATGCGCCATTCGCCCTCCAACACGCCAATTGCATCAATGGCGTTGTAAGCCTCGTCGAACTGGAAGCCGGGTGGCACCGAGTCCAGGCGGTAGAGGCGCAGCGCTGCGGCCAGGATCAGGATGATCGTCAGGCCGAACGCGACCCGTGTTCTCTCGTGTCGAAGAGCGCTGAACCTCATACCGGCCTCACCGTCCCAGCTCCATGAAGGTCTCGCCGCTCCCGGCGACGGGGAGCCGTGCACCTGTCTCCAGCAGATAGAGGCCCACCCACAAGCGCAGCCCCCCCGGCGCCTCGGGCGCGATGGTCAGTGGGTAACGATCAATCACCACCTCGCCCTGGGCCCACGCACTGGTAGGATAGCTGCCACCCAGCGGCTGCTTGTCACCTTGGCCCCAGCGCTTTTCCGCCTCATCCACCACGTGGACGAAGACGGTGTACTCCTGTTCGACGGGCCTCAGGCCGCGCCAGACCAGGGTCAGGACCGGTCTCCCGCCGGCCGTCAGCTCTCCCTCGACCGCGTAGCCCACCAATTCGATGACCTCACCAAAGCGGGCGCCCACGGGTTGCAGGGGACCCAGCTCTGCGGGCAGGGTTAGCAGGGGTGCTTCGGTCGTCGGCAGTCGCCGGGCTGGGACGTGATACACGATCAACATGGGGTTCCCCTGGGCATCGGGCACCACCTCCTTCTCCGCCAGCCCGGCCAGGGCGGTCTCAGCAGCCGGCTCCGGCCGCCGCGCCCAGAAAACGTAGCGCGCTCCCCGATCGCCTTCACGCCCGGGCAGGACCAGACCCTCGCGAATGTCGAAAGAAGGCAAGTTCACTGACGCGCTTGCACGCGGCTCCGCCAGCTGCGTCGCCAAAAGAAGAGCCGAAGGTGCAGGCGCGTCAGCATCTCGGGTCAGGAGGCGCACCGTGGGATGTTCGGCCAAGAAGGGCGCCAGGTAGAGCCGGTCGTGGGCTGCGGCCTGACGGACGTAAGTGGCGATGTCCACCTTGTCCTGGTCGTAGGCGTAGTAGAGCTGCGGGCTGCGGGCATAAACCACAAAGTAATCGTCGGCGGTCCACACCGCGCTGATCAGCACGACTAGCGCCAGGCCTGCGTCGGCCCATCGCCCCCAGCGCTCGGCACCCCACTCCCACGCCACCGTCAGGGCCCAGGCCGGCAGGAGCAAGATGATGGGTAGAATCCCAATAGCCCGGGAGAAGTTTGGGGCCCGATCGGTCAGCCAGGTAGGCAGCAGCATCACCGCCAGCCACAACAGGGCGAAGACGGCCAGGTCGCGCTTCGCCTCCATCCCCCTTCGACCGAAGGCCAGGCCCAGGAGCAGGCCCACCCCCACCACGAAAGCCAGGCCCATCAGCGGATCGAAGACCGGCCGCCCGGCCAGGTTGCGCCACCAGGCACCGTCCCCCTCCCAGGTGAACATGCCCAAAACCCGCCAGGTGTTGGCGGCCAACAGATGAGCGCGGCTCTCCCCCGGCGCCACCCTGCTGCTGAGGATCGAGACCTCCTCCGGATGACTTAGAAAGGCCCAGGGGTGGGTCCAGAAGTAGCCGCCCAGGGGCAGGAAGACGATCACGGCCATCAGCGCCATGAGCATCAGGCCCCGCAGGTAGGTCTTAGCCCGGGCTCGATAGCGCGTGGCCAGGTAGGCGGTAAAGAGCGGGGGTATGAGGGGCATCAGCCGGCCAGCCGGATGGGTGTAGGCACCCAGACCCAGAAAGAGGCCGCTGAGGACAAAGTCGCGGAGGCGTCCAGCTTGCACCCCTTGCCAGAAGAACCAAAAGGTCAGCACCTCGATGAAGGGCAGGGTGATGGCCCGGATGCCGAAGCGGCTGAAGGCCAGGTGCCAGAAGCTGGTCGCCAAGAGCACGGCCGTCAGGAGGGCGGTCATGCGCCGCAGAGGCAGGCTGCGCACGAAGCCATAGGTCAGCCCCACGGTGGCGACCCCGATCAGCGCCGATGTGAGCCGCAAGGAGAAGACCTGCGGTCCCAGGAGAACGACCAGGACAGCCTGAAAGTAGCTGTAGAGCACCTCTCGCCCGGCATTGGCCTCCAGGAAGACAGGGCGCTCGCCGCCCGCGATGCGCAGGGCATCAAACATGTTGAAGGCCTCGTCAATGTGGAAGCCGGGTGGCAGTTCCGCCAGCCGGTACAGCCGCAGGGCCGCCGCCAGGATCAGGAGGCCCAGGACGATCAGTGCCTCGGTCCAAAGGGTGGGGATTTCGGATTTCGGACTTCGGACTTCAGACTTCAGGTCAGCGTACCTCCACCTTTGCCAGCAAAATCCGGTCGCCGGGGACGCGCACCCCGTCCATCACCACGGGCAACCGCTCGCCCGTGAGGGCGTCGTACATCCCGATCTCCAGGACGTACTCCCCGGGAGGAGCATCCGGGTCCACGGGGATGGCGTACTCGTCGGTGATCACCTCTCCCGGCAGCCAGCCCGTGGTGGGCCGTGCACCCTCCGCAGGGAGGCTGTCCCGCTGCCCCCGGATGCGCTGCCGCTCGTCCAGCAGGTGAGTGAAGACGGTGTAGCTGGTCTTCATCTGCCCACGAGCCTGCCAGTAGAGGGTCAGTCGCACCGTCCCGCCGGGCTCCACCTGGGGCGTCCCCAGATCGTAACCCAGGAAGGCGATGCGCTCCCCCAGGTCGGCCCGCAGGGGCGTTGAGATGGAGGGCACCTGGAACTGCCGCTCCAGCTGGGTCACCTCTACCTGGCCCAGAGGGATATCGGCCTCGGCCAGGGGCTGGCCGGTGTCCGCCTCTACCCAGTTGAGCACGAGTTGGTAGCGGCCAGCCGACGCCGTCGCATCCACCAGCAGGTCATAGCGGCCCCGGATGACGTCGCCCTGGCGCCACTGGCTGGTAGGGAAGGCATCGCCGGCTGGGGGCAGGAGTTGGGAGGCGGCCAGCCGCCCCTCCGCGTCTCTGAGCTGCAGGCGCAGGGAGTAGTTGGTCGGGATGTCCCGCAGGGCCTGCCAGAACAGGGAGAGGGAGACGGTATCCCCGGCCCGCACGGTCTCCTCACCCAGGCCACCGTAGCCCAGGAGGCGCACCGTGTCCCCCAGGTCGGCCTGCAAGGCCCGGGGGATCTCCAAAGTCTCCGGTGACGCGGGGCTGGCTGGCCGCGTGACCTGCAGGGTCCCCAGGGCGTACTCGGTGCCCACGGGATTGCCCACCGCGTCCACGATGTTCACGCGTGAGAGGACATTGCGGCGGTAGAGACCCACGTGCAGTTGGTATTCGCCGGGCGGGGTGCCGGGTAAGACCTGGAGCGTGTAGCGGTCCACGTTGATCTCCCCCGGGTCCCAGCCGGAGGTCATCCGCTCTCGCGAATCAATCAGCGGCCCATCTCCCTGACCCCACAGGTGCCCTCGCTGGTCCTCCAGATGGAGGAAGGCTATGTAGTCTTGTCGTAGGTCTTCCTGGGCCTGCCAGCGCAGGCGCACCTCCACCTGACCACCGGACTCAACGAGGTTCTCCATCAGGTTGCCGCTCAGCAGGGTCAGGCCGTTCTCGAAGTTCACCCCCAGGCCCGGGAACGGCTGGTCCTTGGTCCAGTAGATATTGAACACCTGGTGGTTGCGCCAGAAGGTGCCCAGCAGGCGAAAGTCCTCCTCCAGATAGCGTTCGAGCAGCGCGCGATCGTGCAGGAACCGCAGGTGGGAGTATTGCGACTGATCCACGATGACCATCTTGACATCATTGGCCTGCATTTCTTCGATCAGGCGCCGAGCGGTGATCTGACCGCTCCTCGTGGCCCCGGCTGACAGAGAGGTTCCTGAGTAGGTGCTCTTGCGCCGGGCGTAGAAGTTGAGGCCCGAGTAGTCGGCCAGCACATGGTGGTTCGGCGCGGTGTGAGCGGCGATGAAGTCGGCCAGGCGCCAGGTGCCCGTCTCCGAGCGCCAGGCGATGTCACGGTTGTCCAGGTACCAGGGGATGGTGAGCCCCACGACCAGGGCCAGCAGCAGGTAAGAGCGCCGGGGCCAGGTCAGCATGGGTTCCAGAGCCAGGGCGAAGAGCATCGAGAGACCCGGCACCAGGTAGAGCAGGTGCCTGGCCCACAGTTCCCGGGATAGGAGCAGGAAAGCCAGCGCGGTGGGCACCTGCCAGGCAAAGAGCCAACGGCGCCGATCCTGCCCCACCAGGGCGTGGATGGCGGCCGGGACGGCGAAGGCCACGAGGAGCCCATATTCCTGAACGTAGCGCACGTAGAACACCAGGCCCTTGACGAAGATTGCCCATCGGCTGAGGCCGCGACCCTGCATCAAATGGTGACCGAACACGGCCATAGCGACGGCGGGGGTAACCAGCAGGTAGAACCCGACGAGTACACCCACGACAACCAGCCCATAGGGCACCACCAGGGCGGCGATGTCTTTGGCCGCGTCCGGCCAGGTCGTCTCGCCGCGCAGTGCCTGGTAGCCCAGGAAGGCGACGCAGGCCACCAGGGGGAGGAAGACGAACAGCTTGGCCAGGGTTCCCACACCGAACAGCAGCCCCGCTACGACGAGCAGCCAGCGCCGATGGCCAAAGGTAGCCTCGACGAAGGCGTACAGCCCGGCTGCTGCGAAGAACAGCATGTACGGTTCAGGCCGGTAGACCCGGCCTTCCAGGTAGAGGTCCGGATGCATGAGGAAAGCCAGGGCAGCGATGAGTGCCACTTCCCGCCGGAACAGCCGGCGGGCCGTCAGGTAGAGCAGCGCCACTGACAAGAGGCTTAGCCAGGCGCTGACCGTGCGCAGGGCCAGGACCGAAGGCCCGAAAAGCTTGATCAGCAGGGCGCCAGAATACAGGAAGACAGGGAGCTGAGGGGTGAGGAAGTCGCGGTATGGCAGTTCGCCCTGGCTGATGCGCCAGGCGGCGTAAAGATACGAGCCCTCATCGTCGTTGATGAGCCAGCCGTCAATGTTGTTGAGATAGAAGAATAGCCCCCAGATGAGGAGTGCCACGGCGATCAGGTCTCCGTAGCGGGCCACTATCTCACCCGGGTTCAGCCGGGCCAGGCGCGTTCGCACCTCGGCCGTCCACGTTGCCTCACTCATAGCCCCTCATCCATGCTCTGGCGATCACTTGAAACGGAGCTCTCCACCGTGATCCCCACCACCTCCAGCGACAGAGAGCGGAAGCCCGAGTAGCCTACCGCCCACCTGCCACCTCCTCTGCACGGCAGGTCGCCCGCTCTGCTCCGGCGGGGACCTGTCCCCTGGCCTGCCGCCAGGACAGGGGACAGACAGGTCCACTCGCTCGTCGGCCAACGTTTGTGCCACATCAGCCCTTCACCTTTCACCCAGCCGGACCATGCTTGGTTGACTCCGGTATCCCAGATAGGTATAATTGCCCTGCGCCCCTCCCTTTGAGGGAGGACCAGGGGAGAGTGAGGTTGCTCTCGAAGAGCACCTACTCCCTCCCAGCCTCCCCCCTCACAGGGGGAGGAGTTTTGTTGCCACCTCCTGCATAGCGGTTACCTGGAGTGGGTGAGCCTTTGCTGATGTACTCCAAAGGGCACTTTGACGACTAGCCCCTGGGAGGAACATGGTATCTCGCCGGGACCTGGAATTTCTCCTGCCCGTAGTGATAGTGGCCTTCTTGCTCCGCATCTGGGGCATCGGATTCGGCCTCCCTTTCACTTACCACCCTGACGAGCACCAGTACGTTGATACCGCTCTTGGGTTCTTGAGCGGCGACCTGAACCCCCAGCGCTTCAACAATCCGGCCCTCTTCAAGTACCTCCTCGGCACCCTCTACGGCCTGTGGTATCTGGCCGGTCGCGGATTGGGCACCTTCGAGTCGGTCACGGCCTTCCAGGACTGGGCGGCGACCGATCCTACGCCGGTCTACCTGCTGGCCCGGTACACCAGCGCCCTGCTGGGGACGGCCACGGTGGTCGTTACCTATGCCCTCGGCCGGCTGGCCTATGACCGCAAGACGGGCCTGCTGGCAGCCGCCCTCCTGGCCGGGGCATTCCTCCACGCCCGCGACTCCCACTACGCCGTCAACGACGTGCCCGCCACCTTCTTCGTGACGCTGGCGCTGTTCTTCATCCTGCGCGTTTTGCAGCGCGGCAGGCTCCGCGACTACGTGCTGGCTGGCGTTTGCATCGGCCTGGCGACGGCGACCAAGTACACCGGCTTGCTCCTGTTGGTCCCCCTCTTGCTGGCCCACCTGCTGAGCGACGCGCTTGCACGCTCGCCTCTTACTGAGCGAAGTGTTCGCCCCTTGCCGCGTACAGGCGCGTCAGAAGAGGGGACACAGCTCCGCGACTGGCCCGCCCGCCTGATGAGCCGCCGGCTCACGGTTGCCCTGGGAGCCTGCGCAGGCGCCTACCTCCTGGCCGCCCCATACACCGTCCTCGACTGGCCGGCTTTTCGGGCCGATCTGGAAACCCTCATCGCCCGGGGGGCCACCGGCTTCAAGGGCCTGCAACTGGATCCGGCCCCTGGCTGGCTCTTCTACCTCAAGACCTTGCTGTGGGGCATGGGCATGCCGCTGGCGCTGCTCTCTATCCTGGCCGTGCTCGTCGCCCTGGCCCGACACTGGCGAGAGGACCTAGTGCTGGCCTCCTTCCCCCTGATCCTCTACCTCTACATAGGACGTCAACTCCTGATCTTCGCCCGGTTCCTCATCCCTGCATTGCCGGTGCTGACCATCCTGGCGGCGATGACCGTGTGGTCAGCCCTCGATCGTCTGCCCCCGGGTGACCGTGGCCGGGCGATGACCGTGGTGGCGGTTGCCATCCTCCTCCTGTTTCAGCCCGTCTCTGACACGGTGCGCCATGACCTTCTGCTGACCCGGACGGACACCCGCACCCTGGCCAAGACCTGGATCGAAGCCAACATCCCGGCCGGAGCGAAGATAATCACCCAGTCCAACGGGCCTGAGCTGGCCGGGGCCGATCACTACGCCCCGCGCTCCCGACGCAGGTATGACCTGACCGTGGTGGGCACGACCAGCCTGTACAAGCATCCCCTGTCCTACTACCGGGAGCAGGGTTTCGAGTACATGGTCATCAGCAGCTTCTCCTACGACCGCAGGTTGTTGGATCCGGAGAAGGATGCTGCTCGCCGGGCCTTCTACGCCACCCTCGATGCCGAGGCTCAGCTAATCCAGGAATTCCGGCCTTACAAGGGCGATGAGAAGCCACCTTTCATCTTTGACCAGGTCTACGGTCCCGCCACCTACCTGTCGGCCTTCGTCCGGCCCGGTCCTGTTATCAAGATTTATAAACTGCTACCCTGACTACGGCCAATTATAGCACAGAAGTGGCTCAACATGTAGTTGACCAAGAGCGAGTTGTGAGCTCATCAAGGAGGTGCTTACGTGATCAAGAGGACGAATCTTCGCTCGGCTGTGAGCCTGCTGTTGATGGTGGTCGTGATCATCATCGCCATATGGTGGGGCGCTCCTGCCTTCTCGCAGCCACAACCGAGCCATCCGGCTACGACGGATGATGGCGGTACCTGGACGGTGCAATATAGCGGCACGGGTCAGACTTTGCGAGCCGTCTACTTCGTGGATGCCAACATCGGCTGGGCGGTAGGCGGGGAGAACGACGATGACTGCCTCATCCTGCGCACCACCAACGGTGGCATCACGTGGGTTCAGGAGCGCTGTGACTTCCCGTACAGGCTCGAGGATGTGTACTTTGTGGATGCCCACACCGGGTGGGCCGTGGGCGTCAACGGCACCATCCTGCACACCACCAACGGCGGCATCACCTGGAGCAAGCAGGAAAAGAGAACGGACGCCACCCTGACCGGCGTCTACTTCCTGGACGCCAACCTGGGTTGGGTGTCGGCCCGCAACAGCCGGGTCCTGCGCACGACGAACGGGGGTGCGGATTGGGAGCGCCACAACACCGGGGCCGGCGTAGGGCTCTTCGACATCCACTTCGCCGATGCCAACAACGGCTGGACGGTCGGCAGCGAGGGTGTCATCATGCATACCATCGACGGCGGGTTTACGTGGCACAGCCAGGAGAGCGGGACCAGTAACCGCCTCTACGCCGTCCACTTCGTGGATGCCAACCTGGGGTGGGCGGCCGGCAACGATATCATGCACACCACCAACGGGGGAGCCACCTGGACGGAACAGGCACCCCACCAAACCACCAAGACCCTCAACGATATCTACTTTGTGGACGCCAACAACGGTTGGGCTGTGGGCGACGAGGGATTCATCCTGCACACCACCGACGGAGGTGTCACCTGGGTGCGCGAGGCCGAGGGGCTGACCACGCGCAGCCTGCGGGGGGCCCACTTCGTGGATGCCAGCACCGGCTGGGTGGTGGGCACAGGCGGGCTCATCCTGCACCGCAGTGGGCCTGGGCCGACGGCAACACCGACCCCCACCTCTACCCTTCCTCCAACGCCCACTGCCACGGCCACACCTGCACCCACAGCCACACCTTCCACGCCATGGGTCAGCCTGGGCGACCCAAGTTTGCCCATCCTGGTCGGCCGGGGTGCCTTCCGAGCTATGGAGGTGAGCTACGGCAGCATCTCCGCCCCCAGCACGGTCACGGGCGCCGTCACGGGCCCTATCGTCTTCGGGGATAGCACGAAGACGTTCAGCCTGATGGTGCCTCCGCCGGCAGGCGTGGTGCCCATCGTACTGCAAGCCGAAGAGGGGGCGGCCTGGGGGGACACCTTTGAGCTGCGCGTCTACTTAGACGGCATGGAAGCCGTGAGAGGAGGCGTGATCGCCCGCCAGACCTATCTACCCCTGATCAGGAAAGATCGCTGGGGGATGCGGTAGATCCAGGCATACTCAATGCCGTGTAGCTGTACCACGTACTCTGGCTCCTGTAAGCCGTAGAAGCGGGTGACCACGTCCGGCTGGCGGATTTGCACGTCGTCCACATACAGCACCATGTAATCCGCCTCCTGCCACTCGCGGGCGCGGACCGTATGCCCCTGGAGCAGGGGGGCCAGCAGGGTCACGCTGGGCGTGGCCACTCTCAGCTCCGCCCGGCCCGGTTTCTGGTTGAGGTACTGGGCGATCTGGTCCATCCCCTCGCCCCAACCCACCGGCAACCGCCGCACCGCCTGCGCCCCGCCGCCCAACAGTGGGTTGTAGTAGGCCAAGTAGTAAGGGTGGTAGGGCAAGATCGAAGCACCTTGGATCAGGAGGGCAACCAGGAGCATAGGCGCGAGAGCTAACAACGGACGGGAAGGCTGTCGCCCACCTTCCCGTTTCTTTAACACCCGGAGCGACTCATCGGCCAGCCAGACCAGCCCGGCAGCCGCCAGGATGTCCAGAGCCGGGAGGACGGGCAGGATGTACCGCTCGAACTTCTTGGCCCCGCTGGCCATGAAAGCAGTGAAAAGGATCGCGTAGGCCAGCAGTGCCAGGAGCGGCCCGCGGCTTTGACGCCTGCCCCTGACCAGGGCCGGCAGGCTGGCCACCAGGCTTAGGGAGGTCAGCGGGGTGAGGCGGTAAAGGATGGCACAGGGGTAGAAGCCCAGACCGGGGTCGGGCTGGATGCGCCCCCAGAAGAAGACCGCCTCCCGGGGCTTGCCCGCAGACTGGGCGGCGTAAGCCCACATGCGGCCCAGGGTGCCGCCAGGGTCAACCCATAGGGCGGGCCACAAGGCGAGATAGGTCACTCCCGCCGCCAGGCCCCACAGGGTCAGGGTGAGCATGGCCCACCACAGCGTCGAAAGACCGAGGTCCTGGCGGCGTACGCTCGCGCCGGCTACCAGCAGCGCAGTGAAGGGGACCAGGAAGAGGGCCGGCGATTTCTCTAGGGCGGCCACTCCGCCCAGCGCGCCTCCCAGCAGCAGGTAAACGGTCTCCTGCCGTTGCAGGTAAACCAGTGTGCTCAGGACCGAGAGCAGCATGGCACCGGCCATGAGGGCATCCACGTGCAGCACCCGCGAGTGGGCCAGGAAGAAGGGGTCGAGGGCCAGCAGTAGCCCTGCCAGGAACGCCACCCGCTGATCCACCAACCAGTGGAGCAGCCGACAAGCGCCCACCACCGCGAGAGCGGTGAGCACGGCGATGGGCAGCCTGGCGGGGGGTAACCAGGGGGTGAGCCGGGCCAGCAGGGCCACATCGTCCTCCTCAAAAGTCGGCAGCTGGCCAACCCAGGCCAGGTCATCCCCTGCGCCGGGGGAGAGAGCCATGGGTCCGGCGATCCCCAGCGCTCCGGCCCACATGGTCACCACACCCGGATGGGCCGTTAGATAGGTCCCAGCCCCATCCCCCGCCCGCAAGGCCGCCAGGAACTTGAGGGAACGGTATGTCCAGGTTGGCTCGTCCCAAGTGATGAAGGGGGAGGGTGCCCAGAGCCGGGGCAAGAGCGCCAGGAGGAAGATGGCGCTCAAGAGCAGCAGCTTGCAGTGGCGGCCCTCTTCGTCCCTCACGGCCGCACCTCTACCTGGCCCAGGAGGACCCGGTCGTCGGGGAGCCGCTGGCCGTTGGCGTCGAAGGCCGGCAGCCGCTGCAGCGTGGCCAGGTCGTACATGCCCACGGCGAAGGTGTACCGGCCCGGAGGCGCATCAGGCGCCACCGTCACCTTGTAGGTGTCTACAGTTACCTCGCCGGCCAACCACGAGTTTGTGGGACGCGCCCCGCCCACAGGCAGCGTGTCCACCTGCCCCCGCATTTGCCCAGATTCGTCCAGCAGGTGCACGAAAACGGTATAGGAGACGTCCATTAGCTTCTGGGCCTGCCAGTAGAGGGTCAGGTGAATCGTGTCTCCAGGCTTGACCCGGCGCTCGGCCACGTGGTAGCCTAACAAGCGCACCTGTCCACCCAGGTCCACGCGCAATGGGTGCTGGACTTGACCAGGCAGCTCGAATATCCGCTGCGGACCGGCCACCCCCAACGGTCCCACGGGCACGCTCTCAGGCCACAGGGGCTGGCCTGCCGGGTCCACTAAGTTGACATAGAGCTGGCCTTCCCCTGCAAGCGCCCGGCCATTGAGAAGCAGATCATACCAGCCACGCACCACCTCACCCGGCTCCCACTGGCTGGTGGGATAGGCAGGGCCGGCTGGATCGAAGGTCCCCTGAGCCACCAGCGCACCGCTGACGTCGCGTAGCTCCAGCCGCAGCCGGTAGTCCCCTGGGGGCTGTTTCAACACCCTCCAGGCCAGCGTTAGGGAGGTGGACTTACCCCCTTCGGCCGACCCCATCAGGCTGTAGCCCAGTAGCTCCATCCAATCAGTCAGAGGCCACTCAACGCGCTGCGCCAGGTCCAGGTCCTCCACGGCCGGGATGAACAGGGATCGAGCCACCTCCACGTCCAGTGCGTATGCCTTGTCGGGCAGCTCCTCACCCCCGAGGGTGGCCGGCAGCCGGCTTCCCGTCTGGCTGTCGTAAACCCCTATCAGGAGCTTATACCGGCCCGGGGGCGTGCCGGCCGGGATGGCCAGGTGGTAGTGGTCACGCACTGTCGTGCCGGGCGCCCAGCTAGAGGTAGGCACCAGGTCCCGATCGGTGATGGGTTGGTCCACTTGCGCCCAGCGGTGGCCATCCGGGCCGATGAGGTGGAGGAAGGCGGTGTAGTCCCGCGTCATCCCCTCCCGCGCCTGCCAAGTCAGAGTCACCCCCAGCTCCCGGCCCCACTGGATGGGCTCCGAGACGAAACCGTAGCCGGTCAACCCCAATTGGTCGCCGAAATCCACCGCCAGGGGGTACAGAGCCGGCTCACCGCCAAAGGCAGGTGGCTCCAGGGCCTGATACAGCCCTACCGTGACATCGGGAAACTGGCGCTGCGCCAACCTAAAAGTCCGGATGGTGAGCTCGTAATCCACGGTTGCCAGGATGGGCCGGGGGTAAACGTCCACGTAGCGCACGTACCACACGCGCTTGTGCTCCCGGAAGGCTCGCTTCAAGGCGGCCAGGACCTCGTCCTTGGTCCCATCCGGGTCTACCTTGATCAATGGCACCACCCCCTGGTACCGCTGAGCGAAGAGGGAATCTCCACGCACCAGGATGACGTCCTCCTCAGGGCGGGCGTTAGCCTCGATGTAGGCCATGGGCGCGACGTAGTTGTCATTGGCGTACAGCCAGACGTAGTTGATGCCGTGAATCGTGACCACGTACTCGGCCGGCCCTCCCTGCAAGTAGCGCCGGATGAGTTCCGGGTCCAGGTCGCGTTGGATTTGATTCTGGTAAAACAGGAAGTAGTCCACCGTGGCAGGATCATAGTCGTCCATCTCGAGGACCTGGCCCTGGAACAGAGGCCCGAAGGCCGACCGGTATCGCGTGGCTACCTGGAGAGTCTGGGCGTCCTGCTTCTGGTTCAGGTAGCGGGCGGCCTGGTCAATGCCCTCGCCCCAGCCCACCAACAGGACCCTGGAGGCCACGCGCCCTCCTCCCAGGAGGGGGTTGTAGTAGCTCAGGTAGTAGGGGTGATGAGCCAGGACGAGTAGAGCCTGAAGGGAAAAAGTCAAAAGGGAAACAAGTAGGTGCGCAGACGAGGAACTATGAAGTCGCTCTTCGTCCCCTTGTCTCCTTGTCTCCTTGTCTCCCCCTCCACTCAATATCCGCGCCACCCAATCGCACAGTGCGACCAGCCCCACTGCAGCCATGAGGTCCAGGGTCGGGAAGATGGGCAGCAGGTAGCGGTCGAATTTCTTGGCCCCGGTGGTCATGAACAGCCCAAAGAGGAGGACATAGGCTCCCATCGCCAAGAGGGACAGGTGCTGGCCTTCCTTTTCCCGCCGCGCGAAGCGTGGCAGGACCGCCAGGCAGCCGAGAAGCACCAAAGGCGTGGTGCGGAACAGCCAGGCCACGGGGTAGAAAAAGGGCCCGGGGTCGGGCCGGATGGCGCCCCAGAAGTAGTTCAGCCCTTCGTGGGGACTGCTGGCGTAGCCGATAGCTTCCGTCAGGACGCCGGACATTGCCAGGACGGGATTCACCCACATGACGGGCCACAGCGCCACGAAGATCGCGGCTGCAGCCAACCCCCACAGAACCAATGAGCGAACCATGGGCCAGGGCCTCTGGCCCCGGCGCAGGCCGATGACCCCCACCAGCAGGGCGGTGAAGGGGGCCATGAAGCCAGCCGGCGACTTGTTCAGGGTCGCCAGACCAGCCATCAGGCCGGATAGGATCAGGTAGAAGCTCGCCGGTCGTCGCAAGAGGTAGACCAGCAGGCTCAGCAGCGAGAGGGTCATCAAGGGGGTGGTCACAGCGTCCAGGTGCAGGACCCGCGAGTGAGCCAGGTACAGGGGGTCCAAGGCTACGAGAAGGCCGCTCAGAAAAGCAATCCGACGGTCGAAGAGACGTGCAGCGAGGAGGTAGATGCCCGCAATCCCCAGAGCGACGAAAACCGCAACCGGTCGTCGTCCGGCGAAGAGGCGATCACCCAACGTGGCCAATGTCTCATGTGTGGTCAGGTTGACCAGCTTGCCCAGGGGGATCTCATAGCAGGCCCGCGCCCAGGCTGACTCGGGGTCAACAGGCTGGCCCAGCCCACCCAGCCACATGGTGATGACACCCGGATGCCCCTTCTGGAAGGTCTCGGTCAGGGTACCTTTGGTCAGGGCAGCGTGGAAGTTGGCGGACCGGCAGGTCCACTTGAGCTCGTCGGCGGTGATGAACACATCCAGGTCCAAGACCCGTGGGATCAACGCCACTAGAAAGACGGCCAGTACCAGGAACCCTTCCACGGCCCAGCTTCGCCACCCCCCGGTCTTGTCGGAAAAGCTCATACTACGCATCTCCCATCCTCATTGCTCACGGGCCACGTTGTACCGTCACCTCACCGAGGAGCACGCTGTCGCCCTGAGGCTGGCCCGCGGGACCGAGGACCTCAAGCCGCTGGAGCGTCTGCCAGTCGTACAGGCCCACCAGGAGGGGATAGCGCCCCTCAGGAGCGTCGGGGGCAATGGGTACCACGCTGCGGTCCACGACCACCTGGCCGGGCCGCCACCTGGAGGTGGGGTGCCTCTCCTCGCAGGTGCCCGGCGTGTGATCGTTCTGCCCCCAGATGCGCCCCCCGGCCTCCACGTGGACGAATACCTGGTAGTCCCGATCCATCTCGGCCACCCCTTGCCAATAGAGGGTCAACAGCAGCACGCCCCCGGGCTCCACCTGGGAGGAATCCAGCGAGTAGCCCAGCAGCCTGGCCCTGCCGGCCAGGTTCGCCTCCAGCGGGTGCTCCATGAAGGCCAGCGGGTCGCCGAAGGGCAGACCCGGGTCGAAGGTCGGCTTGCTGAGCTGGCGGTCGTAGTACCCGGCGTAGGCTTCCACGGCGTAGATGGCTCCCCCTCTTTCCCCCCCGATTTCGGGGGGGATGAAAGAGGGGGCGGGAGCTCGCTGGTAGATGCGGATCCTGGGTCGGCCAGCGACGGTGACCCGTCCAATCTCTTCGTACTCAGCGGCGATCACGTCGTAGGGGACAGGTCGCTCATCCTGCACGTTCTCGGCGATGAAGTAGTAGCGTGGGCTTTCGGAGCAGCGCCACGCACCCCGGGTGTACCAGTTGGTGATAGCCGGCTCCTCGTTGCTGTCGTAGTCGCCCCGCAGCACCCCCTGGCCGTAGAGGGCCCCGATGACCTTCCAGCCTGCCCGATAGGGGAACCCGAACCAGCCCGTGGAGGGCAGCCTGTCATATGCCGCCCAGTAGAGGGGATGCTTGCTGGCCGGGTAGGTCCGCTTGTATTCGACATCGTGCCGCACGAAGACCAGGTAGATGTAATATCCGAACATCAGGTACAGGGCCGCAAAACCGAGGGCGGCGGCCCAGCGCCAGCGGGCCCCCTTGAGACTCAGTAAACCGCAAATCCCCAGCAGAGGCAGCTCCCGCGCCGCCGAATCGCAGGCATGGGAGCCCGCGCAGCTACCGAGACTGGCGCGCACGCGATCGAGAGCTACAGCGCTGAGCAAGGTCCAGGCGGGGAAGACGATGTGGACGTGGGTGCGGGGTGAGCCGATCAGGCAGGCGTAGAAGACGAAGGGCACGGCGAACCACAGCCAGTGGGCCTTCCAAGGGGTGGAGGGGCTGGGGAGGGCCAGCAAGATGAGGAGGAAAGCCGCCAGGAAGAAGAGCGCTGCGTTGAGGTCGCCGAACTGCCACCATTGGGGGCGCGCCACGACCGCCACCGAGCCGCCGATGAAAAGTAGGCTCAGCAGAAGGCCGACCCGGCGACGGGAGATGGCCCTGAGGTGCCGCACCACCTCTGCCGCCAGGGTGAGGGCCAGGAAGCCCATGTAATAGGTAGAGTTGTAGAAGGTGCTGAGGTCGAAGGATTTGCTGAGGGTGTTGTACAGGAATCCCTCACCCACCCGCACATCGGTCAGGTAGGCCAGGGTAGCGGTGCGGAAATAGGGATGGCGCACCAGGGGCACGTAGAAGGCGGCCAGCAGGACGGCGCACAGGGCGCCGGTACCCAGCCACACCTTCAAGTCGCCTCTAAGAGCTCCTGGTTGAGCTCGCCAGCGGCGGAAGCTCAGGTAGGCCAGGGCTGGGGCGACGAAGGTCGCGTCGTAGTGGGCCAGCAGGCCTACCCCCAGGAACAGGGTGCCCAGGAACTGATAGCGCCGCGCCAGGGGCCTGTCCTGACAGAATCGGTAGTAGCACAACAAGGCCAGCGTGGAGGTGAGGAAGACCAGGCTCTGGTACTGGACGATGCGGCCGAAGGCCACGAAGAAGCCGTTGATCGCCAGGAGGAGCCCGGCCATGAGCCCCACGAAGGGGTTGATCGTGGCACGGCCCAGTTGGTACAGGGCCAGGAACCCGGCCAGCATCGCCAGGGCGAAGGGCAATCGAGCCATACCCTCGCTGATCTGGCCCTGGAGGGCGTAGAAGAGGGTCGGGATCAGGATCTCGGCCGGGCCTTTCTTGTGCACGAAGATGGCGTCGGTCCGGCCCTGGATGGCGGCGGTGGCCTTGAGCATGATGATGGCCTCGTCGCCCTGGAACTCGGCGTAGCCCAGGTGGGTGAGGCGGAAGAAGGCGGACACGGCGAGGACCAGCGAAGCCTGGACCAGGACGTGTTTGGGGACCGGTGCGCTTGAACTCCCTCGCTCTCGCCGGCTGTAGGGGATCAGGAGGAGCAGCAGGAAGGCGTCATAAATCAGGAGGATCAGGCCGGGCGTGACTGGGCTGGGCAGGTAGTGGATGACCAGGCCACCCAGGATCAGGCTGGCGTAGCCGGCTCCCAGGCTGAGGGCCGCTCGCTCCAGCCCGTCCATGGTTTCGCGTCGTGGCAAGATGGTCTCGATGAGGAGGTAACCAGGCAGGAGGCAGGTCAGGAGGAAGGTGGCGGCGAAAGCCAGCAAGCCCGGCTTGCCCCATAAAACAACCCCGTTGCTCAGGAGGGCCAGAGCGGCCACTCCCACGGGGCGCCACAACGTATTCCACTCTAATGACCGCACCATCAGGGGACCACCACCACCTCGGCCAGGAGGATGCTGTTGTCCATCACGCCCGGCGGCCCCTCGCGCACCTCCAACCGCTCCATCGTCGCCAGGTCGTACATACCCACCCGAAGCTCGTAAGTGCCCACCGGCATGTCCTCCGGGATGACGATGTCGAAGGCATCCCGCACGATCTCCCCCGGCGCCCAGATGGATGTGGGGTAGCGGCCCGCTTGCGGCTGCCCATCGTGCTGCGCACGCAGACGTCCTTCCCCATCCAGCAAGTGCGCGAACACCGTGTAGTCGCGCTCCATCGTGGTTTGGGCCTGCCAGTAGAGCACCAGACGCAGGCGATCGCCCGGCTGCGGGAAGCGGTCGGACAAATCATATCCCAGGAGCGTCACCTTGCCGGCCAGATCCGCTTTGGCTTCATGCTCCATGGCCACTGCCTCCGCCTCCCACACGGCTCGGGGCCGCGCCACCTTGATCGGTCCCAGCCGCAACTCCTTGCCCAGCTCCTGACCGTCCGGCCCCACCAATGGCAGGCGCTGCAGGTCAGAGATGCGATACATGCCGGATATCAGCCAGCAGCGTCCCGGCGGGGCCTCGGGCGGCACCTGCAAACGGTACCAACTCACCACCGTCTCGCCCGCCTCCCACTGGTACGGGCTGTACCCGGTGCCGTCATCCTGCGCCCACTTCTGGCCCCAGTCATCCACCAGCTGGTTGAAGAGGGAGTAGCCCAGGCTCTCAGGACTTACCTCTTCGATGCGCCATGTCAGGGTGACTGGCAGGGTGCTGCCTGGCTCCGTCACGCTCGGGGCCTCGATGCGCAGCAGACTGAGCCCGTCCCCCATGCTGACCGGCATCCCCGGGGCCACCTGGGGCAACGCATCCTCGGCGGGTGGCAAGCGGTAGAAGCGGATTACCGACTCGCCGCCCGGCAGGACCACCGCTTGGTCCTCCAACTCCTCGGCGTAGATCTCCAACACTGACCGGGCCAAGCCGTCGCCGGGGAGCACCAGGTACAGGCTATCGCGCTCCTGGCTGGCCGGGAAGACGAAGGCCTCTTGCCGGGCATCCACGTACTTGGGCTGGATGTCCGCTCCGAAGAGATAGTCCAGCGCTGCCAGCAAATCAGACTCCGACAGGTCCAGGTTCCCTGTGAGCACCATCACCCGCTGATTGTCCAGAGCACGGCTTAACTCCCGAGTTCTGTTGGTCACCTCCAGGGGATACTTGATAGGCGTCCCGTAGCCGCCCTCGGTCGTATTGCGCTCCAGGAAGGCCTGCAAAGCTCCTGTGCTCTGGAACTGCCACAACGCCACAGCAGCTACGGCGGCCAGGGGCAAGGTGTAGCCGGCTGCCAGCGCCAGCAGCCCCGGCTCGTGGGCGGGCCGACGCTTGTCCAGCAGCCTGGCCACGCTTCTCGCCAGCGAGGCCAGGAAGATGCCCACGATGAGGAACTGGCTGGGGTAGAGCAGGCTCAAATGGATAGGCGCCAGGTCAGGCCGATGGCGCACGTTGACCACCACCGGCACCAGGAACCACAGCAACACCAGGGAGTAGCCGACAGCACGGCTGGGGGTGGGACGCCCCCAGGCCCTAACCCCGTCGGCGATGATGGCCACGAAGAGGTGGATGATGCCCAGTACGATGAGCGCCTGCTCCATCAGGTCCAGCCAACCCAGCGCCAGCCGACCTGCCTGGAAACGCCACATGCCCTGGCCGGCCAGGTGCTGCAGACCGGCACCGGTGGCAATCTGCAGGCCGTACTGGATGCTGGCCAGATCTAGCTCAGCTCCTGGCCCCCCTCCCGGCACCAGCATCCGCAGGCTGGACCACCCATGGGCCGCTGCGTAGCTCAAGCTAGGCCACAGTGTCAACCCCAAGGCGATGAGGCTGACGATGAACGGCAACGACTTGAGCCGGCGCCAGTAGATGATGAGAGCAAGGACGAAGACCGGTAGGAACGAGGCTGATGCCGGGTGTACCTGGAGCAGCACCCCCAGCCAGAACCCAGCCAGCACCAGGAACCACGACCGCCGCTCGATGAAAGTGGCGAACAGCGCGTAGAAGAAGAGCGCCGCGAAGAGCGGCAGGAACGCCGCCGCGTCCAGGCCACGGGCAAAGATCACGGCCCACGGGGCCACGGCGTATAGGAGCGCGGAGATCAAGGCCACGCCCTCGCCGAAGTAGCGTCGGGCCAGCAGGTAGCCGACCGCCACAGCCGCGACGTTCAGCAACGCCACGAACCCGGCTGCCAGCAAGGGATCGCCGGAGACAACCAGAGGCAGCGCCAGCAGGTAGACGGCGACCGGTGATGCCCCAGCACCCCCGTCGGTCTGGGGAATCTCAATACCCGCCTGCTGCAGCCATTGCGAGCTGAGCCGCAGTTGAGCGACCTCGTGGCGGGTGAACTGTATCAGGTCCAGTGAGGTCAGACGCAGGTAAGCGGCAAGGAGCAACACCGCCACCGCGCCCATGAAAGCCAGAGCCAGCGCGAATTGTTCCTCGGTGGGCACAAAGTCGGGCGGAGACGTCCATGCAGGACGGTCTGCCCGCCTGTCACCCACCCGCACAGTCTGAGACTCGTCCATATGCTCTGCCGTTTGTGGCGCACCCTCACCCGCCGGCCAAGGCCCCCTGGGCCGGGCTGCGCAGGTGCCGCAAGGGGCTCGAGCCTTTTGGGGCACGAGCCAGGCTGTCAGACGCGGGCCTATTATACCCGCTTCCACCGTTTACGCCAAATTGACCCACAGGGCTTTTCAGCTCCTTAACAAGTAGGGACTTCCGAAGTCCCCCATGAGGCCGCTGGCGTCAGGAACGTGTGTATGGCGTACGCCCCCCTAATCCCCCTATCCCCTTCTCCCCCGCGTGGGTGGCAAGGGGGTAGGGGGAGGGGCGAAGCCGGGGTCTCAAAGGTCAAAAGCAGCGAAAAGCCCTGATTGATCACAGGGCTTTCCGATTCTGTGACGGAGGGACCGTTGGGTCATACTGCCTATGACGAGCCACGTGGACTTGGAAAGGCAACGCCCGTGTTCTTGAGCACCCTCAAGCTATAGCTTTCCAAGCCGTAGCGCTGCAAACCAGATCTGAGGGTCAAAACATCGGGAAGCCTGATCGATAAACCATTGTTTGACCTCCACAGGCTATTGGTGTATAATTATATTAGGCAGATCCTGCAACCCTGCGGTCAGCCGAGAGGTACTGCGGAGGAAGGAGAGTCGAGGTCCCGCGTCACATACACGTGTCGGACGGGGACCCCGCAAGTTGTTGGTTTTGCGACTGAGGGCTACCCATCCGGCCCGTGCCCAAACGACCTGGAATCTTGCCCTGTGGGTGAAGCAAACCTTGCGGGCAGGTGGCAATCTCGGTTGTCCACCATGTGCGTCGAAATAGGGTGGGATGGCCGAGATTTGTTTTGTCAGTCAGGAGGTGAGACTGGGCGCATGACTGTTGAGTTACGTCCTGGGGAATCTTTTGACAGCTTGCTCAAGCGATTTCGTAAAGAGGTAACCCAGAGCCGCATTCTTAGCACCTACAGGCGGCGGCGCTGGTTTGTGTCCAAGAGCGAGCAGCGGCGGATTCAGAAGCGCAAGGCGATCCGCAAGGCCCAGCGCCGGCTCTGGCGTCGTCAGCGACAGCAGAGCAAGCGCCGCTGAGCATCCGCAAATGGAGGGTGACAGAGTGCCTGCTCAGTTGTTCGGCAGCCATGTGCAAGCACTCCGGTTTAGACTTCACCAGGCATGAGTGGGGGACGTTATTCGCAAGGCATGGAGCCGCACTTTAGCAGCCTATCTGGCGATGCCTACATGAGGTCCCTTGTCAGCGCCCCACCGGGCAGCGGGGCATTTCCCGGATGGGCGCCAAACCCGTGGCCATCGGTCTAGGGATCAGGTCCAAATGCCCTGATTGATGAGAGGAAGGCAAGGAGATGTTTGCCGTAGGCGACAAGGTAGTGCATCCAGCGCATGGAGCCGGCGTGGTGATGGCCATAGAGCAACTGGATTTGCTCGATGAGTACAGCCGTTACTACGTGATTTCCCTCCTCGGCAGCGATATGCGGCTCCTGGTACCCGTGAAGAACGCGGAGCAGGTTGGACTCAGACCTGCCATGAAGACTGGGAGGCTGTCGAAGGTTCTGGCGATCCTAAAGGAACCACCCAAGAGCCTCCCCGAGGACTATAAGGAGCGCCAGGCTCAGGTCGAAGAGCGACTGCGATCGGCCGACCCGGAGCTGATTGGTTCCGTGGTGCGCGACCTCACGTGGTTGCGCCATGAGAGCGGTCTCACAGCCAAGGATGCGGCCCTCCTGGAACGAGCCAATGCTTTGCTGGCCGGCGAGATCGCCCTCGTCAAGAACATCGAGCTGGAAGAGGCTGAGCGCGTGCTCCAATCTACCCTCAACAACAGCCTGGCGGAACTGGCCCCGGAAAACGGCTGAGCCTGAGCGCCAGCCGCACGAACGACCGGTATCCCTGATCCTGATTTGGTCCCCGCGCACCCTCTGGTGCCATCGTGAGATGACGCACGACGGGGGACCGGTGCAAGCTTGATCTATCTGCCACCTTACGTTCGCGGCCGATTGGCCTTCGCCACTTCGCGGCCAGGGCGATGGACTATGCCGCCGGACCTCGATGTGTCCGGACGGGCGAGGGGGCCCGGCGGGAGCAGATGAGAACTCAAGCCTTGGTTCAATCACCTTCGGGACAGATGAGCTGAGCGAGGCATCATGCCCAGACTTCAAGGTGCAGGCGCCTTGTTGCGCACGTCGGGAAGTGATTCTATGGCTAAGACGCCGTACGAAAGACTAAAAGAGGAACTGGAACACCTGCAGGATGAGATTCGTCGCTTGCAGGAGCGTTTGGACTTTACGCCCGACTACGGCCTGGGTGAGGGTGATCCCTCCATCTACGACTGGGAGTTGAACTGGGCACTATTGCGACGCCTGGAAGCCCGAGAAGCCTCCATCAGGCAGGTGTTGGACCGCATAGATGAGGCAACCTACGGGTACTGTGAGAGTTGCGGGGCAGAGATTCAGCCGGAGCGGCTAGCCATTCTTCCCGAGACCACGTTGTGCGCGGCTTGTGCCCGGGCCAAGGGCTAGCAATCTATTACGCATCACCGGCTATGGCAGCAAGCCACTTCTCAATGACCCCAACTGCGATGTGGCACCGCGTCGGTCGGTGGTCCTTTATGCGCGTCCGAAGCGATGCCAGCCGCATCCCCTGCAATACCCTCCACACGAAAGCGGGAGACTACCGGCGTGGACATCTCGGACGGAATTGAGTATAATTGACCTGCCCGACTATCGGGACCAGGCCGGAATGCCATGCCGGGAGGGACCGACTATGCTGACCCGCATTGAGCTGGAGCAACTTTCCAAGTACCATAACCCCGACTACCCGGTTACCAGTTTCTACCTGAACATTGACAAGGGACGACCGGACGAGGCGAAGGTCGAAGTGCGCCTCAAGAACGTGCTCGCCCAGATCGAGGAGCAGCGTGATCGCTGGACCAAGGCCCAAATGGAATCCGTCGAGCGTGACGTGGAGCGGATTCGGGCCTTCGTGCGCGACCAGCGAGTGCGCGGCGGTCAAGGTGTGGTGGCCTTTGCGTGCTCCGCCGACAACTTTTGGCAGGCCTACGCCTTCCCACGCAGGGTGGGCAACCACGTGCACCTCGATCACCAACCTTACGTGAAGCCCCTGTTCAGCATCTTGACCTACTATGAGCCGGTGTGCACGGTGCTGGTTGGGAAGCGCAAGGCCCGGGTGTTCGTCACCCGTGGCGACCAGATCGAGGAGCCCAGCGATGTCCTGACCGAGATACCCAAGCGCCATGATCAGGGGGGATGGGCCCAGGCCCGCTTGCAGCGCCGGCATAACGAGGCTGTCACGCACCATCTGAAAACGACGGCCGACCGCATCTTTGACCTGTACCAGCGGATCAAATTCGACAAGTTGCTCGTAGCCGGGACCGAAGAGCTGGTAAGCCAGTTCGAGGAGTATCTCCACCCCTATCTGCGAGAGCGGCTGGTGGGGACTTTCCCCCTTGGCATGACGGCGGGCACCAAGATGGTCCACGAGCACACCAGGCGCGTGGTGGATGAACTGGTGCAAAAAGAGGCGCTGGAGCTGGTGGAGCGGGTGGAAAGCGAGTCCGGCGCCCAGGGATTGGGCGTGGTGGCGTTGCCCGGCACACTCCGCGCCGTGCAACAGGGTCAGGTACACATCCTCCTGGTGACGGAGGGCTTTGCCGAAAGCGGCAAGCGCTGCCGGCAATGCGGCCACCTCACGGTGCGCGAGCAGGAAATGTGCAGCTATTGCGGGGGAGAACTGGCGCCGGTAATGGACATCGTGCAGGCCGTAGCCGATCAAGCCTTCGACCAGGGGTGCGAGGTGAGATTCCTGGACGGCCAGGCCGGCGAGAGGCTGGCCAAGCTGGGTGGTATTGGGGCACTCTTGCGGTTCCGGCCAGGCGCTTAATGTAGATTCAGGCAACCTCTTGAACCTTTATCAAGTTGGTCGTACCGGGGGAGTACCCGGCAGCTCCCGCGGTGACCACTACCAGGTCGCCCTTTCGCACGTATCCGGCCTCCCGCGCCGCCGCCACGGCGTCGGCAATCATCTGATCCGTGTTATCCACCCGGGGGGCCAGCAGCGGGTACACCCCCCAGGTTAGCATGAGGCGCCGTTGGACCGCCGGCGAGGGTGTGACTGCCACGATGGGCACCTCAGGCCGGTAGCGTGCCACCAGGCCGGCCGTGGACCCGGACACAGTGGGCGTGATGATGGCGGCGGCCCCCAGGTCCTGTGCAGTCTGGCAGGTGGCGTGAGCCACGGCCTCGGCGATGGTGCGGGGCCTGGCGCGAAGGGTCAACTCCGCGCGAAAGGAGGCTGAGCCGGTGGCTTCTGCGTGCCAGGCGATCTTGACCATGGTCCGCATCGCTTCTAGCGGGTATTTCCCCACGGCCGTCTCGCCGGATAGCATGATGGCATCCGTACCGTCCAGAACCGCGTTGGCCACGTCGCTGGCCTCGGCCCGGGTGGGTCGCGGGTTGCGGATCATGGAGTCCAGCATCTGCGTCGCCGTGATGACCGGCTTGCCGGCCTGATTGCACTTGCGGATGATCATCTTTTGCATCATGGGCACCTCTTCCGACGACGTCTCAACCCCCAGATCCCCCCGGGCCACCATGATGGCATCCGCAGCCGCGATGATCTCATCAATGTGTTCCACCGCTTCCGGCTTCTCGATCTTGGCCACCACAGGCGTGGGAAACTCGCCGCCGTGCCCGCGTATCATCTCCTTTAGCTCCAGCACCTCCCGAGCCGAGCGCACGAAGGAGAGGGCGATCCAGTCCGCACCCTGCTCCAGGGCAAAGCGCAAATCATCTCGGTCCTTGTCCGTGATAGCCGGGATGGAGATCGAGGCCCTGGGCAGGTTGATCCCCTTGCTCGACTGCAACACCCCACCGACCAGCACCTGGCAGCGCACATCCTGCGAACTGCTCTCCAGCACGGTCAGCTCCATCAGGCCGTCGTCGAGGAGGATGCGATCGCCTGCGTGCATGGCAGCCGGCAGGCCCGAGTATTGCACGGGGATAAGCCCCGGCCGGCCGATGACGGGCCGCGCAGTGAGGGTCACCTCCTGCCCCTGCACCAGGGTTACCCCCTCGTCCGGCAGCCGGCCCACGCGCAGCTTGGGCCCCTGCAGGTCCATGAGCACGGCCACCGGCTTGCCGGCCTCCTGGGCGGCCCGGCGGATGCGTTGCAAGTTTTCGCCGTGGTACTCCTGGTCGCCGTGAGAAAAGTTCAGGCGGGCCACGTCCATCCCGGCCCGGATGAGGGCACGCAGGACGTCTGGCTCCCGGCTGGCCGGGCCAATAGTAGCCACGATCTTCGTCCGCAACATACAGCTTCCCTTTCGCCACCCTGCTGCAGGCGCCAAGTTCCCCCCACTCTGTCTGGATGATGAGAATATAGCCCCATTCCTGTCTCCGGTCAAGTTGAAGTAAGCCGGTGATTACCCGTAGCTCTAAGGGTGTCATTCTGAGGCGCGAAGCGCCGCCTGTCCTCAGCCCCCACCTGAGGTGCCTCGGGCCGAAGGCTCGTCGAAAGCCGAAGCGCACCAGGAGCAGTTGTTGTGGCCTCTGGGTTTTTGGCAGGCGGGGCGGATACCCGCTTTGGCGACGATATGGGGGAGCAAACTGGACCAGGAAGCTTTTGCCGCCGCCCTGTCGACGTGGGCGAGGGAGTGAGGGCTTAGGGAAGCCGTCAGTGCAGATGGGAAGTAGTTGCGGACCAGTAAGCGGGAGGGGGAAGCCGCCTTGCAAGTGGTGACGGTGGTGGCCCATGCTGCACCGCTTACTGGCCGAGAATCTCTCAATCACCTCTGCAGCACCTCTGGCGGGGTTCTCCTTCCGCGTTCGGTGCGGTCGAAGTCGCCGTCAAAGCTCACGATGATCAGGTTGTACTTCTCTGCCGCAGCATACTGGTAGGCATCATCAAAGTCCAGGTTGAACTTGTGGGATGCGTCAACGATTACATCAGTCACCCCACCATTCGAGAGCCTTATGCTGCAGTTCCACCTCTTCACCTCCTGCTATACTCATCTTGCCGCGCCCAGCGTCATCAGCCACACCACTTCGTTCCCCTGAAAGTCGATCACCTCCACCTGTCACCATGATGATCTCAAGCCCCTACGGCTTGATACGTACGATCACCTTATTTCACCTCCGAAGGACGCTTCTGCGACTATTACTTGTTTCCTGGCATCTGACAAGCTGGAGGAAGCTGAATGTGGGAGGGCGCAAAGCGAAGGCCACGAAAGCTGTCCGTGCCTTTCGTGGCCTTTCGCATGTTTCGCGGTCCAAACCGCCTCCTCACCCGCAACTCTCCCCCCAATGCTTCACCACCAGCATGATGTCCACGATGTCAATGTCGCAGTCGTGATCGAGGTCGTAGAGCGAGTTATAGCAGGCATCTTCGCACTTGCAGCGCCAGCGGCTGGCGACAGCCTGGATGTCAGCAACGTCCACTGTGCAACTGCAGTCGAAGTCCACCCCCAGTGCTGTGCAAGCTGAGGCACCATACATGCTGGCCAGGTTGTTGGCCCATGTGGTCTCGGTGACCGTCCAGCCGGAGTTCACCGTCAGATAGAAAGAGTGTTGTCCGAATGTCGGGACGTTCCATGTGGTCGTGACGACAGCGTATCCAGCGGCGTCTAATTCCGGCAGCGTCGTCACGCTGATGCGCGCCGTGTCAGTGAAGGGATCGTCCACATAGAAAGCTGCCTCCACTGGCGGTGCGGCCACGCTGCCGAAGTTCGGTAGATCCCAAATAATTGCTCTTAAGGGGCGTCCTCGCCCCGTCAGGGCGGCGAGGACGCCGCCCGGTAGCATGTTATTGGGATATGAAGTTGTATACGGTGCCCGTGATGACCACTCGCCCGTCGGGTAGCGGCTCTGTCCACAGGTACAGCGGGCTCACGGCCAGATCGGGCAAAACGTCCAGGGTGAGTGCGGCAACGTTGTTGTCGGTGAACGTCTCAGCGAAGTCGCCCTGGCCCTCGTTGACGACGGCAACCAGCCCGTAGCTCCCCTGAGCCAATGCCCCGTAGTCCCAGGGCGTGGTGAGGGTGATGGCCTGGCCGGCCTCCAGCGGGGGCACGGTGTCGGTGATGGCCAGCGTGCCGGTGATGGCCTCCCACCGGTAGGCGATGGTCGTGGCGGGGCTGGCCGTGGTGCCCATGTTGCGGATGAGGGCCGTCAGGCCCACATTGGAACTGCCCCAGTAGTCCACGCCTGCCCCCACCAGCTCCAGGTCCGGACCAAAGGCGAACAGCGAGGCGCGGTTGTTGGTCTCGTCCGCCTCGGCGATCTGGTCCTGCGGGTCGGCCGCGGCCACCAGTTGCCGCACCCCACCGAGGGACGGAACGGGGTACGTGGTGGTCAGCGTAGCCGTGTACCCCGCCGCCAGGGTGCCCGGCCACGAGGCGGTGTCGAGGAGGGTGCCGCCGGCGTCAGGGTCGCCATCGTAAAAGGCCACCTGCACGCCCTCCAATGCCAGCGCACCGGTGTTGGTCACCGTGGCACTGACGGTCACGCTGGCCCCGGCCTGGGGGTGCGTGTCGGAGACGGTCAGCGCACCCATGGCCAGGTCCTGCACGAAGCGGTGGCTCAGGGTGTACAGGTCCGTCTGCCCCTCCACCGGCAGGGTGTAGGTGATGGTCTCTCCGGTATTGGGGTCTGTGGTGGTGCGCTCCTCCAAGGAGATCTGCGTCTGGGCGTAAGCCATGAGCAGCCGGCCCGTCGCGTCCAGCGCCGGCGAGGGGTAGCCCTCGGAGGTGCCTGTCGTCGGTCAGGCGGTAGGGGCGTCCCCAGGCGTTGTGGACGGCGTCGTAGAAGGCGACAAACAGATCCCGCTGCCCGGCCTTCTGGCCGGTGAAGACGGCCGCCAGGTTGTCGGCGGCATCGTGGAGCAGGTGGAACTCGTCCACCACCAGGTCGGGGTCCAGGGCCAGGGTGGCCTCATCGCCTCTGGTCAGGTGGCGCAGGCGCAGGGTGTCTCCCGCCTGCCAGACCAGCAGCGGCTGGTTGAGGGTGTTGTAGACCACCTGCGGGTTGGTATGGCCCAGGTCATCGTTGGTGAGCTGCTGGGGCACCGACCAGGTGCCCCCGTCCCAGGGGCTGGTGAAGAGCTGCAGGGTGGGCGTGACGCCCCCCGTGGGCGTCAGGAAGCGGGTGTAGGCGATGGTGGCGATGCCATCGCCGTAGCCGACCGCCAGATCAACCAGGCCGGGGATGCCGTCCATGGCCACCGCTCCAGCCTGATCGAATGGAGCCCGGACTGAACGTCGGGGGCGCCATCGCGTTGGCGAAGGCGGTGCCCCCCGCCGGAATGCGAGCGCCTGCGGCCACTATCTCCCCGTCGCCTCACCGGTTGCGCAGGATGAGGGGCAGGTACACCCCTTCTTCCACCGCCAGCTTGACCACGAAGGCGTCGCTGTCGCCGCCGTTGAAGGTCGTGTCAAAGGCGCCGGGCGTGGTGGGGAAGTCGGAAGACCCGGTCACGCCCGTGACGTAGGCCGCCCCACTCCCGTCCACCGCAATGCCAGAGCCCCCCTCCAGGTAACTCCCGCCCAGGAAGGTGGCGTAGAGGAGGTCGCTTTGAGCGGAGGAGCGGAGGGGAAGGGGGCGGTGATTTCATTGGCCCTCACCCCTGGCCCCTCTCCCGACGTCGGGAGAGGGGACCCATCAGCGGCCACGGGCTGCAACAGCGGCAGGGTGAATTCGCCCACGGCGGTGGTCAGGCGCAAGCCCTCACCCCCAGCCCTCTCCACCCCCCTCGCACGCGCACGGCGCCCAGGTCGGCCCCGGGCCGGGCCACCAGCCGCGGCACCAGGCGGCCGTTCTGGCCGGTGAGCTCCAGGTCGATGCCAGGATACAGGTCTGCGTAGCGCACCCCGCCCCACACCGGCACGTTGAGACGCCACTGGTCCGGGTCGTTGCCGATGAAGTAGGAGACCACGGTGTCCAGCCGGTGGAAGGGCTCGAGGCGGGGGCGGGGGTTGGCGCCGGGGAAGGTGAGGCGCAGGTAGACGCCGTGGACCTCACCCCTCTCCCCCGGCCCCTCTCCGCTGCGGAGAGAGGAGAGGGGTGCCCACCTCCAGGCGGACGGGGTGGGGGGTGAGGTGTCTCCGTCACCGTCACCCAGATGGTTGCCGCTCCAGGTGGGGTAGCGATGCTGACGAGAGACAGGAAGGCGAGTATGATGAGGGAGGTGGCTACTGTGAAGCTTGCGTGAGACTTGCGGAAACCCGCGTCCCACTCGTAGTTCGGAGTATACAAGCAAGCCACGCAGCGAAGTGGCCTCCACCCCGCACCGCGCTGCGCCACGCACCTCACTACGAGCGGTTGGCCCATAAGACGGAGGCGCGATCGGGGAGCGGTTCTGCCACGCGGACCTGGTCGCGCCCGGCCGATTTGGCGCGATACAACGCCTGGTCAGCCAACTGGACCAGGTGGTCCGCGTCCGCAGCGTGCTCGGGGAAGTTGGCGATGCCCTGGCTCACGGTCGGCTTGGGGATGGGGTTGCCTGCACCGTTGACCAACTCGAGCTCCGCCAGGGTGCGGCGTATGCGCTGTGCCACCTGACGCGCCTGAGCCGTGGTGGCGCCGCGCAGGACGATGCCGAACTCCTCGCCACCCCACCGGCCCACCACATCCGTCTTCTTCACGTGAGCTTCAATGGCCTGAACGGTCAGCCGCAGCACCTCGTCGCCCACCACGTGGCCGTAGGTGTCGTTGTACTCCTTGAAGTGGTCAATGTCGAGCATGATGAGGGACACAGATCTCCCGGCCTTCCTGGCCTGTTCCACCGCCTCGTTGAGGCGCAGCAGGAAGTGGTTGTGGTTGTAGACCCCGGTCAGGGCATCTCGGCGAGCCTGCTCTTCCACCGCGGCGTGATGGCGGGCGTTATCGAGGGCCAAAGCGGCCTGCCGGGCCACGCTGCTCAGCAGCGTCAGGTCCTCCTCATCGAAGGCATGGGGCTGATAGCTGGCTACCGCCAGCAACCCCATGAAGTGGTCGCCCGCCACCATGGGCACGCCAAGCCACGACTGGGACATCTTCTCGTGCCCCATGTAGACGGGCTTGGCCGGCAACGAGCCCAGTTCCTCGCTCAGATGTCGCACCAGTAGCGGCCGGCGCTCGCGGATCACCAGGCTTGATAGCCCCTGACCAACGGGCAGCTTCCTGGGCGGGAAACGCTCTTGCTCGTCAATCAAGATGCGCACGTCCAGCACCTCTTCCCTGGGGTCGTACAGTGCCACGTAGTACGTATCGGTGGGGATGACCCTGCTGAGCTGCTGGTAGATCAGCTCAAGCAATTCGTCCAGCTCGATGGTAGAACTCACCGCCTGAGCCACCTCGTTCAGCACGCTCATGCGCTCTGCGCGTCGCTTCGTCTCTTCGTGGAGTCGGGCGTTCTGGATGACGACGGCGAGCTGCGCTGCCAGGGTCTGGAGCAGGTCCAGCTTGGCCTGGTCGAAGGGCATCCGCCCCCAAGGGCGCACCTCGCCCACCGAAATCACCCCCACCGGCTGGCCTTCGGCCAGCAACGGCACCAGGCACGCGGTCTTCACGCCCATGAAGAACAGGGTATCCCTTTCACCCTGGCTCATGATTGAGGAGGGATCATCTTGGCGGGCGATGACCGGGCGGCCGGTCTCAACAGCCTGCCGGTGCAGGGGCAGGCCATTCACCGGGTACCGCTGACCCACCGATGGCTCCCACCCTGGCTCCGAGTGCAGCACGTAGGCCCCTCTGGTCACCAGATACTGGTGTGTGGGGTCCAGCAGGCAGATGCGGCAGGATGTGACCGGCAATCCCCTGGCAATCTTCTCTGCCAGGCGCGGCAGGGTTTCATCCAGATCCAGCGACCGGGCTGCGGTGACACTGGTGTCCAGAAGGAGGGAGAGCTGACCGCTTCGTTGAGTCGCCCCCAAGGCTTGCTGGCGGATTACACCGGCCAGATAACTGGCCAGGTAGCCCGCCGCCAGGAAAACCGCGAAGTGCAGAGCCTCGCCAAGCAAAACGGAGTTCGAAATACCCGCGCGCAGAGCATTCACCAAGATTTCAGCTGCCAGGGCAAACAAAGCTGCCACGACAGCCAGTGGCCATCCTACCATGATTCCGGCTGCCGCGACGATGAGCACGTAGACCACGTCCAGGGCCACCCCATAGGGGTGCAACACGTAGCAGGTAGCCGCCACGGAAGAGATGCTGCCGAAGATGCCCAGGTAGTGAAGCCAGAGGGGCAACCCAACGCGAGGAACCAGCCAATGGAACAGGACCAGCATGATCGCTACCGTAAGGCCCGCGATGAGCCCAAGTTGCAGTTGTTCAGCCGGTGTCAGGGGAAGAACCCACGCCGGGAGGAGCGCGAAGAGGGCGATGCCGCACACGCCCAACTCCAGGGGTTTCAGAAAGCGCGTCCGGATTCCAGTTTCGTCGTATAAATTCATGGGTCGCGAGCTCCAATTCCCAGCGGCACTGGACAACCCTCACGACATAGGCGGTGTGGTGCCGAGTCTTGTGACCTAATTGGTGACTATTATGCCACAAGTGGCAGTTTTGGGCAAAATCCACCCGGCCTTCGATCACCACGGGCCAAAGGAACCGATGCGGTGACACCCACCCCGGCCCTGCTGAGAAGAGACCGGCCGCAGCGGCCCTATCTGGCGAGCTTCCGCGAATGCGACGTGCATCACCCGATGCAAGGATCATCGGCCCAGGAACAGGTGCCGTTGCCGCCACGCCGCGACGATGGCAAAGGGCCCCAGGGTTAGCAGCAGGACCACAATGGCCAGCTCCGTCAGGGCCTCGAAGGTCAGGGGGACGAAGATGCCGTGTTGCAGGTCGAAGAGCAGGTCCATGAGCCCCAGGAAGATGGCGGCGCTGCCGGCCAGCAGGGTGAAGAGGAGCCCCCAGGCGCGCATCCTCCACAAGCCGATGGCCCCCAATGTGGCTGTCACCACCAGCCAGCCGTCGGCCAGGGGGAAGGCCAGCTCGAAGGCCAGGTAGACCGGGTCGCCGGGGCGGGTCTGGATGGCTTCCGGCACGGTGAAGAAGGCGATCCAGTACAGGACCGTGGCCACGGCTGCGAAGACGTTCAAACCGATGAGAACCGTGATGATGCTGGGTCTTCTAGGCCTTTCGTTCTCGTTCAGGGATTGTTCACTGGGCATACGCGAAACCTCCGTTTCTGTGCAACTCAAGGAGCAGGATCGGCTAGTCAACGGCAGGGGGCCGTTCTAGCCCTGCCCGCTGACGCATAGCCTGGCGCAAGACCTCGATGTCGTCCGGCACCACATAGGCGGCCACGAAGAAGAAGATGGCGCACAGCATCCAGGCGCTCTCACTGACGATGAGAATGGCGTCGTGCAAGGAAAGTCGCACGGCAATAAGCCCACCCAGGAGCGGAGCTGTGGCTGCCCCAACGGACTCGGCAAAGTTTTGCACCGCCAACGCCGTGGAGCGCACCTCGGGCAGGGTCACGTCATAAACCGTGGAGATGACGTTAGGCCCGGCAAAGGGCATGAACAGGGTGGCCAGGCCCATCATGACCAGGAAAAGGCTTTGGTTCCCCACCGGCACGCTCAGGGCAAGGAAAAGCAGGAGGGCCCCCATAAGCACGCCCGCAGCAGCCACCAATAACCGCCCCCGTCGGGTGTGCTGGAAGAGGAAGTCGCCCATCGCCCCTCCGACAAATTGCCCTAAAGCCATCATCAACACCGCAACCGCCATGGTCACGAGGATCACGTCTGAGGCGTAGCCACGCTCTTTTTCCAGGTAGCGGAAGGCCCAGTAAGTCATAACGTTCCAGGGGAAAACACCGAAGAACCCCTGGGTGTAGAGCAGGAGCAGGGTTCGGTTGCGGAATAACCCCCGGGCCAGTTGCCAGTCGAAGCGATAGACCCCGATCTCCTCCAGGCTGGCCAACTCCGGTTCACTCCTACCCCGGGCGACCTCGCGCACGCCGAAGAAGATAATCACCGCCAGCGCAATGCCCAGGGAGCCAGTCAGGTAGAACACCCGGCGCCAACCGAGCAGGTCCCGCACGCCCAGGGCCAGGACCATCCCCAGCATGTACCCCATGGGCGCGGCGATTTGCAGCAAGCCGTAGATCTTCCCGCGCACGGCCGGGCCGAAATGGTCGGAGATCAGGCTGTACAGGCCCGGGTAACTGGAGTCGTCAATTCCGCTTGAGGCCCGGGTGATGAGGAACCACCGGTAAGTGGGGGCGACCGCGCTGATCCAGGTGGTAGCGCCCCAGATGAACGAGGCCAGGGCCAGCAGTTTGGCCCGGGCATAGCGGTCGCACAAGTAACCCCACACCGGGTAAAAGGTTGCTCCCACGACGAGGGCTCCCGTGAACACCGCCCCCATCTGGGCCTCGTTGATCTTGAAAGTCTCCATAATGGGGGTGGTTAAGGGGCCTATGAGCAGCCTGTCGGCCTGGTGCAGAAGTATGAAGGCGAAGGAGACAGCGACGACGAACCAGCGGTAGCGGGACCGGTGCATGGTCATCCCTCATCTCTACAAGGGCATATGCGCCCTTAAGATTGGCCAGGTTTCAATACCCACTGATTGCATCTCCTCCCCGTGCTTGGGGTCCCACTCATCCGGCGGGACGATGTAGGCGACCTCGTCGTTGGCCAGGCCGAAGAGGAAGCGGTATCTGCCGCTCATGGCCTCCTTCACCTCGCGGCCCAGCCGGCAGAAGGGCTGGCCGGGGATGGTGACGATCTGAGCCGGGCCCAGCCGCACCGACCAGGTCTCGGTGCGCACCTTGCCATCGTACAGCCGCCGTTTGATGATGCCCACAGCACGTAACAGCCTCAGGAACCGATTCTCGCCGGGGAGGTCCACCACCTGCTTCTCGATGCTGATGGCCACCTCCTCGGCGTATTCCCCATGCTCCAGAGCCGCAAGGACAGCTCGGCCAATTGCCTCCCCCAACTTCTCCGCCTCCTCGAAGGTCCTCAGGCCCAACTCGCCTTTCGGGTCACGAATGGTCTGTAGCGGATGCACGTCTCCTACCGCGCCGTTGAAGTAGAGGGTCAGGCCACCCTTCGCCTCCTCCACAGATTCCCGCATGTAATAAGGCCAATCGGCGCTGAGGAGGGTGTTCTGCGGGCCGAGGACGTTGGTGTGGCAGGCGAAATTGACCACGGTGGCGATGGTCTCCCCTGCCTTGTTCTCCACGACCATAACGGCCAGTTCGGGGTCCACCGGCCCCTGGGGATCGCGCCGATTGCCCACCAACCCCTCCACCCGGGTCGTGGCGAAGCCGACGTGGGCGGGCACCCGCTTCGCCACGGCCTGGACGATGGCCTCCGCCGTCCGCCGGTGCACGAAGCTCCGGTAGCGTTGCGGCACCCCGCCGTAGATGCCGTACATGTCCGGCCCTGCCTGGGTGTGAACGGCAGCGACGATGATCTCCAGGGACGGTAGGCCTGTCTTCTTGACGGCCAGCTCGCGGATGGCCAGCACGTCGTCATAGTACAGCGCCATGAGGTCTACGGCCACCAGGGCCAGCGCCCGCTCACCGTCGTCTAGGACCAGGGCACGGGCCTGGAGGTCGTCGTGGACCCCGGTGGAACGCCGGGGGCACAGCAGCGTGCGCACCAATCCCCCTCCCACGTGATAGCCGCCCATGGGGTAGTGCTCCTGAGGAGTGACAGACGTCCACGCCGCTCCGGCTTGCAGCTTTCCCATCGGCATTTTCCTCCTTCCCCAATGATTACCGACCGCCGGGCTCGCTGCGCTCGCGACCGTCGACCACCCACCGCGGACCGCTGCTTCCTCGGGGACAGCGGTCCGCCGTCGTTCTGTCGTCTGCCATCTGCGGTTGGCGGTCATCGCCGCAGCTCCGGCCAACGAACCCGGGCAGGGGTGCAGCCCGGATCCCGGGTTTGGGCCATCTGGCGCAGGTACTCCGGGTAGGAGCCCCCGGCATCGGCCAGTGCCAGGGCCTGCATCCGGGCGCAGACTTCCGGGTGCTCCGGGGCAATGTCTTGCTCCAGCCCGGGATCACGGGTCAGGTCGAAGAGTAATGGCGACTCTCCCCAAATGCAGGCGTTGTACCAGTAACGGTCATCCCACACCATAACGAAGCTGCCCCAGCCAACCGTCACGTGGTGGTGATGAGGTTGCCCACGACCGGTGACCAGAGGCCACAGGTCTCGGCCCTCCAAGGGCTGTCGGGGCTCGATGCCGGCGAAGGCCAGGATGGTAGCCGGGATGTCGGTGTGGGAGACGAAGTGATGGCAGGTGGTGCCCGCCCCCTGGCCCGTTGGATGGCGGATGAGCAACACCAGGTCGGCCACCTCGCGGGATATTGGGTGGCCCTGCTTGGAGATCAATTCCTGCTCGCCCAGGCAATGACCGTGGTCCGAGACCACGATGAGCAGGGTTTCCTCCCGCAAGCCCATGGCGTCCAGCGTCTCCACGAAATAGCCCAGCCAGCGGTCCACCAGGGTGACCTCGCCGGCGTAGTTGGCCCGCAGGCGCTGCAGCTCCCGAGGGGTGAGCCGGCTGACCTGGGCGTAGATGGATGTGTTGACGTCCACCACATCGTCGTCCGGGTCGTAGAGGCGGCGGTAGTAAGCGGGTGGATCCCAGGGCTCGTGGGGATCGAAGGAATCCACCACCAGGAAGAACCGCTCGGCGTCCTGGTTGCGGTGCAGCCAGGATGTCGCCTCGCGGAACATCCGGGCGGCGAAGTAATCCTCCTCGGCGCGCCGGTCGGCGGTGTTGCCAATGTGAGTGCGCAGCAGCTCTACCAGTGCTGGCGTCCGCGTTCGCTCCGGGAGGTGGCGGAACACCACCTCAAGGCCGGGACGGGGGCCGGAGCGGTAGGGATCCATCTCCTGGCCCCGGATCCAGACCCACTCATCGAAGCCCTGGTGGAAGTTCTTTGAGGGCTTGAACTGGTGGTAGGTGTCGGTGATGAGGGCCGTGCGGTAGCCAGCCTCCCGGAGCAGCTCGGCTACGGTATCCTGCTCCTCGGGGATGGGTCCCCAGCCGGGTGCGCCGACGAAGTCACCCTTCTGAGGCCGGTGCTCGTAGAAGGGGAAAAGGCGCTGGCCGGTGTGGAAAAGCTGGCCGAGCTGAACCTGCAAACCGCCAAAACGCTGCTGGCCGAAACCGCCGAGCACGCCCAGGCGCTGCTGTCGGTGAAGGACATGCAAGACCTGGTGGCGCTGCAAAACGCCGTGCTGCAGCCGCTGGGTGAAAAAGTGGCTTCTTACAACCGCCACCTGTACGACATCGCCACCGGCGTCAGCGCCGAGTTCACCAAGGTCGCTGAAGCCCAGGCCGCCGAGTCGCACAAGCAGTTCGTCGCCGCACTGGACAACGCCGTGAAGAACGCCCCGCAAGGCACCGAGCCGGCGGTGGCCGCCGTCAAGCAGGCCGTCTCCACCGCCGCCGCGGCCATGGAGTCGGTGCAGAAGGCCGTCAAGCAGGCCACCGAACTGGCCGAAGCCAACCTGA